>OFJB01000920.1_pt1 | contig 12670 bp, 8 predicted proteins | sample 1775081 | NCBI WGS metagenome assembly OFJB01 (sample SAMN08195771, study PRJEB24354) | sludge metagenome | isolation source: initial sludge from phenol fed wastewater aerobic bioreactor | place: India: Nagpur | collected 2016-06-05 | reverse complement strand
TCTAAAAAATATAAAGGTAGAAAAATGGAGAAGGAATGGATCACCCCGCCAGGCCTTTCCGCGGATGAGAAACTGCTTCTTACCGAGCTGAGCGAGGCGCTCAAATGCCCGCCCATGATCTCGGAACTGCTTTTCAGGCAGGGTCTTAAGACCGAGCAGGAGATTCGCGACTTCTTTACTCCGCGGCTGGAGCATCAGCACGATCCCTTCCTCTTTGAGGATATGGACAAGGCCGTGACCCGCATCCTCAAAGCCATCGATTCCCGCGAACGCATCACCATCTACGGCGATTACGACGTGGACGGCACCACTGCCACTGCCCTGCTGCTGCTGGGCCTGCGCAAGCTGGGCGCCGAGATCGATTTCTACATCCCCCACCGCATGATCGACGGCTATGGCCTCTCGCTGGGCTCGCTGGACCAGCTCAAGGAAAACGGCAGCAGCCTCATCATCAGCGTGGACTGCGGCGTCAACGCCCTCGAGGAGATCGCCGCCATCAACGCCATGGGCATGGAGATCATCATCACCGATCACCACAACCCCAAGGAAGAGCTGCCTCAGGCCCTGGCCACCATCAATCCCAAGCTCCCTAACACCAGTTATCCCTTTCCCCATCTGGCCGGAGTGGGTGTGGCTTTCAAGCTGCTGATGGCCATCTACCAGCGCCTCGGCATCAACAACGACGAAAGCACCCTCAAGTATCTGGACCTCGTGGCCGTGGGCACCATCGCGGACATCGTGCCGCTCACGGGTGAGAACCGCGTCTTTGCCTCCATCGGTCTCCAGCACCTGATCGACAAGAAAAACCTGGGCCTCAACGCCCTCATCCAGATCGCCGGAATGAACCACAAGACCATGGACACCAACGACATCGTCTTTGGTATCGCGCCCCGCATCAACGCCGCCGGCAGGATGGGCTCAGCGGCTCTGGCGGTGGAACTGCTGATCAGTTGCGAAGAGAAGCAGAGCGACGAACTGGCCGAGGTGATCGAGCGTCAAAACTCTCTGCGTCAGCAGCTTGACCAGCGCACCTTCCACGAAGCCTGCGAGATCATCGACAAGAAATACAAAGACCTCGCCAACACCCCCTGCATGGTGATCTCTTCCGACGACTGGCATCCCGGCGTGATCGGGATCGTGGCCTCCAAACTGGTGGAAAAATACTACCGCCCCGTGATCATGATCTCCTTCAAAGAAGGCTTTGGAAGCGGCTCCGGACGCAGCATGGGAGACTTCGACCTCTTCAGCGCCCTCAAGGCCACGGAACACAACCTCCACAGCTTCGGCGGCCACAAATATGCCGTGGGCCTCACCATCTACCAGGAATACATCGACCGCTTTGAAAACGAGCTCACCCGCTATGTGCGCGAACGCATCAGCATCGAACAGATCAAGCCGCCTATGCAGATCGACCACGAGCTGGAGCTCTATGACATCAACCCCTTCCTGCTCGATTGGATCGAGCGCTTCGCCCCTTTCGGACCGGACAACAACCGTCCCGTCTTCGTCACCCGGAACGTCTGCGTGGCCAGCTATCCCTACAACGTGGGCCGCAACCACCTCAAGCTCAAGGTGATCAAAGACGGCATCAACCTCGATCTGATCGGCTACAACCTGGGCGACTACCTCAGCCTGCTCAAGAAAAACAGCGTCATCGACATCGCCTACACCCTGGAATACAACCGCTTTGGCAACAAAACCACCATCCAGGGCAAACTGCGGGACATCCATGTGCACAAATGAACTCGCTCACAATGAGGCATGGAGCGCATAAACAATGAGACATGAGAATCATGAGGTTTGGTTTTACAATGAGACAAGAGACGGATGAGACAGGGAGTTTGCTCATGGTGAAGCTTGAATGCGGCGCTATATGTCTCCGTTGGAGTTCAAGCGGCCATGCCTAAGCCATTTTCAACAGCGGGTTTGCGGGCCGCTTGGACTTCAACCAGCACGCCCGCGGATAGCCTTCACAGCAATGTGCTGCTTGAAGTCCAAAGCGCTCTCAGGTCCTGCCAAAAAGCCTCACACAGCACAAGCGCTTTGAACTCCAAGTCACACGGCGGCCCGCGTCATGTAGCCTCCAACAATCTCAGAGAAATCGGAGAAAGCAGAGCTAAAACCCCATTCTCAATTCTCAATTCTCAATTCTCAATTAGAAACCCTTTCTCAATTCTCCTCCTCTGCCTGGTCTTAAGCTCCTGTGCCTCAACCCGTTTCAGTGCCAGACGCGATATCGAGACCGTCACTTTCATCGAGTTCATCCAGAGCGAGCGCGCTTATGACAAAGCCCTGGCCGATCCCGTTTCCCGCACCGTCTATGCCCTCACCAGGGCCGACCAGCAGATTCACGTCTATCGTGACGGAAAGCGGATCAACAGCTTCGGAGGACTCGGCACCCAGAGCTACAACTTCCAGCGGCTCACGGATATCGCCCTGGACAACGACGGCAGCCTCCTGGCCCTGGACATGATGGCCAAAGAGCTGCGCAGGTTTTCGCCGGACGGCAAACTGCTGGCCAGGCTGGACCTCTCCGCGCTCAGCCAGCCGGAGCTCCTGGTCATGAGCCCGGACCGCGATCTTCTCATCTACGACGCCGCGCCCCAGGAGCTTGTCTGCATCTCGATGCTTGACGCCAGCGAGCTCTACCGGTTTGGCAAGTTCCAGCTCCGCGCCCCCAGCTCGTTGAACTGCAACCGCGATCAGGTCTCGGTTTACAGCAAAACCGCGGACGAAACCCAGTTTTATTATATCCTCGGCCAATTCAAGGAAAGCCGTAAGGGACAATGGCTGCAGGACGCTTTTGGCAACTCGGTTCTGGCGGAATATCCCCGCTTTGGCGCTCCTGATAATGCCGCCGCGATGCCTCTGATCGCGGATGCCGGTTTGGCCGCCATTTATCGTGAGAGCATTGCCGTGGTCTATCCAGGCGGCATCGGTATTTATCAGATCGTCCACCGGAGGCCACAGCGTTGAAACACAAGGATTTGCTCCTTACTCTGCTGGGTGTGCTGATGCTCGCTCTGGCCAGATTGCCGCTGCATTTGGGCTTCATCGTCTTCATCGGCTGGATCCCCTTGATGCGAGAGCTCCGCAAAGGCGACAAGAGCTTCAAGCGCCTGCTGCTGATGGGCCTGATTTGGTCTTTGGTCTATGTCGGCATCGTGTTTTACTGGATCTCGGAGGTCACCTGGGGCGGGCTGATCGGCATCATCGGCTTCTATGCCGTGTATCTGGCCCTCGTTTTTTATGCCGCCCAACGGATCTGGAAACGCTGGCCCCGCCTGGGGGAACTGGGCTTCATTGCCCTGATGATCAGCTTTGAATATCTGCAAAACTTCGGCGAGACGCGCTTTCCGTGGTGGAACAGCGGCTATGCCCTGGCCTCCTATCCCCAGCTCATCCAGGCTGTCGATCTGGGTGGCATGACCCTGCTGGCGCTGCTCATCCTGATAATCAACATCCTGCTGGACAAAGCCCTGTCCGGCAAGCCGCGCAAGCTGATCTGGGTTCTGCTGATCATGATGGTCTGGACCGGATACGGCCAATACTGCCTCAAGAGCCTGAAGCTGGAACGGCGCGACCTCAAAGCCCAGGTGATGCAGCCCTCCATCCCGCAGACGGACAAGTGGGAACAGGAGTTCTATCCTCAGATGATCGAGCGCTTCAGAGAGCTGAGCATGAAAGCCGCGGCAGACAGCACCCAGCTCTTCATCTGGCCGGAAGCCGCCATGCCCGCCTATCTGAGGTATGACATGGACCGCCTCCGCGACCTGAGGGAGATCATCAACGTTACCGGCATGGAGATCTTCACGGGCTTTCCTGATTTCGATCGCGCTCCTCCGGAACATGTGGACGACGCCTATTACTATAACGCCGCCTCGCTCTTCAAGCCGGACGGCTCCCACCAGCCCGTCTTCCACAAGAACATCCTCGTGCCGGTGGGTGAGAGGATGTTGTGGCTCAAGCAGTTCCCCGTCCTTTGGAAGCTCAATTTCGGCCAGGCGAACTGGGAATTTGGCAAGGAGCTGGCCTATTACGAGAGCTTTGGCTATCACTACAGCCCCTCGATCTGCTATGAACTGGCCTTTCCGGACATTCATCACCGCATGGCCATTCCCAAAGACCCCAATTCAACCCCGCTCAGGAAGATGGACTTCCTGGCCAACCTCACGAACGACGCCTGGTTCGGCACCTCCTACGGGCCCTGGCTGCATCAGGTGATGACTCGGTTCCGGGCGGTGGAAAACAGAATCCAGATCTATCGCAGCGCCAACACCGGCATCAGCGTGATCGTGGATCCCCTCGGCAGGGAACTGGCCTCCGCGGGACTTTTCAAGATCGCCAATCTCGGCGCGCCGCTCTACACCTGCTCCAAGGTGCCGCTGATCAGGCACATCTACCGCTATCCCATCCTGTTTCTGGTCCTTGCCGCGGCGCTCTTTCTGGCATCCTGCTTCCGGAGCGGCCGCAAGGGCACAAAGGAGGTATCCGGATGAAATACTTTTACACCATCGGCGAAGTGAGCAACCTGCTGGGCGTCAAGCCCCACGTGATCCGCTATTGGGAAAGCGAATTCAGCTTCCTGAGGCCCCGCAAGAGTGAAGGACGCATCCGCAAATACTCCGAGGAAAATGTCCAGCTTCTGCGCCGCATCCAGGATATGCTACACAACCAGCGCTTCACCATCGAGGGCGCCCGCCAGAAGCTGAAAGCGGAGCGCTCCGCAGCCCGTTACCATCAGAAGCTGGAGGAGACCGCTGCCTCCACCCTCACCTCCGATCCCGCCCTCAAAGCCCATCTGGCCAGGCTGCGCGCCGATCTCAAACAAATCCTCGCCCTGTGCGACAAGATAAAAAGGAAATACAAATGACCTTTCAGGACATGATCCTCACCCTGCAAAACTTCTGGGCCCGGCGCGGTTGCGTGCTGCTGCAGCCCTATGATTGCGAGATGGGGGCCGGAACCTTCCATCCCGGCACCTTCTTCGGCGCCTTGGGCTCCAAGCCCACCGCCATCGCCTATCCCCAGCCCTGCCGTCGGCCCAAGGACGGACGCTATGGCGAAAACCCCAACCGCCTGCAGCATTATTACCAGTTCCAGGTCATCATCAAGCCCACCCCGGAAGACATCCAAACCCAATACCTGCGCAGCCTTGAGGCCATCGGCATCCGCATCCAGGACCACGACATCCGCTTTGTGGAAGACGACTGGGAATCCCCCACCCTGGGGGCCTGGGGCCTGGGCTGGGAAGTGTGGCTGGACGGCATGGAGATCAGCCAGTTCACCTATTTCCAACAGGTTGCCGGCTTTGACCTCTTTCCCGTGAGCGTGGAGCTCACCTACGGTCTGGAGCGCCTCGCCATGTATATCCAGGACGTGGACGACTATCGCGACCTGATGTTTTCGGACTCCGTCAGGTATGCCGATCTCTATTTCCACCGCGAAGTGGAGTATTCCGAGCACAACTTCAACGCCGCGGACACCGGCCTCCTCTTTCGCCTCTTCGCCGATCATGAAAAGGAATGCAACGCCCTGTTGGACAAGCAGCTGGTCTATCCGGCCTACGACAACCTGCTGCGCTGCTCGCACTATTTCAACCTCCTTGATGCCCGCGGCGTGATCAGCGTCACCGAGCGCGCCGCCTACATTGGCCGCATCCGTGATCTGGCCAAAGAATGCGCCCGGCACTATCTGGACAAATATGAGGAAAAGCCATGAACACAGCCAGATACGACGATCTCAGCTCCATCCTGAGAGAGCTGAAAGACTACCTCCTGCAGGTGGCCGTCTATAGCGGCTACGACAAGACCGAACGGGCCGTATTGATCTTTGAGGACGACCCTCCCGCCTTTTTTGACGCGCTCCAGCCGCTGGTGCGCGCCATCCGCAAACGCCGGCTGCCGGAACCCCTGATCGTGAACCGCGTGTTTGTGGAAAGCTCGCTGGATTCATATCCCCTGGAGTTTCTCAATATGCAGACCTCCTACCGCAACCTGCTGGCCAATGCCGACATCCTCAAAGGCCTCAGCTTCGCCAAAGCCGATCTGCGCCTGCAGATGGAGCGCGAGCTCAAGAGCAAATGGCTGCTCACCCGCCAGGCCGTGCTGGAAAATCCCTACAAGCTGGCCCTCGTGAGGGAAGCCATCCTGCGCTCCCGGACAGCGGTCTATCCCGTGTTGAAAGGCTTTTTCGCGCTGGTGGACGAGCCCGTTCCCAAAACCCTCAACGAGGCCATCGAAGGCGCGGAACGGATCAGCGGCTGCGAGCTGGCACCCTTCGCCTATTCCATCACCGGCAGCCAGGACGCCACCCGCTACATCAACATGCTGGGCCAACTGGTGACCCGCGTCCAGGAGTGGAAGCCGTGATCGAATCCAGCTTCACCTTTCTGGATGAAAAGCTGCCCCTGCTGGCCACGGCCATCCATGCCGGCCACAAACTGAGCCCGGACATGCTGGAGCACTGCGGAATCCCGGAAGCGGACCGCCTCAGAGAGGAAGATCCCTTCACAGACGAGGCCGCCTCCCTCTTTCCAAACCGCATCGTCCTCTCCAGCAGCCGCTTTGAGCTGGACCTCAATCGCATCAAGGACAAGGCCTTATACCTCAAGCCGGAAGACTGCTGGGGCCTGCCCGTCCAGCGTGACAAGCTGCCGCCCCACATCATCGCCTGCCTCTATTCCGAATACGAGCAGTGGTATGGCCACCTCGATTTCTGCGTGAAACGCCTGCTGGAACGGCATCCCTTTATCGTGGTGCTGGACCTGCACAGCTACAATCACCACCGGGGCGGGCTAGACGCGCCTTTCGACCCCCAGGAAGCCAATCCCGATATCATCCTCGGCCGCAGCAATATGAGCGCCCGCTACCACAAACGCGTTGAAGCCCTGCGCGCCAGCCTGGACGGCCAATCCTGGAACGGACGCCGCATCGACTGCCGCGCGGACGTCAAATTCCCCGGCGGCTACCTCTCACGCTACCTCAACGCCCACTATTCCGACCGCCTCATCTGCCTGGCAATCGAATTCAAAAAACTCTTTATGGACGAATGGAGCGGCGAGCTCGACCGCCCCGCTTGGGAAGACCTCAAGTCCCTCTTCAAAAATGCGGTGGAGGCCTGGCTGCCGAAAGCGCTGAAGGGGTGAGATAGCCGGCGCTACGGAATGCTGCTTACGGCCTGCACATAGTAAAAGGCCGTGGGCAGGTTGTCGGCGTCTGTGTAAGTCAATCCCGGGCTGTAGCCCAGCAGGCTGAAGGGACCATCCGGTGTGGCGGCCCGGTAGATCTTATAGCCTCCCGCATGAGAAACTGAAGCCCACTGGAGCAGGGTTCCCTGCGGGGTCCGGGTGATGGGACCAAGCTCCGGCACTGCAAGCGGGAGGGCCGCGATCCCCAGCCTCAGATTGGGTCGCCAGTTTCTGGCCGCGCCGCCGGAGAAGACGTTGCTTTGATTGGCGGTATCGCTTCCCACTCTGATATAGCCGTTGGTGACCGTGGAGGTTTGCAGGGTCCCGGTGGGGGAATAGCTGGCAATCATGCCGAAAGAGGTGTCGATCACGAGGTTTTGGGTGCCGTTCCACAGAAAGGGCTCGTTCAGCACCAGCATATCATAGGCTCCCACCGTGGGCATATAGGCGGCTGTGCTGAAGACGGTCTGCAGGTCTGTGCCAGATTCCCAGGCGGCGGAGTTCGCGGCGCCGGTGTGCTTCATCCGGATGCTGAAGTTGGTGAGGGCCAGATTGGGAGCGCTCACAGGATAAAAGCCAAACTGGGTGATGTTTACGGGCCCAAAGATCCCGGCCGCGTTCAATTCCGCCACGGTATAGACGGATTGCCCGTGGATGCTTCTGTAGGTGTTGTTGATCGGACTCAGGGTGTTGCCGGTGGTCACGGTGGTGCCGGTGCCCAGGGTAACGAAGATCAGATCGTTGGGGATGGCCTGAACCTCAGCAGTGGGGCTGGATTCTCCGCCGGCATAAACTGCCGTCAGATAATAGCGATAGCTGCTGCCGTTGACCACGTTGGTATCAGAGTAGCTCAGACCGCTCACTGAGGCGAGCAGGACGTCGTTTCGGTAGATGTTATAGGAATTGGGTGTATCGGACGCGGGTGCCTGCCAGCTCAGATTCACAAACCCGTCTCCCGCCGCGGCGCTAAGATTCTGCGGCGGAGCGTAGTAAACTCCCGAGGGAGGAAAGACAATATGATCCAGCCAGGCGCAATCGCTGCCTCCGGTGGTGTTGGTGTCCTTGGCATAGGTCCAGGTGAAGGTGTGCAAACCCGTGCCCACCTCATAAGCCTGGATCGCCCAGCTTCCTGCACCCGACCACTGGCCCTGCTGCACTCCGTCGATGTAGAAGCTGAGGAAATCCCAGCCTGATTCGGAGGATACTTTCTGGGCAAAGTTGATGCTTCCCGGGCTGATCACGTTCCGGGTAATGCTCAGACTGGTGGAGGCGTTATCCGCTATGGCGCCGGACCTGGCTGCATAAGCCCCGGAATACACTTCCGAAGATTGCACCGTCCAGGGGACCGGGCTGGAATTGTCCCAGGGAAACTGAGCGAAACCGTTGGATTCAAAACCTTCATCCGCGGCAGCCAGCAGCAGCACGGAGATGGAACGCACCGCCTGGATACCGCTGTTGTCTGTGGCGATCGCCTTGATCGTGTAAAGTCCGCCGCCGTAGCCGTTGCTGTTCCAAATCCAGGCATAGGGAGAGGTGGTATCTGTGGCCTGCAATACATCGTTGAGGTAGAAGGCCACTGACGCCACCGTTCCGTCCGCGTCTGAGGCGCTTACGTTCACCGTGATCTGGCTGTTGACCGGATAAACCGCTCCGTTGGCCGGAGAATCGATGCTGCAGCTTGGCGCTCCCGGAATGGGATTGCCCAGCACGAAACTGATGGTGGCCCCGGCCGAGCCGATCTGGCTCAGTTCCAGGCCTCCGGCCGCGCCGCTGCTGAGAAAGGGAGTGGGGTTGGTGGTGGAGTTGATGGCTGTCCGTCCGGTTTCCATGCTGAAATGCGCGGAGGAGGTGGAGCCGTTCACGGTCGTGGTGCCGTTGGGACGATAGACATACACCTCGTCCGGAGGGCCGTCGGCGTTACCCTCTCCAGCCACGGTGTTTATCCTGTACACCAGCAATCCGCTGCCGGGCAGGCTGCTTTCAAAGGTGCCGCTGTTGTGGCGGTATTCCACCACAAAATACTCGGTGCTGGAGTAAGGAGAGGGGATCTTGTAGCAGTTGTTGGTGGCGGAAGTGAGAGGGTTGAGCGTGTATGTGCCATCCACTGCGAGTTCCGGCAGAGCGCTGATCCAGTGTCCGTATTTGTATTTCATGTAGGCGCACATGTGCTGGGGAGGATTGGTGTTGTTATCCATCAAATCCCAGGTTCCGACCGGCGAGATGCCGTTTGAGGTGTAGTGATAGAGATCGGGTGCTCCCAGGGAGTGGAACATTTCATGACACAGCACTCCCACTCCGCTGCTGGCCAGGAAATCGGAGAGCTGGAAGTTGAAGTCATACACCCGTTTGCTGTTGATATACACATAGCGGTCGTAGATGGCCCAGCGGTGGGGCCAGAGCAGATCAGACCAGCCGTCGCTGCCGCCTTTGATGATGAAGCAGACGTTATCCACTCTGCCGTCGTTGTCTCCATCCAGATTCAAGCCCGCGGGGACCTGGGCGCTGATGCCGTTTGTAGCGTTCACAAGGAGAGTGAATTCCCGGTTGGTGCGTTCGGTATCGCCGCTATAGCCGATCGTGTTGGAGGCGCTGTAGGGACTGTAATAGGCCCGGGGATGGCTATCCTGCCAGGAAACGACTGTCGTGGACGGGATGGGATAGAAGGAGGTGCTGACGTCCAGGGCGTTGTAGGAGGCTTCCTTGAAATAGGCCTGCATAGTGTTGCCGGTGAGGCCGTTGAACATGGAGCTGTAGGTGGATAGCGACTGGCCAAACTCGGTCTGATCGGAAAAGCGGATAAACACGGCCAGGTTGTTCAGCACTCCGGAAGTGGGAGCCCGGCCGTCTCCAACCTCCCTTGACCGCAGGGGGGAGCTGTTTCGGATGGCCCTCATCCGCTCCGTGGAGATATTTGCCCAGGGGCGCAGGGATGAATGGTCCCGGGGATCGTCCCTGCCCACAATGTATGAGGTGAAAACCAGCTCAGACCGCGAATCGTTGGTGAGATACACATACCAGCCGGCGTCATTCCGCTTTACGGTGTAGCCGTCTTTGTCGTGCAGCCAGTTGTAATACTCGTCTCCACTCGCGTAGAGCTCCAGATTTGTCCCGTCCGGCTGTTGGGAAGAGATGGGCTGGAACCTCAGACAGGCGGCGGGCACCGTCGCGATCAGACAGATCAGCAAGCAGCTAAAAACTATGGTCTTCCGGTCAAAACTCATAAGAAACCTCGATCTATGGGTGGCTTTGATGCTCAGCCCGGCCACATGGGCAAAGATAGGCATCTGTGGCATTTATACACGCAATATTTGTTCCACGTTTTTGTTTAGGCTTGCTTGCATACCGAGTGGAGCATAAACAAAGAAGGCTCTCTTTCAAAGCGGGTGGGTCGGGTATGTTTTGTCTGATCGTTATGAAATGCAAAACTGTTGGTCGTTTTCCGGCAGCCACCTTAGCTCCACCTTGGCATCTCCTTTGCACCACCAAAGCTTAGGGCAAGGAGGAGCAAGGGTGATGGCAGGGTGATGCCAGGGAGGCTAACAGGAATCTTGGCTTACCCAAACAATTTGAAAGAGAGCCACTATAATCAGCGGTCGCGGGGCTGATACAGCCCGGCGGTGGACCGGCAGAGGTGTCCGTATGCCAGATCCTTCCGTAACTCGTCACGCTAAACGCTACAACAAGTTACGCGCATCGTGTAACGCGAAACGCCCTACTTAGCCAGCACCAGCTTCCTGCTCCAGCTCTGGGAACCGGAGTTCATCACCAGGAAGTATATCCCACTGGAGCAGGCAGTTCCGCGGTCGTCCCGACCGTTCCACTTGAGGCTGTGATAGCCTTTGGGCAGGGTGCCGGAGGCCAGGTCTCGCACCAGTTGGCCCTTGAGGTTGTAGATCTTCAGGCTAATCGGCATCGGTTTTGAGGCCGAAGCGGATGGTGGCCTCCGGGTTGAAGGGATTGGGATAAACGGACGCGATGCCGGGGATGACCGGAACGGCGGGATTGACGTCGTAACTATCAGTATAGATGATGGATACGGGGCCGTGCTGATGGGCACTGCCGTCCATTTCGAGGTGCTCCAGCCAGTAGTAGTAGGTGCCGGAGCCATAGACCTCCGTGTCGTTATATACATACACCTGCTGCTGGGAGGTGTTGGTGGCGCTGATAAAGGCGTCCAGCTTGAGTGCCGCGCCAAAATCCGGGTTGTTTCCCCGGTAGATGCGATAGCCCACCAGGTTGGTCTCCGATTGGGTGACCCAGGTGAGCTGGACCTTGTTGGTGGCGTTGATGCCCACCGTGAAGCTGGAAAGTTCCACCGGCAGAGTGCTGTCATATTGGTTGGGAAACACGATCTCGAAGCCCTCCCCAGCTTTGGAAGCGGGGACTGTGAAGCGCGCCTGAGAAGTGGTCCATACGGCTGCCTGAGAAGGCGTTACGAAGCTATAGGAGTTCGTGAGACTTCTCCAGGCCAGATGCTGGGGCAGGAAACCGAGGTTGTGGGTGATCCTGAGGTCCGCGCCGGCCAGGTCCACACCCGTCAACAGGATGTGCAGCCCCGCGTTATCCACCCAGAGGCTGGGATTTCCGTAGCCCACTCTTCCGGTGACCAGATGGTTATTTGGCTCTGGCAGCCAGCCTTCCACGATCACCAGCAGCGGGATCAGGTTTGTGTTGTCCTGGATGCTCTGCTGCATCTCGATCCGGAAGTAGTTGCTGCCCTCCACGGGATCGCCAACATAGTCCTGATATATCTCTGTGTTGAAGGCTTTTACCTTCACGTCGTCGATGCGCAGGGCCAGCTCGTCGGTGCAGTTGTAGTGCCGGAAAGCAAAATAGACGGTCTGATTGCGGAAGGCGTCCAGCGAAAATGCTCGATATTGCCAGGCGTCCGTGGCCAGGGTTTCCTCGATCAGGGTGGTGGTAAACTGGGAGGGATCGGGATCGCCGGTGGAAACCAGCAGGGCATAGTGCTCAGCTGGCCAGGCGGCGCTGTAGCTGCCGATCCAATAGCTGAGGCTGTCCCCGGCACTGATGGTGATGGGCGGCGAGATCAGCCAGTTGTCTGGAGTGAGGGCTGGCTTGTCTCCGGCCGGATTGCGAAGCCCTTTGTCGGTTCCTGTAAGCTGGATGGAAGAGCTCTTGAGCGGACTGATGGCCTCTGGTTGATCTTTGGCACCCGACACCCAGGATTGCGAAGCTACCAGCCAGTTGCCGCTCTTGGCCATGCTGGGGTTGTTGACCAGCAGCCAGTTATAGCCGTCGCCGTCGTTGTCGCGCCTCACCCAGCCTTGCACCTGGAAGTCCGTTCCGTCTTCATGATAGGGCTCAAAGCCTTCCATGTATGGCTTTTGAGTGACTGTGTTGTCCGTCGTGGTGCCGCTGATGGGGATGAGGTATTGCGGATCAAACACGCTCTGCCCCACAATACAGGTCACGAAAAATATGATGATGCCCAGCCCGCAACTGGCAATGGAAACAGAC
>OFJB01000919.1_pt1 | contig 12672 bp, 12 predicted proteins | sample 1775081 | NCBI WGS metagenome assembly OFJB01 (sample SAMN08195771, study PRJEB24354) | sludge metagenome | isolation source: initial sludge from phenol fed wastewater aerobic bioreactor | place: India: Nagpur | collected 2016-06-05 | reverse complement strand
TTTTTTTTCAAGCAGAAGACGGCATACGAGATCTTCACCAGTGACTGGAGTTCAGACGTGTGCTCTTCCGATCTGCGTGCGGTCTGGAAATCGACCTGGGCGCCGGCGGGCTGGGTAACGAATGCAAGCTGGTCGGCGCGCCGCGCGATCGCGGTGTCGAGCACCGGATCGGTGCCGGCGACATAGGCGCCCATCAACATAAGGTCGCGATTCTCTTCATAGGCGGACCAGAGCTGGCGGAAGCGCGCGGCGGCGGCGGCGTGATCGGCATCGACCGAATCGGCCATGGTACGCGACAGCGACCGGGCGATGTCGATCGCGGGATAGACGCCCTGTTCGGCAAGCTGGCGCGACAGGATGATATGTCCGTCGACGATCGCGCGCGCCGAATCGACGACCGGATCCTCGATGTCGCCGCCATCGGCGAGTACGGTGTAGAGCGCGGTGCTGGACCCGCCGGTGACGCGGTCGTTGCCGGCGCGTTCGACGAGCGAGGGGATGAGCGCAAAGGTCGAGGGCGGATAGCCCTTCATCGTCGGCGGTTCGCCCAGCGTCAGCCCGATCTCGCGTTGTGCGTGCGCGACGCGGGTCAGGCTGTCGATCAGCAACAGCACCTTTTTGCCGTCCTGACGAAAGGCTTCGGCGATCGCGGTCGCGCGCATCGCGGCGCGCAGGCGGAGCAGCGGCGGATGGTCGGCGGGAACCGCGACGACCACCGATTTCTTGCGGACGGCGGGCGGCAGCTTGGTTTCGACGAAGTCGCTGACTTCGCGGCTGCGCTCGCCGATCAGGCCGACGACGATCACGTCCGCGCTGGTGTAGCGCGCCATCATGCCCAGCAGCACGCTCTTGCCCACGCCCGAGCCGGCGAACAGGCCCAGGCGCTGGCCCCGCCCCACGGTGAGCAGGGCGTTGATGGCGCGCACGCCGGTATCGAGCGGCTCGCGCACCGGGGCGCGTTCCATCGCGTTGATGGGCTCGCGCGCCAGCGTGCGCGCGGTCACGTTCTGCAGGGCTCCCGCATGGTCCAGGGGCTGGCCCTGCGCATCGACCACGCGCCCCAGCAAGCCGTCGCCGAGCGGCAGGCGCAGCACCCCCGCGCCGGTCGGCTCCTGTTCCTGCGCCGCCGCGCCCAGGCGCAGGGGCGGCACGTAGGCCTGCGCCGGCGCCACGCTGGCGCCGCCGGAGAGGCCATGGATGTCCCCCGCCGGCATCAGAAAGGCCTTGTCGGCGGCAAAGCCCACCACTTCGGCCAGCACCGGCTCCTGCGTCCCCTGCTGTACCAGGCACTGCGCGCCGACGGGCACCCGCAGGCCCGCCGCCTCCAGCACCAGCCCGGTCAGGCGCGTGAGCGTGCCGCGCGCGGCCAGCGGCACATCGGTGCCGGCGCGGGCGCGGGCCCGGCGCATGAAATCGTCCCAGGCTTGGCTGGTTTCAATCGGCATCGCCCATCTCCCGCCACGCCGACACCAGCCCGAGCGCCGCGATGGCCCGGCGCCAGCGGGTGTCGAGCGAGCCGTCGACCACGGCCCCCGCGCCCTCGACCATGCAGCCGCCGGACGCGACGGCCGGGTCGGGCTGCCACTGCACGCGCGCGCCGCCGAACTCCTCGCGCAGCGCCGATTCGAGCAGCTTCCAGTCCGCCGGGTTCAGGCGCACCGTCGCGGGGCGGCTCTCCTGCACGAAGGTGGCCAGCGCCTCGCGCACCACCGGCAGCAGGGCGCGCGGGCTCGATTGCAGCTCCTGGCGCACCACCTGGCGGGCGATGTCGCACGCCAGCTGCAGCAGCTCGTCCGCCATCTTCTGCTGCAGGCCGGAAAAACTCTCTTCCAGGGCCTGGACCGCGCCCGCGAGCTGCCCGGCCGCCTGCCGGCCCTGGCCCGCCACGTAATCGTCCAGGCGCTGCTGCCATTCCTGCGCCGCCTGCGCCCGCCCCTGGCGCAGGCCCTCGGCCAGCGCGGCGTCGCGCACCTGCTGCAGCTGCTCCTGCAGGGCGGGGGGCATGGCGTCGGGTTCGGCCGGCGCCTCGTCCACCGCGCTCGTGCCCGGCAGCAGCGCCACCTCGCCGCCGACGTCGCCGAACTGCCACTGCACCGCCTCGGCGATTTCCTCGCCGGGGATGAAGCGGGTGTAGTGGCGTGCGCTGGTGGGGGCCATGGCTGATTGCCGCCGTCAGACGAAGGCGTCGTCGCCGCCACTGGAGAGGGCGATCTGCCCCTCGTCGGACAGGCGCCGCACCGTCTTGAGGATTTCCTTCTGCTGCGCCTCCACCTCCGACAGGCGGATCGGCCCGCGCGATTCGAGGTCTTCGCGCATGGCCTCGGCGGCGCGCGTGGACATGTTCTTGAGGAACTTCTCGCGCAGCTCGGGCTGGGCGCCCTTGAGCGCGACGACCAGGGTTTCGGACGCGACCTCGCGCAGCACGGTCTGGATGGCGCGGTCGTCGAGCTTGAGCACGTCGTCGAACACGAACATCTTGTCCATGATCTTCTGCGCGAGTTCCGCGTCCTGCTCGCGGATGCTCTCCAGCACCACGCCGTCCACGCCGCCGCGGAACAGGTTGACGATTTCCGCCGCGGCCTTCACGCCGCCGAGCGAACTCTTGCGCACCTTGTCGCCGCCAGCCAGCACCTTGAACAGCACCTCGTTCAGGTCCTTGAGGGCGGTGGGCTGGATGCCTTCGAGCGTCGCGATGCGCAGCATGATCTCGCCGCGCTGGCGGTCGGTCAGCTGCATGAGGATGTCGGCCGAGTGATCGGGGTCCAGGTGCACCAGGATGGCCGCGACGATCTGCGGATGTTCGTTGCGCAGCAGCTCGGCCACGGCCAGCGGGTCCATCCACTTGAGGCTCTCGATGCCCGAAACGTCGCCGCCCTGCAGGATGCGGTCGATCAGCAGCGCCGCCTTGTCGTCGCCCAGCGCGCGCTTGAGCACGGCGCGCACGTAATTGCTGGTGTCCGAGACCAGCAGGCTCTGCGCGGCCGCCTCGTTGGTGAAGCGCGTCACCACCTCCCCGACACGCTCGTGCGAGACGGTGCGCATGCGCGCGATCGTCTCGCCGAGCTTCTGCACCTCCTTGGGCGAGAGGTGCTTGAAGACTTCCGCGGCCTCCTCCTCGCCGAGGGACATCAGCAAGACGGCGGCGTCGTTGAGGCCTTGCTCGTCCATGGTGTGCTATTTCCTATCGTGCGGCGTCAGTCGCCGTTGACCCAGGTTTTCACGATGTTGGCCACGGCCACCGGATTTTCCTTCGCCAGCGAGCGCGCCTCCTCCAGGCGCAACTGCTCTTCGCTGGGCGCCTGCTCCTGCGCGGCGGGCGCGGGCAGCGCGGGCCGCTCGATGCGCTCGGCCGCCAGCGCATCGAGCTTGTGCACGGGCGTCGCCACCACCTTGGCGGGCTGGCGGCCCGCCTTGAGCACGGGCCGCACCACCCCCATCAGCAGCAGCACGGCGGCAAGCGACAGGCCGATGGGCATGCCCAGGCTGCGCGCCAGCTCCAGCACCTCGGGCTGCTTGTACAGCGGAAGCTGGACGGGCGCAATGGCCTCGGACTTGAAGGGCGCGTTCATCAGGTTGACCGAGTCGCCGCGCTCCTTGTTGTAGCCCACGGCTTCGCGCACCAGGGCGGTCATCTGCTCGATCTGCTCGGGCGAGAGCGGCTTGGCCACCGGCGGCTTGCCGGCGCCGTCGGGCGTGGCCTGGTAGTTGACCACGACGGCCGCGTTGACCCGCTTGACCATGCCCTGCGCGGCGCGCGTGACGCTGGTGGTCTTGTCCACCTCGTAGTTGGTGGTGATCTCGCGGCGCCCGACGCTGCCGCCACCGGCCGCGCCCTGCCCGCCCGCGTCGGGCGCGGGATTGGCCCCGTTGATCGGCGCGTTGGCGTTTTGCGGCGGCTGGTTGCTCACGGCGCCCGGCACACCCGCGGGCAGCTTGTCGCCGGGCTTGGCGGCGCTTTCGACGAGCTGCTGGCTGCGCACGGCGCTGGCATCGGCGGCCAGGTTGGGGCGGTGCTGCTCGGTGGTGGATTCGGTCTGGTTGAAATCGATGTCGGCCGTCACGGTCGCCTTGACGTTGTCGCGGCCCACGATCGGTTCAAGGATATCGACGATGCGCTGCGCGTACTGGCGCTCGATCCTCTGCGCATAGGCCAGCTGCTCCCCGGAGGGCGCGCCGCCGGCGTCGTCGGGCGTCTGCGACAGGAGCTTGCCGGTATCGTCGAGCACGCTCACGGCCGAGGGGGACATGTCCGGCACGCTCGAAGCCACCAGGTGCACGATGCCCGCCAGCTGCGTGCGATCGAGGAAGCGCCCCGGGTACAGGCTCACCAGCACCGAGGCGGAAGGCTTCTGCTGCTCGCGGAAGAACCCGTTCTGGTTGGGCAGCGCCAGATGGACGCGGGCGCTCTGCACCGGCTCCAGCGACTGGATGGAGCGCGTGAGCTCGCCCTCCAGGCCGCGCTGGAAATTGAGCCGCTCCTGGAACTGCGTGACGCCGAAGCGGCTGCTCTCCGCCGCCTCGAACCCCGCCACCGAGCCCTTGGGCAGGCCCTGCGCGGCCAGGCGCAGGCGCACGTCGTAGATGCGGTCGGCGGGCACCATGATGGCGCCGCCGCCCTCGGTGTACTTGTAGGGCACGTTCATCTGCGCCAGCTGCGCGACGACGGCGCCGCCGTCCTTGTCGCTCAGGTTGGCGAACAGCACGCGGTAGTCCGGCCGGCCGGCGAAATAGGCCGCCGCCGCCACCATGAGGACGAACAGGACCAGGCCCATCCCGAGCCGGATGCGCGCGGCGCGATCGAGCGATGAAAAGCGCTGCAGCCACCCGGGCGTCGCCACCGGCGGGGCTACAGGCATTTCGGCAACGGCAGCAGAGGGCATCGTGTATTCCAGAAAGAAACGTGCACCGCGTGCAGACACGGGTGGTGCGACGATTATTCACGGCACCCCCCCCGACGTTCGGAGGATAAGGCGCCGGTTTAGCCGTTTATTCCCCGCTCCGGGGACAGTACCGCACTCTACGATCACCCCATCCTCGAACCAGAGCCGACACCATGGACTTGCGCATCTCCAGCCCCTCCCTGCCGCTGACCAGCGCGCTGGCGGCGCGGCGCGCGGGCACACCCCAGGGCGGCACGCAGGAGGCGGGCTTCTCCGGCGCCCTCAAGGGCGCCCTGAACGCCGTGAGCCAGACGCAGAACCAGGCCGACGAGCTGCAAAAGCAGGTGCAGCTGGAAAACCCCAAGGTCAGCATCGAAGAGACCATGGTGGCGATCCAGAAGGCCCAGGTGAGCTTTCAGGCCACGCTGCAGGTCAGGAACCGCCTGGTGCAGGCTTACACCGACATCATGAACATGCAGGTGTAGGCGCCATCGGCGTCGCCTTTGGTCACCGCGCTTTTACAAAATCCAGAATCTGATCTTCTTGCGCCGCGGGGACCACCACCACCCCTTGGGCCTTGAGATCGTCGCGGATTTCCTCGAAGGCACCAAAGGCTTTTGCGCCTGGCGATGGTGCGGACACCGGGAAAAGGACGTGCCCCGGCAAGGCCCCGCGCCGACGCAAGCGGCGCACCTTGTCCACCCACAGTCCCCCGTGGGTCAAGACACGGGTCGAATCGGGTTGGGCCAAAAACAAAGGTTTGATGACTTGCAAAGGCTGCTCCCCCTCTTTGCGAACAAAGGGGAAACTCACTTCGAAGTCATCCGTGCCAATTCTGGCCGCCTGAAAAGCCGCGCCCACATTGGCCCGATGCAGCAGCTTGCGCACCGAACCTTCCAGCAGCCGCTCTTGGTATTCCTTGGTCACGAAGTTGCGCTCGACATAAAAATCGAACAGGGCACCGAGTTTGGCCCGGGGGTCATCGGCCAGGGCGATGCGCAGTCCATCAAACTGCAGCATGGCCTCGCGCGGCCTCACCAACTCCGCAAACAGCCCGTTGGCCAAAGCCACGTCGGGCATACGTTTGCGGCCATCCAGCGCAACGTGCTTCAGCCCTGCACCAAAACGATCCAGTTCTTCCTTGAGCAGTTCGCGGCCGCTGAGGTATACCTTGCGATCCAGTTGATGAAAGAACTGCGTGATGCGGCCATAGCGCTTGAGCAAGCGAAACCCGAAGAAGCGCGCCTCTGGCGCCATGAGCACCACGCCCACATTGGCGAACTCACCCGTCTCCACGAACGGGCGAAAGCGCAATAGTGCGTACTGACAGGCAACCTTGTTCACGGCGTGTTCCAGAAATCGTGGCGGCGACAGCGGACCAGAACATCGCGCAATTCATCCCACGAAACGTCCGCAGGAACCCCGTCGTCCACCCACCACCAAGCATCAGGGATGCTAGCACGCACGCTTTCCAGCAGCCGTAACACGGCCTCCATGCGGTCGGACATAGGCCGCCCGAAGATCGTGGTCACCAAACACACTGTTCCAGTAGTCCGCAAACACATGCGACTCCAGAAAGCGGCCATGCCGGAAATCGCGGTCGAAGGCCTGGTTGTGGTCAATCACCGCCAGCTCATCTTCCGCCACGTCCCACAACAGGTTCGGGTTGCCACCGAGTTCGGTCAAGTGCCGGTCTTCATTGCGCACCCACCAGTCGAAAACCAGCACATCCCGTGCCAATTCCGGCGGCACCCTGGCGCGGGTGGTCAGGCTCAGCTCCTGCACATGGGGCAACTGGCGCGACGCAAAGACCAGCCCACTGCCCAAATCGCCGATGTCGGGACGCACCTTGTAGGCCAACAACTGCTCGGGCACATCGGCCACGGCATACCCTGCCACCGGCAAGCCGAATGCCGTGGCCAATTGCGAGGCCACCCACTCGCAAACCAGGCTGCGCCGGCCCGCACTGCGTCCTTTGACGAAGTACACCTGCCCATCATCTCCCCGGCAGATGAAAGGCTCCGTCACTCCCTGCCGGGCGCGGTCCAGAACCTCTTCAATCACAACCGTGGGCTGGGCGGTACGCATGGGCCATCAATGTATCAGCAGCGCCTGGCAAGAGCCTGTTCATGATCGCTTCATGGCGCCCATGGCTCCGCAAAGGCGCCGTCATACGGGTTCGCATTCGATCGGATAACGCGGCGGGAGCCGAAGGCAGTGCTGTAGCACGACGAGGCGAACCAACAAAGTAGACGATTGAATTCGAATCCGTATCAATCCGCATCGAAGGCGGCGCGCAACCACTGCAGGCCCTCGGGGCCCAGCGTCACCACGTCGAAGCGGCAGGCGGGCGGCGAGGGCCAGCGCATCAGGAAGTGGCGCGCGGCAAAGATGATGCGCCCGCGCTTGACCGCGCCCACGCTGGCGGCCGCGCCGCCGAAGCCGGCCGTGCGGCGGCTGCGCACCTCGACGAATACCAGCGTGGCATCGGCGTCGCGCATGATAAGGTCGATCTCCCCGCCGCCGCGCCCCGGCGTCCGATAATTGCGCTGCACCAGCACGAGGCCCGCGGCCCGCAGATGCCGGAGCGCCGCATCTTCCGCCTGCTGGCCGCGTACGCGCGTGGTGGCCGCCGGCCCGTCCGCGTTTCTACCGCCAAGGATTCCCATTGAGCGCCTCCTACGCCACCGCCCTCACCGCCGCGCACGACGCGGCCGCCGCACAGGATTATCCGAAGGGCGCGCTCTACATCGTCGCCACGCCCATCGGCAACCTGGCCGACATCACGCTGCGCGCGCTGCACGTGCTGCAACTGGCCGACCTGCTCGCCTGCGAGGATACGCGCCACTCCCAGCAGCTGCTGCGCGCGTATGGCATCGACAAGCGCGGCGAACAATGGCTGGTGCTGCACCAGCACAACGAAGCGCAGGCGGCCCAGGCGGTGCTGGCGCGCCTGGCCGAGGGCCAGCGCGTGGCCTATGTCAGCGACGCGGGCACCCCCGCAGTCAGCGACCCCGGGGCGCGGCTCGTCGCCGCGGCGCAGGCGGCCGGCGTGCGCTGCATTCCCCTACCGGGCGCCAGCAGCGTGACGGCCAGCCTGAGCGTGGCGGGCGCGGTGGCGCAGGCGGACGAGGCCCAGGGCTTCGTGTTCTTCGGCTTCCTGCCCACGCGCGCGGGCGAACGCAAGACCGCCCTGCGGCAGCTGATGCACGAGCCGCGCACCGTTGTGCTGCTGGAGGCGCCGCACCGCATCGCCCAACTGGCACGCGAACTGGTCGCCTGGGGCGAGCGCCGCGTGACGCTGGCGCGGGAGCTGACCAAGCAGTTCGAGGAAGTGGCCACCCTGGCCGCGCGGGACTGCGAGGCCTGGCTGAACGCCACGCCCCAGCGCAGCCGCGGCGAGTTCGCCATCGTGCTGCATCCGCAAGCGGCCGGCCCTGAGGATGCCGGCCACGGCGGCGAAGCGGCGCTGCGCCTGCTGCTGCCCGAACTGCCCCTCAAGCGCGCGGTGCAACTGGCCGCCGAGCTGACCGGCGCGGGGCGCAACGCGCTCTATGAACGCGCACTGGCCCTGCGGCGGGAAAGCGGCGATGAGGGTGGCGGCGAATGAGCCCCGCGATGGCTAAGATCGTAAACACGTTCTAAAGCGCCGCCATCGCCTCGCGCAGCTCGCGCACGCCCAGGATTTCGCTGAACACCACGGGCTGCCTGCCCGGCGCGTACAGCACGTACAGCGGCACGCCGCTGCGCCCGAGCGAGGCCAGCGAGGCGGTGATGGCCGGATCCTGCCGCGTCCAGTCGGCCACCAGCAGCGCGATGTGCTTGGCGGCGAAGTCCTGGCGCACGCCGGCATCGGAGAGCGTCGTCTTCTTGTTGTACTGGCAGGTCACGCACCACGCGGCCGTGTAGTCGACGAAGACCGGCCGGCCCTGGGCCAGCAGCTCGTCGGGCAGGCCCGCGCGCCAGGCCTGCCAGCCGCCGGGCTGCTGCTGCCCCGCCACTACCGGCGCCTGCATTTCAAGGACTTTCGGGCCCCAGGCGAGCGCCAACCATGCGCAAGCAGCTATCGATAGCGGAGCAAGCACGAGGCGCGTGCGCCCGCGCAGGGTCAGGCTCCAGACCGCCAGCGAGAGCACCACCAGCAGCGCCAGCAGCGCCGCCGCGCCGTCGATGCCGCTTTGCTGGCCCAGCACCCAGACGAGCCAGACCACGGTGGCGAACATGGGAAAGGCCAGCAGGTGCCGCAGTGTCTGCATCCACGCCCCGGGCCGGGGCAGCAGGCCGGCCACGGCGGGCCACCAGCTCGCGATCAGATAGGGCGCCGCCAGCCCCAGCCCCAGCACCGCGAAGATGCCCAGGGCCTGCGCCGCCGGCAGGGCGAGCGTGAGCCCGAGCGACGCGCCCATGAAGGGCGCGGTGCAGGGCGAGGCCACCGCCACGGTGAGCACGCCGGTGAGGAAGGCCTCGGTGACCGGGTGGCGCGCCTGCGCCGCCATCCAGCGCGAAGGCAGCAGCATCCCCACCTCGAACACACCGGCCAGGTTGAGCCCGATCAGCGTGAACAGCGCGGCCAGCCAGGCCACCACCAGCGGCGACTGCAGCTGAAAGCCCCAGCCCACCGCCTCGCCCGCGGCGCGCAGCGCGAGCATCAGCGCGCCCAGCGCGACGAACGAGAGCACCACGCCCGCCGCATAGGCCAGGCCGCCCACGCGCTGCGCCCGCAGGTTGCCGCCATGGCGCGCAAACCCCACCACCTTGACCGCGAGGATGGGGAACACGCACGGCATGAGGTTGAGCAGCATGCCGCCGAGCAGGGCGCCGCCCAGCGCCAGCAGCCACGCGCCCATGGGCACGGCGGCGGCCACCGCGGGGGCGGGCGGCGGCGGGGCGGCCGCGGCCTGCGACGCCGCAAACGAGACCGGCAGCGCCTGCAGCGGCGGCCACGGCCCCGTCACCGGCAGGCTCACCCGCTCGCCCGCGCCGTCCAGCGCCAGCACCACCGGCATCACGTCGGGGCTGGCGCCGCGCTCGGGCGAGAGCGGCACGCGGGCCTTCCACACCGCGCCGTCCCATTGCTGCACCGGCTCGCGGGCGTTGTGCACCACCTCCGGCGTTTCCGGAAAGACGTCGAGCCGCTTGCCCTGCCAGCCCGCGGGCAGGCCGTGCACCTCCAGCGCGATCGCGTCGCCCTCGACGCGCGCGCGGCTGTCCGCCGGCGGCAGCTCCCGGGGGTGCGCCTGCTCGGCCGCGGCGAACGCGGCCGCGTTCAGCGCCGTCGTGCCCGCCAGCGGCACCTGCAGGGTGAAGGTCCCTTCCTCGGGCACGCACTCCATGCGGCAGATCAGCCACGAGGCATGCAACTGAAAGCGGGCCTGCGTCTCGCCGGGCGGGGGCGCGAACATCCGGGAGACGGTCATAGGCACGGGCAGCAGCACCTGGCCTTCGTAGCCATAGTTGGCCAGGGTGCCGATCGGTATCTTGCGCGGCACCGGCCAGGCGATCTCGCCCGCGTCCACGCCCTGCGGCAGCGTCCATTGCAGCTGCGTCGGCAGGCCGGAATCGCCGGGGTTGAGCCAATAGGTGTGCCAGCCGGGCTGGTGCGCGAGCCGCAGGCCGAGCGTGAGCGGCTTGCCCGCGGCCACGCCCTCGGGCGCCTGGGCCACGAGTTCGGCGCGCACGTGCTCCGTCGTCACCACGCTGCTGCCCGCCGCGGCGGTCGATGTTTTTAACTGGAATTGGGCTGCAGCGCTTGTGCACAGTGCGCCAGCAGCTATCAAAAACGAGAGGTGGCGGAGATGCTGTCGGAATCGGGCGAACATGGCCTTGCTTGGAGTGGGCGCCCCGGCTTTGGTTCCGAGTGCGCCAGGGGCGGCGGGGGCGATGTTAGAACGTGTTTACGATCTTAGGGCCTCCAGGGCCGCCCCATTGCCCGTGCCGGTATCATGGCCCCTCGCACGCCATGACGCTCTTCGCCCGCCTTCGCCGCATCGCGACCCGCCTGCCCGGCCGCGCCCTGCTCGCGTGGTTCGCGCTCACGCTGGCGGTCGCCGTGGCGGCGCCGATGGCCCATGCCGGATCGGCGCAGGACATCTGCACCAGCGCGGGCGCGGCCGGCTTGTTCGCCGATGCGGGCGCCCCGCCCACAGCCGCCCTCCATCTCGATTGCCCGCTGTGCCTGCCGACGGCGCCGCCGCCGCCCGCATGGGATGCGTGGCCCGCGGCGCAGCCCGCGCCCGCGTACCTGCCGCGGTGGGCCGCGCGGGTGCGCGCCGTGGCGCATGAAGACAGCGCCCCGCCGGTGCGCGCGCCGCCGCGGCTCTGAAACGACTCCTGCGCACACGCGCCGTGCCCAGCGATGGCGCCGCGCGCGTCTTTCCCCTTCATCTTTCAGAGTTGTTCATCATGCGTTTTTCATCGATCCGCTTTTTCGCCGCCGCGCTCGCCTGCACCGCCATGGGTGCGCTTGCCCAGAACGCCCCCCTGCAGGTCACCGGCGCCTGGGCCCGCGCCACCGTGCCCGGCCAGGGCGGCAGCGGGGCCTTCATGACGCTGCAGCCGCAGCAGGACCTGCAGCTCGTGGGCGCCTCCAGCCCCGTCGCCGGCACCGTCCAGATCCACGAAATGAAGCTCGAAGGCGACACCATGCGCATGCGCCCGATCACGGCCCTGCCGCTGCCGGCGCACCAGAGTGTGGCGCTGACCTCCGGCGGCAACCACATCATGCTCATGGACCTCAAGCAGGTGCTCACCGCCGGCAGCACGATCCAGGTCGAGCTGCAGCTGCAGGACGCGGCGGGCCAGAAGCTCACGCAGACGGTGGACGTGCCGGTGCGGCAAAATGCCCCCGCCGGGGCCATGGGCGGCGGCGCCCACGGCCCGCATGGCTCCTGAAAGCACGCTCTCCATGCCCTACCCCTCGCGCCATTGGCAGGACCTCTCCACCCGTGATTTCGCCGCGGCGCGCGCGAGCGGCCTGGCGGCGCGGACCGTGGCCGTCCTGCCGGTGGCGGCGGTGGAGCAGCACGGCCCCCACCTGCCGCTGGGCGTGGATGCGCGGCTGCTGCAGGGCGTGATCGACGCGGCGCTCGCGCATCTGCCGGACGAGCTGCCCCTGCTGCTGCTGCCGCCGCAGGACATCGGCCTCTCGACCGAGCACCTCGCCTACGCCGGCACGCTCAGCCTCTCGCCCGAGACGCTGCTCGCGCTCTGGGGCGAACTCGGCGACGCGGTGGCGCGCGCGGGCATCCGCACGCTGGTGCTGCTCAACGGCCACGGCGGCAACGTGGCGCCGATGGATATCGCGGCGCGCACGCTGCGCCAGCGCTGCGGCCTGCAGGTGTGGCGCTGCAGCTGGTTCGACCTGCCCCTGCCCGACGACGTGCAGGCGCTCTTCAGCCCCGAGGAGCACCGCTTCGGCATCCACGGCGGGGCGATCGAGACCTCGATGATGCTGCACCTCGCGCCCGAAACCGTGCACATGGAGCACGCGCGCCACTGGCGCTCGGCATCGCAGGGCCGCGCCGAGCGCTGCGCCATCGCGGGCAACGGCAAAAGCGCCAAGCTCGGCTGGGCCATCGAGGACTACAACGCCAGCGGCGCCGTGGGCGACGCGACCGCGGCCACGGCGCAGAAAGGCGCCCGGCTCGTGGCGGCCGCGGGCGAGGCGCTGGCGCGCCTGCTGGTCGAGCTGCAGCAGCTGCAGCCCCCTGCGCCTCATACGGGTTCGCCTTCGATCGGATAACGCGGCGGGAGCCGAAGGCAGTGCTGTAGCACGGCGAGGCGAACCAACAAA
>OFJB01000918.1_pt1 | contig 12678 bp, 10 predicted proteins | sample 1775081 | NCBI WGS metagenome assembly OFJB01 (sample SAMN08195771, study PRJEB24354) | sludge metagenome | isolation source: initial sludge from phenol fed wastewater aerobic bioreactor | place: India: Nagpur | collected 2016-06-05 | reverse complement strand
ACACCTTCTAAGCCGGCACGGCCCTGGGAAGCGAGGGGAAGGCCTTAGCGTCAACGTTCAGACCGAGCGCTGCAAGGGTGGTGGCGACGATATGGGCCGCGTTCAGCCCGGCGGCCTCATACATCGCCCGTGGCGTATCCTGGTCTATGAAGCGGTCGGGCAAGGTCATGGTGCGGATACGCAGGCCGCGGTCGAGTTCGCCTTGCGATGCCAAGAAGTGAAGGACGTGCGCGCCGAAACCGCCGGCCGCGCCTTCCTCGATCGTCACCACCACCTGGTGGTGGCGGGCCAGTTGCAGGATCAGCTCGCAGTCCAGCGGCTTGGCGAAGCGCGCATCCGCAATCGTCGTCGACAGGCCCTTAGCCTCCAGTTCGGCCCCGGCCTTGAAACATTCGCTCAGCCGCCCGCCGAAGGACAGCAGCGCGATCTTGGATCCTTCCCGCAGTACCCGGCCCTTGCCGATCTCCAGCGCCGCGCCGCGCTCCGGCAATGCCAGGCCCAGACCCTCGCCGCGCGGATAGCGGAAGGCGCACGGCCGGTCGTCGATCGCGGCCGCCGTCGCGACCATATGAACGAGCTCGGCCTCGTCGGCCGCGGCCATCACCACGAAGCCGGGGAGGCTGGTGAGGTAGCCGATGTCGAAGGCGCCGGCATGCGTGGCGCCGTCCTCGCCGACCAGCCCGGCCCTGTCGACGGCGAACCGCACCGGGAGTCGCTGGAGGGCGACGTCGTGGACGACCTGGTCGTAGCCGCGTTGCAGAAAGGTCGAATAGATCGCGCAGAACGGGCGCAGGCCGGCCGCCGCCATGCCGGCGCAAAACGTCACCCCGTGCTGTTCGGCGATGCCGACGTCGAAAAAGCGCGCGGGAAACCGCTTCTGGAACTTGTCCAGCCCGGTGCCGGCCGCCATGGCCGCCGTGACGGCGACGATGCGCGTGTCGGCTTCGGCCTCGCGGATCAGGCTGTCCGCGAAAACCCCGGTGTAGCTGGGCGCCCTGGGCGCCGACTTCTGCTGACGGCCCGTGACGATGTCGAAGCGGGCCACGCCATGATACTTGTCGGCGGCGTTCTCCGCAGGCTCGTAGCCCTTGCCCTTCTCGGTCAGCGCGTGAATGAGGACCGGCCCCTCGGCGCGGTCGCGAACGGTGCGAAGGACGTGCAGCAGTTGTGGCATGTCGTGACCGTCGATCGGGCCGACATAAGAGAAGCCCAGATCTTCGAAAAGCGATCCTTCGATATGAAGGTCCTCGAGCAGGCCGCGGACGCGCTCCGCTGCGGCCGGCGCAGGCCGCAAGTCCGTGACGTGGGCGCCCGAATCCCTTGAAGGCTTTTGCGAATAGAGCCTGACGAGATATTTGGACATGGCGCCGACGGGCGGCGAGATCGACATGTCGTTGTCGTTCAGGATGACGATCAGGCGCTTTCCAAGGCTGCCTGCGTTGTTGATCGCCTCATAGGCCATTCCGGCCGACAGCGCGCCGTCGCCGATGACGCAGACGACGTCGTGCGATTCGCCGCGAAGGTCGCGCGCCACGGCAAAGCCCAGCCCCGCCGATATCGACGTCGAGGAATGTGCGGCGCCGAAGGCGTCGTACTCGCTCTCCGCGCGTTTGGTGAAGCCCGACAGCCCGCCGCCCTGGCGCAGCGTCCGCATGCGGTCGCGGCGGCCGGTCAGGATCTTGTGCGGGTAGCACTGATGCCCGACGTCGAAGACGAGCTTGTCGCGCGGGGTATCGAACACGGCATGGATCGCGACCGTGAGCTCGACCACGCCCAGGCTGGCGCCGAGATGGCCGCCGGTGACCGAGACCGCCGCGATCGTCTCGTCGCGCAATTCGCCGGCCAGCCGGGAGAGCTCGGCGTCGGAAAGGGATTTCAGGTCCGCGGGAGCAGATATCTTGTCGAGGATGCTGCGGTCGGGTCGGCTCATGGCTCTGCTTCTCCCATCAGAGGCTTCGGCGGACGAGGTTGCGACCTCGACGCGCGCATCTCGCTGCCCTTTCCTGCCGCCCCGGCTCCCAATACAGTTTCCGGCCCGTCCCGAGAGGACGGCAAGACAACCAGAGTGTAAATTCTATTTTACACACCAATGTGTCAATGTCGATTGAAATCTGTGCGCCCGGGAAAGCGGCTTTCGCATCCCGGCGCGGTGTCGCGCGCCGAGGAGAAGCAACGGGCCGCCCCGGTCCCGAAATGAAGGCCGCGCCCGGCACTTGGGGCGCCACAAGACTGTCGGAAACAGGATCGACGGGTCGATCCGAGCACCCGACCGGCCGGGTCGCCGCCTCGGCGGCGAGGTCAGGATCCGGCAGGCCAGGGGAGCCACCGGCCGGCCGCATCGTCCGGACAGGCGGCAAACGACACCGACGCCCTATCCGGCGTGCACAGCCGTTGGGGTTTGCAGCAAGCCTGCGCCGGCTGGGGAACCGTTCAGTTCGTCGCGGGAATCTGCGCCAGGAGGTCCTCGAAGCGCTTCTTGGGCTTGGGCGAGGGGATTTTGGCTACCGCCGCCTTGGCGGCGTCAAGATTGACGGGCTTTCCCGCCACGACGAGCGCAACCATGCCCATGGAATAGTGAGGAAGGCATTTCACGCCATATACGCCCTCGGCGTCGATCGTCATGACGATGGGCTTGCCGGCTTTGCCCTGGAACGGCTTGCCGCCAGGGGGAAGCATGCCCGGCATGGTTTCCGCGAGGTGGCCGGCATCGGTGGGCAGGAACGTCACGGTGTCGCCGACCTGCGCCGAGATGAAATCGGGTTCGAACACCATCTCCTCGCCCTTGGCGTTCTTGTTCAGCATCTTGACCTGATGGTCGGCCGCCAAGGCGCCGTTGAGCATGAAAGCCGTCAAGACCGCCGTCGCAAGTATGGTTCGCTTCATCGTTCATTCCTCCAGTTGTGGCCGCATGCCGGCTGACCTTGCCGAATCGACCGTTCTTCAAATCGCAGACAGGTCGGCGATGTTCGAGCCATCGTGGCGTCCGTACTGACCGGCCGATTTTGTTCGCAAAGCTAGTCGGGGCCGCCACGCTGTCAAGGGCGCGGCCGTAAAATGTTATAGACACTTTTTCGTGCGACCCGTTGCGGATATTGGGGAATGAAGCAGTCCGTCCCGCGTTCGCGCGACGGTCATGCGCAAGACGGATTGACACTTTTTGATGTAAAGTGTCCGATGCGGCGATGGCTTATTCCTATCCGTTTTCGGCGATCGTCGGTCAGGAAGAGATGAAGCGGGCCTTGATCCTGGCCGCGGTCGATCCGTCCATCGGCGGCATCCTCGTTTTCGGCGACCGGGGCACGGGAAAGTCCACCGCCGTGCGGGCGCTTGCGGGCCTTCTGCCGCCGATCCGTGTCGCCGGAGACTGCCGCTACAATTGTGCCCCAGGCGTCCCGGAGCAATATTGCCCGCGCTGCCGGGAGCAGGCCGCAGCGGGAAAGCTCAAGGCGCGGAAGATTCCGATACCGGTCGTTGACCTGCCGCTCGGCGCGACGGAAGACCGGGTGGCCGGCGCGCTCGACCTGGAAAAAGCGCTGGTGTCGGGCGAGAAGGCTTTCGAGCCGGGGCTGCTGGCCAGCGCCCACCGCGGTTTCCTCTATATCGACGAGGTCAACCTGCTGGAGGATCACCTCGTCGACCTCCTGCTGGATGTCGCGGCCTCCGGCGTCAACATCGTCGAGCGCGAGGGGCTGAGCGTGCGCCACCCGGCGCGGTTCGTGCTGGTCGGCAGCGGCAATCCGGAGGAGGGCGAGCTGCGCCCGCAACTGCTCGACCGCTTCGGCCTTTCCGTCGAGGTGGCGTCGCCGAGGGACGTCGCCTCGCGGGTCGAGGTCGTCAGGAGGCGCGATGCCTTCGACCGCAACAGTGCCGCTTTCGTCGAAAGGTGGAAGCGAAGGGATGCGGGCCTGCGCTCGAAGATCGCCAGGGCGCAGGATGCGCTGGCGGCCGTGGAGACGCCCGATTCGGCACTGGAGATGTCTTCGCTTCTGTGCCTGCGGCTTGGCGTCGACGGCCTTCGCGGCGAATTGACCCTGATGCGGGCGGCCCGCGCGCTGGCGGCGTTCAACGGCAGGCGCGCGGTGACGCCGCAGGACGTGCGTGCGGTCGCGGTCTCGGCGCTGCGGCACCGGCTGCGGCGCGATCCGCTGGACGAAACCGGGTCCGGCATGCGCGTCGAACGCGCGCTGGCGGAGGTAGCCGCGCCATGAGCGCGCGCGCGGGCGAATTGTCCGGGCCTTGGGACGACGCGGTTCTGGCGGCGGCGATGATCGCGGTCGATCCGGCCGGCCTCGGCGGCGTGAATGTGCGGGCGCGCGCCGGCACGGTGCGCGACCGCTGGCTCGAGCGCGCCCTGGCGTTCTTCGGCCCGCAGGCGCCGGTCCGGCGGATCGCGGCCGGCATTTCGGAGGCGCGGCTCGCCGGCGGGCTCGACATCGGCGCCACCATCGCGGCCGGCCGGCCGGTCGTCGAGCGCGGCGTGCTCGCCTGCGCCGACGGCGGCGTGGTGGTGCTTGCCATGGCCGAGCGGCTGGACGCCACCGCCGCCGGCCTCGTCGGCATGGCGCTGGACAGCGGCCATGCGCGGGTCGAGCGCGACGGCGTTTCGGCGCTGCAACCGGCGCGCTTTGCCCTGCTCGCCATCGACGAGGGCATCGAAGAGGACGAGGCGTTGTCGCCGTCGCTGGCCGACCGCCTCGGCCTGCGCCTCGACCTGAACGCCATCGGCTGGCGCGAGGCGGAGCAGCCGGGCGAGACCTACGACATCGCGCGGGCGCGCGAGCTTCTGGCCTCCGTGTCGGCCGGCGACGACATGGTGCAGGCCCTGTGCGCCGCCGCGCTGTCGGTCGGGCGGGGCTCGCTGCGGGGGTCGCTGCACCTGCTGCGCGCGGCGCGGGCCTCGGCGGCCTTGCGCGGCCGGCTGGCCGTGACCGTCAAGGACGCGGCGGCTGCGCTGCGCCTGGTGCTCGGCTTGGCGGCGATGGCCTGCGACACGTCCGACGAACAGGAGGATCAGCCTGCTCCCGAAAGGGAGCAAGGCGAGCGGCCGCCCGAGCCGCCGGGCGAAGACGGCCGGGCCTCGCCGGACGACATGCCGCAGGACTTGCTGGTGCAGGCGATAGAGGCGCTGCTGCCCCGCAACCTTTTGGCGGGGCTTGCAACCGAACACGCGGCCCGTGCCGGGCGAGGGCCCGCCGGCAAGGCGGGCGCCAATCGCGGCCGGGCCAAGCGCGGAAGGGCGGTCGGCTTCACCGACAGGCCGCCTTCGCCGGGAGCCCGCCCCGATGTGCTCGCCACGCTCCGGCAGGCGGCGCCATGGCAGCGCATTCGCGCGCAAGGCGCCGGGCAGGCGGCGCAACCGGCCTCGCGGCTGCGCATCCGCAAGGACGATTTCCGCTATGTCCGCCGTCGCGAAAAAAACGGCACCACGGCGATCTTCGCCGTCGATGCGTCCGGCTCGGCGGCGCTCGAGCGGCTCGGCGAAACCAAGGGCGCGGTCGAACTGCTGCTGGCCGAGAGCTATGTGCGGCGCGACAGCGTCGCGCTCATCGCCTTCCGCGGCCAGCGGGCCGAAACGCTGCTCGAGCCGACGCGCTCGCTGGTGCGGGCCAAGCGCTGCCTGTCCGCGCTGCCGGGCGGCGACGGTACGCCGCTGGCGAGCGGCATTCTCGCGGCGCTCGCCATGTCGAGCGCCGTATCGGGCAAGGGACAGACCGTGATGACGGTCTTTCTCACCGACGGGCGCGGCAATGTCGCGCTCGACGGCACGACGGGTCGCGAGCGGGTGGCGCAGGACACCGGCCGTGCCGCCAGGCTTTTCCGCGCGGCCGGGTTCCGTTCGATCGTGATCGACACCGCGCAGCGGCCTCAGGCGCGGGCCGAGGCGCTCGCGCACGAACTGGCGGCCGAATATTTGCCGCTGCCGCGCGGCGGCGCCAGGACCGTGGCGCGGGAGATCGGCGCGCGCATGGAAGGCTGAGGCACATGATCTTCGATCAGGAACGTCCGTCCTGGTCCGTCGACGGGCGCGACTGGCCGAACCGCGAGCACAGCCGGTTCATCCAGTCCGGCGGGATGTCCTGGCACGTTCAGCAGTGGGGCGACGGCCCGCCTCTGCTTCTGCTGCACGGCACCGGCGCCGCGACCCATTCCTTCCGCGACCTCGCGCCGCTTCTGGCCAGGGACTTCGAGGTGCTGACGCTGGACCTGCCCGGCCACGGCTTCACCACCATGCCGGCGACCAACGGCCTGACGCTGGACGGGATGGCGCGGCTGGTCGGCGGCGTGCTGACGCGCCTGGGTTTCGAACCGGCGCTGGCCGTCGGCCATTCGGCTGGCGCGGCGATCCTCGTCGCCATGACCGACGCCGCCATGATCCGGCCCAGGGCGATTATTGCGCTCAACGGGGCGCTCAGGCCGATCAGGGGCGCCTCGCTGTTTTCGCCGCTGGCCAAGCTGCTTTTCCTCAACCCGCTGGCGCCGAAACTGTTCGCCTTGCGCGCCTTGAACAGCCGGGCCACCCGTCGCCTGCTGGAGGGCACGGGCTCGCACATCGACCAGCGCGGCGTCGAACTCTATGAAAGGCTGTTTCGCAAGTCCGGCCATGTCGCCGGCGCGCTGGGCATGATGGCGAACTGGGATCTCGGGCCGCTCGCGCGCCGGATGGCGAGGCTCGCCACGCCGCTCGTGCTCGTCAGCGCGCCCCACGACCGGGCGGTCCCTCCCGAAGATGCGGCCAAGATCGCCGCCGGGGCCGGATCGGCGCGCGTTCACGCGCTCGATTTCGGCGGCCATCTGGTTCACGAGGAGGAGCCGGCCCGCATCGCCGGCCTCATCAAGGATCTCGCCCATGAGGTTGGCGTCGTCTGAGCCTTGCGCAGAGATCGTTTGTCAAAAACGAATTACTGAAATATTGTAAATCGATGTTGACAGTTCGCGATCGTCCGACCGCCAACCGAGACGTCGCCGCCGCAAGGCCGCATGCGGTGGTGATCGGCAGCGGCTTCGGCGGCCTTGCCGCCGCGATCCGGCTCGGCGCGCGGGGGTATCGCGTCACCGTGCTCGAACGGCTCGACCATCCCGGCGGCCGCGCCGGCGTCTTGAAGCGCGACGGCTTCACCTTCGACCGCGGGCCGACCATCGTCACCGCGCCGTTCCTGTTCGAGGAACTGTGGCGGCTTTGCGGGCGCGACATGGCCGACCATATAGACCTGCGGCCGATGCTGCCCTTCTACCGCATCCGCTTCAACGACGGCGACGAGATCGCATGCTCAGGCGACGATGCCGAGATGCGCCGGCAGGTCATGCGCGTCTCGCCGCCGGACCTGCCCGGCTACGAGCGCTTCCTCAAGAAGGCGTGCGCCATCTGCGCCAAGGGGTTCGAGGAACTGGGCGACATGCCTTTCGGCTCGCCGCTCGACATGCTGAAGATCGCGCCCGACCTCGTGCGCCTGGAAGGCTACCGCAGCGTGCACGGCCTTGTGTCGCGCTTCGTGAAGCACCCGAAGCTGCGCACGATGCTGAGTTTCCACCCGCTGCTGATCGGCGGCAACCCGTTCAGGGCGCCGGCCATCTACTGCCTGATACCGGACCTGGAGCGGCGCTGGGGCGTGCACTATCCGATGGGCGGCGTCGGCAAGCTGGTGGCGGGCCTGGTCGATCTCATCCGCGGCCAGGGCGGCGCGGTGCGCTATGGCGCGGATGTCGAACGGATCGTGATCGAGGGCGGCCGCGCCCGCGGCGTCGAACTGTCGGGCGGCGAGACCGTCCGCGCCGACGTCGTCGTCTCCAACGCCGATGCCGCCTGGACCTACGGCAAGCTCGTCGGCGAACGGCACGCCACCCGCTGGAGCGGCGCGAAGCTGCGGCGCGCGCGCTATTCCATGGGCCTGTTCGTCTGGTATTTCGGCACCAGGCGGCGTTACGACCATGTCGGCCATCACACCATCCTGCTCGGGCCGCGCTACCGGGAACTGCTTGACGACATCTTCGAGAAGAAACGCCTGAGCGAGGATTTCTCCGTCTATCTGCACCGGCCGAGCGCCACCGATCCGAGCGTCGCGCCGCCCGGCTGCGACGCCTTCTACGCGCTGTGCCCTGTTCCCAATCTCGACGGCGAAACCGACTGGGCTCGCGAGGGCGAGCGGCGGCGGCAGGCCGTGGCCGAGCGGCTGTCGGCAACGGTGCTGCCGGGGCTGGAAGCCGAGATCGTGACCTCCGCCTTCGTCACGCCGCTGCATTTCCGCGACGCGCTGCTGTCGGAAAAGGGTTCGGGCTTCAGCTTCGAGCCGGTGCTGACGCAAAGCGCCTGGTTCCGCCCGAACAACCGCAGCGAGAGCATCGAAGGCCTCTATCTGGTCGGCGCCGGAACGCATCCCGGCGCGGGCCTGCCGGGCGTTCTTTCCTCGGCGAAAATCCTCGACAAGGTGGTGCCCCATGCCAGCGCCTTTTCCGCCTGAAAGCTTCTCCACGCCGGCCAATTGCGCCGCATGCCGCACGTCGATCAGGCAAGGATCGCAGTCCTTCTATATCGCCTCGCTGCTGCTTCCGGTCGAGATCCGCGAGCCCGCCTACGCGGTCTATGCGTTCTGCCGCATGGCCGATGACCTGATCGACCGCCAGGAGGGAGGCGGCGACGCCATCCGCGCGCTCGGCGCGATGCTCGACCGCATCTATGGCGGACGTCCCGGCCCGTCTTTCGTCGAGCGCGGCTTCGCCGATGTCGCCAGCGGCTTCGGCATCCCGCGCGCCGTGCCCGAGGCGCTGATCGAGGGGCTCGCCTGGGACGCGGCCGGCCGGCGCTACGAGACGCTGGACGATCTCGCCGCCTATGCCGTGCGCGTGGCGGGCACGGTCGGCTTCATGATGACGCTGGTGATGGATCGCCGCGATCCGCAGGTGCTGGCCCGCGCCTGCGACCTCGGCGTCGCCATGCAGCTGACCAACATCGCCCGCGACATCGGCGAGGATGCGGCCAACGGACGCCTCTATTTGCCGCTTTCCTGGCTGCGCGACGGCGGTGTCGACCCGGACGCCTGGCTGGCGGCGCCGTCCTACCGGGCCGGCATACGCGCCGTCGTCGAGCGCCTGCTGGCCGAGGCGGACAGGCTCTATGCGCGCGCGCTTTCGGGCATCGCGGCCCTGCCGGGCAACTGCCGGATCGGCATCAACGTCGCGAGATTGCTCTACCGCGCCATCGGCGACCGGATCGCGGCCGGCGTCGATCCGGTCGCTGGGCGGGCGGTGACCTCGCGGCCGCAGAAACTGAGGCTGGTCGGCATGGCGATGGCCGCGCCGGCCGCCGACACGACCCGCCTGGCGGAGCCGGGCCTCGCGGCCGCCGATTTCCTGATCGACGCGGTGGCGGCGACGCCGGCGCCACGACGCCGGCCGGCGATACCGCCGTGGTGGCATGTCGGCGCGCGCTCGGTCAGGATGATCCATCTGCTTCAGGGGTTCTCGGCGCGTCAGGCGGCCATGGAAGCCGAGCACCGCGACCGGCCCTTCCTGATCCGTCAGGACTCCAAATTCGCGGCCGGAAAATGAGCTCGGGCTTCATCGTCTTCCTCGAGCTGTCGCTGGTGCTGGGCTTCGCGCTGGCGTTCGGTCTGCGCGAGATCGTCAACATGCGGCGCTACGACCGCGAGCGCGCCGCCCGCGGCAAGGCCGAGGCCGGGCGTGGATCGAAATAGGTTCAGCGCCCGCGCCGGGGCATCCTGAACGGCAGCAGGGCCTGGACCCAGCGCGAACGGAAGCGGTCGAGGTCCACGCTCTCGTGGATCCATGGCGCGCCGTCGTCGCCGCCTTCAAGCAGCGAGCGGCTGTAGAACGGCGTGTCCTCCAGCGTCCGCGCGATGCGGACCGGTTTCTGCGGATCGGCCCGGGTGGCGCGCGCCACCTGCCATCCGGTGCGCGGTAAGGCAAGGACCGGCGGCGGCGTGAAGCGCCCGACCGTCCCCATATGCCCGTAGTCGAGCGCCAGATGACGCCGCGCGCCGTCCCTTTGCACGACGTCGTAGAGGATGCGCGTCGCGTCGCCGCCGTTCCGGCGCGACCAGGTCCAGTATCGGAAACCCGCTTCCAGCGGTTCCGAGCCGGCGTTCATGTCGACATAGGCACGGCCTCGCCAGGCCAGTGCGGGCTTTTCGAAGGCGACGCCGGCGAGCGCGCAGGGAGCGATCGGCCGCCAGCGATGGCGGCCGGCCGTGTCCAGCGCATGGGCCTCGCTGAAGACGGGGCCGGTGTCGACGGTGACGCGGCCGCGCAGCCGCCGCGGCAGCGGCGCCGTCCCTTCGTCGATGTCGATCGTCAGCCTGGAGCCGTCCCAGCACAGCGCACTCGGCCCGATGGCGAGGCGGGTCGCGGACCGTTCCAGCGCTCCCTTGCCGCGTTCGGTCATGGCCCAGTATTTGCCGCGCGCCGTATAGAGGATGGCGTTGACGCTGACATGGTCGAGCGGGTCGCCCGCGCCGCGCCGCCGGGCGGCCGCGTAATAGGGCGAAAACACGCTGCCGACGAAGGCGATGACCGTCAGGGCGTTCTGTCCGTCGTCGCTGACCGCGTCGACATACCACCAGGCGTAGCCGTCGCGTGGCACGACGCGGTCGAAGCCAAATCCCGCGCGATCGCCGTCGCCGCGTGGCTGCCCGACAGCGCTGCCATCGGAATTCCCGGGCCGGGATGCACCGCGCCGCCCGCCAAGTAAAGCCCCCTGATCAGGCTTCTCGCGCCCGGACGCTGGAACGCCGCCGCCCAGCCGTGCGAGGCCCGGCCGTACAGCGCGCCGCCCGTCGCCGGAAACATCGCCTCGAACGCCGACGGCGTCGTGACCGCCCGCATTTGCGGGGGCGCCGCGATGCTCAGGCCCGCGCGCGCCAGGCGCGCCGCCACCACTCTTTCGCATGACGCTATCTCCGGTTGGCTCAACGGGGTGCTGTCGGCGCGCGGCGGCGCGTTGACCAGAACGAACAGGCGTTCCGCGCCGGATGGCGGCGCGCCGCCGCTCGCGTCGCGGTCCTGCGCGCAGACATAGACGGTCGGCTCCCCGGGCAGGCGGCCGTGGCCGAACAGGTCGTCGAACTCACGCCGGTAGTCGCCGGAGAAGAAGACCGTGTGGCGCGACAGCGCGAACCCCGTCGCGCTGCCGCGGATCGACCATGTCAGCGCCGACAGCGACCGCGCCGCCGGCGGCCAGGACGCGGCAGCACCCCGGACTGCCTCGCCGAGCAGTCCGGTAGACAGCGCCGCCGGATCGCCGTTGAAGACGACGGCGTCGGCTTCGACGACCTCGCCGGACGCCAGCGTCACGCCGGTGGCGCGGCCGTTGCGCACGCCGATCGCCGATGCGGCCTCGCCGTAGCGGAAGACCACGCCCCGCGCGGCGGCCAGCCGCTCCAGGGCATCTGTCAGCCGCGCCATGCCGCCCTCGACGAGCCAGACCCCCATCTGCTCGACATGGGCGATCAGCATCAGCGGGCCCGGCGCCTGGAAGGGCGACGATCCGCAATAGGTCGCGTAGCGCGAAAACAGCTGGCGCAGGCGCGGGTCGCGAAAATACCGGCCGGTGACGTTCCACAGCGAACTGAACGGCCGGATCCTGGCCAGTCCCGCGAGCCCGCCGAGGCCGGCGGCGCGCACCAGCCCGAGCGGGCTGGGCGCCGCATTCTCCATGAACGGGGCGTCGAGCGAACGGAACACCTCCTGCGTGCGCCGGCAGAAGGCGCGGTAGCCGCGCGCCTCGCGCGCGCCGGCCAGCCGCGCCACCGCGTCGACGGATTTGTCGATGTCGGCGTGAAGGTCGAAGGTCGAGCCGTCTTCCCAGGAATGCCGCGCCAGTATGTCCGCCCGCGTCAGCGTCAGGTGGTCGTCGAGGCGGGCGCCGGCGGCGGTGAAGATGCGCTCGAACACCGGGCGCATGGTGAAGACGGTGGGGCCAGAGTCGATGCCCTTACCAGCCCCTTGGCCGCCGACCAGGATTTCGCGCAGCTTGCCGCCCGGCCTCGGCGCCTTTTCGACCACCGTCACCGCAAAGCCCTGCGCGCCGAGCAGAAGCGCCGCCACGAGGCCGCCCATCCCGGCGCCGACGACCACGACGCGATCCGCCCTGCCGGCCGGTGCTCGCGGAAGTTTGTCAACCTTGTTCAACATGGGCTTGTGTCAATTAACATTTACAGTCATGATAGTCCACAGAAACGGACAGGGTGGAGATGCAGCCATGTCGGTCGATGATGTGTCGCAAAGGATCGAGACCGCGCTGAGCAGGGCGCTGGCGCGCGCGACCGGATCGGGGCCGCCCCTTTTGGCGGGGGCCTTCGCCCACTCGGTCTTCCCGGCGGGGCAGCGCATCCGGCCGCGGCTGACCCTGTCGGTGGCGCTGGCCTGCGGCGACGACAAGCCGATGATTTCCGCCGCCGCCGCCGCCGCGATCGAGCTGCTGCACTGCGCCTCGCTGGTCCATGACGACATGCCGTGCTTCGACAACGCCGCCATGCGCCGCGGCCGTCCCTCGGTTCACGCCGCCTATGGCGAGGCGCTCGCCCTGCTGGCCGGCGACGGGCTGATCGTGCTGGCGTTCGAGACCGCCGCCCTGACCGCCGTCGCCGACCCGCTCAGGGCGGCGAGCCTTGCGACGATCATTGCCCGCGCCGTCGGCATGCCGAACGGCATCGTCGCCGGGCAGGG
>OFJB01000917.1_pt1 | contig 12679 bp, 15 predicted proteins | sample 1775081 | NCBI WGS metagenome assembly OFJB01 (sample SAMN08195771, study PRJEB24354) | sludge metagenome | isolation source: initial sludge from phenol fed wastewater aerobic bioreactor | place: India: Nagpur | collected 2016-06-05 | reverse complement strand
CGATAGAGCGGCAACGTGGCTCAGATTTCAACGTGAACGCGTCCCGAAATGGCCCAGATTTGGAAATGAATCAACAGCATTGATCCTCTGTTCACCGCAGAACTGCCGCCGCACATTGTTGTGGAGAGCAGCCCCGGCAAGTGGCATGCTTACTGGCTGGCAGCGCCCGATACGCCCATCGACGAATTCCCTGCTGTCCAGACAGCTTTGGCCAAACGCTTTTCCGGCGACCTTGCCGTCAGCGATCCCTCCCGCGTGATGCGCCTTCCCGGCTTCTATCACCAAAAGAAGGACGCCGATCCTTTCATGACGCTGATGCAGCAAGGGAAGGATGCCTGAATGCTGCCGATCAAATTTGCCGATCCGTCTCGCCGCTATTCATCTGGCGACCTGAAAGTGCAACTGCGCTTGGTAGCTACGAACGGTGACCCGTCTGCCAGCCACGGTACGCGCCCGCCGCAACTGGCCATGCACGAGGGCAATCCCTTTTTGAATTCGTACCCCGATGGCGAGCGTACCGCTGCATTGACGAAGGTTGTTGGAGATCTGCTTTCCAAGGGCCATCCTGTTGATATGGTGCACCAGATTGCCTTGGACTGGAACGCCCGCCAGAACCCGCCGCTTGATGTGGACAAGGTGCGCCGCACGGTGGAGAGTCTTGCGAAGACCGATGCACGCAACCACCCCGAACGCCACAAGGGGCAGTTGACCCCGCTGTTTGACATCGCCGACGCCAACATCGATCTTCTGCTGCGCACGAGCCCGCCTGTTCGCCGCTGGCTCTTGAGCGGCATGCTGCCCTTGGGGATCGTCGGCATGATCGTCGCGCCGGGCGGCACCGGCAAGAGCCAGTTCGTGCTGCAAATGGGCGTGACCGTCGCAACGGGCATCCCGCTGTGTGACGTGTGGCAGGGGGGCGAGCGTGGTACGGCACTGCTGCTGTTGGCCGAGGATGAGATTGACGAGGTACACCGCCGCCTTGACCGCATCATCACGGAGTTGAGCCCGAGCCATTCAGCAATTGCCGCCAATCTGCGCAAAGGGCTTCTCATCAAGTCATTGACGGCCAGCAATAACCTGATGACCCGCGCACAGCGGCGTGGCGACGTGGAGGCCACGGACTATGTTGATCGTCTGCTTTTGACAGTTGCAGGCATACCCGACCTGAAACTCATCGTGATCGACCCGGCATCGCGCTTTCGCGGTGGCGATGAAAATGCCGCCGACGACACCACCCGTTTCATTGAGCAGTTGGAGCGCCTGCGCCATGCCACCGGAGCGACCGTGCTGGTGTGCCACCATGCCAACAAGGCCAGCATGAACCCCATGACCGGCACCCGTGGGCAGGCCGCCACGCGCGGTTCCAGCGCCATGACGGATGGTGTTCGCTGGCAGCTCAATCTTTCACCGCTTACAAAGGAGGCAAAAGCTGGACTGGATGCCAGCAAGCACTACCTCAGTGCCGAACTGACCAAAAGCAATTACGGCCCACCCATCGATGCCGAAATCTTGATCCGCAAACCGAATGGCTATCTGGTCGGTCTGCGTGCCAGCGGCGCACCGGTGACGTTGGAAGATCGTGTGTTGCAACTGATCCGCGACGAAGCTGCTCTTGGAAAGAGCTATTCAGCCAACCAGATCGAGAACACGTTTGGTGGCGAGGGCGGCAGTCTGAAAGCTGGGATGAACTCGGTACGGAAAGCCGTCAATGCGCTGCTGAATGCCGGGAAGATTCGCCGCGATCGCGGAAAGCTCGTTGCTATGCCGGACAAGCCGATCAATCCCCCCTCTGCCCCCGGTTCGATACTTTGATGCCTCGATGGCATCGAACGCGCTGCCTATCGAACCAAAATCTCTTTTGAATCAACGACTTGGACTCGATACCCATCAAATCAGAACACCGAAAAACACCAACAAAATCAACCACTTACGCTTGATGGCCGATCTATATAGTGCATGCCGCCATCGAGGCGGCAACTAGCGCAAGGAATGAAAAGGTGCAAGCAGATTTGCCCGCTCAATCTTTGGCCTCGTAGTACCCCATCATCCGCCCGAGTTCTCGCAGCCCCAAGATCATCGCCATCGGATCTTGCTTGACCCGCGCAAAATCGATTGCGTCCTGCAACTGGTCGATCACCGCCTCGCGGCTCAGCGCCAACCGCTCGGCATCCGCCTGCTGAATCTGCCGCAGCGCCCGCTGCACGTTAGCCTTGGTTAGCAAACGGCTGGCCGTTACCTTGGCCGAACGTGGGGAGTAACCCGCTCGCACCGCTGCCGCCGCGCCGTTGCAATCCACGGCGTACTCGCGGACAAAACGCGATTGCTTGATGTTCTCAGCCATGGTCGAGCATCCAATCGTCGTTCGAGTCTCCGTCCAGCGAATACGCTTCTTCTCCCGGAAATTTGGGGTCGTCCATCAAGCGTTGTCTTTCCTGATACGCGATTTCTTCGTCATACGGGTCAGTGCGTTCGCTGTCCTCATGCCCACAAAAATCTACATCATGCGTACCGCGCTCAGCGGCCATATTTTCAACCAGCCATCCGCGAGCATCAGGCCACAAGCGTACAACCTTGGCTGATCGTTTGGCCAGTTGCCGAGCGAAAAGCGATGCTTCGGGGAACGTTTCAAACAGGAGCACTTCGATTGTGCGAGGCGACCCCATCAGGGTTCACCTTTTGCACACGTCACTGACGTTCTGATCCAGTCTGCGCCGGTATTCGTCCGGCATGGCACGGCCCTGTTTGCGATGGCTCTCTTCCGATCGGTCGCGGCGTGCCTTCGCCTCCTGACAGGCTTCGCCTTTGTCGATCACCTCTTGCTGCATCGGTGCCCAGAATCCCCCAGTGGCCGGTGCGCCGCTGGTAGTTGTTCCGTTGACGGCCACATGTCCTCGTTTTGGACATGGCGTACTGCTGACATACGAGGTGCCATTGAGCCTCGTACAACGGTACGCCGCATTGCGCGGATCGACAACTCGGGGCTGGTTCTGCTCACTCGGTTCGACTTGACCTCCACCGGCAACAGGTTGACCGGGGATCGCCGGGTCACCTTGCAGAAGCCGTTTGGCCTCTTTCGGCGTCATCCCTGCCGAGTAGGCCGCCGCATTGAATTTTTCCTCGTCGGTCAATGAGGGGGAATCGAGGATGACAGGGCGCGACTCCTGTTGTGCTGCTGCGCACGGCGTGCTTTGGTAAGCGGTCTTGCCGGAGGCATCCTTGCACTTGAAGACCTGCGCCATGGATGCCGATGGCTGCAGGACAATTCCGAGCACCAGAGCTGCGACAGCATTGAAGATGTACTTGCTATTCATTTTTCCCTCGATGTCGCGTCAGCAGGCCTACACCCGCGCAGCACATGATTTATTTGTAGCGGTCAACATCCCGAACCTTGGCGCCCTGCCCGTTCAGGAAAAATTCACAGAACCTCTTGCCTCGGAAGTACAAGATGTTGTGCTCGGTGCCATTCGCCTCGTACATGATCAAGTTCAGGAACGTAGGCGGTTCGTTTTTCTTGTCGTCCACGACTTGGTACGTCCAGCCCCGATCGGCAGCATGCTTCATCGCCTCGGCTGGCAAAAACTCTGACGGCAGGCACTCTGACATCGGTTCCCCTTCCATCGTTCGTTGCGCCGTACCTCGTGGCGTGTACCAGCCATCGTCGGGCGTCAGCGTCGATGATCCGGCAGGCGCTTCGCGCGCCGCCCGACTCTGATAGACGGCATCCAACAAGTACGCACCGCCGATAACGACCGCCACGCCAGCAGCCCAGAGAGCAATTTTTCTTCCCAAGGTAAACCCAATATGTCCAATATAGACATATCAGATTCTGGTCGAAGTGTCATGTAAAAACAACCATATCTGTTGTCAAAAAACCCAACAGATATGGTCAAGAAGAAGCATCCGGGCAAGCCTTTGGCGCAGCGCCTCGGCACCCAGATCGCCGCACTGCGCAAGACCAAGGAATGGACTCAGGCCGATCTGGCCGAGCGCATTGGTGTCGAGCCAGAGACCATCAGCCGCTTCGAACGCGGAGCGACCACACCCTCCCTTCAGACACTCGAAAAGATAAGCCATTGCCTGCGCGTGCGCATAGGCGAGTTGTTGGCCGAGACATCCGCCCAGCCGGACGATCAGGCCACCAAAATTGCAGCGTGGCTTGCGGAGTTGGATGAGCCGCACCGATCCTTCGTAGTCGATATGGTCAAGCGCACCTGCGACCATCTGCGCACCACATAGAACGCTATAAGAACCGCGCCTTGCTACACCCCCCACCGGTATCAAAAGGCCGGGGGTAGTTTCGGTTTCGGTTTCCACCTGACCAAAAAGGAGTCTCTTGGCACCCTGCCGCAAGAGACTCCTTTTTCATTTCCACCGCCCCCAAGAAAGCCGCGCGCTTCGCACGCGTGCCCGTCGGGTCGTGAGTTCATTACGAACTGCCTCGGCAACTTCGTAAGGATCGCAAGGTCACCGCGCCCGACCGATCCACTCGCCCCGCGCCAGCCCATCCGGGTTGGCATTTACTTTCCACTTCGGGAGTTCTCACCATGTTCGCAACCGGCTTCGCCATCTTTCTCGGTCTCGTCTTCATCTTCATCAAACTCGGGCGGCGCACCATGCTGCGCATGCTCGGCCATGACGTGTGGCTGGACATCGGCGTCACGATGCTGACGCTTGCCATCCACTGGGGTAGCTTCTCCGGTGTCATGGCGGCCACCTTTGCCGGTCTGCTGACCAGCGCAGGCACCACCATCGCCAAGCGTTGCTTCGGCTACATCAAGCGCGGCCAGTACACGCCCGGTCTGCTTCGCCTGCATGTGTAACCCCGGCGTAGTTGATTTCCCCTTGTCCTCACCCATCGGAGCCCGCCACGTGCGGGCTTCGTCGTTTCTGGAGCATCACCATGACCGACCTGTACCAATCCATCACCGAGCGCATCATCGGCGCCCTCGAATCCGGCACCATCCCATGGCAGTTTCCGTGGAAACGGGAACCGGGCGGCGCCATGCCCGCCAACCTGAGCACCGCACGCCTGTATCGCGGCATCAACACCTTGTTGCTCAACATGACCGCCATGCACGAGGGCTACCGGCGCAATCGCTGGATGACCTACCAGCAGGCGCGCATGCTGGGTGCCCACGTGCGCCGGGGTGAAACCGGCACCCCCATCGTCTTCTTCAAGATGCTGGAAGTCGATGAGGCCGGACGATCCTGCGCTGCCAACGATGCCCCGGCGGCCAAGGTCGTGCCCATGCTGCGCTCGTTCACGGTATTCAACGCCGATCAGATTGAGGACTTGCCGCCAGCGTTAGCGCAGCCTGAACCGGCTCCCGATTGGAGCCCGGTCGAGGAAGCCGAACGCCTGTTGGCCGCTTCGGGCGCCGTCATTCGCCATGGTGGCGATCAGGCGTTTTACCGGCCCTCCGATGACGTGATCCAGTTGCCACTGCGCAGCGCGTTCCCGCAAGCCACCGGCTACTACGGCGTGGCCCTGCACGAGTTAACGCACTGGACGGGCCATGCCAGCCGCTGCAACCGCCCCATGCAGAGCCGCCAGCACCTCACGGCCTACGCCTTCGAGGAACTGGTCGCCGAAATGGGTGCGGCGTTTCTGTGCGGCCATTGCGGCATAGATGCCGAGCTTCAGCACGCGGGTTACATCGCCCACTGGCTGGAAGCCCTGCGCCACGACAAGCGTTTGGTCTTCACCGCTGCGTCCATGGCGCAGAAGGCCGCCGACTTCGTGCTGGGTACGTCGGAAGCCGCCCCCGGCCCACAGGCCATGGCAATGGCCGCCTGAACCGCCTTCATCCATCCCTCGCACCCGTGGCTCCAGCCGGAGCGACGGACGTATTTGTTTACCCCATGGAGATCAACATGACCGAATCCATCAACCAATTCGCCCGCCTGGCGGCGATCAACGTATCCGAGCACATCGAGCGCAAGGGCGGCTTTGCCTATCTCAGCTGGCCTTACGCGGTGTCGCAACTGCGTACCGCCGACCCCACCGCGACGTGGGAAGTGCGCCGCTTCAACGACCTGCCCTATCTGGCGACGGAAGCCGGCGTGTTCGTCGAAGTGGCCGTCACGGTGCAGGGCGTGACCCTGAGCCAGATTCACCCGGTGCTGGATGGCCGCAACCGCCCCATTCTTGCCCCCACGGCATTCGATATCAACACCAGCTTGCAGCGCTGTCTGGTCAAGGCCATTGCCCTGCATGGCTTGGGGCTCTACATCTACGCGGGCGAAGACCTGCCCCAGCCGGCCAGCGAGGCCGCCAACGACGCGGTCAAGCCCGGTGCGACCGGCACGACGCTCAGCCGTGGCCAGCAGGCGCAGGTACACAAGCTGGCGATGGAGGCCGGCGTGTCGCTGGATCGCGTGTGCCGCTACTTCGGGGTCGATTCCTTGGCCCAGATCGCCGTGGCCGACCTGCCGCGCGTGATCCGCTCGCTGGAGAACCGGAGGGCCGCAGCATGAGCCGCATCGTTCAACTCACGCAAGGCAGCCCCGAATGGCTGGAGTACCGCCGCAGCCGCCGCAATGCCTCGGAAACGGCAGCGGTGATGGGCCTGAGCCCGTGGAGCACGCCCTACCGGCTGTGGCTGGAGAAGACCGGGCGCGCCAGCGCCGAGGTGACTCAGGCCATGCAGCGCGGCACCGAACTGGAGCCGAGCGCACGAGCGGCCTATGAAGAGCAGACAGGGCTGGTGATGCAGCCACTGGTGATCGAGGATGGCGCCTACAGCGCCAGTCTGGACGGCATGACCTTGGCCGGTGACTTGGTGCTGGAAATCAAGTGCCCGATGCGCGGCACACGATCCGACCTGTGGCAGGACGTGAGCCAAGGACAGGTGCCGGAGCACTACCGCGTTCAGGTACAGCATCAGCTGATGGTGTCGGGCGCCGAGAAGGCGCACCTGTGGGTGTTCGACGGCGCCAAGGGCATCTTGACCGAGGTGACTCGGGACGATGCGCTGATGACCCGCATCCGGGAGGCGTGGGAGGCGTTTCAGCCGTTTCTGGATCGGGACGCGCCGCCGCCGCTGGCGGAAGGCGATACGTGGCTCCGAAGCGACGCCGCATGGTCGCAGGCCGCCGAAACCTATGCCGGTGCCAAGCAATACGCCGATGAGGCCGCAAAACGGCTGGAATCGGCTCGTCAGGCCTTGATCGAGCTGGCCCAGCATCCGAAGGAGCAAGGCGCCGGGGTCACCGTCACGCGGTTCTGGAAACAGGGCAGCGTCGATTACAAGAAGGTGCCCGAGTTGACCGGCATTGATCTGGAGCGCTATCGGAAGCGGGCGACGGAGGAAGTGCGAGTGACCGTCGCGGCATGACAACAGCGCTCGCGGTACGGTTGCAACCGCCAAACCGTACCGCTAACCGTACCGCCAATCGCGAAAATAGAAAAAGGGCTCCTAACTTGATAGCTAGGAGCCCTTATCGTTATTGGTCGGCGTGGCGGGATTCGAACTCGCGACCCCTTGCACCCCATGCAAGTGCGCTACCAGGCTGCGCTACACGCCGACAAGCCCATGATTATATAGCGTGAACCCCAGCTTCCCGCGGGGGCGTCAAAAATCGATGGTGAGCAGGCGGCGGATCTCGCGCAGTTCGGCTGCGACGGCCGCCAGGCAGGCGGCGGCGTCGGCCGATGCGGCCAGGGCCGGCGGGGCGTCGCCGGCGGCGAGCCGGTCCAAAGCCTCGTCGGCTGCGGCGCCGCCGGCGGCATCGTCGCCCCCCCCGGCAGCCCGACCCCGCTGGGCCCATTGCGCCAGCTTGAGGCGTGCGCCGTTGATGGAAAAGCCCTGCTCGTACAGCAGCTCGCGGATGCGGCGGATCATCAGCACCTCGTGGTGCTGGTAGTAGCGCCGGTTGCCCTGGCGCTTCATGGGGCGCAGCTGGGTGAATTCCTGCTCCCAATAGCGCAGCACGTGCGGCTTGACGGCGCACAGCTCGCCGACCTCACCGATGGTGAAGTAGCGCTTGGCGGGAATCGGCGGCAGGGTCGGATGCATCGCGGCCATGGGTGAGCGGAGCGCGGACGTTGGACAGGCCCTGCATGTTGCCGTGGTCGCACGGGTTCGGCAAGCCGGACCGACGCTTCACGGCCTGCAGCGTGAGCAATTGGGCAGCGCGGGCCGGGTCCGTTGCCGCTCAGGCGGCGTCCGGATCGACGGCGGTGGCGGCGCCCTGGACCTGGTCCTTGAGCTTCTGGCTGGCGTGAAAGGTGACGACCTGGCGCGCATCGATGGGGATGAGCTCGCCGGTGCGCGGGTTGCGGCCGGGGCGCGGCGCCTTGATGCGCAGCTGGAAGTTGCCAAAGCCCGAAAGCTTGACCTCCTCGCCGCTCGTCAGCGACTGGCTGATCAGCTCGAAAAACGCATCGACCATGTCCTTGGCCTCGCGCTTGTTCAGGCCGATCTGCTCGAACAGCAGCTCGGCCAGCTGGGCCTTGGTCAGGGCCGAGGTTTCCAGGCTGTCGACGGCCAGCGTGGGGACGGCAGATCGGTCCACGGACATGGTGTTGCCTCCTTCGCTCATGCCCGCAGGCGTGCGCCCAGTTGCGCCTGCAGACCGGCCACCACGGCGCTCGTCGCGGCGTCGATGCGTTCGTCGGTCAGGCTCTGGCCCTCGGCATCGTCCAGCACCAGGCGCAGGGCCATGCTCTTTTCGCCCGCGGACATGCCGGCCGCCGCCTCGGCGCCGGGCTTGGGCCGGTAGATGTCGAACAGGGTGACGTCGAGCAGGCGGGCACCATGCGCCGCCTGGCGCACGCACTGCTGCAGCTGCTGGTGCGTCACGCCTTCGGCCACCACCACGGCCAGGTCGCGCTCCACCGGCAGTTGGCGCGGCAGCGCCACCAGCGCCGGCATGGGGCGCTGCAGCACGGCCTGCAGGTCCAGCTCGAACAGGACCGGCGCATGCGGCAAGCCCCAGGACTGGCGCCAGCGCGGATGCAGCTCGCCCACATGGCCGATCACCTGCCCGGCCACGCTCACGCTGGCGCAGCGGCCGGGATGCAGGGCCGGATGCCCGGCTCGCTCGAACGTGGCGGCCACCGGCGCCAGCAGCGCCTGCACGTCGCCCTTGGCGTCAAAAAAATCCACCGGCCGCTCGATGCCGCCCCAGCCCTGGCGCTGGGTCGGCCCGTAGATCAGGCCCGCCACCCGCAGCGGCTGGTGCACGCCGCGCACGCTGTGGTCGGTGGTGGCCACCGAGGCGTCGCGCAAGAACACGCGTCCGACCTCGAACACGCGCAGGCGGCTGGCGCGGCGATCGACGTTGTGCTTGAGCACCTCCAGCAGCGAGCCCAGCAGCGACGAGCGCATCACGTTCATCTGGCTGGCAATGGGATTGAGCAGGCGCACCGGGTTGGCATTGCCGGCCAGATCGCGCTCCCAGGCCTCGTCGACAAAGCTGAAGTTGATGGTCTCCAGGTAGCCCAGGGCCGCCATCGCGTGACGCACGTCGAAGGCGCTGCGCTGCGACTCGGAGCGCGCGCGCGGCCGGATGGGGGCCAGGGGCGCGGTCTCGGGCAGCTGGGGGTAGCCGACGATCCGCGCCACTTCCTCGATCAGGTCTTCCTCGATGCGCAGATCGAACCGGTGCGGCGGCGGGGCCACCGTGAGGCTGCCCTCGGCTTCGGTGAAGGCCAGGCCCAGGCGGCGAAACACGTCGGCGCACTGGCCCTGGGTGATGGGCATGCCAATGACCTTGGCCGCGCGCGCCACGCGCAGCGTGACGGGGCTGGGAACCGGCATGTTGGGCTGCTGGTCGTCGATGGGGCCGCAGGTGGTCTGCGACGTGCCGCAGATGTCGATGATCAGCCGCGTGATGCGCTCGATGTGCGCCACCGTCAGGGCCGGATCCACCCCGCGCTCGAAGCGGTGCCCCGCGTCGGTGGCGAAGTTGTAGCGGCGCGAGCGACCGGCCACGGCGTCGGGCCACCAGAAAGCGGCCTCGACGTAGATATTCCGCGTGTCGTCGGTTACGGCCGTGGCGTCGCCGCCCATGATGCCCGCCAGCGATTCGATTTCGCGCGCATCGGCAATCACGCCGACCTGATCATCGACGCTGATGGTGTTGCCGTTCAAAAGCTTTAGCGATTCGCCCGCACGGCCCCAGCGCACGTCGAGCCCGCCGTGGATCCTGTCCAAGTCGAAGATGTGGGTGGGCCGCCCGTACTCGAACATCACGTAGTTGGAGATGTCCACCAGCGCGGTCACGCTGCGCTGGCCGCAGCGCGCCAGGCGATCGACCATCCACGCGGGGGTGACGGCGCGGGTGTTGACGTGGCGGATCACGCGGCCCGAGAAGCGCCCGCACAGATCGGGCGCGCTGATGGTGACGGGCAGCACCTCGGCCAGGGTGGGCGCCACGGGCGGGTGCTCGGGGGTCAGCAGGGGCTCGCCGGTCAGCGCCGACAGCTCGCGCGCCACGCCGTACACGCTGAGCGCGTGGCCCAGGTTGGGCGTTAGCTTGAGCTCGAACACCGTATCGTCCAGATCCAGCACCGTGCGCACGCTCTGCCCCACGGGGGCGTCGGCCGCCAATTCGAGCAGGCCGCCGTGGTCGTCGGACAGGCCCAGCTCGCGCGCCGAGCACAGCATGCCCTGGCTTTCGACGCCGCGCAGCTTGCCGGTCTTGATGACGAAGGGCTTGCCGTCTTCACCGGGGGGCAGCTGCGCCCCCACCAGCGCGCACGGCACCTTGATGCCGACACGGGCGTTGGGCGCGCCGCACACGATGTTCAGCAGGGCGCCCTGCCCCGCGTCCACCTGGCACACGCGCAGGCGGTCGGCGTTGGGGTGCTGGACGGCCTCCTTGATTTCGCCCACCACGATCTGCGTGAAGGGCGGCGCCACGGGGCGCAGCGACTCGACCTCGAAGCCGCCCATGGTCAGGGTATCGGCCAGTTGTTGCGTGGAGAGCGGCGGGTTGCAGAAGCTGCGCAACCAGGATTCGGGAAACTGCATGAAGAACCTCGATCAACGGAACTGGCTGAGAAAGCGCGTGTCGCCTTCAAAAAACAGGCGCAGGTCGTTCACGCCGTAGCGCAGCATGGCCAGGCGGTCGATGCCCGAGCCAAAGGCAAAGCCGATGAAGCGCTCGGGGTCCAGCCCCATGTTGCGCACCACCTGCGGATGCACCTGGCCCGAACCCGACACCTCCAGCCACTTGCCGGCCAGCGGGCCGGACGCGAACTGGATGTCGATCTCGGCGCTGGGCTCGGTGAAGGGAAAGTAGCTGGGCCGAAAACGCAGCGTCAGGTCATCCGTCTCGAAGAAGGCCTTGCAGAAGTTGAGATAGGTGACCTTCAGGTCCTTGAAGCTCACGTTCTCGCCCAGCCACAGGCCTTCGACCTGGTGGAACATGGGCGAGTGGGTGGCGTCGTTGTCCACCCGGTAGGTGCGGCCGGGGGCAATCACGCGGATCTCGCTCAGCTCGCCGCGCGCCAGGGCTTCGGTGTGCCGCTTGGCATGCGCCGTGGCGTAGCGGATCTGCATCGGGCTGGTGTGCGTGCGCAGGCAAAAAGGCTGGCCGTCCTCGCCATTCAGATCGACGTAGAAGGTGTCCTGCATCGAGCGCGCGGGGTGGTTGGGCGGGTTGTTGAGCGCCGTGAAGTTGAACCAGTCGCTCTCGATCTCGGGGCCGTCGGCAATGTCGAAGCCCATGCTGGCAAACACCTGCTCGATGCGCTCCCAGGCGCGCGAGATGGGATGCAGGCCGCCCATGCCGCGCTCGCGGCCCGGCAGGCTCACGTCCAGCGCCTCGGCCTGCAGCTGGCGCTCCAGTTCGGCATCCTGCAAGGCTTGGCGACGGGCATTGAGCGCCGCTTCGATGGCCTGCTTGGCCTGGTTGATGGCGGCGCCGCGCGACTTTTTCTCGTCGATGCTCAAGGCGCCCAGGCCCTTCATCAGCTCGGTCACGCGGCCGGCCTTGCCCAGGTACAGCGCCTTGGCGTTTTCCAGATCGGCGGGCGTGCCGGCCTGATCGAAGCGCTCGCTGGCGGCGTGCACCAGGGCCGTCAGATCGCTGGAGTCGGCGAAAGCATTCATGGGTTCAGGGCTCAAAAATCCGAAATGAAAAAGGGATTGAAGCCATATCGGCCTCAACCCCTTGAACCACCAGCGCAATCAGCTATTGATTCAATAGTTGTGCGTGGTGGCGCTGGCGTCAGGCCAGCTTGGCCTTGGCCTGCGCGACGATGCCGGCAAATGCGGCCTTGTCGTGCACGGCCAGATCGGCCAGAACCTTGCGGTCGAGCTCGATGCCGGCCTTGTTCATGCCGTTGATGAACTGGCTGTAGGTGATGCCGCATTCACGCGCGGCGGCGTTGATACGGGCAATCCACAGGCGACGGAAGTCGCGCTTCTTGTTGCGGCGGTCACGGTAGGCATACTGGCCGGCCTTCATCACCGCCTGTTTGGCGACGCGGAAGACGTTCTTGCGGCGGCCGCGGAAACCCTTGGCCAGGGCCAGCACCTTCTTGTGACGAGCACGGGCGGTTACACCACGTTTGACGCGAGGCATGTGCTATTTCTCCTTGTTCGTCGGTTGATCAAAGGCCAGCGAAGGGCAGCATCTGTGCCATGTGACCCATGTTGGTCTCATGCACATTCACCGCACCACGCAGATGGCGCTTGTTCTTGGTGGTCTTCTTGGTCAGGATGTG
>OFJB01000915.1_pt1 | contig 12696 bp, 8 predicted proteins | sample 1775081 | NCBI WGS metagenome assembly OFJB01 (sample SAMN08195771, study PRJEB24354) | sludge metagenome | isolation source: initial sludge from phenol fed wastewater aerobic bioreactor | place: India: Nagpur | collected 2016-06-05 | reverse complement strand
AAGGGTATGGCTGTTCGCCATTTAAAGAGGTACGTGAGCTGGGTTTAAAACGTCGTGAGACAGTTTGGTCCCTATCTTCCGTGGGCGCTGCAGATTTGAGGAAGCCTGCTCCTAGTACGAGAGGACCGGAGTGGACACACCTCTGGTGTATCGGTTGTCACGCCAGTGGCATTGCCGAGTAGCTAAGTGTGGAAGAGATAACCGCTGAAAGCATCTAAGCGGGAAACTCGTTTCAAGATGAGATCTGCCGGGGCCTTGAGCCCCCTAAAGAGTCGTTCAAGACCAGGACGTTGATAGGCTGGGTGTGGAAGCGCAGTAATGCGTTAAGCTAACCAGTACTAATTGCTCGTGCGGCTTGACCCTATAACTTTGATAGCCAACACGCACACCACAATGGTTGTGTGAAAAGCTCAAAGTCTGTTATGCCAAGTTAGACGCAGTCAAATACACACAATCTGATTCCAGACTCTATGAATTCGTTGTGTTGCCCCAAAAGCAGCACGACAACAAGTTATGCCTGATGACCATAGCAAGTTGGTCCCACTCCTTCCCATCCCGAACAGGACAGTGAAACGACTTTGCGCCGATGATAGTGCGGGTTCCCGTGTGAAAGTAGGTCATCGTCAGGCTCTTACAGCCCAGAAAACCCCAGTCTCATAAAGACTGGGGTTTTTTGCTTTGCAGACATCGAAAACGCGCCAACAGCAATAGGTGCTAATCAGCACCAAGGGGGACATGCGCTACTCGATGGGCCTCCGCCTCATCGGGCTGCAAGACGCGCGCGCATACCTAAGCTACTCCGGCCGCTGAGATCAACGCCTACGAGTTGGAACAGATACATTCGATTCCATCGAACACAGCGTGAACTGAACGGGAGAACCTCGCGAGAGGCAGAGTTCATTCCTATGGCGCGGGCAATTTGCCGCTTCCCCCGTGCCGATGTATCGCCTGCATCAGATAGGCAGCCGCCGACCTTGCTCAAACACCAGCAGTTCGCCCTTCCCGAAGGCGGTCCACGTTTCGTTGGTGGTGAGAGGACTGGTTACGATCACTGCCACCTGATCCTTCTCGCCAGTCTCCTTCGAAAAATCCAGCTGAAGGTCTTCGTCACTCAGATGCGCGGCGCCGAAGGGGTGGCGGCGCTCAATGTAGTGGAGGTGGGTGGAAGCGTGTGCCCACAAGGCCTGGCCATTGGAAAGCAGGAAGTTGAATGTGCCGTGAGGTGCTATCCGCGCGGCGAGTTCCTTGAGCGTTAACGTCAGTTCGGGAACAGAAGGCACGCTGGCGTGCGATTTGGCCAACTCTTGCATGATCCAGCAAAACGCGTGCTCGCTATCGGTATCTCCTACGGGGCGGAAATGCGAATGCAGGCGAGGGCGGAAGTCTTTCAGGTCCCCGTTGTGGGCAAAGACCCAGTAGCGGCCCCACAGCTCCCGCACGAACGGGTGGCAGTTCTGCAGGCTCACCACGCCCTGGGTGGCCTTGCGGATGTGGGCGATGACGTTCCGGCTTTTGATGGGGTAGCGGCGAATGAGTTCGGCCACTGGAGAATCCACCGCCGCCAGATGGTCCACGAAGTGGCGAAGCCCCTTGTCCTCAAAAAAAGCGATGCCCCAGCCGTCGGTATGGTGGTCGGTCTTTCCGCCGCGTTGCGCAAAGCCCGTGAAGCTAAAGGTCACATCCGTGGGCACATTGCAGTTCATGCCGAGCAGTTGGCACATAGCGAAGGTTCCGTTTCTTTGATTTCTTGAAAGGCTTGACGGGCTACTGTGTGTACCTGTCCCTTCAAGCATCAGTACAAGGTGTTCCCGCCGTCACGTCAATCTGGCTGCCGCTCGCGCAGCTGCCAGGCTGCTACCAGCGCCAGACCGCACAGAAAAGTCAGCATCAAAAAGGTTTCACCGAACGCTGCGATGCGTGCCGGGTTGCTGGCCCCGGCAGTCAACGAGGCGCCATGTGCACCGAGGCGCCATTCAAGCACGATACCGCACAGGCTCACCCCGGCGGCACCGCCCAACATGCGCAAGAAACCGATGGCGCTGGAGCCTTGCGAGATCAGCGATTTGTCCAGCGGGCGCATGGAGCCCAGATTCAGGGACGGCAGAATAAAGCCGAGTCCGATGCGCCCCAGAATCGCAAAAGCGACCAGCATCCACAGCGATGAGCCAAGGCCCACAAACACCATCAGCCCGAAGGACAAGGCCAGCAAACCCAGGCCGGTGCTGACAAGTAAATGGGTCGGCTGCCGGTCCGCGAGGCGGCCCACCACGGCAATGGTGGCGGCCAATACAAACCCCGCCGGCAGCATGAGGGTACCCACGTGCGATGCAGACAGTTCCAGCCCCAGTTGCATGAACACCGGCAGCAGATACGTGGAGCCGAACAAGGCTGTGCCGTAAATGAAGGCCACCACACTGCCCATGGCGAACTGGCGGTATTGAAAAAGGCGCAGGTCCATGAGCGGCTTCCGCCCGGTGCGCAGCAGCCTGCGCTGCCAGGCAATAAAACAGGCGACGGCCACCACCGCACCGATCAGCAGGCCCGCCGCCTCGACGTGAGAGCCGCCATGCAGCGACACCAACCCGTTCAGCAGGCACAGCGTTCCGACCGTGCCCAGCAGAAGGCCTCTCCAGTCCAGCGCCTGGCCTTGCCGGTTGGCCTCGACTCCTCCGGGGGCGGTGACCGGTACAAACTTGTAGGCCAGCCAGAGTGAGGCCAGGCACAGCGGCACCACCATGAAAAATATGGAGCGCCAGCCAAACCAATCCACCAGCAAACCGCCCATGCTTGGGCCGATGGCCGGCGCCAACACGACGCCCATGCCGAAGATGCCACTGGCGCGCCCCTGCTCATGGGGCTGGAAGGCATACAGGATGATGACGGCCGGGATGGGCTGCACGACACCGGCTGCCAGTCCCTCGGCGACGCGTGCAGCCAGCACCAGGCCGAAGTCGCGCGCCAGGCCACCACCCACACCCCCAACGAGCAGCAGCAACATCGCGCCCACATAGGTCGCGCGGTAACCGTAGCGAGACAACAGCCAGGGGGTGGTGAGCATGGACACGGTGGTGGCCACCATGAAGCCGGAGGTGACCCACTGGGCGCGCTCCTGGCCTAGCGCGAAGTAATGGCTCATGTCCGGGATCGCCACGTTGACGATGGTGGAGGACATGATGGAGGCCATGGTGCCGACCATGACGGACAGCAGCAGCAGCCACCGGTAGCGCTCGCCATAGCGCTCGCGCAATACAGCCAAAGACCCCGAGGCGTTAGTCATGAAGCGATCAAATGCTGAAGCAACACCACGGAGTCAATGAGGACGGGGCGCATCACTCAGGACGTGCGCTCCAGCCACAACTTGCCGCCCGTGGCCCAGTTTTCGCGCTTCACATCGGTGATCAGGATGTCCACCGATTCGGGCGAGCCGCCCAGGATCTCGACGGATACGCGGGTTATCTCTTCCACCAGCTTCTTCTTCTGCTCGACCGTGCGGCCTTCCATCATTTCGATGTGGTACGTGGGCATGTCTTGTTCCTTCGCGCGCTGTGAAGACAGCGAAAAGCCCAAATCATATCGGCGAAGGCGGGTCGCCGGCGGCGGAGGGTTGCTGCGCGACGGGCGCGGGCGCACCACATGCCGCGCAGATACAGACTTTGCCGCGTGCCTCCTGAGGCAAAGCGGCCAAGGCCGCAGGGTCGATGGTCTGCGTCATGCACCAGCAGCTTTCTGCTGGGCGACCCGCTGCGATAGCGCATTCATTGGCCTGCCCACACAGCGGGCAGACAGAGGGGGTGAGAGGGGTGGAGAGTGCTGCAGGCATGGGGGGAGGAACGCGTGGGCGCGGGTGCCAGTGTACGGCGCAGCGCTGTCCTCGCGCGGCCGCTGCGTCCCATCCACGTCAATGAGGCGAGCCACAGTGCCGCCCAAACAAAAATAGCCGCTAGCGCATATGTTGATTGCGCTAGCAGCTATCAAAATTGGAGCAACCGACGCCGCAAACATGGCGCCGACTGCCATCGGGAATCAGGCTGCTTGCGCAGCCTTCAGCTTCAGGCGCCAAGCGTGCAGCAGTGGCTCGGTGTAGCCGCTCGGCTGCTCCATGCCCTTGAAGACCAGGTCGCACGCCGCTTGGTAGGCCATGCTGGTATCGAAGTGGCCGGCCATGGGGCGGTACAGGGGGTCACCCGCGTTTTGCTGGTCCACCACGGCGGCCATGCGTTCAAAGGTCTCGCGCACCTGGGCTTCGGTCACCACGCCGTGGTGCAGCCAGTTGGCCATGTGCTGGCTGCTGATGCGCAGCGTGGCGCGGTCTTCCATCAGGCCCACGTTGTGGATGTCGGGCACCTTGGAGCAGCCCACGCCCTGGTCCACCCAGCGCACCACATAGCCGAGGATGCCCTGGGCGTTGTTGTCCAGCTCCTGTTGCTTCTCGGCGTCGCTCCAGTTCGGGGCGGCGGCCACGGGCACGGTGAGCAGGCCGGTCAGCAGGTTGTCGCGCTCGGCGTTCACGTCGGTCTTTTCCAGCTCGATCTGGATGTCGCTCACCTTCACCTGGTGGTAGTGCAGCGCGTGCAGGGTGGCGCCGGTGGGGCTGGGCACCCAGGCGGTGTTGGCGCCGGCCTTGGGGTGGGCGATCTTCTGCTTGAGCATCTCGGCCATCAGGTCGGGCATGGCCCACATGCCCTTGCCGATCTGCGCCTTCCCGCGCAGGCCACAGCTCAGGCCCACCAGCACGTTGCTCTTCTCGTACGACTGGATCCAGGCGCTGGTCTTCATGTCGCCCTTGCGCACCATGGGGCCGGCGTGCATGGCGGTGTGCATCTCGTCGCCCGTGCGGTCCAGGAAGCCGGTGTTGATGAAGGCGACGCGGCTCGATGCAGCGGCGATGCAGGCCTTGAGGTTGACGGACGTGCGGCGCTCTTCGTCCATGATGCCCAGCTTGACGGTGCTGTCGGGCAGGCCCAGCAGCTTCTCGACGCGGCCAAACAGTTCGGCGGCAAAGCCGACTTCGGCGGGGCCGTGCATCTTGGGTTTGACGATGTAGACGCTGCCCTTGCGGGAGTTGCGGATGCCGTTTTGTCCATGGCCTTGCAGGTCGTGCAGCGCAATCGCCGTGGTCACGACCGCGTCCATGATGCCTTCGGGGATCTCGCGCACCTGGCCCTGTGCATCCTTCCACAGGATGGCCGGGTTGGTCATCAGGTGGCCCACATTCCGCAGGAACATCAGCGAACGGCCATGCAGGCGCACTTCGCCGCCTTGGGGGCCGGTATAGATGCGGTCAGGATTCAGTCCGCGTGTGAAGGTCTTGCCGCCCTTGGCGACCTGCTCGGTCAGCGTGGCCTGGATGATGCCCAGCCAGTTGCTGTAGCCCAGCACCTTGTCCTCGGCGTCCACGGCGGCCACGGAGTCCTCCAGATCCAGGATGGTGGACAGGGCTGCTTCAAGAACCAAGTCGCTCACGCCCGCGGCATCGGACTGGCCGATGGGCGTGCTGCGGTCGATCTGGATGTCCAGATGCAGGCCGTTGTGCTGAAGCAGCACCGACGACGGTGCGGCGGCATTGCCCTGGTAACCCTTGAATTGCGATGCGTCCTTGATGCCCGTGGTGCTGCCGTTGGCCAGTGAAACCACCAGCTGGCCGCCTTCGACCTTGTAGCCCGTCGAATCCTTGTGCGAGCCCGAGGCCAGGGGCGCCGTGTCGTCCAGCACCTGCCGCGCAAACGCGATCACCTTGGCGCCGCGCACGGGGTTATAGCCCTTGCCCTTTTCGGCGCCGTCAGTCTCGGGGATGGCATCCGTGCCATACAGCGCGTCATACAGGCTGCCCCAGCGCGCGTTGGCGGCGTTGAGTGCATAGCGGGCATTCAGGATGGGCACCACCAGCTGGGGGCCAGCCTGCGTGGCCAGCTCGTCGTCCACGTTGGCGGTGGTGGCCTTTACATCGGCAGGCTGGGGCACCAGGTAGCCGATCTTTTCCAGAAAACCGCGGTAAGCCACCATGTCCTTGATGGGACCGGGGTTGGCCTTGTGCCAGGTGTCCAGCTCGGTCTGCAGGCGGTCGCGCTCGGCCAGCAGGGCGATGTTGCGGGGGGCCAGGTCGGCCACGATGGCGTCAAAGCCCTTCCAGAAGGCGGCGGCATCCACCCCCGTGCCGGGCAGCACCTTGTCTTCGACAAAGCGGTACAGAGAGGTGGCCACTTGCAGGCCGTGGACTTGGGTGCGATCGGTCATGGGGTGCCTTGAGAAAAGTTGTGGAAACAGGGATCAATGAAAACGGTGCCCGCAACAGCAGGCCATGAATGGACTGTATTGCAAATGTTTGCCCACATAAATACGCTGAAAATCTCTAAACCAGTGACTTTTACGCAAAACTGAGGGCGGTCCGTAGTCAGCCTGAATGGTGCTTTGGCCCGTTACCCACTACGCTGCGCGCACAACAAACCCACCGGGAGACAAACCCATGCAGGCACCCCTGGACGCCAGCGCGCTCAATGCGGCCCACAAGAACAAGATTGTGAGCGCCGCCGATGCCGTGCAGCTCATCCACGACGGCGACACCGTGGCGACGGGCGGCTTTGTGGGCATCGGTTTTGCCGAGAGCATTGCAGTGGCGCTGGCCCAGCGCTGGGAGTCCACACAAACCCCGCAGGGCCTCACGCTGGTCTATGCCGCAGGCCAGGGCGACGGCAAGCAGCGGGGCCTCAACCACCTGGGCCACGCCGGCCTGCTCAAGCGCGTGATCGGCGGGCACTGGAGCCTGGTGCCGCGCATCCAGAAGCTGGCGGTCGACAACCAGATCGAGGCCTGGAACCTGCCGCAGGGCGTGATCACGCATCTGTTCCGTGACATCGCTGCGGGCAAGCCCGGCACGCTCACGCGCGTAGGCCTCGACACCTTTGTGGACCCGCGCCACGGCGGCGGCAAGCTCAATGCGCGCACCACCGAAGACCTGGTGCGCATCCTGCCCATCGACGGGCAGGACTACCTGTTCTACAAGGCCTTTCCGATCCACGTGGGCATCATCCGCGCGACCACGGCCGACGCCGACGGCAACCTCACCATGGAGCGCGAGGCGCTCACGCTCGAAGCGCTGGCCATCGCCATGGCCGCGCGCAACTCGGGCGGTGTGGTCATCGCGCAGGTCGAACGCATCGCCGAGCGCGGCACGCTCAACCCCCGGCAGGTGAAGGTGCCCGGCGTATTGGTAGATGCCGTGGTGCTGGCCACCGAGCCCGCGCACCACCACCAGACCTTTGCCGAGCCCTACAGCGCCGCGTTTGCAGGCGAGCTGCGCGTGCCCATGGACACGCTGGAGGCGATGCCGCTGACCGAGCGCAAGATCATCGCCCGCCGCGCAGCGCTGGAGCTGCGCCCGCACCAGGTGGTCAACTTAGGGATCGGCATGCCCGAGGGCGTGGCCAACGTGGCGGCTGAGGAGCGCATCATCGACCTGGTCACGCTCACGGCCGAGCCCGGAGTGATCGGCGGCATCCCCGCAGGCGGGCTGAACTTTGGCGCGGCCGTGAATCCGCAGGCCATCATCGACCAGCCCAACCAGTTCGACTTTTATGACGGCGGTGGCCTCGATATCGCCATCCTGGGCTTGGCGCAGGCCGACCAGCACGGCAACCTCAACGTGAGCAAGTTCGGGCCCCGCCTGGCGGGTGCGGGCGGCTTCATCAACATCAGCCAGAACGCCAAGACGGTGGTGTTCGTCGGCACCTTCACGGCGGGCGCGCTGCAGGTCGAGGCCGTGGACGGCCACCTGCACATCCTGCACGAAGGCGGCGCGCGCAAGCTGGTGCGTGAGGTCGAGCACCGCACCTTCAGCGGCGCCGAGGCGCTGCGGCGCGGCCAGCGCGTGCTGTATGTGACGGAGCGCTGCGTGTTCCGCCTGGTGCCCTCGGGTGAGCCAGAGGGCGGCGGCGCGCTGGAGCTGATCGAGCTGGCCCCCGGCATCGACCTGGAGCGCGACGTGCTCGCCCACATGTCCTTCACGCCGCGCATCAGCCCGGGTTTGCAGACCATGGATATGCGCCTGTTCGAGCCCGGCCCGCTGGGCCTGCGCGAGCAGCTGCTCAACCGCCCGCTGGTGCAGCGTTTTGAGCTCGATGCCGCGCGCCAGCTGCTGCACATCGACTTCTCGGGCCTGCAGATCAACACCGCGAGCACCATCGACGCCATCGAGCAAGAGGTGCGACGCCTGCTCGCTCCGCTGGCCGCACAGGGCGAGCGCGTGGGCGTGATCGTGAACTACGACCACTTCACCATCGCCCCCGACCTGGCCGACGCCTACACCGCCATGGTGCAGGGCCTCACGCGCGACCTTTACACCGAGGTCAAGCGCTATGGCACCGTGGGGTTCCTCAAGTCGCGCCTGGTGTAACGTGGGGTGTGATGCTGGTTTACTATCATTTATGTAGCTGGTCAGGCATGTTGCACTAGCGCATGCGGCCTGTTTGGCTTTAAAACCGATCACAGGCTGTGCCCATGTCCGCCACCAGGCCCTTTGCCGCTTTATCCCCATAATCAGCGCCCATGGACAAACTCAAGGCCTTCGAATCGTTTGTGTCGGTGGCAACGCGCGGCAGCCTCACCGCTGCGGCCAAGGCCGAGGGCGTGGCTCCGGCCATCATGGGCAGGCGGCTCGACGCGCTGGAAGAACACCTGGGCGTGAAGTTGCTGGTGCGCACCACACGCCGCATCAGCCTCACGCACGAGGGCAGTGCGTTTCTGGAAGATTGCCAGCGCCTGCTGTCCGATGTGGCCAATGCCGAGGCCAGCGTGTCCGAAGGCGGCGTCAAGGCCACGGGCCATTTGCGCATCACCGCGCCCGCCGGTTTTGGCCGCCGCCATGTGGCGCCGCTGGTGCCGCGTTTTCGCACGGCGCACCCGGATGTGACCATCTCGCTCAACCTCAGCGACCGCGTGGTGGACCTGGCGGGCGAGGGCTATGACTGCGCCGTGCGCGTGGGCGACCTGCCTGACTCGTCGCTGGTGAGCGTGCGCATCGCCGACAACCGCCGCCTGTGCGTGGCAACCCCCGCCTACCTGCAGCGCCACGGCACGCCGCGCCACCCCAGCGAGCTGGTGCAGCACGACTGCCTCACGCTGTCGAGCGAGGCCTCGCAAACACGGGGCTGGGCGTTCCGCATGCCGGTCGAGGGCGGTGGCACCGAGGTCATCCACCTCAAGCCCGGCGGCCCGCTCGATTGCTCGGACGGGCAGGTGCTGCACGACTGGTGCCTGGCGGGCTACGGCATCGCCTGGCGCAGCACCTGGGAGGTGGAGGCCGAGATCGCCGCGGGCCGACTGGTGGAGGTGCTGCACGACTTTGCCGCGCCGCCCAACGGCATCTATGTGGTGTTCCCGCAGCGCAAGCACATGCCGCTGCGGGTGCGGCTGTGGATCGAGCACCTCAAGCACCAGTACGCACAGCCCGCGTTCTGGAAAGGCCCGCAGGCTGGCGGCTGACGGCCCCCGTGGCAGACTGCACATACTCCATGTCCACCGCGCCCACGCTCCTCGTCGCTGACGACCACCCGCTGTTCCGTGCGGCCGTGCTGCACGTGCTGCGCGAGCGGCTGCCCCAGTTCCGCACGCTGGAAGCCGCCAGCGCCGCCACGCTGGGCCAGGCGTTGCAGGACCACCCCGAGGTTGAGCTGGTGCTGCTGGACCTGAGCATGCCCGGCACGCGCGGCTTCTCGGCCCTGCTGCATGTGCGCGGCGAATACCCCGAGCTGCCCGTGGTCATTATCTCGTCCAACGACCACCCCCGCGTCATCCGCCGCGCCCAGCAGTTTGGCGCGGCCGGCTTCATCCCCAAGTCCGCCCCCGCCGACGCCATGGGCGACGCCATCCAGGCCGTGCTGGACGGCGGCAGCTGGTTCCCACCCATGGCGGCCGAACGCTCTGAGGCCGATGCGGAGCTAGCCGCCCGGCTGGCGCAGCTCACGCCCCAGCAGTTCCGCGTGCTGCTCTGCCTGGCCGATGGTTTGCTCAACAAACAGATCGCGGCCACGCTGGGCCTGGCCGAGAACACCGTCAAGGTGCATGTCACCGCCATCCTGAAAAAGCTGGAGTGCTACAGCCGCACGCAGGCGGCGGTGCTGGTGAAGAGCCTGGAGACAGAGTCCACCGCGTGAGCGGCCGGGCGTGTCTGCGCCAGGTGCGTGGCGCAGATCCGAATCGATGGCGTGCTATAGCGGAAGGAACGTGTACACGGAGTCGAACGGGTAGCTGCCGTTGGTGCGCTCCGAATGGACGTGCAAGCCGTCCTCCTTCAGCACGCCGTTCATCTTGAACGCGCCGAACGAGGCTTTGAGCCGTGCGCTGAACGCGTTGTCGCCAGGTTTGTAGGTGCCTTTGACGATGAAGGAGTCGCCAGTGCCAAAGCTCTCCATCGCAGCGCGGGCCTGGAAGCGGCCCCCGGTGCTTTGCCAGAAGATCTTTCCGTCGGCCGTGAAGCACAGGTAGGTCCAGCCCTTCTCACGCTTCGTCTCGTAAACGCCGTCAAAGCGCACGCCAGATGGGCATTGGACGGGGGCGCCGGGTTCCGGGGTGGCCAACGACGGCGCCCGAGCTTCGCTTCCATTGGCGAGGTACAGCACATGGCCTTCCGGGTCGAAGATGTGCACGCCATGGGCCTGGGCCATCGCACGCAGCTGCTGCAGCCGCTCGGTGTCGAACTTGCCCAACTCGAATGCCATCGCAAGCACCTGTCCTGCGGGCGGGTTGTGGTCAAAGCCTTCGTACCAGATGGCGCTCCCCGGGTCGTCTGTCGGCCAGGTTTGCAACAAACGCTCAAAGAAGGCTGCGATGCGCGCGGTCGGCGCCTTGGTGCTGTCCTGCCATTTCTCCACAAAGTCTGCAGCCGCATCTGCGCTTTTGACACGTGGGGCATCCATCGCATACAGAGTTGCTTCGCTCATCGTTCCGTCCTCCGCTTCGGTGTGTAAGTGCTGACGCGGTACTTTATGAGAACCAGGGCGGCTGCGGGGGGCTGTCCTGGTGTTTCCCAAGTACCTACCGTGAGAGAGGTCTATCTCCTGTTGCTTTCCCCCAGCCGCAGCAGCGTCTGGCTCATCAAGGCGCGCAGCGCCGGGGCGCGCACCGGCTTGGCCAGAAAGCCCCAGCCGCGTTCGGCGGCCTGGCGGCGCAGGGTGGCGTCGCGCTCGGCGGTGACCAGGATCACTGCGGGCGTCTGACCCCAGCGCTGGCACAGCTGCGCGAACACTTCGGGGCCGTGGAGGCCCGCCCCCAGGTGAACGTCCAGCAGCACCAGTTGCGGTGCCTGGCCGGGCCGGGCAGCGGCCAGGGCCTCGGGTGCGCCAGCGGCCAGCGGCACCGTACAGCCCCAGCGCTGCAGCAGGGCCTGCGTGGCAGCGCAGGTGGGACCATCGTCATCAATCACCCAGGCGCTGCTGCCTTGCAGAGGCGCGTCGTCACTGGGCTGTAGCGTGGTGGCGGGGGGCGCAGCCTGCTGTGCGGCGGTGGGGTTGCCCAGCGGCACACACACCCAGAACACGCTGCCGCGCCCCAGTTGCGAGCGCAGGCCGATCTCGTGCCCCAGCAGGCGGCCCAGGCGTTCCACGATGGCGAGGCCCAGGCCCGCGCCGCGGTCGTCGGCGCGGCCCTCGTCCAGGCGGCGGAATTCTTCAAAGATCTCGCGCTGCAGCGCCTCGGGGATGCCGGGGCCCTGGTCGTGCACCTCGATGCGCAGTTGGTCGCCCATCCTGCGGCAGCCCACCACAATGCGCCCGCGTCGGCTGTAGCGGATGGCGTTGGAGACAAAGTTTTGCAGGATGCGGCGCAGCAGGTTTTCGTCGGTGCGTACCACGGCACGCGTGGGCACACAGCGCAGCTTTAACCCCTGGCTTTCGGCCAGCACGCCGAAGTTGTGGCCCAGCACCTGCAGCAGCGGGCCCAGTGCTACGTCGTGGATGTGCACGTCGAACTGGCCCGACTCCATGCGCGAGATGTCGAGCAGGCTGTTGAGGATGGCGTCCTGCGCGGCCAGGGCGCCGTCGATGCTGTCCACCGCGTGCCGTTCGGCGTCGCCCGGCAGGTGGCTGCGCAAGAGCGAGGTGAACATGCGCGCAGCGTTCAGGGGCTGCAGCAGGTCGTGCACAGCGGCGGCCACAAAGCGGGTTTTGGAGCGGTTGGCCTGCTCGGCCTCGCGCCGCGCAGCGTCCAGGTCGCGGGTGCGGTCGGCCACGCGCTGCTCCAGGGCATCGGCCAACGATCGCAGCTCGCGCGCGGCGTTCTTGTAGCTGGTGATGTCGGCGTAGCTGGTCACAAAGCCGCCTTCGGGCAGCGGGTTGCCCCGGATCTCCAGCACCGTTCCGTCTTCCTTGGCACTTTCGTGCAGGTGGGACGTGCCGCTGCGAAGGTGGGCCAGGCGGCGTTCGATGGCTTCTTCCACCGGGCCGGGGCCCAGCAGGCCCCGGCGCGCGTTGTGGCGCATCAGGTCCTCGATGGGGCGGCCCACCTGCATCAGGTCAGAGGGGTAGCGGAACAGTTGCACGTAGCGCGAGTTCCAGGCCACCAGCTTCAGGTCGGCGTCGATGATGACCACGCCTTGGGGCAGATGCTCCAGGCTGCGGGAGAGGCCCGTGTCCGTTTGTTGCGCGGCTTGCTGGGCGGCCTGCACGATGCCGTCCTGCGCGGTGCGCAGCTCCTGCGCGTGCTGTT
>OFJB01000914.1_pt1 | contig 12710 bp, 10 predicted proteins | sample 1775081 | NCBI WGS metagenome assembly OFJB01 (sample SAMN08195771, study PRJEB24354) | sludge metagenome | isolation source: initial sludge from phenol fed wastewater aerobic bioreactor | place: India: Nagpur | collected 2016-06-05 | reverse complement strand
CACCCCTTGCTCAAGCAGGGCCTGGTGGTGCTGGACACGCCGGGCCTGAACGCGATCGGCGCCGAGCCCGAGCTGACGGTGAACCTGATCGCGCAGGCCCAGGCCGTGGTGTTCGTGCTGGGCGCCGACACCGGCGTGACGCGCTCCGACCTGGCGATCTGGCAGGAGCACCTGGCGCCGGCGCGCAGCGGCATCGGCTCGCAGCTGGTGGTGCTCAACAAGATCGACACGCTGTGGGACGAGCTGCGCACGCCGGCGCAGATCGAGGCGGAGATCGCGCGGCAATGCGCCTCGACCGCGCAGACGCTGGAGGTCGACGCGCGGCAGGTGATGGCCTTGTCGGCGCAAAAGGGCCTGCTGGCCAAGGTGCGCGGCGACGCCGCCTTGCTGCAGCTCAGCCGCCTGCCGTCCTTCGAGGCCCTGCTGGCGCGCATGGTGCTGGGCGAGCGCCAGCAAGCGCTGGAGCTGGCGGTGGGCCACGGCTTGGAGCGCCTCCAGGCCGATGCGCTGCGCGTGATCGGCGTGCAGCGGCGCGAGTGGGTCGAGCAGGTGCAGGAACTCAAGGGCCTGCGCGGCAAGAACCACGCCGTCATTCGGCACATGCGCCGGCGCGTCGAGAGCGAGAAGCAGGCCTTCGATCGCAGCGCCGCCGGCGTGCTGGCGGTGCGTTCGGTGCACGTCAAGCTGCTGCGCGAGGTGTTTGCCCTGCTGGGCAGCGCGAGCATCAAGCGGGAGCTGGCAGGCCTGAACGAGGCCTTGCGCGAGCCGGGGCTGAAGCTGGGCGTGCGCAAGGTGTATGCCGAGGGCTTCGACCGCCTGCGCGCGGTGGTGCGCCACGTGGTCGTGCAGGTGGCGGAGATCGACGCCATGCTGGGCAGCGCCTTTCGCAAGCTCAACACCGAGCACGGTTTTTCGTTGCAGGTGCCGCCAGCGCCCGACCTGCACCGGCTCGAGCGCGACCTGGCGGCGGTGGAGCAGAGCCACGTGCAGTACCTGGGCGTGGGCAACCTGATCCACCTGGTGCGCGCCGAGTTCACCGACAAGCTGATCCGCTCGCTGTTCGCCCGCGTGCGGGCCATCTTCGAGACCGCCGTGGGCGAGATCGAGCTGTGGAACAAGGCGGCCTCGGGCCAGCTGGACGTGGAGTTGCGCGAGCGGCGCCGGGCCTTCAGCCGCCGCATCGAGGCCATCCAGCGCATTCAGGACGCGGCCAGCGGCCTGGACACCCGGCTGGAGGAGCTGGACCAGCAGCTGCAGGCCTTGCAGGCCCGCGAGCTCCAGCTGGGAAACAGGGTGCGCGAGCTGCAGGAGTCGGCGGCGCCGACCCGTGGCGCCTTGCCAGTCGAGACCGTCCTCGCGTGAGCACACCGGCGCCGGAACACGGCGACTTCGCCGCGCTCATCGTTGCCTGGCAGCGCCGGCACGGTCGCCACGACCTGCCCTGGCAGGGCACGCGCGATCCGTACCGGGTGTGGCTGTCGGAGATCATGCTGCAGCAGACGCAGGTGGCGACGGTGCTGGCCTACTACCCGCGTTTCGTGCAGCGCTTCGGCGACGTGGCCGCCCTGGCGCAAGCCAGCGAGGACGAGGTGCTGGCCCTGTGGAGCGGCCTGGGCTACTACCGCCGCGCGCGGCTGCTGCACCGCTGCGCGCAGCGCGTGATGGCCGATTTCGGCGGGCGGTTTCCGACGCAGGCTGCCGTGCTGGCGACCTTGCCCGGCATCGGCCGCTCGACGGCGGCCGCCATCGCCGCCTTTTGCTTCGGCGAGCGCAGCGCGATCCTGGACGGCAACGTCAAGCGCGTGCTGGCGCGCGTGTTCGCCATTGGTGACGACCTGGCGCAAGCCGCCGCCGTGCGGGCCCTGTGGGAGCGCGCCGAGGCCCTGCTGCCGACCACGCGGCTGCACAGCCGCATGCCGGCCTACACTCAGGGCCTGATGGACCTGGGCGCCACCGTGTGCCTGCCGCGGCAGCCGCAATGCGGGCACTGCCCCGTGGCCGGCCTGTGCCGTGCCCGCGCCCAGGGCCAGCCGCAGGACTACCCCGTCAAGACGCGCAAGGCGGCGCCGCGGCCGGTCGTCCCTTTGTGGCTGGTGCATGCGGTGGACGGCCGGGGGCGCGTCTGGCTGGAGCGTCGGCCGCCGCGCGGCATCTGGGCCGGCCTGCACGGTCTGCCGGCGTTCGAGACCCGCGCGCAGGCCCTGGCGTGCCTGCCCGAGGCCGCGCGCGCCCAGGTGCTGGAGCATCCGCCCCTCATCCATATGCTGACGCACCGCGAGCTGCACCTGCACGTGCTGGCGGTGGCCGTGGACGCCGCCACAGCATGGGGCGAGGCGGGCGCCTGGTTCGCCGAGCCGCAATGGGCGCAACTGGGCCTTCCGGCGCCGGTGCGCCGGATCCTGTCCGGGCCGGGTGTCAGGGCTCGTCCAGCTCGCGGTGGCGCTTGAGCGCCAGCCACCGGTCGCTGAAATGCGCCGCCAGGCGCTCGACGAGATAGACCGAGCGGTGCTGCCCGCCCGTGCAGCCGATGGCGACCGTGACGTAGCTGCGATGGTCGCGCGCCATTGCGGGCAGCCAGGTCTGCAGAAAGTGGGCGATCTGCTCGAACATCAGCGTCACCTCGGCCTGCTGCTCCAGAAAGGCGATCACCGGCGCGTCGCGCCCGGTCAGCGCGCGCAGGGCCGGGTCGTAGTGGGGGTTGGGCAGCATGCGCACGTCGAACACGTAGTCGGCGTCCAGCGTGATGCCGCGCTTGAACGCGAAGGACTCGAACACCAGGGTCAGTTGGGCCGACGGCGCGGCGATGAGCGTCTTGACGTAGTCCAGCAGTTGTGTCGGCCGAAGCTGGCTGGTGTCGATCCGGTGCGAGCGCTCGCGCAAGTCGGCCAGCAACTCGCGCTCGCGCGCGATGGCCTGCATCAGCCCCGCCTGGGCGCCGGCGTCGCCCGGCTTGGACAAGGGGTGGCGCCGGCGCGTTTCGGAAAAGCGCCGCACCAGCGTCTGGTCGCTGGCGTCCAGGAAGATCAGGCGCAGGTCGATACCGCCGTCGCGCAGGCTGTGCAGCAGCAGGGGCAGCTGGGGCAGGGCGTGGCTGCTGCGCACGTCGATGGCGATGGCCAGCTTGTTGGCGTTGAGGCCATCCTCGATGGAGACGAAGGGCTTGAGCAGCTCGGGCGGCAGGTTGTCGACGCAGTAGTAGCCGGCGTCCTCGAGCGCATGCAGGGCCACCGACTTGCCGGAGCCCGACATGCCGGTGATCACCACCAGTTCGGTGCTCATCGGCTCGATCCCAGGCTCGCGCGCCGCGGCGGCCTGTGAGGCGGTCGGTCGTGGGAGGCGCTGGCGGGCGCGGGCGTTGCCTGGCCCAGCAGCTCCTGCGCGTGCGCCAGGGTGGCGGGGGTGATCTGCTCGCCACCCAGCATGCGGGCCAGCTCCTGCGTGCGTGCGTCGCCGGCAATGGGGGCGACCTGGCTTTGCGGGCTGCCGTCGCCGGCGGTGGCCTTGCTGACGTGCAGGTGATGGTCGGCGCAGGCGGCCACCTGCGGCAGGTGCGTCACGCACAGCACCTGGCGGTCGCGCCCCAGGCGCTGCAGCAGGCGTCCCACGGTGGCGGCCACGGCGCCGCCCACGCCGGCGTCGACCTCGTCGAAGATCAGCGTGGCGGCCGGGCCCAGCGTGCTGGTGGTGACGGCGATGGCCAGCGACAGGCGCGACAGCTCGCCGCCCGAGGCCACGCGGTCGATGGCGCGGGGCGTCACGCCAGCGTGCGCGGCCACCAGGAACTGCGTGCTTTCCAGTCCGTGCGCGGCCGGCGCCGGCAGGCGCTCCAGCTGCACCTGGAAGACGCCACCGGCCATGCCCAGCTCCTGCATGGCCGCCGTGACTGCGGCCGACAGGCGCGGCGCGGCCTGCGCGCGGGCGCGGCCGACCTGCCCGGCCAGCCTGTCGTAGGCGGATCGGGTCTGGTCCAGCTGTGCTTGCAGCTGCTCCAGATCGCCGGCCGACTCCAGGCGATTCAGCTCGGCGCGCCAGCTCGCCAGCAGGGCGGGCAGCTCGGCTGGCGGACGGCGGTGGCGGCGCGCCAGCGCGTGCCACTGGCCGATGCGCTCGTCCAGCGCGGCCAACTGCTCGGGGTCGGGGTTGGCGCGGCGCAGATAGGCGTGCAGGCTGCGCGCGGCGTCGCGCAGCTGCGATTCGGCGGCCTGCAAGGGCTCGAGCAGGGCGCTGAACTCGGGTTCGATCGCGGCCGGGGCCTGCAGGGCCTCCTGGGCCTGCGCCAGGGCGGGCAGCGCGCCGCCGTCGTCCTCGTCGCTGTCCAGCGCGCGGCTGGCGGCCAGGGCGGCGTCGATCAGGCCTTGCGCGTTGGACAGGCGCGCGTGCTGCTGGCTCAGCTCGTCCCATTCGCTCTCGCGCGGCGCCAGCTTGTCCAGCTCGCTGATCTGCCACAGCAGGCGCTCGCGTTCCTGGGCCAGGCTGTCCTGCGCGCTGCGCGCCGCGTCCAGCGCCGCCTGCGCTTGCTGCCAGGCGTGCCAGGCTGCCAGCAGCGGCGCGCCTTCGACGCCGGCGTAGGCGTCCAGCAGGGCGCGCACGGCGGCCGCGCGGGTGAGGCTTTGCCAGGCGTGCTGGCCGTGGATGTCCAGCAGCTGCTCGCTCAGCTCGCGCAGCTGCGCCACCGTGGCGGCCGAGCCGTTGATCCAGGCGCGGCTGCGGCCGGCGCGGTCGATGCTGCGGCGCAGCAGCAGGGCGCCGTCGCCACGGTCCATGCCGTTGGCCTGCAGCCAGGAGGCGCTGGCGGGCGGGGCGTCGAATTCGGCGCTGATCTCGCAGCGCGCCTGGCCCTCGCGCACCCACAGCGCGTCGCCGCGCCCACCCAGCACCAGCTGCAGCGCGTCGATCAGGATGGATTTGCCGGCGCCGGTCTCGCCCGTCAGCACCGAGAAGCCGGCCTGCAGCTCCAGCTCGAGGGCGGGCACGATGACGAAGTCGCGCAGGCTGAGGTGACGCAGAGCCATCTCAGGTGCTTCCCTTGTTCCAGTGCAGCTTCTCGCGCAGGGTGTCGAAGTAGCTCCAGCCCTCGGGGTGCAAAAAGCGCGCGCGGTGCTCGCTGCGGCGCACGATGATGCGGTCGCCCCGGTGCAGCGAGGTGAGCGTCTGCATGTCGAAGCTGGCGCTGGCGTCGCGCGCGGCCACGATCTCGATGGCGATCTCGCCCGGGTCGGCCAGCACGATGGGCCGGTTGGACAGCGCGTGCGGCGAGATGGGCACCAGCGCCAGGCCCGGCAGCAGCGGGTGCAGCAGCGGCCCGCCGGCGGACAGCGAATAGGCCGTCGAGCCCGTGGGCGTGGCGATGATGATGCCGTCGGCGCGGTAGTTGGCCACGAAGTGCCCGTCCACCTCCACGCTCAGCTCGACCATGCCCGAGGCCGCGCCGCGGCTGACCACCACGTCGTTCATGGCCAGGGCCTCGAACACGCAGACGCCGTCTCGCCTGACCCAGCCCTGCATCAGCGCGCGATGGTCGTCCTCGAAGGCGCCCGCCAGCATGGCCGGTAGCAGTCGCGCGTAGTCGCCCAGGGGAATGTCGGTGATGAAGCCCAGGCGCCCCTGGTTGATGCCGATCAGCGGCGTGCCGTGGCGCGCCAGCTCGCGGCCCACGCCCAGCATGGTGCCGTCGCCGCCCACCACCACGCACAGCTCGCAATGGCGGCCGATGCCCGCCAGGTTGAGCGCCTGGAATTGCGTCAGCCCGGTGCTTTCCGCGGTGCGCTCTTCCAGGCTGACCTGGCAGCCCTGCTGCTGCAGGAAGGTGCCGATCTCGGTCATCAGCTCGCGCGCCGGCTGCGCCGCCGAAGCGCTGGCAGCGTCTTGGTATTTGCCCACCAGGGCAACGCGCGTGAACTTCAGGGCCATGAGGAAATTACATCATAATGGGCTGCGATGACGGCCTCTTTTTGGTGCGATTGAACTGGTGAAATCCCCCGGCTCCATGCTCGATGACCGGTCGCGGCGCTTGCTCAAGATCCTGATCGAGCGCTACATCGCCGACGGCCAGCCGGTGGGCTCGCGCACGTTGTCGCGGGCCTCGGGGCTGGAGCTGTCGCCCGCCACCATCCGCAACGTGATGTCGGACCTGGAGGAGCTGGGCCTGATCGCCTCGCCCCACACCTCGGCCGGGCGCGTGCCCACGGCGCGTGGCTACCGCTTGTTCGTCGACACCATGCTGACGGCGCAGCGCGCGCAGCTGAGGGCGCCCGAGCTGCCCGCCGAGCAGCCGCAAAAGGTCATCGCCAGCGCGGCGCAGCTGCTGTCCAATCTGTCGCAGTTCGTCGGCGTGGTGATGGCGCCGCGGCGCAGCACGGTGTTCCACCACATCGAGTTTTTGCGCCTGTCGGAGCGGCGCCTGCTGCTCATCATGGTGGCGCCCGATGGCGACGTGCAGAACCGCGTGCTGTTCACCGAGGCGGACTATTCGGCGTCGGAGCTGACGCAGGCGTCCAACTACCTCAACGCCCATTTTTCCGGCATGACCTTCGAGCAGGTGCGCGCACGCCTGACGCAGGAGGTGGACCGCCTGCGCGCCGAAATCGCCACGCTGATGCAGGCGGCGGTGCAGGTGGGCTCCGAGGCGGCCAGCCAGGCGCAGGGCGAGGTGGTGATCTCGGGCGAGCGCAACCTGCTGGCGGTGAGCGATTTTTCCAGCGACATGGGCCAGCTGCGCCGCGCCTTCGATCTGTTCGAGCAGAAGGCGCAGCTGATGCGGCTGCTGGACGTGTCCATGCAGGCTGAGGGCGTGCGCATCTTCATCGGCGGCGAAAGCCAGACCGTGCCGGTGGAGGAGCTGTCGGTGGTCAGCGCGCCCTACGAGGTCGACGGCCAGGTGGTGGGCACGCTGGGCGTGATCGGCCCCACGCGCATGCACTACGACCGCATGATCCAGATCGTGGACATCACCTCGCGGCTGGTGAGCAATGCCTTGAGCCAGGGCAAGCCGGCCAGCCCCTAGAATCCAGGGTTGGCGGGCCTTGGCCCGTGTGAATGGGCCGTTAGCTCAGTTGGTCAGAGCAGAGGACTCATCAAACAGGTGACCTTGCCGTGAGAGCGGCAATGGAAAAACCGGGTGAATTCAGGGAAACCGTCAGCCAGTCGATGGCCCGGCAATCCTGAGCCAAGCTCGCCGAAGGCAGGTCGCACGACCGGTAGGCGGGAAGGTGCAGAGACTAGGGTGCGAGGAGCCGATCCGATAAGCACCCCCAGAGCGCCCGGCACCCCAACGCGCGGAGCGATCCGCGGCGCGGGTGATGAGATAGTCCAGGGAGTGGGGAAACCCACGCCAACCTGAATCCTTTGGTCGTTGGTTCAAGTCCAACACGGCCTACCATTCACAACCGCGAAAGAATCTCCCCCTCATGTTCACAGGCATCATCACCGCCGTCGGCCGCATCGCCCAGGTGCGCGATCTGGGCGCCAGCAGCGCGCACGGCAAGCAGCTCGCCATCGAGGCGCCCAGGGGCTACCTGGACGACGTGGGCCTGGGCGACAGCATCGCCATCAACGGCGCGTGCATGACGGCCACCGCCATCGACGCGGCGGCCGGGCGCTTTGGCATCGACATCTCGGCCGAGTCGCTGGCGCGCACCGCGGGGCTGGACCAGGCCGGCCCGGTCAATCTGGAAAAGGCCTTGCGCGCGCAGGACCGGCTGGGCGGGCACATCGTCTCCGGCCACGTGGATGGCATCGGCCGCGTGACGCAGTTCGAGCCGGTGGGCGAAAGCTGGGCGCTGCGCGTGCTGGCGCCGCCCGAGCTGGGCAAGTACCTGGCCTACAAGGGCTCGATCACCGTCAACGGCGTGAGCCTGACGGTCAACCAGGTGCAGGACGGGGCCACGGGCTGCGAGGTGAGCATCAACCTGATTCCGCACACCGTGCAGAACACCGCGCTGCACACGCTGGTGGTGGGCCGCGCCGTCAACCTGGAGATCGACCTGATCGCGCGCTACGTCGAGCGCATGCTGTCGGGCATCGAGCGCCGCTGAAGCGGCAGCCTGACCACGCCGGTGGCCAGCGCCGTGCCGCACAGCACCACGGCGCCGCAGCCCAGCATCCAGGGCGTGACGGCCTCGCCCAGCAGCGAGGCGCCGTACAGAATGGCGAACACCGGCACCGTGAAGGTGACCGTGAGCGCGCGCGCCGGGCCCAGGTTCTCGATCAGGCGAAAGTACAGCACGTAGGCCACGCCGGTGCACAGCACGCCCAGCGCGACGACCGAGGCCCAGGCCTTGGGGCCGGGCATGTGCGCCGGCCACAGGAGCAGCGCGGGCAGCGCCAGGCCCAGCGTGGCGCCGATCTGGCTGCCGGTGGCGGTCATCAGGGGGTTCAGGCCGCTCAGGTATTTGTGGGTGAAGCTGGCCGCCAGCGCGTAGCACAGCGTGGCGCCCAGGCAGGCCAGCACGGCCCAGGCGGCCATGGGGCCGCCGCCGTGGCCCGCGCCCACCTTGTCCCAGGCCAGAAGCGCCACGCCGACGAAGCCCACCAGCAGCCCCACGCTGCGCGAGGCGCCCGGGTTCTGCCCCAGCCAGGCCCAGGCCACCAGCGCGCCGAACAGCGGCACGGTGGCGTTCAGGATGGAGGACAGGCCGGTGTTGATGTACTGCAGCGCAAAGCTGAACAGCGCAAACGGAATGCCCGAGTTGAGCAGCCCGCAGAACAGCACCGGGCGCCAGTGGCGGCGCAGCTGCGGGCCCAGGCCGCGCGCGATCAGCAGCGGCAGCAGGAACAGCGAGGCCACCGCCACGCGCACGGCGGCGGTGGGCAGGGGGCCGAACTCGTGCACCGCCTGCTGCATGAACAGAAAGGAGGCGCCCCAGGTCATGGACAGCAGCAGGAAGGGCCAGGCCTCGCGCATGGGCGAGGCCTTGGCGGGTGCAAGGGCGGCGGGGGGCATGCGGGCAAGTATCGCCCAGCCCGGGCCCCGGCCGCAGCGGCATTGATGACGAATGGGCGGTGCATTGATGCGCGCCGTGGATTGGGCGGCGATCGGGCGCTGCCTACAATCCCCGGCCATGCAAGTGACACCCAGCATCTTCAAGGCCTACGACATCCGCGGCACCATGCCCACCACCCTGAACGAGGCCGTGGCCGAGGGCCTGGGCCTGGCCTTCGGCACCCAGGTGCTGGCGCTGGGCGAGCGCGTGGTGGCCGTGGGGCGCGACGGGCGCCTGTCCGGCCCCGCGCTGGCGGCCGCGCTGGTGCGCGGGCTGGTGGCCGCCGGCGTGGAGGTGATCGACATCGGCATGGTCACCACGCCCATGCTGTACTTTGCCGCGCACACGCTGTGCAGCAGCGGCATCCAGGTGACGGGCAGCCACAACCCGCGCGACGACAACGGCTTCAAGATGGTGCTGGCCGGCCGCGCGATCTACGGCGAGGACATCCAGGCCCTGCGCCGCATGATGGAGGCCGAAAGCTGGCAGCGCCGCGCTGGCGGCTCGGTGCGCGCGCACGACGTTTATCCGGCGTACCGCGATCGCATCGCCCGCGACATCCACCTGGCGCGGCCGATGAAGCTGGTGGTGGACTGCGGCAACGGCGTGGCCGGCGCGTCGGCGCCCGCCGTCCTGCGCGCCATCGGCTGCGAGGTGCGGGAGCTGTTCACCGAGGTGGACGGGCGCTTTCCCAACCACCACCCCGATCCGTCCAAGCCTGAGAACCTGCGCGACGTGGTGGCGGCCTTGCGCGATACCGACGCCGAGCTGGGCCTGGCCTTCGACGGCGACGGCGACCGGCTGGGCATCGTCACCAAGGACGGGCAGACCATCTTTCCCGACCGTCAGATGCAGCTGTTCGCGCAGGACGTGCTTTCGCGCGCGCCCGGCGGCACCATCGTCTACGACGTCAAGTGCACGCAGCGCCTGGGCCCGGCGATCGCCGCGGCCGGCGGCGTGCCGCTGATGTACAAGACCGGCCACTCGCTCATCAAGGCGCGTATGAAGGAGCTCGACGCGCCCCTGGGCGGCGAGATGAGCGGCCACATCTTCTTCAAGGAGCGCTGGTACGGTTTCGACGACGGCACCTACGCCGGGGCCCGCCTGCTGGAGATCCTCAGCCGCTCGCCCGACGCCAGCGCGGTGCTGAACGCGCTGCCCACCAGCTTCTCCACGCCCGAGCTGAACGTGGCCTGCGCCGAGGGCGAGCCGCACCGCCTGGCGGCCGAGCTGCAGGCGCTGGCCGCCAGCGTGTTCGCGGCCCCCGCGCTGAGCGCCGCCGGGCCGCCCCAAGGCGCGAACGCCCCCTCGGGGGGCAGCGAACCACGCGAAGCGGGGAGCGTGGGGGCCGTTGTCAGCACGATTGACGGCCTGCGCGTGGACTGGCCCGACGGCTTTGGCCTGATCCGTGCCAGCAACACCACGCCCGTGCTGGTGTTGCGCTTCGAAGGGCAGACGCCCGAAGTGCTGGCGCGCATCCGGGCCGACATGATGGCCTTGCTCCAGCGCGTCAAGCCCGATGCGCGGGTGGGCGCCGCAAGCCATTGATCCACGCGCTCTACGACCTGGCCACCCGGCTGGCCCAGCCGCTGCTGCGGCGCAAGCTGCGCCGCCGCGCCCTGGCCGAGCCGGGCTACGGGCAGGCCGTGCCCGAGCGCTTCGGCCGCTACGGCGCCGCGCCCGCGCGCCCCGTACCGCAGGCGGGCGCGCCCCTGGTGTGGATCCACGCCGTCTCGCTGGGCGAGACGCGCGCCGCCGCCATCGTGCTGTCCCATCTGCGCGCGCAGTGGCCCGGCATGCGCCTGCTGCTGACGCACGGCACGGCCACCGGCCGGGCCGAGGGCGCCAGGCTGCTGGCGCCGGGCGACGTGCAGCTGTGGCAGCCCTGGGACACGCGCGCGGCCACGCGCCGTTTCGTGCAGGCCTACCGGCCCGACATCGGCGTGCTGATGGAGACCGAGGTCTGGCCCAACCTCGTGCGCGCCTGCACCGACGCCGGCATGCCCCTGGTGCTGGCCAACGCGCGCCTGTCCGACAAGTCCCTGCGCGGCGCCCGGCGCACCGCCGGCCTGCTGCCGGCGGCCTACCGCGCGCTGACGGCCGTGTACGCGCAGACCGAGCCCGACGCCGCGCGCTTTCGCGCCCTGGGCGCGCCGGTGGCCGGCGTGCTGGGCAACCTCAAGTTCGACGCCCGGCCGGCCGAGCCGCTGCTGGCGCTGGGGCGCCGCTGGCGCGACGCGGCGGCCGGGCGGCCGGTGCTCATGCTGGCCAGCTCGCGCGAGGGGGAGGAGCTCGAGTTTTTCAAGCAGATCAGGGCTGTAGCCCGCGCCGAATCTGCGCAAGCAGCTACAAATAACGCAGTTCACCGGCCGCAATGGCTGGTCGTGCCGCGCCACCCCCAGCGCTTCGACGCCGTGGCCGCCCTGGCCGCGCAGCAGGGCCTGAGTGTGAGCCGGCGCAGCCAATGGGGCGCCGGCGCGCCACCGGGCGCCGACGTCTGGCTGGGCGACAGCCTGGGCGAGATGGCCGCCTACTACACGCTGGCCGACGTGGCCCTGCTGGGCGGCAGCTTCGAGCCGCTGGGCGGGCAGAACCTGATTGAGGCCGCCGCCTGCGGCTGCCCGGTGGTGATGGGGCCGCACACCTTCAACTTCAGCCAGGCGGCCGAGCAGGCGCTGGCGACGGGAGCCGCCCTGCGCGTGGCCGAGCTGGCGCAAGGCCTGCAGGCCGCCCAGGCCCTGGCCGGCGACACGCCGCGCCGCCAGGCCATGGCCGACGCCGGGCGGGCCTTCGCGCGCCAGCACCAGGGCGCGGCCGGGCGCACGGCCGCGGCGCTGCAGGCGGTGTGGCAGGGCGCGCGGAAAAGGCCATGAAAGGCGGCGGCCCGAGCCGCCCCTTCCGGCGCAGCCATGCCGCTACACTGCGCCATGACCCACGGTCGCGCGGACCCGCCCCGCGTGTGCCCTGACACCGCAACACGGAGGCCGTTGTGAAGCGCTTTTTCCTGATTTTCCTGACCGTGCAGGCGCTGCTGTTCGGCATCGAGATGCTCAACCCCGTGCAGGCCGCCGTGGTGCACCCGTGGACGGGCTGGCTGGCTCGGGCCAGCGCGGCCATCGTGCACGTCATCGACCCCTCGGTGATCTCGTACGACCGCGTGCTGCAAAGCGCCAAGACCGGCTTTGGCGTGTCGATCGAGGCCGGCTGCAACGGGGTGGAGGCCACCATCGTGCTGGTGGCGGCGATGCTGGCCTTTCCGTCCAGCTGGGCGATGAAGTTCTGGGGCATCGCGCTGGGCTTCCTGGCGGTGCAGGGCGTCAACCTGCTGCGCATCGTCAGCCTGTTCTTCATCGGGCAGTGGAACTTCAAGGTGTTCGAGTTCGCGCACCTGTACATGTGGCAGGCGCTGATCATGCTGGACGTGCTGGTGGTGTGGCTGCTGTGGATGCGCGTGGTGGCCAAGCGCGACAAGCCCACGCCGCCGCCGGGCGCGGCCGCCTGACGGAGACGCTGGCATATGCGCAACACGCTGATCGGCCGCTTCCTGCTGCTGTCCATCCTGTGGCTGGTCGTGCTGCTGCCGCTGTGGTACGTGCTGGCGCGCTGGTTCGCGGCGCCGGCCATCTGGCTGGCGGGCGCGGTGATGAAGGCGTGCTTTGCCTGGGTGGACGGCTGGCACCAGGAGGGCGTGACGGCGGTGCTGCACACCCTGGTGCAGGTGCGCATGAA
>OFJB01000913.1_pt1 | contig 12717 bp, 10 predicted proteins | sample 1775081 | NCBI WGS metagenome assembly OFJB01 (sample SAMN08195771, study PRJEB24354) | sludge metagenome | isolation source: initial sludge from phenol fed wastewater aerobic bioreactor | place: India: Nagpur | collected 2016-06-05 | reverse complement strand
CCCTGGTCCTGGGGGCGCTTGTCGTGCTGCCGGTGCTGTACTGGCTGCTGCGCGTCACGCCGCCCCTGCCGAAACGCGTCCCCTTTCCGCCGCTGCGGCTGCTGAAGCAACTGCCGGACGAGGAACAGACGCCTGCCAAGACGCCCTGGTGGCTGCTTCTGCTGCGGCTGATCGCGGCGGCATTGCTGATCTTCGCGCTGGCCGATCCGATGCTGGGACGCAGCCCCCAACTGCCCGGCACCGGCCCGCTGGTGCTGGTGATCGACAATGGCTGGGGCTCCGCAAGGAGCTGGGACCAGCGGCAGGATGCTATCGTTGACCTGCTGCGTGCGGCGGGGGATCGGCCTGTGGTGCTGCTGCCGACCGCCAGTCCCGCGCCCATCGGCCTGCTCAATGCGGCGGAAGCCGCGCGGCTGGCGCGCGAGTTGAGACCCATGCCCTGGCCCGGCGACCGAAACATGGCTGCTGCAACGCTTGCAAAAATGTCTCTCGCGTCACCCGCCATCTATTGGCTGAGTGACGGGCTTGAGGACGGGTCGACCCGCGCCATGGCCGCGGCCCTGAAGCGCAAGGGGCCGCTGACCGTCTATGCGCCGCGCCGCATGGCTTATGGCCTGCTGCCTGTGGTGCGGGATGGAAGCGGTTTCAACCTGACCGCGATCCGGCCGATGGGCGGCACAGCAGAAGATGTGGAAGCGGCCGCCATCGGAGCGCGCGGGGAGACATTGGCTGTGACCAAGCTGCATTTCGCAGCCGACACCAACCGCGCCAAGCTTCGGGTACGATACCCTCTGTTCATTACTTACAACTATTGGGTCTTATACACATCACCAGACAAGAGCTGGTTTATCAGCGCAGATCCTCGACTCAAAAATCTTTGGATTTACGCGCGGCATCCTCCGACTAGCCATCAGCTATCAATCATGGTTCGAAAGGCGCGTTTGCTCGGCTATGACGTGAGCAAATTGGAATTTCCCCCCGCCAAGTGAGAAGCGCGCGTAGAAGTTATCGCGCTGCTTCTACGGACCATATCAATGGCGGACCAAAACCAGGCCATTGGACGGCGAAAAATGGGTCACTTGGCGCAGCATTCGAGTGAGGTCGGGAGCGCGTAATCCCCAGAGACTGTCACGCTTGCGCTGTTGGCGATTTTCGTGAGGGTTTTCAGTCCGAAGTTCGCGCGCCGCTCACTGGATCAGTTCGCGAACCAGATGATAGGGATCAACTACATATAACGTGGAGCGGGAGTGCGCATTGGAGTACCGAGAAATGTCGATGCAAAGCGCAATCCGTCCTCACACGCCAAGTTCATCGAGCATTGATAGCGATGTAATGTTTTAATCGAATTCGGCAATCTGGTTCATATTCGTCGCAAATTCGATGAAATCCTTTAATCTGCCGATTTTAATGACAGGTGTGAAACTCCTGCTTTCTACGACATCGCGTATACTTCACTAAGCGGTACCACGCTGGAAAGTTCGTTAGCTCAATTCTATCGTGCGAGGTCACCACCTTCTCCGCCAATGGATGCGCGAATCAACGCATCGGATCGGGCGCGCAGCAGATAGTTCAGGATTTCGAGGTCATTGAGGACGTCGACCGGGTCGCGCTCAAGTGCAGCCCGAAGCGTCCTTTTAAGCCACAAGCTCATGCTCGGATGCGCCAGAACCCAAGCAATTCGAGCATCAGTTTCCTTCAAGCTGTCGTCATACCAAGACATCGAATTTACTCCTCACGCGGGCAAGCCTCTTCTACGGTTCCAACAGCCGGTTTGCGATCGGCTCTTGGTCGGTCGCGCCGATCACGGATTACATTCGGGGCAATGGCCAGGATCGGCATGGGTGCGCCCGTCGGGGCGGGGACGCTCCTCCCGAAACTCGCAGGCGGCGCAACCGAAGATCTGATGACGAACCATGATGCTCGAGGCGCCGCACCAAGCACAGGGAAGCCCCGTCTCCACGTCGACTTGCCCATAACCCGGGGTGCCGCAGGCCGGACACAGAGTCGCCAGCCGATCGCAAAGCGCACGTGCCAAGCGGGCAATGCTCGCCATACGCGTCGGATTCATGTGGGCGCGCATATCTGTCTGAACGAGCGCACGCCTGTCGCGTGATCGCGGGGCCGAAGTTGCGAGCGCGTTTTCAAGTGCTTCAGATGTGCGCAGCCCTTTGTGAATGAGAGCGCCGCGATCGTCGGGTTCATTAGGCCGTACGATCACGGCGTGATCGGGAAACCGGATATGGTCGAGAAATGCCCCGAGATCGCCGATCTCGGCCGCGATGGCATGCTCGTAGACCGGAGCATCATCGATCAGATGCTCGCTGACGACGATGCCGCGCTCGTCGTCCACGAGAACCATCAACTCGACCCCGCCGGGTATGAACGGCACATGCGGATGCGGACCGTAGCTGCCTTCGCTGGCGATGCCGATCGACAGACCCGTCGCCGCCATCCCAAGCCGCGCCTTGGCGATGGCCGCCTCTCGAATGGTGCCGGCTCGCGCGATCTCGCCTGTGAAGGTGCCTAGCGTGTCGGTGTCAATCGCAGACGGGATCTCAACAGTAAGTTCTAGTTGCTCCTGGAAAGCCGGCACGATTGCCGCCTCTTTGCCATGCATGGTGGCCAGCACGGCGCGCAGGCCGGCATAAGGACCGGACAGCGGACACCCAACTGTGGCTCGCGAATGACCGTCGTTGCTCAAAAATAGCCCTCCCGTTTCTGCTGCTCGAGCGAGCCATTGTCGCCGAGACGTCCGCGGCGTTCAGAGGTTTCGGCGCGTAGGGTCTCAAGCAAGACGGCGGCGATGGTTTCTGCTTCGGAAGACTGCGCCGCCGTTACCGGCCAGCATCCGAGAGTACGAAAGCGCACCTTCTCCGGCAGTGCGGTTTCGCCTGGCTTCCAACGCATGCGGGCCGGATCGTCGACGACGATCCGCATTCCCGCTCGGGTGACGACCTTGGCCTCATGCGCGATATAGAGGGGCGCGACTTCGATCTCGCGCATCAGGATGTAGGTCCATAGGTCCTGCTCGGTCCAGTTGGACAGCGGGAAAGCGCGGATAGTCTCGCCGGGCTTCAGCCGCCAATTGAAGCAGCGCCAGAACTCCGGACGCTGCATGCGAGGCTCCCAGGCATGGCTGGTGCTCCGCACCGAAACGATGCGCTCCTTGGCGCGGGTTGCCTCTTCGTCACGTCGGGCGCCGCCGAAGATGATGTCATAACCATCGACGGTCAGTGCCTGCCTGAGCGCATCGGTGCGCATGATCGTGGTGTAGAGATCGCCATGGTCGAACGGATTGATAGACTGTGTCCGTCCGTGTTCGTTGACGTGAACGATCAGCCGAAAGCCATGGCAGTCCGCGAAAGCGTCGCGGAAGGCGAGAACTTCAGCGAACTCCCATTTCGAGTCGATATGCAAGAGCGGGATCGGCGGCCGCGAAGGGAAGAAGGCGCGCAGCACGAGATGGGCAAGGACGGTCGAGTCCTTGCCGCCCGAGAACAGCACCACGGGGTTGCGCGCCTCAGACAACCCATCGCGCAAGACATGGATCGCCTCTGACTCCAAGGCCGCTATATGGGCGGGCAACCCGTTCATGCGACCACCATCGTCCGTTCCGGTTCAACGTGCCCTTGGGCAAAAGCTTCCCAGCCAAGATTGCCTGCGTACCGCCAAGCCGGGCGGCCCTGGTCGTCGAGGACAACAAGATAGAGCCATTTGTTGTCGAACAGCGCCCGCAGTTGGTCGTGACGTTTGAGGATCGTGCTAATTGCCTCGCGCGGCGCCTCGATGAACACAGTCAGGCGCAGGGGTTCATGCACTAGCCGTTCTCCGTCGTGAACCGATTGCCAGGGCAGCCCGGCGCGCAGGAGCCCGCCATTGCCTTCGACCACGCCGATGCCGGCGGTGACGTTGTGCAGGAGCTTGTTGCCGGCTCCGAACACCGTTGGCGCGACAGTCGATCCGTAATACTGAAGGCTGATCCAGCTCGCGACCACGACTGGCGCTGTCAAGATCAGCTCCAGAACGCTAAACTGGTCATCCCGTTGCCAGTCATAGTCGTGCAGAAATGCACGTCCTTTGAGGTCGCGACCCGCAGTCCGATGGCGCGGCGCGGCGATGAAGGCCTGGCAACCGGCAAGCGCCCATTCCGGACGGACTTCGGCCCAGTCGCGGGCGCGGTGGAGGATGTCCCGTGCTTCCGACGCCCGGGGCAACCGCAAAGCGCGTTCGCTCCGCGCCAGCGCGCCGGCCATCGCAAGCCAGGTTTTTACCTTTTTGACGCTCTCCTTGTGTAGCGCTGGTGGAGAGTCCTCTCGGTAGATCGTCACCCGATCAGTGGTGGTGTCGTGCAGCGCTCCGATGAACAGCGTGTCGTCCGGAATGGTGATCCCACGCTCTGCGAGGCCGGCGCGTACCTCGCGGTCATTGAGGAGCGTAGCGAGTAGCCGCGCGTTCACCTCGCCGGAATAGCCGCCGCAGGCGCCGCAATGGAGTGCACTGGCATGAGGATTGTTTACGACGTTGGCGCCATGGCCAGCGATAAGGACAAGCGGTGCAAACCGTTCGGTCAGCGACATCGCCTTCAGCACGCTTTCGGCCATGCCGATGCGAGCCTCAGGATCGAGCGCTGGTTCGAAAATTGGCGCCGGGTCATCCGGCGTCCTGTTGCCGGCGCGTCCCAAACCATCGCGCACCAACTTGCCGACATAGATTGGCCCGGCCGCCTCGACGAAAGCGAATGAAGAGACGGCGGCGAGCTTAAAGCGCCCCCAGGCGCGCTTGGCACGCGCCAGGAGCCGAGCTGCTTGGTCCCGAGTCTCGACATTCTGTGAATGCCCGCCCGAGCATGTTCGTACTTGCGGTGCAATAAGCACAGGCAAGCGTGCCTCCGCGACATCCGACGCGAAGCGCCGATGCAAAATGCCGATGCCGAAAAACCCGGCGAAACCCAGTGTCTCGATGCAGGGGTCGAGGCTTTCCAATGCCCGGCGGAACACCTCAGAGCGAACGTCGATGCAGAAGGCCATCTGCAATGCTGGACGCGCTTGCAATCTAGACGGAGCTGGCGATTCGAGGAGCTTGCCCAGCTGCCGCTGCGCCGCGCGCTCGCTCGCCTCCTGCAAGATTGCATCGATTGCATCGTCCGGCGCCGGCTTGATCGGCGCGGCGTAAGCGCAAAGCGCCTCTTTCCATTGGCAAGCGATGCGAAGCTTGTGTTGTTCAAACAGTGCTTGTTCCCAGACGAGACGAATCGTCAGAAGATCGGTGATCGTCTTGTCCGACCCGCCCGAGAGTTCGGCTTGCCAGAGCTTGTAGCGGGCGAACTGCGCCCAGCCGCCAAGGCTCATCAGCAGCCGGTGCAAATAACTCTCGAGCGCCGCGTCGTCGAGGCCGAGCCTTTGAATCGACTGCGTCAGCGCATCCTCAGTGCGTTCTGGGGCTTGCGCCACATGCATGGCAAAGCCCTTCAGACCGAGTATTTCTGGGGTGAGATCGTGTGAGGCGGCCGAGCGCCACGCAGCATAGGCGCAGCCGCCCTGAGGCGCCGTCCACAAGGCTTGGCCCGCATCGAAATAGCCGGCCGCCCATTGCCCGAAGCGCTCGGCGATCACGCCGGTCCAGTCTATACCCGAGGCTTCAGCCGCGAGTTCTGCCATCGTCGGAAGCATAACGGGGGTCGGTGCGCTCGCTTCAATGGCTGACTTCAATGAAGCAAGGGTCTTTGGCCGCCAGGTCTCCGGTGCAGCTTCAAAGGCTGCCGCCAGATCCGCTTCGTCGATTTCGCCCGTATGAATTCGCTCGGCGTACCAGGCGCGGGGCATTGTGAGTGCGGCTCCCGCGACCCGTCTTAGGCGGGCGGCCGCTGTCGATAGAGGCTCATGGATTTGTCCTAGGAATGGGTTGACCGCAACGCTTGAAGCCAGGGGCCAAAGCGGCGGGATGGCGAGCGCCGCCCTTTCGGCCGCGGCAAGAATTGCTGCGACGTCGAGGGGTGGGGTGTTAGTCTTGATCATTAGCATTTGCTTGTTCCTTAGTGTACGGCCGTCACGACGCCTTGCGGACGGACCAGCCGCCGAGCATCCGATCGATTGTTGCGTTGATGTAGAGGCCGTTCGAGAGGTGAACGCGAAGACCGGCCGCGGCTGGGTGATGGGCCCAGAGCGGGAACAGAGCTTGCGCTACAGCCACCGTTCCGAAGGACAGGATCGCCAGCACCATGAGCGTCCATTCAAGACGTCCCGGCGCAAGCGGTGCGGGAAGCACGCTTGCGGTTAGCCACTCGGCCAAGGTCTGCAGCGCGAAGTAGCCGACCGCCGCCGCGACTGAGTACAGGGCCGTCTTACGTGTTAGAACCCGCGGCGCGGCGTCTGCCAGCCCCTGCGCCAGCAGATAGGCGACGCCAAAAATCAGGATTGCACCCAGCGCCAGAGATTGCGGCGACTTATGGTGAAACCCAAACATCGTACCGAAGACTGCGCCGATCGCGGCATAGATCGCGATCGCCGCGAGGAAGGCCCACCCGACTGCCGCACCGTCGGGGATCGCCACCGGCCCTGGTCGCTGGATCGCGGCGACCTGCTCGACCGCACCGCCCGAGGCGAGGAAAGCGTGAGCTTTGTAAAACGAATGAGCCACGATATGCAGCAAGGCCAGCGAAAACAGTCCCAATCCGCATTGCAAAGTCATGAAGCCCATCTGTGCCACCGTCGACCAGGCGAGTGAGGTTTTGACCGCCGGCTGCGTCAGCATCACAAGCGCCCCGAAGAGCGCCGTGAAACCACCAAGCATCGCCAACGCGGCCAGCGTTCCGGGCGACAGCAACATCACGTCCGCGAAGCGAATGAGCAGGAAACCGCCGCCATTGATGACACCGGCATGCAGCAGGGCCGACACTGGCGTCGGCGCCTCCATCACCTCGGTAAGCCAGCCATGGGTCGGAAACTGCGCCGACTTCAGCAAGGCCGCCAGTGCAATCAAAACTGTTGCAAAAACAGCCAGCGACGAACCATCGCCTCCTCTCGCGGCGGCGTTGATCGCCGCTATATCGGTTGTGCCATAGGCGAATGAGAGGAGAATGGCGCCGATGATCAGGCTCACCGCCCCGAGCCGGGTAAAAATGAGTTTCTTGCGCGCGGCGCGCCGCGCAGCGACCCGATCTGGATAGTAGAGCAACAGCCTGTGCAGGCAGAGACTGGTCGCGATCCACCCCGACACAAGCTGGGCGAGATTGCCCGCCTGAACGAGCAGCAGCACGGCGGCAAGAGTGGCGCACAGCCAGCCTGTGAACGCGCTCGCGAGCGCCTCACCATCGAGATAGGTCCGTGCATAGCGCACAACGATCCAGCCGACGAACGCGACGAGCAGCAGCATTGAGGCGCTGACGGCGTCAAGGCGCATTGACAAGCCGATCCCGGCCATCCCGATGAGCGGGTTTTCGCCTGGACCGCGAAGGATAAGAATACCGAGCGAGCCAAATGCGGACGCTAACGCCAGAAGCGCAGCAATCTCGGGGAGGCCGAGGGCTAGTCGAGAGCGGTGTCCTGGCGAAGAGAAGGAGACGATCGTGGAAACGACAAGAGTCAGCGGCGCAATGAGCGGAAGCAGATAATATGGCAAGGAAATCCCCAATGCAGGTTGTCATCACGAATGGGGTATCAGCCGCAATGCGGCGAATAAAATGCATTGTTTGCGGGATATCGTTCGCTATAATCGAACGTCATGAGCACGTTCAATTACAACCATCTGCGGTACTTTTGGGCAGTCGCACATGACGGGAATCTCACACGCACGGCAGAGCGACTGAACCTCACGCAATCAGCATTGTCGGTGCAAATTCGCAAACTCGAAGCGCGATTTGGCCATGCTTTGTTCGAACGGCGCGGTCGACAGCTTCATCTGACAGAAGCTGGACGGATCGCGCTGGACCACGCCGATGCGATTTTCGCTGCGGGCGAAGAATTGATCGGCACTTTGCGTAACACCGGCGAGGTGCGGCGCGTTCTCAGGGTTGGCGCGCTGGCTACGCTTTCTCGCAATTTCCAAATGGCGTTTTTGAAACCCTTAATAGGGCGAGACGATATTGAGTTTGTTTTGCGGTCAGGCAGCAGCAGCGAGCTTCTTCAATCGCTCGAAGCGCTCAGTCTTGATGTTGTGCTTGTTAACCAGGCGCCTGCACGCGATGAACTAACACGCTTTGTCGCTCATCGCCTCACTGAACAGCCTGTGAGCTTGATAGGAACAAGAGCTCGGCTTGGCAAAATTAGGAAAGACGACTTAGCCGAGAGGCTAAACTCACATCCGATCATCCTGCCGACGATGGATAGCAGCGTAAAGATCGGCTTTGATGCGCTTGTAACTCGTCTGGGCATCCGTCCGCAAATCGTGGCAGAGGTAGAGGATATGGCAATGATGCGGCTTTTGGCGCGCGAAGATATCGGCCTTGCCGTGCTTCCGCCGATCGTCGTGAAGGACGAGCTGGAATCTGGTGTTCTGGTCGAGGCCGACAGGTTGCCAGGCATAGCCGAAACCTTTTATGCCGTGACGATTGCGAGAAAATTTCCAAATCCGGTACTTGGGGTGTTGTTGGAAGGAAATTTGCTGACGCGTTAGGCCATACGGTCTCTCCAATGGCCCCAATTCGAGCATACACTACGATTGTCCTTTCGATACTGCTTTAGCACTGCAATCAGGCTGAAACTCCAGCGCAACGGGCGGTGTTGGCGATATGCATGGCGACGGCCTCGGCGGCGCGCCCGGCATCGCCGTCGCGGAGCGCCGTGACGATCAGGCGGTGCTCGGCGATCGAACTGCGCATGCGCGCCGGGTCAGTGACCGCGATCGGCTGCATCTGCGTGGAATGGATGCGGTCGCGATTGGCGTCGTAGAGATCGACCAGCATCCGGTTGGGGCAGGCAGACACGATGATGCCGTGGAACTCGAAATCGGCCTCGGCGTTGCCGAGCAGGTCGCCGGCGGCCCAGGCCCGTTCCATCTGGTCGGTCAGGCGCGTCAGTTCCTCGATCTGGCCCGCCGTGACGGCCGCTGCGCCGAGCCGGACGATCTGGCTTTCCAGCATGATGCGCGTCTCGAAGACGTCCTTCACCGAATAGTCCCCATGGCGCCACGCCGTCATGGTGCGCCCGTTGGGCGAAACCTCGGCGACGAACGTTCCGCGCCCCGGTTGGGTGACGATGAGGCCGATAGCCTCGAGCGTCAGGAGAGCTTCGCGCAACGAAGCGCGGCTGAGCTTCAGCGTCACCGCCAGTTCGCGCTGCGAGGGAATCTGCTGGCCGGGCGCCAGGCTGCCGTCCAGGATCATGGCCTGAATCTGCTTGGCCGCGGCATGGGTGACGGGGGTTCGGTTCAGCACGGTCTGCTCGCCTTCCTGTTCTTGGGCCCCGGTTTCTAGGGTCCTGTATCATAGGACCCGGGCCGTCCCGCCTCGACGCCGATCGGCACGGATCGCGTCATGGTTGCGATCATACCGATCGGCCTGGACGATGCCTATCCGTTCCGCCCTCGATCGCACGGCTTGCAACGACAGCCGATTCGTGATTGCATCGTAACTGGTCAGACCGGTCTAACCAGTTTTCTTACGGGAGGGAATCAAATGCAAGTCACAACTTTGCTGCGTCGGTTGCGCTGGGCGGGAGCGGCGGCGCTGGTGGTTTTCGCCGCATCGGCGCAGGGCGCCGAACTCAACGTCGGCGCTAATGTCGGCAACGTGCCGTGGGAATTCCAGGATGCCAGCGGCAAGATCGTCGGCTTCGAGGTCGACCTGATGACCGAGGTCGGCAAGCGCCTCGGCTCGGAGGTCAAGTTCACCAACATTCCGTTCGCGGGGCTTTTCGCGGCGGTGCAGTCCGGCCAGATCGACGCGGCGGTGTCGTCGATCACCATTACGCCCAAGCGGCTGGAATCGGTCAGCTTCGCGCAGCCCTACTACGACAGCGACCAGTCGCTGACGGTCAAGGCAGACAGCGGCATCACCGGCCTGGCGGGAATGGCGGGCAAGACGGTCGGCGTCGATACCGGCTCGACCGGCGACATCTGGGTCACGGCCCATATGGCGGAAACCAAGATCGCCAGCGTCAGCAAGTACGAGGGCCTGCAGCCGGCCATGCTCGACCTCTCCGCCGGCCGCATCGACGGCTACATTTCCGACATTCCGGCGCTGCTCTACTACGTGAAGGACAAGCCGCAGTTCAAGGTGGTGGAGCGCATCAAGACGGGCGAGCAGTATTCGGTCATGTTCGCCAAGGACGCGCCGCTGGCCGCAAAGGTGAACGACGCCATCAGCGCCATGAAGAAGGACGGCACGATGGCTTCGATCTACAAGACCTGGTTTGGCGCCGACCCCGAGAGCGGACTGGCGACCGTCACCGTCATGGACATGCCGAAGCCCTGATCATCGTGGCCGTGCAGGCGCGCGCCCCGCGCGCCGGGCACGGCACGCCGGAGCGCGCGCCCGCATGTCCGTCTTTGACACCTTCCTGAACCCCCGCGTCTTCGTGGAGACGCTGCCGCTCATCCTGAGCGGCCTGGCCACCACGCTGACGCTCGGCTTCACCTGTATCGTCATCGGCTTCCTCGCCGGCATCGCCGTCGCCATCTGCCGGCTCTATGCGTCGAGCCCGGTGCGGTGGGCGACCATCGCCTTCATCGACGTCTTCCGCTCGCTGCCGGTGCTGGTGCTCCTGTTCGTCATCTACTACGCCCTGCCCTTCGCCGGCATCCGGCTGTCGTCGTTCATGGCGGCGGCCAGCGCCATCTCGCTGGTGTCGGCCGCCTACTCGGCCGAGATCATCCGCGCCGGCATCGAGGCGGTGCCGCGCGGCCAGTTCGAGGCGGCGCGGGCGCTCGGGCTGCATTTCGTCCTGACGCTGCGCAAGGTGGTGCTGCCGCAGGCGATCCGCACCGTGCTGCCGCCGCTGACCTCCAACGCCATCAACGTCATGAAGGACACCGCGCTGGCCTCGGTCGTGGCGATGCCGGACCTGCTCAAGCAGGCGAACCAGGCACAGGCACTCGCCGCCAATCCGACCCCGCTGATCGCCGCCGCGGCGGTCTACCTTCTCATACTGCTCCCCCTGGTGCGCCTCGTCGGCGTGCTCGAACACAGGCTTTCAAGGACCCGCCATGCCGCTTGACCTCGACCATGTCCGCAACCAGTTCCCGGCCCTCGGCGACGGCTGGGCCTATTTCGACAATGCCGGCGGCTCGCAGGTGCTCAGATCGGTGGCCGAGCGGGTGTCGGACTACCTGCTCACCACCAGCGTGCAGACCGGCGCCAGCTACGAAACGTCCCTGCGCGCCACCGAGCGGCTCGCCGAGGCGCGGTCGCGCATCGCGCTGCTGTTCAACGCGCGCCGCGCCGAGGAGGTGGTGTTCGGCGCCTCCACGACGATGCTGCTGAGGCTTCTCGCCACCGCCATGGCCGGCAGCCTGGCGCCCGGCGACGAGATCGTGGTGACGGAGTTCGACCACGAATCCAACATCGGCCCCTGGGTCAGGCTGCAGGAACGCGGCGTCGTCGTAAAATTCTGGACGCTGAACAAGCAGACGCTGAAGCCCGACCTCGCCGACCTGGAGCCGCTGATGGGGCCGCGCACCAGGCTCGTGTGCGTTACCCATGCGTCCAATATCCTGGGCACGATCAATCCGATCCGGGAAATCGCCAATTTCGTCCATCGGCACGGCGCGCGCATCTGCGTCGACGGCGTGGCGTTCGCTCCCCACCGGGCGATCGACGTGCAGGCGCTCGACTGCGACTACTACGTCTTTTCCCTGTACAAGACCTATGGCCCGCACCTGGCGGTGCTGTACGGCAAGTACGACCACCTGCTCGAGCTCGACGGCCTCTACCACTATTTCTACGGCCGCGACAAAGTGCCGATGAAGCTGGAGCCGGGCAATCCGGCCTACGAGCTCGCCTGGGGCGGCGCGGCCATCGTCGACTACCTGGAAGGGCTGGGCGGGGCCTCCGGGCGGATGTCGGTGGAGGCTGCCTTCCAGGCCGTCACGCAGCAGGAAGTGGCGCTGGCCGAGCGCCTGCTCGCCTATCTGCGCGGCCGCAACACCGTCCGGATCCTCGGCGAAGGCAGCGCCGACGGCGACATCCGCGTGCCGACCGTCTCATTCCTCGTCGAGAGAGCGGACCCGCTTGCGCTGATCGCCGCGACGGATGCGGAACGGATCGGCATCCGGCACGGTGACTTCCATTCGAGGCGGCTGGTGGAAGCGCTCGGCCTGCCGGCGCAGAACGTCGTGCGCGCCTCGCTCGTTCACTACAACACGGTGGAGGAGGTGGACCGCTTCATCGATGTGCTGGACCGGGCCATGTAATTCTCGCCCGGCTGCCGGAATGCCCCAGACAGCCTCCCTCCGCCGGCGGATTCAGGTACCGGCGAATGCATCGTTTAGAGGCGCGGAACAGGGTCGGTCGTTGCGCCAAATCAAAACCCGGCGGGAATACGGGCGTGGACCGCATAAGGCTGGAGATGGATCGCGGCACGAAAAAACAGGAAGTCACGGAGGGGCCGGAACAGGTCTTGTCCCGCCCCCCGACCAGCTCGGTCCGTGTCGGGCTATGATCCCTCTTACAACAAGACGGGTGATGCTTCAGCCGGGCCAGATGACTGCCGGGGGGAGGGACGACAGGATCGAGGCGACGTTGCCGCCGGTCTTGAGGCCGAAGATGGTGCCTCGATCGTAGAG
>OFJB01000911.1_pt1 | contig 12738 bp, 12 predicted proteins | sample 1775081 | NCBI WGS metagenome assembly OFJB01 (sample SAMN08195771, study PRJEB24354) | sludge metagenome | isolation source: initial sludge from phenol fed wastewater aerobic bioreactor | place: India: Nagpur | collected 2016-06-05 | reverse complement strand
ACATGCGCCCCAGGCCGGACAGCAGCGCCGCCGGGATGGCCAGCGCCGCCGCGCCCGCGGTGAGCTGCAAGGTGACCCACAGGCCGCGCAGCAAGGGCGGCAATAGCTCGGGAAGGTCGGTCATGACGGATCGGAGGCCGGGGCGGGCGCGGCGGCCTGCGGGGTCGCGAGGGCGGCAGTGAGACGCGCGCGTTCGGCGTCGGACATCATCTGCGGCGCGGCCGGCAGGCCGGGGGTGGGCGGAAGCGGGGCCGCCTCGCGCAGCCAGGGCCGATCGGTCACCCAATCCGAACCCCAGGCCTCGGCGAGCAGCCTCCCGAGCGCGGTTCCGAGGAGGGCCGACAGCAGCATCAGCACGAAGGTCTCGAGGATCAGCATCACCATGACGGATCTCCCCTCAACCGGCCGAGGAGTCGCGGCGGCGCCAGCCGACCACGGTGCCCGCGACGAAGGCGAGAACCATGAAGGGCCACAGCTTGGAAATCAGGTAGATCATCGTGCGTTCCTCGCTCATTCGACTCGGAATTCGATGCGCCGGTTCAATTGCCGGCCTTCCGCGGTGGTGTTCTCGGCGATCGGGTTCGCCTCGCCGAAGCCGGTCGCGGTGAGCCGCTCGGGGGCGATGCCGCCGGCGACGAGATAATCGACGACGGCGCGGGCGCGCGCCTCCGACAGCGCCATGTTGGCGTCGGGCTCGCCCTCGTCGTCGGTGTGGCCCTCGACCAAGACATGCGCGGAGAGGCATTCGAGCGAGGCGACCACCAGCGCGTCGAGGACGCGAATGCTCTCCTCGCGCAGGCTCGCCTTGCCGGTGTCGAAGAGGATCTTCTCGCGCGTCTGCACGTTCTCGAGCACGGTCTGACAGGTCGCCGCGTCGACCTGCGGCGGCGGCGGCAGGGCGGTGACGGCGGAACCCTCGGCGAGGGCATATCCCTTCGGCAGCAGACCACGAATCTTGGCGAGGATCTGCGCGCCGAGCGCGGCGGTGGGCGCGGCGGCGGTCACCTTCGCCGATCCGTCGGCGAGATCGAAGCCGAAGTCGGGGAAGCGCGAGAGGCTCGGCACCAGGGCGACGATCGTGTCGAGGAAGTCCGAGGGGGCGCCCGGCGCCACGGTGGGGACGCCCTCGACCGTGGCGAAGTTCGCCTTCAGGGCCGCGAGCAGGCGCTCGGCCGCGCTCGAATCGGGGACGAATCCCTCGACCGTGACCGTCCCGCCCTTCGCGGTGAGGCCGAGGCGATAGGGGACGGGCACCGGCGCCACCAGCCCGTCGGCGACGAGCGGCAGGCCGCCGGGGACACCGGCCTTCAGCGTCTTCTCGAGCGCGACATAGGTCGCCCAATCCTTGGGCTTGCCGAGAATCGTGTAGCCGGCCGGATCGACCTTGGCGCCACCCTCGCTCAGGCCGGCGAGAGAGGCGATGGTGAAATCGATCGCGGCCACCGCACCGTCGCGCGCGCCGGGGGCGAGGCGGGTGCGATCCTCCACGCCGGCCGGGAAGGCCGATTTCGCGGCGGCGAGAACGCGCGCGCGGGCGTCGGCGTCGGGCAGGAAGCCGTCGAGCACCAAGCGGCCGCCGGCGAGCGCGGCGGAGAAGGTCCAGCGCGGCGGGGCCGGGGTCTTCAGTGTGTCGGCGGCGATGGTCATGCCGGGCGGGAGCGCGGACGCGAGCGTCTGCTCGATCGCCTCCCAGGTGGCGAAATCGTTCGGCTCACCATCGATCGTGCAGCGATCGCCGGTGCAGGCGAAGCTGCCGGCCTTCAACTGGGCGACGCGAGCGAGCGCGAAATCGGTGCGCGCGACCCAATCGCTCGGCGCCCCGCGCGCGGTGACGGTCTCGTCGACGATGGTCGCGCCGGGCAGCGCCTTCGCCGCCCGCGCCAGAAGATCCGCCCGCGCCGCATCACTCGGCACGGCGCCGGTCACCTTGACCGTGGTGCCCACCTTCTCGAAGCCGAAGACATAGGGCGAGGCGAGCGGCAACACCATCGTCTCGTCGGCGACGACGCGGACGCCGAAGACGCGGTCGGCGGAGGCGACGGCGAGAACGCGTTGTTCGGGATCGGGCGCGGTGCCGGTCAGGGTGACGTCGCGGCCGTCGATCGTCGCGACCTTGGCCCAGGAGCGGCCTTCGGCGCCGAGGCGCTCGGTGGTGCGGCCGCTCACGTCCTCGGCGATCGGGCCGAATGCGACGACGCCCGCGAGTGCCGTCACCCCCACGGCGATCAGGCCGTCGGGAAGAATCCATCCGAACCCGCGCATACGAACCGCTCCCTTCCTGTCCCCGAACGCGACGGCGAGCAAGCCGCGATGCGTTCCCGTTCCATCGAAGAACGTCGGCGGTCCCACCCTTCCCCATCGTTCGGGGGAGAGAGTATCACGGGAACTCGCCGGGGCAACCGAGCGGATGCGCACTCCCCTACCCCATCGCCCTCGTCGTGAACGAGGCGACGGACGTCGGCAGGCGCGAAAGAGCGGCGCAAAAAGAAGAAACCCGGCGGATGCCCGCCGGGTTCCTGATTTCGACCGATCTCAGAGAGATCAGAAGGAGCGCTGGACGCGGAGGGTGCCGAGCCAGGCACCGTTGTCCTTGAAGCCGACGGCGTTGGCGGCCGACGAGAAGTCGCGCTGGATGTAGTCCGCGGCGAGACCGACGTAGAAGCCGGAGACGGGCTTCCAACGGAGGTCGGCACCGACGATGTACTGGGAGTAGTCGACGTTCGCGAGGACGCCGGCGTTGTCGACCTTGGCGTAGGACGCGCCGAGGTTGGCTTCCCAGATCTTCGAGAAGTTGTGGTTCAGGCCACCCGAGATCGACCAGGCAGTGGTCTGCTCAGCGGCGGTGCCAGCAAAGTTGCTGTTGGCATCGGCGTTGAAGTTCACGGTGTTGACCGGAGCGCCGAAGGCCAGCGTGTTCACGCCGTTGATGATGGCGTAGCCGACGGCACCCTTGGAGTACACGCCCTGCAGGAAGGCCTTGTCGCCCGCGCCGAGCATCGGCAGGTTGACTTCGACGCCAGCGCCGACGGCGTAGCCCCACTTGTCGGTGGTGGTGGTGGTGCCGGCAGCGGTGGAAGTCACGAAGCCGTAGTTGGAGTGCAGAGCGCCCATGATCTGGGCCTTACCCCAAGCCTGAGCGATCGCGACGTTGGCGACCAGGTCCGGGTACTTCACGCCCTGGTAGTTGTAGGTGTAGGACGCGCCGCCGGCGGTGGCAGCGATACCGTTGTTGAGATAGGTGCCGACGGCGAAGTCGGTGGTCGACTGATCTTCGATCGCGACGGAGGCGGAGATGCCGTTGCCGAACGAGAAGGTGTAGCCGAGGAGGTTGACGCGATGGTCAGCGGAGTCCGGCTCGATGTTGCCGATGTTGTAGCCGCCTTCGATGAAGTCGAAGAACGACTGAGCGCGACCGGCGGTCAGGCCACCGAACTGCACGAACGCCTGGCGAAGGGTCGCCGGGATGTTGCCGGTGTTGCCCGACGAGTTCGTCAGCCACACTTCGATGTACGAACGCAGGAGACCGAACTCGGTCGCGGTGCGGGCGTCGAAGTTGATGTTGGCACGAGCGCGGGTGTACACGCCGTTGAGGGCGCGCTGCGACTGGTTGATGCCGCTGACGGTCGCGTAGAGCGGGGTGCCGCCGAGGGTGCCGTTGTTGTAGTACACGCCGCCGGCGTTGCCGGTGCGGACTTCGGCGCGGACGTAGCCACCGATCTTGAGGCAGGTCTCGGAGCCCGGGATGTAGAAGTAGCCGGCGCCGTAGGCGTCGCAGATCTTCACGTAGTTCGCCGCGGCCGGAGCCTTCTTGGCGAGGTCGGCAGCCTGAGCGGTGCCGGCGAGACCGACCACAGCGGCGGCCGCAAGAGCGAGCTTGAAGTTCATGAGTTCCCCCTGTCAAAACAGAAACCGGGTGAGATCCTGACCCGACCCCACGGAAGACGATTGAGCGAAGCCCCAATGCGTCACCGGCTGAGGAGGACAATACATCGACTCGCGCCGCTGAGAAGGGCCGGAACGCCTCGGAGGGTCACCGCGCCGGAGCCTGTTGCGCAAAGGTCACAAAATGGGCCACCTCCAGTGGCCAAACGTAAACAAACAGTCAATTTTTCGCCGCGGAGCCCCGGTTCGACGGCAAATCCCGGCGGTGTGAAACCGAGAGCCGGAACGAATCCGCGCGAGCGCGCCCAGCCGACCACGACGTTTCCGGATCGATTCGACGGCCTCCGGCTCCGACGATTCGCGTCGTCCGGGGGACACCTGATCGGGCCCGCGAAAAAGAAAAGAACCCGGCGGTTTCCCGCCGGGTTCCTCTTCACTCCCGAGGGAGATCGGATCAGAAGTTGCGCTGGACGCGAACCATGCCGACGATCGCGTTGACGTCCGCGATGCCGAGAGCGTTGGTGGCGCCCGAGTAGTCGATGCGGCGATACTCGATCTCCGGACCGATGGCGAGGCCGTCGACCGGCGACCAGACGAGGTTCGCCTGGATGTCGAGCTGGTTGAAGTCGAGGACCGAGGTGGTCGCCGCGTCATGCGCAGCGTAGGACGCCTCGAACGACGAGGTCAGGGTCTTGGTCCAGCCATGGGTCAGGGCGCCGGCGACGCTCCAGGCCGAGGACTGCTCGATCGCGGTGGTCGGGACCCAGAAGTCGAAGGCGTTCATGCCCACGGTGCCGTTGAACTGACCGTCGGTGTTCCAGTTCGGCGACACGTAGGACGAAGCGCCCTTCGCGTAGACGGCCTGCAGGGTGAGGGTGTCGGACGCGCCGAGCATCGGCAGGTTGACCTTCACACCAGCGCCGACCGCGTAGCCCCACTTGTCGGTGGGAGCGATGGCAGCGTAGTTCTGGTGCAGGGCGCCCATGATCTGAGCCGAACCCCAAGCCTGCGAGATCGCCACGTTGGCGACGAAGTCGGGGTACTTCACGCCGGCGTAGGACGTGTTGTTGACGGTCAGGGCGGTGTTCACGAGCGACATGCGACGGCCGGTGTTGCCGGTCGACGGATCTTCGATCGACACCGAGGCGGAGATGCCGTTGCCGAAGGCGAAGGTGTAGCCCAACAGGTTGATGTTGGCGTCGGAGTGAGCCGGCTCGAACCAGGCGCCGTAGGTGTCGCCGGTCCAGAAGTCGAAGAACGACTGGGCGCGACCGGCGGTCAGGCCGCCGAACTGCACGAAGCCCTTGGCGAGCTCGGGCAGGACGTTGCCGTTCGAGGCCGAGTAGTTGGAGATGTTCACTTCGACGTAGGAACGCAGCAGGCCCATCTCGGTCGCGGTGCGCGCATCGAACTGCAGCTGCGCCTTGGCGAGCGTGTTGATGGCGTGCTTGTCGCGGCCGGTGGCGCCGGAGTTGCCGATGCCGGCCCACTCACGCGAGGTGGAGAAGGCGTAGACGTCGGCGCGGACGTAGCCACCGATCTTGAGGCAGGTCTCGGAACCCGGGATGTAGAAGAAGCCGGCGCCGTAGGCGTCGCACACCTTCACGTAGTTCGCCGCGGCCGGAGCCTTCTTGGCGAGATCGGCCGCCTGAGCGGCACCGGCGACGCCGACGACGGCGGCAGCGGCGATGAGAGCGGACTTGAAGTTCATGATGAAACCCCCTGGATTGCAGTTTCGACGACGGGCCCTGACCCGGCCCCGGATCGTTCGACCACTCCCGACATGTGTCGAAGATCACTCGATGTCGCCGATCGAGGCCAACATACGCCGTCGCAGCGTCTTGGGAAGCGGCAACATGGCTCGAACGGCCGGACGCGGCATGGTTGTCGGATCGATGTTGCATTGCCGTCACACTCGTTGCCGCCGAACCCCCAAAAATGGCTGTTTTCTTAAGAAATTCTTATCCATGACCGTCGATTCGCAGCGCAGCGAGGGGGCGCTCGAGGAGGCTTCGGCGGGCCCGATCGAGCGGATTCCCGTCGATCGGGGCGCCGCCGCGCCTACGGATGGACCCCACAACCCTCGATCGCAGCGCCATGGAATGCGATCTCGGCGTCCGCAATGCACCGTCGCTCGCGGTCACGAAGGGCGCTAGGCTCGGCCGGCGACACAATCCTGGCATGGAGCGAATCGATGAACCCCGGCCGACGTCCGATCTCGCGCAATTCCGACGGTGTGGTCGAGATCGTCGATCAGACCGAGCTGCCGCATCGCTCGGTGGTGATCCGTCTCCAGGACCTCGAGGACGCGGCCGAGGCGATCGAGACGATGCGGGTGCGCGGGGCGCCGCTGATCGGGGCGACCGCCGCCTACGGCATGGCGCTGGCGATGGCGTGGGCCGGCGACGACGCGGCGCTCGCGGCGGCGCATCGGCGGCTTCTCGCGACGCGGCCGACCGCGATCAATCTCAAATGGGCGCTCGACACGATGCGCGACCGGCTCCTGCCGTTGCCGGCGGAGGCGCGCGCGGCGGCGGCGATGGCGCTCGCCGACCGTATCGCCGAGGACGACGTGGCGATCTGCTCGGCGATCGGCGACCACGGGCTCGAGATCTTCCGGGCGCTCCTCGCGGCGAAGCCGGCCGGCGCGCGGCTCGAGGTGCTCACCCATTGCAACGCGGGGCGCCTCGCCTGCGTGGAATGGGGGACGGCGACGGCGCCGATCTACAAGGCGCACGCGGCCGGACTGCCGATCCACGTCTGGGTCGACGAGACCCGGCCGCGCAATCAGGGCGCCTCGCTCACCGCCTGGGAACTGGCCGAGCGCGGCGTGCCGCACACCGTCATTCCCGACAACACCGGCGGCCATCTGATGCAGCACGGGCTCGTCGACGTCGTCGTGGTCGGCACCGACCGCACCACCGCCGACGGCGACGTCTGCAACAAGATCGGCACCTATCTGAAGGCGCTCGCGGCGCGCGACAACGGGGTGCCGTTCTACGTCGCGCTGCCCTCCCCCACCATCGACTTCACCGTCGCCGACGGGATCGCCGAGATCCCGATCGAACAGCGCGGCGGCGAGGAGGTCAGCCACATGCGCGGCGTCACCGAGGACGGGCGGGTCGAGACGGTCCGGATCGTGCCGGAAGGGGCGGCGGTCGCCAACTACGCCTTCGACGTCACCCCGGCGCGGCTCGTCACCGGGCTCATCACCGAGCGCGGGGTGATCGCGGCGACGCGCGAGGCGCTGGCGGCGGCATTCCCGGAGGCGGCCGGCGCGGCGGGTGCGGCGGGCGGACGGGAGGGCGGGGCGTGAGTCTCGATCTCGACGCGCTGGTCGGCGACATCGCCGCGGAGATGAGCGAACGGGAAGAACGGGGCGCGGTGGCGAGCTACATCCCGCAGCTCGCCCATGTCGATCCGCGCCGATTCGGCATCGCGGTGATGCTCGCCGACGGCACCACCCACGTCGGTGGCGATGCCGACGAGGCCTTCTCGATCCAGTCGATCTCCAAGGTCTTCACCCTGACGCTGGCGCTCGGCAAGGTCGGCGACGCGCTGTGGCGGCGGGTCGGGCGCGAGCCCTCGGGCAATCCGTTCAATTCGATCGTCCAGCTCGAGGCGGAGAAGGGCATCCCGCGCAATCCCTTCATCAACGCCGGGGCGATCGTCGTCACCGACACGCTGCTCGGCGGGCATGCGCCGAAGGAGGCGATCGGCGAGATCCTGCGCTTCGTGCGCCACGTCGCCGACGACGACACGATCTTCATCGACAAGGCGGTGGCGCGCTCGGAGACCGCGACCGGGCATCGCAACGTGGCGCTCGCCAACTACATGCACGCCTTCGGCAATCTCGAGCATGCGCCGGAACTGACGCTGGGCGTCTATTTCCACCAGTGCGCGATCGCCATGTCGTGCCGGCAATTGGCGGCGGCGGGGCGGTTCCTGGCGCTCGACGGGCGCCACCCGACCGCCGGCGGGCGGGTGGTGTCGAGCGAGCGGGCGCGACGCATCAACGCGCTGATGCTGACCTGCGGCCACTACGACGGGTCGGGCGACTTCGCCTTCCGGGTCGGTCTGCCGGCCAAGAGCGGGGTCGGCGGCGGCATCCTGGCGATCGTGCCGGGCAAGGCGTCGATCGCGGTGTGGTCACCGGGGCTCAATCGGGTCGGCAATTCGATGCTCGGGGCGATCGCGCTCGAGAGGCTCGCGCGCGCCACCGGCTGGTCGGTCTTCGCGCCTTGATGCCAAAGGCCGGAAGTGCCGAGGCACCCGGCCTTCGAAGACACGCGAATTTCTCATTCGCGTCGGAGGCACGAGAAATTCGCGTGCGGGATACCCCCGGTCATCTTCGATGTCCGAGGGTATGGCCCGCCTCAGCTGCGGTCCTTGGTGAGAAGGATCTCTTCCCAGGCGATCGCATGGGCGACGATGGCGTCGAGGTCGGTCCATTTCGGCGCCCAGTCGATCTCGCGGTGGATGCGGTCGACGCGCGCGATCAGGGTCGGCGGGTCGCCGGGACGGCGCGGGCCGACGGTCACCGGCAATTTGCGGCCGGTGACGCGCTCCACCGCGGCGATCACCTCCCACACCGAGAAGCCCTTGCCGTAACCGCAGTTGGCGACGAGGCTCGCGCCCCCGGCGCGGAGCCGGTCGAGCGCGAGGACGTGGACGTCGGCGAGATCGGAGACGTGGATGTAGTCGCGCACGCCCGAGCCGTCGGGGGTCGGGTAGTCGGAGCCGAAGACCGAGATACCGGGACGCAGCCCGCACAGGCATTCGGCCGCGACCTTGATGATGTGGGCGGCGCCGCGCGAGGCCTGGCCGGTGCGCAGCGCCGGATCGGCGCCGGCGACGTTGAAGTAGCGCAGGGCGGTGTAGCGGAAATCATGCGCGGCGGCGGTGTCGCGCAGCATGATCTCGGTCATCCATTTCGACGAACCGTAGGGAGAGACCGGGTCGAGCCGTGCCTCCTCCGGCACCGGCACCACCTCGGGGGCGCCGTAGACGGCGGCGGAAGAGGAGAAGACGAAGGCCTTCACGCCGTGTCGCACGGCGCCCGCGATCAGTTCGCGCGACTTCACCGTGCTGTCGAAATAGTAGCCGAGCGGATCGCCGACGCTCTCCGGCACGCTCAGCGAACCGGCGAAATGGACGATCGAATCGATGGCGCCACCTGCGAGGAGGTCGTCGAGCAGAGCCCGGTCGCCGACGTCGCCGCGCACCAGCCGCGCCGCCTCCGGCAGGGCCCAGGCGAAGCCCGCGGAGAGATCGTCGAGCACCACCACGTCCTCGCCGCGATCGACGAGCGCCCAGACCACATGGCTGCCGATGTAACCGCAGCCGCCCGTCACCAGAACCGTCATGACATCTCCGCCGGATCGAACTTCGCGCGAAGCCTAGCGGAGAAACGTCACCATCCGGTCAACGGGACCCTCGACGCGGGGCCGGTCACGGCAGATGCAGCGCCGGCAGCTTGGACGCGATCGAGCCGGTGGTGATCTGATCGAAGCGCAGGCCCTCCGACCGCATCCGCTCGACGGGACGGACCGCGAGCGCGCAGAGCACCACGATCCCCATGATCAGAATGCGCATGTCGAAGGTCGGCTTCATCGGTTCGATCCGTCCACAACAGCTGAGACCCCGACGAAGACGGACGTGTGAGGCGGCCGCGATCATCGAGCGAAAAGAAGGAGATATGGGAAGAGGAACGGCTCGCGTCCCTCGCCTTCCGTTGTGCCCTGCGTTCGTTACCGAATCGTAAAGACTTCGTGACCATCCCGGGGCTAATCGGTTCGCAGGTCTCGGCTTCGCCGAAGGCGGAGACGACGGTCGACGCCCCTCGCCTTCTCGGCTAGAGAAGGCCCATGCTCGTCGTTCAAGATCTCACTTTCCGCATCGCCGGCCGCACCCTGCTCGAGGAGGCCTCCGTGGTGATCCCCACGGGCGCCAAGGCGGGGTTCGTCGGCCGCAACGGCACCGGCAAGACCACGCTCTTCAAGCTCGTCACCGGCGAATGGGCCGCCGAGAGCGGTTCGATCTCCTTCCCCAAGGCCGCCAAGATAGGTCAGGTGGCGCAGGAGGCGCCGGGCTCGGCGATCTCGCTCCTCGACTTCGTGCTCGCCGCCGACAAGGAGCGCGCGAGCCTGCTCGCCGAGGCCGAGACGGCGACCGATCCGACGCGGATCGGCGAGATCCACACGCGGCTCGCCGACATCGGCGCCCATTCGGCCGAGGCCCGCGCCGCGACCATCCTCTCCGGCCTCGGCTTCAGCCACGAGGCGCAGGCGCGACCGTGCTCGGACTTCTCGGGCGGCTGGCGGATGCGCGTCGCGCTCGCCGCCGTGCTGTTCTCCGAGCCGGACCTGCTGCTGCTCGACGAGCCGACCAACTATCTCGACCTCGAGGGCACGCTGTGGCTCGAGGACTACGTGCGGCGCTATCCGCACACCGTCGTGGTGATCTCCCACGACCGCGACATGCTCAACGCCGCCGTCGACATGATCGTCCATCTCGACCACGGCAAGCTCGTCGCCTATCGCGGCGGCTACGACGGGTTCGAGCGCCAGCGGCGCGAGAAGATGATCCTGACGCAGAAGATGAAGGAGAAGGTGGACGCCCAGCGCGCCCACATGCAGGCCTTCATCGATCGCTTCAAGGCCAAGGCGACCAAGGCCCGGCAGGCGCAGAGCCGGATGAAGGCGCTCGCCAAGCTCCAGCCGATCGCCGCCATGACCGACGAGGCGGCGCTGCCCCTCTCCTTCCCGCAGCCGATCGCCAAACTGTCGCCGCCGATCCTGGCGCTCGACGACGTCTCGGTCGGCTACGATCCGGCAAAGCCGATCCTCCGCAAGATCACCATGCGGATCGACGTCGAGGACCGGATCGCGCTGCTCGGCTCCAACGGCAACGGCAAGTCGACCTTCGCCAAGCTGATCGCCGAGAAGCTCGCGCCCTTCTCCGGCCGGGTGGCGCGGGCGAACAAGCTCTCGATCGCCTATTTCGCCCAGCATCAGCTCGACGAGTTGCGGCCGGCGGAGAGCCCGTTCCAGCACGTCCAGCGGCTGGTGCCGGATCAGCCGGAGGCCAGGACGCGCTCGCGGGTGGCGCAGATGGGCCTGCCGACCAGCCGCATGGACACGCCGGCGCGCGATCTCTCCGGCGGCGAGAAGGCGCGGCTCCTCCTCGGGCTCGCGACCTTCGCCGGGCCCAACCTGATGATCCTCGACGAGCCGACCAACCATCTCGACATCGACAGTCGCGAGGCGCTGGTTCAGGCGATCAACGAATACGAGGGCGCGGTGATCCTGATCAGCCACGACCGCCATCTGGTCGAGGCGACCGCCGACCGGCTGATGGTGGTCGGCGAGGGCACGGTCAAGGAGTTCGACGGCGACCTCGAGGACTATCGCCGGCTGGTCCTGGAAGGCGGCTCGGCGCCGAAGGGCGCGGACAAGGCGGATGCCGACGACGGCCGTCTCTCGGCGCTCGACCGGCGGCGGGCGGCGGCGGCGCTGCGCGAGCAGCTGGCGCCGCTCCGCAAGAAGATCAAGGACGCCGAGACCCGGATCGAGAAGCTCCAGAAGGAGATCGCCCGGCTCGACGGCAATCTCGCCGATCCCGATCTCTTCACCCGCGACGCCGCCAAGGGCACGCGCCTGATGAAGACGCGGTCCGACGCGGAAAAGGCGCTGGCGGAGACCGAGGATCTGTGGCTGACACTGTCGGCCGAACACGAAGAGGCCGAACGCGCCGCTCTCGACGGGTGATCCCCGTTCCGAGCGGCGCGATCGGCGGACGTGAACGCCGAGGCCCTCCGCGCCGAAGCGACCTCGGAGGCCGGCCGCGCCGGGATGTCCTCAGAGGCCGGCTGCGCCGAGATTTCTTCAGAGGCCGGCCGCGCCGGCTTGGGCCACCGCCATGTCGTTCTCGACCGAGCTGCCGGAGACGCCGACGGCGCCGATGATGGTGCCGGACTTGTCGCGCAGCAGCTCGCCGCCGCCGAAGATCACCAGACCGCGGTTGGTCACTTCGATGCCGTAGAGGGGCTGGCCGACCTGGGCGAGCGCGCCGAGGTCCTTGGTCGGCATGTTGAAGAGGCGCGCCGTCTTCGCCTTTCCGATCGAGATGTCGACACTGCCGAGGAAGGCGCCTTCCATCCGGGCGAAGGCCTTGAGATTGCCGCCGGCGTCGACGACGGCGATGTTCATCAGCGTGTCCGTCTGTTTGGCCTTGGCCTTGGCGGCCTCGATGACGCGCCCTGCGGCCTCGATGGTTCGATTCGTCGACTTCTTCATCGATGTGATGAGACCGTCGATGTACTCGCCAACGTCAGTCGCAACACCGTAAAGCGCGCGAATGGCGGCGACGATTGGATTGTCGATTGGGACTGTGAAAGCCATCGGAGTCTCCCTAGTGTGTCGACGTGCGGATTCTGCCGCCTAACGTTTGAGCTGAGGGGCCGGAACCGGAATGGCGCTTGGCCCGCGAGGCGGACGATAAGCCAGAGCGCCTCGCGGGCCAAGTGCCATGCCGGTGCGAGTCGGCTCCAGCGAAGGGTTAGGCCTCATCGCGCGCTCGCATTCGAACAAGTATGTCAGCGACAAGCGTGGAGTCAGTTTCGGAGAAGGCCAGGCCGTAGTGTTCCTGAATACGAGCCTTGATCTGCGCAATGTCCTCATCGTCACCGAAGTCCTCGAGTGAGGACATATCCGAGACGAACACCGGGTCACGCTCGCTAAACCCCAGGGCCTTGACAATGAACTCATCTAGGAGCGTGGGGTCTCGGTCAACTCGAGATGTACTTGCGAACTCTATTGGTAGCCCGGTGCCTGGACGCGGCATTCGCTGTCCGTT
>OFJB01000910.1_pt1 | contig 12745 bp, 13 predicted proteins | sample 1775081 | NCBI WGS metagenome assembly OFJB01 (sample SAMN08195771, study PRJEB24354) | sludge metagenome | isolation source: initial sludge from phenol fed wastewater aerobic bioreactor | place: India: Nagpur | collected 2016-06-05 | reverse complement strand
TCCCTCTCTCCCCGCGATGCCACCCGTGCCATCGCCCAGGCCGCACACCGGCTCGACGCGCTGCGCCGCCACTGGCTCAACCCGCCTGAATGGACCCAGGGCCTGCCCGAGGTGGTGCCGCTGGGCCTGGCGCATTCGCCCTACCCCGACCGCATCGAGCCGCGCCCCGGCCTGAGCGAAGCCGACGCCAAGGCGCTCAAGGCGCGCACCTTGACCAACCTCTACAACCTGCGCCCCGCCTGGCTGACGCAGGCGCACCAGGCGCTGGACGCCGCCGTGGCCGCCGCCTACGGCTGGGCCGACTACACGCCCGACATGCCCGACGACGAAATCCTGCGCCGACTGCTGGCCTTCAACCAGGAGCGGGCGGCGGGCGCGCCTGGAGCACGATGAAAACGCACGCCACCGCGCCATGGGCGCGCGACGATAGCGAAGGGGCATGTGCTTCGACGTGGTGCGCGACGGCGCCCGTTGCAACCCGAAGGCCGGGGGGCCGATCTGCTTGGCAGAACTCTTGCACGATGGGGCGCATCGTTTCGCGCCAGGCCATGATGGGACGACGGATCCTTTACCCCGCATGCGAATCTCGCCGATCTGAACCATGCTGCGCATCGCCTGCTGCCTCTTCGGCCTGGTGTTCTGCTTTGGCGGCCTGATGGCGCTGGCCGCCTGGGCCGCGCGCATGGCGCAGTGGCGCGGGCGGCGCTGAACCGGACACGGGAGGATGCGGCACGCCATGGCGCACACTCACTTCCGCATAAAAATAAACCTTGGGCTCCGAGTGGACTGGCAACGATGACGCCCCGACGCAGCATCTTGCCGAAGCGTCGCAAGAGGCAGGCATCGTCGTCATCCGATATGAATCGGTGCAGGCGCCAGGCCTGGCCTGCCTGGTCGCATTCGGCCCGGATGCGCTCAACGAACCACGGGGCAGGCTGGACGCGACGCGCCAGAAATGAATTTGCACCGCCACGCGCGAGCGGGTGATGATGCGCTCCGAAACCGAGCGCACCCGCCGGTTCGAGTGACTGCGCTGACGGCCTTGGCATTTCCACATTGATCGTTCGATCCAGAACCAGAATCAGGCGCACATCCGCGCGAGGGCGCCCAGCACCTCGCCCACGGACTGCGCCACCTTGAGCGCCAGCACGTCGTCGGCGCGCGTGCGGCCCAGGTTCACGGCGGCGATGGGCTTGCCCAGCTCCGCCGCCGCGCGCGCGAAGCGGTAGCCCGAATAGACCATGAGCGAGGAGCCGGCGACGAGCAGCGCGTCGGCCTCGCGCAGCGCGGCCAGGGCGGCATCGACGCGCTCGCGCGGCACGCTTTCGCCGAAGAAGACGACGTCGGGCTTGAGCGGGCCGCCGCCGCAGGCGGGACACGCGGGCACGTGAAAGCCGGAGAAGTCCAGCCCGTCCAGGTAGGCATCGCCGTCGGGCGCGCTGGCGATGTCGGCGGTCAGGTGCGCGCGCAGCCAGTGGGCGTTGCCGTCCTGCAGCATCCGCTGCATCGCGGCGCGCGGCAGGCGCGCTGCGCAGGCGAGGCAGCGCACGGCATCGAGCCGCCCGTGCAGGTCGATCACGCGCCGGCTGCCCGCCGCGCCGTGCAGGCCATCGACGTTCTGCGTGACGAGCAGCGCCACGCGGCCCGCCGCCTCCAGTTGCGCCAGCGCCCGGTGCGCCGAGCCGGGCTGGCTGGCGGCGATGCGCGGCCAGCCGACCATGGAGCGCGCCCAGTAGCGCTGGCGCGCGGCGTGTTCGCGTGCGAAGGCCTGGTACGTCATGGGCGCGGGGCGCTTCCATTGCCCGTCGGCGTCGCGGTAGTCGGGGATGCCGCTTTCGGTGCTGCAGCCGGCGCCAGTCAGCACCAGCAAACGCGGCGTCAGGCGGCCTGCAGCGCCACGCCCGCCCGCCGCTCGCGCGCGAGCACCTGCTGCGGGTCCAGGCTGCGGATGGCCACGCGCGTGTCGTGCGGAATGCCGCCGGCCAGCTGCAGCGCCAGGTAGCGCCCGCAGCACACGCGCAGGAAGGAGGTGAAGTTCTCCACCTCGCCGCGCGCCTGCACCAGTTCATCGTAGAGCCGCGTGCACAACTGCGGCACCGACAGGCCGTCGCGCCCGGCGATTTCCTCCAGCACCTGCCAGAAGAAATTCTCCAGCCGCAGGCTGGTGGCCACGCCGTGCAGGCGCACCGAGCGCGCGCGGCTGTCGTACAGGTGAGGATCGGCGCTGATGAAGATCTGGCACATCGCGGGGGTCTCCGGTTCACGGCTCCAGCGCATTGTGCACACGCGGCCTCAAAGCACGATGCGCGTGCCCAAGAGCGCCAGGAACTGGCCGATCCACGCCGGGTGCGCGGGCCAGGCCGGGGCCGAGACCAGGTTGCCTTCCGTCACCGCCTGGTCCACCGCGATGTCGGCATATGTGCCGCCAGCCAGCTCCACCTCGGCGCGGCACGCGGGGTAGGCCGAGCAGGTGCGCCCCTTGAGCACGCCCGCGCCCGCCAGCAGCTGGCCGCCATGGCAGATCGACGCCACGGGTTTGCCGGCCTCGAAGAAATGGCGCACCGCGGCCACCACCGCCGGGTAGGTGCGCAGGTACTCCGGGCCGCGCCCGCCAGGGATCACCAGCGCGTCGTAGTCCTGCGCGCGCAGGCTGTCGAACGTGGCGTTGAGCGTGAAGTGGTGGCCCGGCTTCTCGCTGTAGGTCTGCGCGCCCTCGAAGTCGTGGATCGCCGTCTTGATCTGCTCGCCCGCCTTCTTGCCCGGGCACGCCGCGTCCACCCGGTGGCCCACGGCCAGCAGCGCCTGGAAGGGCACCATGGTCTCGTAGTCCTCGCCGTAGTCGCCGCAGATCATCAGGATTTTCTTGGCCGCCATCGCTCGTCTCCTTGGGTTGGGTGCTGAAAAACCCATTGTTCGCGCGATGCGGGCGCCGCGGGTGTTATCCCGTTACTACAGCGGCGGCCTGCGTCATCCCTGGGCGGCTTGCTTCAACCGCGCTGGCCCCGACTCGCTGGTGGTGCCAGGGGCCTATCTGGAGGTGGTGATTGAGCGGGCGGCCTGACGCCGCCCAATTGATGGGGCCGGGACCACACCGGCAGGGCTTCCTGGGGGCCGGGCAGGCCCACGAAGCGATCCAGTCCTTCGTGGTCGACGCGGACGACCCGGCCATGGTCCAGCTGCACCAGGCCGCGCTGCTCCAGGGCCTGCAAGGCGCTGTTGGCCGTCTGGCGCGAAACCCCGGCCAGGCCCGCCAGCTCGCGCTGGTTGAGCCGCAGGCGCAATTGGCCATGCCAGAAATGACGGCTCAGGTACAGCCCCAGGCGCTGCTCCGGGCTGCCCATGCGCTGCATGGCGAGCATGGCCCAGGCCTGGCGCAGGCGGGCGCCGCTGTGCTGCAGCAGCGCCTGCAGGAAGGGCAGGCTCTCCTGCCCCAGTTCCTGCACCACATCCCAGCCTATGCACAGCAGGCTGCCGGAACGCAGGGCCACGGCCTCGTAGGCAAACGGCGCGCCGCCGGCGCACCCCGGTTCGCCGAACCACTCGCCGGAGCTCAGGGCCAGCAGCGCGACGGCCGGCACGCGGGGCCGGGCGCCGGGCACCTGCAGCTTGACGATGCCTTCGAGCACGGCGCACCAGCCCGGCCCCGGCTCATCGGCCGCCAAGACCACCTGGCCCCGCACGGCGGGGATGACCCGGACCGTCTGGAACAGGCGCTCCTGGTGCATCCCCTTCAGCGTGGCGAACCAGGGCTGCATGCGCAGGAAACGGCGCGAGGGAAAGAGTTCGTAGGCCAGCGACACAGCCTGGCATTCTTGCGTTCGCGCCGACGGGGCAACAGCGCCGCGCCGCGCCAAACCCCTGTCCGTGCGTGCCCGCCTACCGGTCTGGCGGCACCTCAGGGTCTCCCCGCGCCCGCAGGGCGCCCGGGGCCATGCCGAACCAGCGCTTGCAGGCCCGGATGAAATTGCTCTCGTCGCTGAACCCCAGAAGGTAGCCGGCCTGCCCCGGCGCCAGCTTCTGCCGGCACAGGTACTGCTCCGCCAGGTGGCGGCGCACGGCATCGAGCTCCGCCTGGAACGAGGTGCCCTGCGCGGCCAGGCGGCGCTGCAGCATGCGGTCGGACAGATCCAGGCGCCGCGCCACCTCGTGGCGGCGCGGTTCGCCGCGCGGCAATTCCGCCTCGATGGCCGCCCGCACGCGCTGCAGGATGCCCTCCTCGGAGAGTTCCTGCATGCGCTCGTCCAGCACGCGCTCGTGCAAAGGCAGCAAGACGGCGCTGTGCGAGGGAACGGGCGCGGCCAGGTCCGCCGCGGCCACCAGCAGGCGATGCCGGGGCGCCCGCCAGCGCACCGGGCCGCCGAAGGCATGGGCGTACGCCGCGTCGGACGGGGGCGGGTCGCAGGCCAATTGCACCTGCAGCGGCACGATGGGCCGGCGCACCACCCAGCGGCACAGGCAGAGCATGGCCAGCAGTGAAAAGGCCGAGCGCTGCACCGGCACGGGGCGCGCCGTCCCGGTGTGGCCCATGGCGATCCACTCGCCCTGCGGATCGGGCTGCAGCTCGAACACCGTGGCGCTGGAGATCACGGCCAGGTAGCGCGCCGCCTGCTGCAATGCGCCCTGCAGATCGGCGCTGGACAGCATGGCCATGCCGAGCTCCTGGAAGTCGATATGGCGCGCCGCCAGCTCCGCATCCATGCCCAGGGCCGGGTTGCCCGAGAGCGCCAGCGCCGCCTCCCACAGCCGGGTGACCTCATCGGCCGCGAAGCGTTCCTGGTCGTCCTCGACACGATGCGCCGCCAGCCCGGCGCGCGCCAGCACCGCCGCGCGCTCCACCCCCTGCGCCGCGAACACGCGCAACAGGCCGCGCACCCAGGCGCTGGAGCTGGTGGGGATCATGCACACGACGCGGGGATGCGCTCGGCGCCTTCCCAGGCCTCATGGAGCAAACGCTGGCGGTACTGCGCCGGCGGTTCGTTGAACCAGCGGCGGCAGGCGCGGAAGAAGTTGCTGAGGTCGTGAAACCCCAGCAGCTCGGCCACGTCGTCCAACGACCTGAGCTCCTCGCTCAGGTATTTGTAGGCCAGCTCGCGCCGCGTGGCATCGAGCAAGGCGGCGAAAGAGGTGTTCTCGGCCGCCAGCCGCCGCTGCAGCGTGCGGTCCGAAAGCGCCAGGCTCCGCGCGATCTGCTCCCTGCGCGGCTCCCCCTGGTGCAGTTGGCGCGCCAGCAGCGCGCACACGCGGGCGCTGACCGTGGCCGCCCCCAGGCGCTGCAGGTGCGCCTGCAGCACGGCTTCGTGCATGGCCAGCATCCGGGCGTTGTGCGATGCAATGGGCGCCTGCAGGTCCGCGTCGCGCAGCAGGATACGGTTTTCCGGCCGGGCGAAGCGCACACCGTCCCCGAACACCTCGCGGTAGCGCGCGATTTCGGGCGGCGATGCGAAGCGGCACTCCACGGCCAGGGGCGCCACCGTGCGCCGCGTGAGCCAATCGCACACGCCCAGCAGCGTCAGCAGGCCATAGGCATAGCGCTGGCGCGGCACGGGCGCGGTGTTGCCCAGGCCCCCGAGCACCAGCCACGTCGTGCCCGGCGCGCCCGCTTCCAGGGCAAAAGAGGCCGCATCGGACACCAGCGCCAGATGGTTCGACAGTTTTTCGAGCGCGCCGCGCAGGTGGGCGCAGGACAGCATGGAAAAAGCGATCAGGTCCAGGTTGGCGTAGCGCAGCGCCAGCGTGCGGTCCAGCCCCAGCGCGGGGTTGGCGCTCAGGCGCACCGCCTGCTCCCACAGGCGGCTGACCTCGTCCACGCCGAAACGCTGCCCGGGGTCCTCCAGCCGCTCGCACGCCACGCCGGCGGCCGCCAGGAGCCCGCGGGCCTCCACGCCTTGCGCGACGAACATGTCGAGAAGGCCGCGGACCCATGTGCAGGAACTGGTGCGGTGCATGTGCGCAAAGCGGGGAAATTGGCGTGATGGGGACAGAACGGCGAGGGAACCTTGTTCCTAGACTGGACCCGGCACCGGCCTTGAACGGTGTGCAGTGTCCTTGCAGGCAAGCCATGCACGCAAGCACGGATTAACCCTAGTCGAAAGGAGACAGGTCATGGCATTACATCGGGGAATGGGTTGGTTGATCGGCATGGGGCTGGTGGCAAGCTCGCTCACGGCCTGCGGCGGCGGCTCCGCCGATGCGCCCCTGGTGCGTTCGACGCACCTGGGCGCCGTCGAAGGGGTGCGCGATGCCGGCACGGCCACGCTGGCCTGGAAGGGCATCCCCTTCGCCAGTCCGCCCGTGGCGGCGCTGCGCTGGCGCGCGCCGCAAGACCCCGCCCCGTGGAGTACCGTGCGGCCCGCCCACGACTTCGGGCCGGCCTGCCTGCAGAACGGCCGGATCTACGGCCCGGGCGCCCACAACGCCTACGACAGCAGCATCGCCACCACGCTCAACACCCCGGTGGGCAGCGAAGACTGCCTGAGCCTCAACATCTGGCGCCCCGACAGCGCGGACGAGAAGCTGCCGGTGATCGTGTTCCTCTACGGAGGCAGCAACATCAGCGGCTACACGGCCGACCCGGTGTACGACGGCGCCGTGCTGGCCAGGACGGCGCATGCCGTGGTGGTCACCGTCAATTACCGCCTGGGGCCCTTCGGGTTCTTCAACCAGGCGGCGCTGAAAGCGGGCGCCGATCCGCAAGAGGCCTCGGGCAACTTCGCCTTGCTGGACGTGATCCACGCCCTGGGCTTCATCCACAGGAATGCCGCGCAATTCGGCGGCGATGCGGGCAACGTCACGCTCATGGGCCAATCGGCCGGCGCCATCAACGTCTGGGCGCTGATGGCGTCCCAGGCCGCGGCCGGCCTGTTCCACAAGGCGGTGCCGCTCTCGGGCGGCATCTCCCTGGCGAGCGAACTGCCCCCGGGGTCCCTGCCCGCGCTCAACCCGGCCAGCGCCTACGCCGCGCAGGCGCAGATGCTGCTGGCGCGCCTGCTGATCAACGACGGCCAGGCGGCCGACCTGGCCGATGCCCAGAAGCACATCGCCGCCATGTCGGCCGACGAGATCGCCGCCTACCTGCGCGCCAAGGACGGCAAGCAGCTGCTCTCCGTGCTGCTGGCCAGCGGGCTGACGGGCTCGGGCCCGATCGCACCGTGCTCCCCGCCGATCCGATCGCCGCCATCGCCGCCGGCAAGTACAACCACATGCCGGTGCTGGCCGGCATGACGGCGGAAGAGGGCAAGCTCTTCGCGCCCGTCCTGGCGCAGCTGGGCGGGCCGTCGGGCTTCCTCATGGGCGATGCCCAGCGTTTCGAGCTGATGCGGACCTACCAGCCGGATGCGCCCGCGGCCCTCCGCCTGGAGGACATGATCGACCCCTATTACCTGCCCGCCGACACGCCGGGCACGGGGTGGAACGCGCGCACGGGGCTGATCGGCAAGGCCCTGTTCGCGGCGAACCGGACGAATGTGCTCGACACGCTCAAGACCCAGCAGAGCCAGGTGTGGGCCTACGACTTCCGCTGGGCGCAGGAGCCGGCGCCCTGGAACACCATCTACGGCGCGGCCCATGCGTTCGACCTGCCCTTCCTGTTCGGCACCTTCGGGCCGTCGCTGTTCGCCAGCGTGACCAACAGCACGGCCAACCGGCCCGGGCGGCTGGCGCTCTCCGCCGCGATGATGGGCAGCCTGGCCGCGTTCGCCCGCAGCGGCAACCCCAACCACGCCGGGCTGGGCGTCACCTGGGCGCCGTGGCCCGCCAGGATCTCGTTCGACGCCACGCCCACCCAGGCGGTGATCCAGGCGCAGTGAGCGAGGCCCTTCAGCGCGCGGCCGTGGCCAGCCGGCACAGCTGCTGCGCCAGGCGCGAGAGCGCCTGCCACGGCTCGCCCGGCCAGTCGGGGGCCTTCAGGCCCTTGACGATGCCGTCCACGCGGTGCGCGGACACCAGGAGCTGGGCCAGGCGCCGCGCGCTCAGCTGCGGCAGCAGGCGTTCGTACAGGCGCTCTTTCTTGCCCCAGACGCGCGCCTCGCGCAGCGCCATGGGCAGGGGCCGGCCGGCGTCCATGGCGGCGCGCACGCGGGCGAGCTGGCGGATGTCCTCGGCCAGCGCCCAGTGCACCAGCACCTCGGCCTCGCCCTCGGCGCGCAGGCCGTCGAGCATGCGCTGCACGCGCGCGGCCTGCCCGGCGAGCACGGCCTCGGAGAGCTGGAAGACGTCGTAGCGCGCGACGTTGAGCACGGCCGCCTCGACCTGCGCGGCGGAAAGTTCGCCCGGCGGGTACAGCAGCGCGAGTTTCTGGATTTCCTGGTGCGCGGCGAGCAGGTTGCCCTCGACCCGGTCGGCGAAGAACTGCAGCGTGTGCTGGCCCTCGGCGCCCGGCGCCACGCGCTGGCCCTGCGCGGCCAGGCGCTCGGCGATCCAGCCGGGCAGGCGCTCGCGCGCGATGGGTTCGATGGCCAGGCTCGCGCCCGCCGCCTCCAGCGCCGTGAACCAGGCGCCGGTGCGCGTGGCCTTGTCCAGGCGCGGCAGGCTCACGAGCGTGAGCGTGCTGTCGTTGCCGCGCGCCGCCGCGGCCAGCTGCTGCAGCGCGGCCGAGCCGTCCTTGCCGGGCTTGCCGCCGGGGATGCGCAGCTCGATGATCTGCCTGTCGGCGAACAGGCTGAGCGAGCCGCCCGCGGCCAGCACCGCGCTCCAGTCGAAGTGCGCACCGCTCACGGTAAAGCTGCTGCGCTCGGTGTAGCCCTGCGCGCGGGCGGCGGCGCGGATGGCGTCCTGCGCCTCCTGCTGCAGCAGCGGCTCGTCGCCGTGCAGCACGTACAGGGGCTCCAGCCTTTTGTGCAGGTGCGCGGCGAGCTGGTTCAGGGCAAGCTGCATGGCGTCACGCGCGATGGGCGGGCATCACTGCGGCGCCTTGACGGCCGCCAGGCGCCGCACGATCTGCTGCACCAGGTCGGTGCGCATGTTGCGGTACAGCAGGGCTTCTTCCGATTCCTTGGCGAGCGAGACGGATTCGTCGTAGCTCACGTCCTCGGTGCGCGCCAGGCGCGTGTCGCCGATCCATTCGCGCCCGTGCTGGTCCTTGAGGCGAAAGTGCACCGCCAGGCCCAGCTGCAGCTCGCGCACCTGGCCCGCGGTGGTCATGCCGACGACGGTGCGCGTGCGCTGCTCGCCGAAGAGTTCGAGCACGGCCTCGGCCTGCTGGATCTGCGCGGCATCGGTGATGACGACGAGGCGCCCGCCCGCGCCCTGCAGGGTGCGGACCATGTCCTTGTTCAGCGACGTGCCGCCGGGGGCGACGTACAGCGAGTTGAAGGTGAAGTCGGGCGCGCCGCGCAGGTGAAAGCCGCAGCCGGCCAGGGGCGCGGCGGTCAGCACGGCGAGCAGGGCGCGGCGCTGCATCGCGGTCAGACGACGATGTTGACCAGGCGCCCGGGCACGACGATGACCTTCCTGGCGGGCGCGCCCTGCATGAATTTCTGCGCCTCGGGGTTGGCCAGCGCCGCCTGCTCGATGGCCGCCCTGTCGGCGCCGGCGGGCACGCGGATGGCGCCGCGCAGCTTGCCGCCCACCTGCAGCATGAGTTCGATCTCGTCCTGGCGCAGCGCCTCGGGGTCGACCTTGGGCCAGGGCGCGTCCAGCAGCTCGCCGAGCACGCCGGCGTAGCCCAGCTCGCTCCAGAGCGCGTGGGTGAGGTGCGGCGTGGCCGGGTAGAGCACGCGCAGCAGGATGCCGTAGCCCTCGATCAGCGCCACCTGCGCGCCCGCGTCCTCCAGCGCCTTGAAGCTCTCCAGCGCGTTGAGCATCTTCATCGCGCCCGAGACCACGGTGTTGTACTGCATGCGCTGGTAGTCGTAGTCCACCTGCTTGAGCACGCCATGGATCTCCAGGCGCAGCGCCCGCGCACTCTTGCCGAACGCCACGTCCTTCAGGCTTGCCGCGCCCGCCGCGCTGGCGACGGCCGCTTGCATGTCCATGGCGGCGAGCTTGCTGCCGAAGCCCCAGACCCGGCGCAGGAAGCGGCTGCTGCCCTCCACGGCCGAGTCGTTCCACTCCAGCGTCAGCTCGGGCGGCGAGGTGAACATGGTGTACAGGCGCGCGGTGTCGGCGCCGTATTTCTCGATCAGCTCCTGCGGATCGACGCCGTTGTTCTTGGACTTGGACATGGTGCCCACGCCCTCGTAGTCGATCGCCGTGCCCACGGGGAGCAGCCCGTCGCCGCTCTCGGCCGGGTTCCTGAGCTTCGCGCCGACGATCTTGCCGCCGGCGTCGAGCACGTGCTCCACGTCCTTGGGCCAGAAGTAGTCCTTGCCGCCCTTGGCGGTGCGGCGGCTGTAGATGTGGTTGAGCACCATGCCCTGCGTGAGCAGGCGCGTGAAGGGCTCGTCCACCTTCACCAGCCCCAGGTCGCGCATCACCTTGGTCCAGAAGCGCGCGTACAGCAGGTGCAGGATGGCGTGCTCGATGCCGCCGATGTACTGGTCCATCGGCATCCAGTAGTCGGTGCCGCCGGCCACCATTTTTTCGGCATTGCGCGCGTCGCAGTAGCGCATGAAGTACCACGAGCTGTCCACGAAGGTGTCCATGGTGTCGGTCTCGCGCCGCGCCTCCTTGCCGCAGCAGGGGCAGGCCACCTTGAGAAAGGCGTCGCACTTGTTGAGCGGGTTGCCGCTGCCGTCGGGCACCAGGCCCTCGGGCAGCACCACGGGCAGGTCCTTCTCGGGCACCGGCACCACGCCGCAGCTGGCGCAGTGGATGATGGGGATCGGCGTGCCCCAGTAGCGCTGGCGCGAGATGCCCCAGTCGCGCAGGCGCCAGGTGGTCTTCTTCTCGCCCAGGCCCTTGGCCGCGAGCAGCTCGGCCACCTTGTCCACCGCCTGCGCGTGCGGCAGGCCGTCGAGCGCGCCGGAGTTCACGCACACGCACTTGAGCTTGTCGCCATACCACTCCTGCCAGGCGTCGAGCGAGAAGGTTTCGCCTTCGACCGCCACCACCTGCCGGATGGGCAGGCCGTACTTCTTGGCAAACGCGAAATCGCGCTCGTCGTGCGCCGGCACGCCCATCACGGCGCCGTCGCCGTAGCTCATCAGGACGTAGTTGCCCACCCACACCGCCACCGGCTCGCCGGTGAGCGGGTGCGTGACCGTGAGGCCCGTGGGCATGCCCTCTTTTTCCTTGAGCGCCAGCTCGGCCTCGGTGGTGCCGCCTTCCTTGCAGTGCGCGATGAATTCGGCCAGCCTGGGGTTGCCGGCGGCGGCGTGCGCGGCCAGCGGATGCTCGGGCGCGACGGCGCAGAAGGTCACGCCCATGATGGTGTCGGCGCGGGTGGTGAAGACGTACATCTTCCCGTCCTGGATCAGTTCGCCATCGGCGCCACGGATCTCGTGCGGGAACGCGAAGCGCACGCCGCTGGATTTGCCGATCCAGTTCTCCTGCATCAGCCGCACCTTGTCGGGCCAGCCGGTGAGCGTGGCCTTCTCGCCGCCGAGCTGCACGTGGTCGAGCAGCTCCTGCGCGTAGCCGGTGATCTTGAGGTAGTAGCCCGGGATCTCGCGCTTTTCCACCAGTGCGCCGGTGCGCCAGCCGCGCCCGTCGATCACCTGCTCGTTGGCCAGCACGGTCTGGTCCACCGGGTCCCAGTTGACCACCTGGGTCTTGCGGTAGGCGATGCCTTTTTCCAGCATCTTGAGGAACAGCCACTGGTTCCACTTGTAGTAGGCCGGATCGCACGTGGCGACCTCGCGGCTCCAGTCGATGGCCAGGCCCATGGCCTGCATCTGCCGCTTCATGTAGGCGATGTTGTCCCAGGTCCACTGCGCGGGCGGCACCTTGTTCTTGAGCCAGCAGGTCGCCATCGCATTGGCCGTGCGCGGGTAGGAAAAGCTCCAAGCCAGACAACGGGAGTCGCGCTCGCAGCGCGCCGCGCAGACCGCGGGGTCGCCGGTCCGGATCTCGAACTTGGAATAGTCGCCGCCGCGCCGGTCGAAGCCGGACTGAGCCTGCGCCGTTCCGGCCCCCGCTATCGAAACGACAAGCATCGCCAGCAGCCCGGCGGCTCTTGCCAATTTTGTCGGATCGAAAATCATGCCGGCCTGCTGTTCCCGCGCCCCGCGTGAATGCCGGCCGCCGCCCCCCTGCGTTGCCGTGCGGGTGCAGCATGACAGATGCCACAGAACAAGACAAAATCCTCATCACGACGATGGGAGGATGTCCTGCCGGGTACCCGCCTGTCGCCGCGGCCGTTCATCACGGCTGGACCGTGCGAGCCAACGCATGGCCAGACGCGAACCTGGCGCCGCGGCGTCCCGAGGCCCCAATGATGCACGCCTGTACCGAACGCGCATGGACCCCATGGGCGCGCGTGGCGCCGCTGCGCGCCCGGCTGGCCGCGATGGATCGTTACGATCTCGCCGTCGCCGCGCTGTTCGCGCTGCTGCTGGTGCTGGTCTTCACGACGCTGCATTCCTACGCCATCACCAATGACGAGGACGTCCAGCAGCGCTACGGCGAGATGATCGTCTCCTACTATGCCAGCGGCTTCAAAGACCGCTCGCTGTTTCACTTCGTCAATCTCTATCTCTATGGCGGCCTGTTCGACAGCGCGGCGATCCTGCTCGGCCGCCTCGTGCCGATGGACATCTACGCCCTGCGCCATCTGCTGTGCGGCCTGATCGGCGTCGGCGGCGTGGCGGCGGCGATGGCGACGGCGCGGATGATCGCAGGCGCGCGGGCAGGGTGGCTTGCCGGGTTG
>OFJB01000909.1_pt1 | contig 12748 bp, 10 predicted proteins | sample 1775081 | NCBI WGS metagenome assembly OFJB01 (sample SAMN08195771, study PRJEB24354) | sludge metagenome | isolation source: initial sludge from phenol fed wastewater aerobic bioreactor | place: India: Nagpur | collected 2016-06-05 | reverse complement strand
AAAGTGATAAAATCCAGGGAGTAGTATGCTATAAATCGGCAGAGGATCTTCCTCAAACCGATCTGGCCATCCTCGCGGTTCCTGCCCAAATCTGCCCTTCAATTGTAAAAACTCTATGTAAGAAGAAAGGAACTAAAGCTATAATAATCTATTCTGCCGGATTCTCCGAGATTGGATCTGAAGGTAAAAAATATGAAGAGGAGATACTCAGGACTGTAAATAAATCGGGAACTACATTAATCGGCCCAAACTGTATAGGAGTAATGAATACCAACTACGCTGGAGTATTCACCAAACCTGTACCAACATTTAAACCGGATGGAGTCGATATTATTTCGGGGTCCGGTGCCACTGTGGTTTTTATTATTGAGACAGCTATGCAGATTGGTCTGAACTTCAACAGTGTATACTCAGTAGGAAACAGCACTCAGACTGGTGTCGAGGAGGTTCTGGAATATCTGGACAATACATATATTCACGGAAAGAGCTCCCCTGTCAAGCTTCTATACATGGAGAGTATTAAAAAACCCGAAATGTTTATTAAACACTGTTCCTCTCTTATAAAAAAAGGAGCTTCGATAGCCGCTATTAAAGCAGGAGGAAGTGAAACCGGCAGCAGAGCAGCTTCATCTCACACAGGAGCACTCACTACACCGGAACGCGTTGTTTCTGCAATTCTCAAAAAAGCAGGTGTGATAAGGTGCAGCGGAAGAAATGAATTGGTTACGGTTGCAGGTATACTCGTTCACAAAAAGGCATTAGGTAAAAGGGTTGCTGTTATTACACACGCAGGTGGCCCTGCAGTTATGCTGACAGATACAATCACATCAAACGGGATGGAAATGCCTCATTTCAGTGGACCAAAAGCAGATGAGCTTTTATCAAAACTTGGATATGGATCATCAGTTGCAAATCCTATTGATTTTCTGGCGACCGGGAATGCGATACAGTTAGGACAAATTATTGATACATGTCAGAGTGACTTTGATATTGACAGTATGGTTGTTATTTTCGGTTCACCAGGTCTGACAAATGTTGAGGATGTTTATAGGGTAATAATTGAAAAACAGAAAAGTTCCCAAAAACCTATTTACGCAGTTTTCCCTTCGGTGGTCAATGCAAGTAAAGAGATCGAACTCTTCAAATCAAAAGGGGGTATATGTTTTCCCGATGAAGTTCTGTTTGGCAAAGCATTAGCAAAGATATCGGCACATAAGTATATTGCATCAAATTCGAACCTTCCACCGGTTGATTTCAAGATTATTCGCTCAATAATTGACTCTTCGTCAAATGGTTACCTCTCTCCACATCACACACAGAAGCTACTGGATGCTGCAGGCATCTCCAGGGCTATCGAAAGTGTAGTGGATGATACATTATCTCTGAAAAAATCGGCCCTTGAAATTGGATACCCCTTAGTAATGAAGGTTGTAGGCCCAATTCACAAAAGTGATGTTGGCGGAGTTGTATTAAATGTAAGCGATGATGATACACTCGAAGTTGAATTTAACAGGATGATGAAAATTCCAGGGACAACTGCCATATTGCTTCAACCGATGCTTAGCGGAACCCAGCTGTTTATTGGGGCTAAAAGAGAAGATGGATATGGTCATATCATAATGTGCGGACTCGGCGGAATATTCATAGAGGCAATTGGAGATATTAAAACAGGATTATCCCCGGTTTCATTCGAAGAGGCAGATGAAATGATCTCTTCTCTTAAGGGATACAAAATACTGAACGGATTGAGGGGAAATGAGTCTGTCAACATAAAACTTTTCAACGAAACAATAAGAAGAGTAAGTGCTTTATGCAATGCTGCCCCTGAGATTTTTGAGATGGACCTCAATCCTTTACTGGGAAATATGAAAAACATAATTGCTGTTGATGCACGTATTCGTATTGAAAAAAATAAGCAATAAACTACAATTTGTTAGAAAATTATTATAATTTTTAAGAAAAAAATATAAATTTGTAATTAATTATAAAACTCAAATTATGGCATTAAAAGGAGCAGTTGTTGTTGACAAAGAGCGATGCAAGGGATGCAATGTTTGTGTAGTGAATTGTCCTACAGATACTTTGGCTCTTGCTAAAGAGGTCAACGGCAAAGGATACAACTATTCTTACATGAAAAATCCGGAAAATTGTACAGGATGTACAAATTGTGCTACTGTGTGTCCGGACACAGTAATAACAGTATACAGAGTAAAAGCTTAGGAGGAAAAATAATGGCTGAAAAGATACTGCTAAAAGGAAATGAAGCGATTGCACTTGCTGCAATTCACTGTGGTTGCGACGGATATTTCGGATATCCTATTACACCTCAATCGGAAGTAATGGAGACACTTATGGAGCAAAAACCTTGGGAGACAACCGGAATGGTTGTTCTACAAGCAGAAAGCGAAGTTTCATCAATCAATATGGTGTACGGTGGTGCCTCTTGTGGTAAAAAAGTTATGACATCATCCAGCAGTCCCGGAATGAGTCTTATGTGCGAGGGCTTGAGCTATCTTGCAGGAGCAGAATTACCATGCCTGTTGGTCAATGTGGTTAGAGGGGGCCCCGGATTGGGAACTATCCAACCTGGTCAGGGTGATTATTTCCAAGCCTGCAAAGGTGGCGGACATGGCGATTATAAAATGATTGTTCTCGCTCCGTCAAGTGCACAGGAGATGTACGATTTTGTTGAATTGGGATTCGATTTAGCATTTAAGTACAGGAATCCTGCTTTAATTCTCTCCGATGGAGTAGTAGGGCAGATGATGGAGAAAGTTGAGTTAAAGCCACAAAAAGCCAGGTGGAGCGACAAAGAGATTGCAGAGATGTCTTCCTCTTGGGCAACTACAGGAAAAACTGCCGATAGAAAAAGAAATTTTATCACCTCTCTGGCTATGGACGCCGTAGCAAACGAAGAGTTGAACTTAAAATTACAGAATAAATACAATGCGATGGATGCCGATGTTCGTTTTGAGAAAATTCACTGCGAAGATGCGGAGCACCTTTTCATCGCTTATGGTTCTGTTGCAAGAATTTGCGAAAACGCAGTTGAAATTGCGAGATCAAAAGGCATCAAGGTAGGGTTGCTTCGACCAATTACTCTATTCCCATTCCCAAAGAAAGCGATTGACGAACTGGTTCCTTCCCTTAAATCCATGATGGTTGTTGAGATGAGTCTCGGACAGATGGTTGAAGATGTAAGATTAGTTGTGAACGGAAGAGTTCCTGTTAACTTTTACGGAAGAGTTGGAGGTATTGTTCCATCTCCTGAAGAGATCTTCGAGGCATTTATTAAGAATATTTAATTAAAAGAGAATATGGACTTAAAAGATATAATTAAACCGGAAAATATCGTTTATAAAAGAACAGATGTTTTACTTGATGCCGAGATGCACTATTGCCCCGGTTGTACTCACGGTACAATACATAAAGCTATAGCCGAGGTAATCGATGAGATGGGAATACAAGATAAGACCATAGCCGTATGCCCTGTCGGTTGCTCTGTATTCGCCTATAACTATTGGAATTTTGATTGTCAGCAAGCAGCTCACGGAAGAGCTCCTGCACTGGCAACAGCTACAAAAAGATTGTATCCCGAAAAATATGTTTTCACATATCAGGGCGATGGAGACCTTGCGGCGATTGGAACAGCAGAGATTATGCACGCATGTAATCGCGGAGAAAATATCGTCGTTATTTTTGTCAATAACGCTATTTATGGAATGACTGGAGGCCAGATGGCTCCTACTACCCTGCTTAACATGGTTACTGCTACATCTCCTTACGGAAGAGCTGCAGAGCATGACGGCAAACCATTAAAGATGACAGAGCTCGTTGCTCAGCTTGATGGAACTTGTATGGTCACCAGACAATCTGCCCACACTCCCGCGGCTGTAAGAAAGCTTAAAAAGGCACTTCGCAAAGGCTTTGAAAACTCTGCTCAGGGAAAAGGGACATCATTCATTGAGGTCGTTGCAACCTGCAACTCTGGATGGAAAATGACTCCTGTTAAAGCAAACGAATGGATGGTAGAAAATATGTTTCCTGTATTCCCTCTGGGAGATATTAAAGACAGATAATAATTAGAAATATGAAAGAAGAGATAATTATAGCAGGATTTGGTGGTCAGGGAGTATTATCAATGGGTAAGATTCTGGCCTACTCAGGTATTATGCAAGATCAGGAGGTTACCTGGATGCCGTCATACGGTCCTGAGATGAGAGGTGGCACCTGTAATGTAACAGTTATCCTTAGTGATAAGAAGATAAGTTCGCCTATTCTGAGCAGATTTGACACAGCTGTTATTTTAAATCAACAGTCGCTCGACAAATTCGAAAATAGTGTAAAACCAGGGGGATTACTTTTGTATGATCCGAACGGGATTACCAAACCGCCAGTACGTAAAGACATCAACATCTGCACAATAGATGCCGGCAATCTCTCCTCGGAACTTGGAAACTCTAAAGCATACAATATGATTGTATTAGGAGCTCTTCTCAAGAAGAAGCCAATTGTAAAATATGAAAATGTTATCAAAGGGTTACGTAAATCAATCCCTGAGAGACATCATGGTCTCATTCCGATGAACGAAGCTGCAATAAAGCTGGGAGAAGAGAAAATCTGCGAAATAAATACACTGTAGTATCTGCGACATTCCTTTTAAAGCCTCTGTAATTGTTACAGGGGCTTTTTTATTGTATTTTAATTTTACTATATTTGCGCTGTAGCAATTTGCATATGAAAGAGGATTACCAAATCGTTATAACAGGTCTTAAAAAAAAGATCGAGGTATTGATCTCCGCATACGAAGAGGTCGTTGCAGAAAATAATAATCTGGTGACAGAACTTGACAAATGCAGGTTTGCTTTGGAACAAAGTAATAACAGAGAAAAAGAATCAGAAACCAAATTGAATAACTTACAGTTGATTGAAGCCTTTAAAGCATCCTCATCGGATGTTAAAGAGGCAAAGCAAAAGATTGCAAGGTTGGTGAAGGAGATCGATAAATGTATTGCTCTTTTAAATGATTAAGTTGTGATGGAACAATCTATTCATATTACAATTGCAGAGAGGACATATCCTCTGAAAATCGCTCTTAATGACGAGGAGAAAATTAGGGCGGCTGCAAAAATTATAAATGAAAAAGTGGATCTCTATCGCAAAAAATATGTAAACCGGGATACTCAGGATGCTCTCTCTATGGCGCTTTTACAATTTGTAATCAGACTAATAGAGGCGGAACAAAAAGAGGAGTCCGGTCAGATTCTGGAAGAGCTTAATTCTATCGATAAATCTCTAGACCAATACCTTAGAAGCTTAGGTAAATAACTTAGCCGTCGGTCACCTCTCTTTGCTAAAATCAACACTAATTACATACCGAGCCAACTCGATGTTTAAAAACAGGCCTATTTACCCTTCGGGGGATTCCATTGCGGGACGTTGGACGTTTGCGAACTTTATATCGGAGCTCAAATCTTATTTATTAAGATTTTTGATAAACAGATCTGACCGGCGGCTTTTTTATTAAAATATAAATGATGTACAAATAAAATGGAAATACTACTATCAATAATTCTCCCGGCAATTGCCTCATTCGGGATCACATATTACCTTACCGTTACGGTTTTTCTAAAAAAGAGAAAAGAGGATATTATCAAAAATGCAGAGATTGAGGGTGAAAACATTAAGAAAGAGAAGGTTTTTCAAGCTAAAGAGAAGTTTTTGCAGTTAAAATCTGAACATGAACAACAGATTTTAGAAAGAAATAATCAGGTTATTCAAGCCGAAAACAGAATCAAACAAAAAGAGCTCACAGCAAATCAGCAACTTTCGGAAGTTCAGAGAAAACAGAAAGAGGTTGACGCCATTAGAGAAAATCTTAAAACTCAAATGGATATTGTAGAAAAGAAGAGCGAGGAGTATGAAAAACTAAAGTGCGAAGCAATACAGAAAATTGAGACAATAGCAGGAATGTCTGCCGCTGATGCTAAAAATCAACTAATTGAAACAATGAAGTCCGAAGCAAAATCGGAGGCAATGTCTTACATTAGCGAGGTGATTGACGAGGCAAGACTTACTGCAAGTAAAGAGGCAAAAAGAATTGTAATAAATACTATCCAGAGAATTGCTCCTGAAACGGCTATAGAAAATGCTGTAACAGTATTTAATATTGAGAGTGATGAAATCAAAGGAAGGATTATCGGCAGAGAGGGTAGAAACATCAGGGCACTCGAGGCTGCCACTGGTGTTGAAATTGTGGTTGATGATACTCCTGAGGCAATCCTCCTTTCTGCATTTGATCCGGTAAGAAGAGAGGTTGCTCGTCTTGCATTGCACCAGCTTGTAACCGACGGACGTATTCACCCTGCAAGAATAGAAGAGGTCGTAGCCAAGGTTCAAAAACAACTTGACGACGAGATTATGGAAACGGGCAAGAGAACCTGTATCGATCTTGGTATTCACGGTCTTCACATTGAGCTTATAAAGTTGATTGGTAGAATGAAGTATCGGTCGTCTTATGGACAAAATCTATTACAGCACTCACGTGAAGTAGCTAATATCTGCGCTACTATGGCCTCAGAACTTGGACTTAATCCTAAAACAGCTAAAAGAGCCGGGCTGCTTCACGATATAGGTAAAGTTTCTGATGAGGATCCTGAACTTCCTCACGCAATACTCGGAATGAGACTTGCCGAAAAATACAAAGAGAAGCCAGAAATATGCAATGCGATTGGAGCTCACCACGAAGAGGTGGAAATGACCTCTTTAATCTCTCCTTTAGTTCTTGTCAGCGATGCAATCTCCGGAGCCAGACCTGGCGCCAGGAGAGAAGTTATCGAATCATACATCAAACGATTAAAAGAGATGGAGGATCTTGCACTCTCCTATCCTGGTGTCACAAAAACTTATGCTATTCAAGCCGGTCGTGAACTTAGAGTAATTGTTGGCAGCGAGCAGGTTAGTGATAAAGATTCTGAAACGCTCTCAATTGATATTGCAAAAAAAATCCAGGAAGAGATGGTCTATCCTGGACAAGTTAAAATTACAGTAATCAGAGAGACTCGTTCAGTCAGCTTTGCAAAATAGTTTTTTTTTAATGAGTAAGGAGAGGGAATATCAATGGGTATTCCCTCTTTTTTGCATTATTAAGAAAGTCTTCCGGAATAAATTTCCAGTTCTCATCTTCTATGTTCAAACTCTTACCAGATGAAATATAATCATAAATAAGCTCTCTTATTTCGGGATATTTAGCCACTATTCTATTATCTCTCTCGCCCTTATCTAGACCGGATCCCTTTTCGAGCAAATCACCACCACCACTCGCTCTGTATGATGTAATCGCAACCTTATAGGTTTTATTGAGATCGAATGCCGATCCATCTGACATAGATACTATATGGACTCTATCGCCGATCTCTTTTCTAAGATCAACAGTGTACTCAATTCCAAATGCAGAGTCAAAATTATAAGTTGGAGACGCAAAAGAGTATCTGCCAGAATCTCCTCTTTTTCTGATGTTAAGCATGTCATCACTCTCATTTTTCATGGTTTTAACCCATGTAGAGTAGGAATATTCAAGGTATCCTTTTATCTCCTCACCTGTCAAATTCATCACATATAGCTGATTTTCGAATGGATAAATAGAGAGAAGGTCCTGGTAGTTGATCTTTCCTCTCTTTATATTTAAATCGAACGTAAGTGGTGCCGCAAATGAGATTTGAGCTCCGGTGGCTGATAGTTGTACTTTGTGTATTAAATTTAAATAATTCGACGTTCCAAAATATGTATTTCTTGATGAAAGATCAGTCTTAAGTTCTCCTATCTCCTTATTTGTAAATAATTTGACTTTATTAAAGTCATTTTGAAATTTCGAGTTAAACTCTTTGCTACCTGGCTCATTTGCCATTGAAACATTCTCTCCGGAAGATTCAATTTTGACAATTTTTCCTTTAAGGAATTGAACCGAGAGATTGATTTTTGATAGAGCTTGCGCCCGGCTACCGGATTCAATCAATGGGATCTCTCTGTTACTGTTCTTTACTAATTGGTAGTATGTCTGATGATCGTGAGCTGCAAATACAGCATTAATATCTGGAAGTGTCGATGCAGCATATTTGGATGCATTTTCCGGAGAAGATGGGGATCCATCTCCTATTCCTGTATGTGTAACTAATAGAATGATATGTGGTTTCTCCTCTTTTTTAATTCTTTCTATCCAATATCTAGAAGGCTCTATTATCTCTTTAAACTCAATACCACTCCACAAATCATTTGAGAGCCAATTACTGATATTCGGATTAGTCATTCCTAGAACAGCAATTTTAATCTTCCCCCGTTTTATAACTGTGTATGGCTTAAACCACGGTTGACCAGTTTTTAGATTAATTGCATTTGCAGCAAGATATGGCACTTTCATTTCTGATTTGATTTTATCATAAACTTTGTGCCCTGTCTCAATATCGTGATTTCCCACAACAATGGCGTCATATCCTGAATATTCTGCTATTCTGGAGAATAGATGTTTTCCGGTAGTATCAATAAAGTTAAAATAGAACGTAGCGTTATCACCCTGCAGATGATCCCCCGCATCAATAAATATAGGTTTTATAGCTGCTGTATCCCTAACTCTGTTTACATAACCGACAACTCTTGACAAAGATGCATTTTGAACACCTTTCGATGTATAGAGAGAATCGAAAAATCTGCCATGTAAGTCATTTGTTGAGTAAATACTCAAGTGGTAGTTTCCATCTGCAACCCTTTGCGTAGAACACGAAAGCGCTAAAAGCGCAAAAATTGTTAATCCTTTGAATTTCATTTTTGTAAATTAAATTTATCGGAATCTTCCCAAACTCTGAATTTCTCTCGAAAATCATTCAACCTTTCCAGTGAAATATCTATAATTTTGTATTCCTCTTTTTCGCCAAATTTAGTAATTATTTCTCCTTTAAAATCGACACCTATAGATTTACCTGCGTAGTTTATCTGAGGTTCACTACCCGTTCTGTTAACGAAGATCGCATAGGCTAAATTTTCAATTGCTCTTGCTCTTACCAGTGGTTCTATAACACTCTCTCGCGAGAGTGGCCAGTTTGCAGACCATATTACTAAATCATAATCATTGTTAACAACTCTGGACCAAACCGGAAATCGTAAATCATAACATACTTGTGGGAGAATTTTAAACTCTTTGAATTTAAAAATCACTCTCTTCTCACCCTGCATAAAGAGCCTGTCTTCACCCCCGTATCTGAAAATATGCCTCTTATCATAATACTGGATATCAAAGCCATCTATAAGCATTTGTCGGTTATAATAGACTCCCTTATCCATAATTGGAATTGATCCTATCAAAGCCACACCTGTAGCCTTTGATATCTCTACTAATCTAGATACAGAGAATCCACTCATCTGCTCGGGTAATTCTGGATTAAATGAAAAGCCAGTTGTAAAGAATTCAGGGAAGATTCCAAGCTCTACATCAGAATCAAATTGTTTAATATCAAACAGCATCCTCTCTATCTTATCCAAATTCTCATTTTTACACTCCCATACAGTATTTAATTGACAAATAGCTATTTTCATATAAATATATTTTCACTCATAAAGTTACAAAATTACTTATCATGATATAAAAATCGAATCTTTTTTGTAACTTCAAGAAAAAAATATGACAATCCGATTCAACATTCCCTACAATACCTATTATGGACAGACTGTGTTCATATATGGTTCGATTCCCGAACTTGCGGGTTTCGATATCAGGAGGGCTGTCCCTCTTGTGCATAATGAGGGCGGAGTTTGGATTTGCGAGTTAAAAGATGTTAAAAAAAGCCAGTTCCAATACTCCTATTTCATTAAGGATCCTAACGGGTACATAAGGTATGAGTGTGGAGGGCATCGATCTTTTATACCTTCTGAAGGATTTGACAACTTCTTCGTTTATGACGAATGGAAACCTTTTACCGACGAAACTCCATTTCGATCAAAAGCATTCAGAGATCTATTTTTCAAAAGGGATATTAATATAAACAACGGAGTTTTCGATACAGAGATTATATGCACAGCAAATAATTTATCTCCGGACAGAACTCTGCACATCTGCGGAAGTAGTTCATATCTCGGCGGATGGATTACAGAGAGATCTAAAGCAATGGATTATATCGGAGAGGGGAAGTGGTCTTTTAAATTCAATTATGACGGTGATCCATTTGAATACAAGTTTATTATAAAAACTTCCAATCAAAACGAAATATCTTATACCTGGGAGGAGGGTGAAAACAGATGTTTTGCATTCAAAAAAAGTTCTTCTATAAAAATAAATATCACACATTTTTCTCTTAATCTACCGGCTACTAGACCAAGGTACTCCGGAACTTCAATTCCAGTATTCTCGCTTAGAAGCAAATTCAGCTGCGGTGTGGGAGATTTTTTCGATCTTGAATTATTCGGAGAGTTTCTTGAAGCCACCGGCCAAAGAGTATTACAGATTTTGCCTGTAAACGATACAACAGATACCTTAACCTGGCTAGATTCATATCCGTACAGGAGTATTTCGGTGTATGCACTTCACCCTATATATCTTAACCCATACAAGGCAGGGATTCCTGAAGATATGATATTTTATGAAGAATTTTTAGAGCAAGCTGAGACTCTAAATAAAGAAAAATCACTTAATTATGAGGAGACTCTCAATCTTAAATGGAGGTATATAAAGGTTCTCTTCACCGAAAACTGGGATAAAACTAAGGAGAGCGAAGAGTTTAAAGAGTATTTTAAAAACAATGAATTCTGGCTCAAAGATTATGCGCTTTTTTCATTTTTAACAGAACGAAACGGCAGTGCAGATTTCAGAAGATGGAAAAAATACTCAAAATATGATACAGAGTCATTAATCTCTTTAACAAATCCAAAATCTAAAGTATTTTATGATATAGCAATATACTATTTTGTTCAATTCCACTTACATAAGCAATTAACTGAGGCCAAACAATCTCTCAATAAACGAGGCATCATTTTGAAGGGGGATATTCCAATTGGAATCAGCAGAAACTCTGTTGAAGCTTGGAAAGAACCAGAGCTTTTCAATTTTGAAGTTCAGGCAGGTGCTCCTCCTGATGATTTTTCTGAATTCGGACAGAATTGGGGATTCCCTACATATAATTGGACTTTGATGGAAAGGGACGGGTTTCTCTGGTGGAAAAGGAGACTAAATAAGATGTCGGAGTATTTCGATGCATACAGACTGGATCATATTCTGGGATTCTTCAGAATATGGGAGATTCCTGTTGGTTTCGTATCTGGTGTATTGGGAGGCTTCAACCCCTCAATTCCTCTTTCTGTAAATGACATTTTCAACTTCGGTTATAATTTTGAATATGATAGAGATTGTACTCCTTACATAAAGGAGGAGTTGCTAAGGCGATTATTTGGTGTCAATTCAAATGAAATAGTTTTTGAATTTCTTGAGTTAAATAATTGTGATAGGTACTCATTTAAGAGGGAATTCACAGATCAAGAGTCTATATATAAATATTTTGAAACAAACAGAAACTCCAGAATATCACCTTTTAAAGATAAGATTGCATCTCTTTTTGGGGAAGTTCTTTTTATTAAAGATCAATACGACTATAAAAAATATCATCCTCGTATAAATGCATTTAAAACATTCTCATTCGAACAGTTGGATGAATCGCAAAAAGAGCGCTTCCTGAATATTTACAACCATTTCTTCAGTTCAAGAAACAACCATTTCTGGCATCATATCGCTTTAAAAAAACTTCCGGGGATAATAACTAGTACAACAATGATGGCTTGTGGTGAGGATTTGGGCATGGTTCCAGAGAGTGTTGCACATGTCATGAATCGGCTCGGTATCTTATCGCTTGAAATAGAGAGGATGCCCAAAAGTTTGATGAGACAATTCAGCTCAATTGATGAATATAATTATCTTTCGGTATGTTCGACCGGAACTCACGATACTAGTACACTTGCGGGATGGTGGCTCGAAAACAGGAGCTTGACACAAAAATACTATAATGAAATTCTAAAGATGGAGGGCTCTGCCTCGGAGGAGATAAATACAGAAATATGCGAGAAGATTATCGGAAGACATCTTAGCTCCCCTTCAATGTTAACAATAATTCCAATACAAGACTGGCTGCTTTTAAATGAGAATTTCTGCAAAAAATATCCGGATGAACAGAGGATAAATATCCCCTCAGTAGCTGACCATTCCTGGAGGTACAGGGTTGAATTTGAAACAGAGGAGCTTCTTTCTCAAATTGATTTTATCAAAAAGATCAGCTCAATGATTCAAAATTCAGAGAGAGGATAATATTAACTCTTTTTACCACCGAAATATCTATTTACTATTAGTGCAATAGCTCCATCTCCGGTAACATTTGCAGCAGTTCCGAAGCTATCCATTGCAATATATAGGGCAATCATAAGTCCTATCTCCTCTTTCCCAAATCCGAGCATCGACTGTAAAATTGCAATAGCTGCCATAATTGCCCCCCCAGGTACACCTGGAGCAGCAACCATAGTAATGGCAAGCATAAACATAAATCCAATAAACATTCCGAAAGAGTAATCCATATTCATCATAAACATTACAGCTACGGCAGTAGATACTATCTTAAGCATGCTTCCGGAGAGATGTATTGTAGCACATAAAGGAATCACGAAATCGGCAATATCCTCATCCACTCCATTCTTTTTTGCCTGTCCGAGAGTAACAGGAATG
>OFJB01000907.1_pt1 | contig 12773 bp, 14 predicted proteins | sample 1775081 | NCBI WGS metagenome assembly OFJB01 (sample SAMN08195771, study PRJEB24354) | sludge metagenome | isolation source: initial sludge from phenol fed wastewater aerobic bioreactor | place: India: Nagpur | collected 2016-06-05 | reverse complement strand
CGCTGGTGTACTGAAAGGCCTCGCCCGGCTGCAGCAGCGGCTGCTGGCCGACCACGCCCAGGCCCTTGACCTCCTCGATGCGGCCGCGCGCGTCCTGGATGATCCAGTGGCGTGCAATCAGCTGCGCCGCCACCGCGCCCGTGTTGTGCACCGTGATGGTGTAGGCAAAGCCATACAGGCCGGCTTCGGGGTCGGATTGATCGGGCAGGAAGCGGGGCGCGGCCTCCACGCTGAACTGGTATTTCGCCATGATGGCGCCATGGTACCTGCGCGACAATCGCTCGCCATGAGCACCACCTTCCGCATCGCCCCATCCATCCTGTCGGCCGACTTTGCACGCCTGGGCGAGGAGGTCCAGAACGTCATCGCCGCCGGCGCCGACTGGATTCACTTCGACGTGATGGACAACCACTACGTGCCCAACCTCACCTTCGGGCCCATGGTGCTGCAGGCACTCCAGAAGCACGCCCGCACGCCCGATGACCGCCCGGTGCCACTGGACGTGCACATGATGGTGCAGCCGGTCGATGCGCTGGCCCAGGCCTTCGCGCAGGCCGGCGCCAGCCTGATCAGCTTCCACCCCGACGCCACGGCGCACCCGCACCGCAGCGTGCAGGCGATCCGGGCGGCCGGCTGCCAGGCGGGCCTGGTGTTCAACCCGGCTGCGCCGCTGGACGTGCTGGACTGGCTGATCGACGAGATCGACCTGGTGCTGATCATGAGCGTGAACCCAGGCTTTGGCGGACAGTCCTTTATCGATAGCGCGTTGCGCAAGGTGGAAGCGGCACGCAAGCGCATTGATTCATCAGGGCGCGACATCCGGCTGGAGGTGGACGGCGGCATCAAGCCCGCCAACATCCGCCAGGTGGCCGACGCCGGGGCCGACACCTTCGTGGCCGGCAGCGCCATCTTCGGCCAACCCGACTACGCCGCCGTGATCGGCGAGATGCGCCGCGCGCTGCAAGGCTGACAAGGGGCGTGGCCTTCCTCGCTCGCCCCAAAGGGGCGGGGGAGCAACAGCCGTGCAGCACGGGGACGATCAGGGCTTGATGTAGGCAAAGCCCTCGTGGTTCTGCAACTGGGCAACGCGCGCCACGCCCGAGGGCGTGAAGTCGGCGTCCATGATGAACTGGTCCTTCTTGAGGTTGCGGTTGCGCAGCGTGATCTCGCAGATCTCGAAGCGCACGCCGCGCGCCTTCAGGGCGCTGACCAGCGAGGCGTAGTCGATGTTGGGATTCTTGGCGTCCTTGGCGCCCTCCATCAGAAAATCGACGCCATCGGCATGCGTGACCACGACGATCCGGGTCTTGGGTGCCACGTCCAGGTGGTTGCGAATGTTGCGCAAGCCCTTGGTTGCCTGGTGGACGGCGTCGTCGATGTGGTACACCACCTTGTCGCCGCCGGTCTGCTTGTCCTGCGCCCAGGCCGTTGCGCCCGCCGCCGCCAACGCGGCAGCCAGGATGTTGCGGCGCGCGGCCAGCTTGCGAAATTGAATGCCCATGGTTCGACTCTCCGTAGCCTCTGCGATGCAAAGCTTCAAATTAACACATCCCCCGCGGGCCTGCGTGCTGGACTTGGACGGCACCCTCGTCGATACGCTGGGCGACTTCGAGGTGGCGCTGGCCGCCATGCTGCACGCGCTGGGGCGCGCGCCGCTGCCGCGCGCGGCCGTCGCCTGCATGGTGGGCAAGGGCTCGGAGCACTTGGTCGAGGCGGCGCTGCAGGCCACCCGGCCGGCGCAGGCGGACGACGCCGACCCGGCCTTGTTCGATCGCGCCTGGCAGCTCTATCAGGCCGCGTACGGCCCCATCAACGGCCAGTACAGCCGCGTCTACCCAGGCGTGGTCGAGGGGCTTCAGGCGCTGCGCGCGTGCGACCTGCCCCTGGCGGTTCTCACCAACAAGCCGCGCCTGCACGCGCAGGCGCTGCTGGTGGCCAAGGGCCTGGACGGGTACTTTGGCCACGTGTTTGGCGGCGACAGCTTTGCGCGCAAGAAACCCGATCCGCTGCCGCTGCTGGAAACCTGCCGCGCGCTGGGTACGCCACCCGCGGCCACGCTGATGATCGGCGACTCCAGCAACGACGCGGCCGCCGCGCGCGCGGCCGGCTGTCCGGTGGCACTGCTCAGCTACGGCTACAACCACGGCCAGCCGGTGAGCGAGGTGGATGCCGACGGCTGCTTCGACAGCCTGCCCGAGCTGGTGGCGGCGCTGGCGCGTGATGCGGCGCACCGGTCGGGCGCCACGGAGGGTGCGGTGTGATTGCCGGCCGGCCCGACTTGCTGCAATGTGCCGCGGCCAACCCCGAACAGCTGCACTGGCAGAGCTGGGCGGCGCTGGCGCCCGGCCCGGCGCTGATCGTGCTGGGTGCCGTGCATGGCAACGAGGTCTGCGGCGCGCATGCCATCGCGCGCGTCGTCGATGATCTGCACGCCGGGCGCCTGCAGCTCGCGCGCGGCCGCCTGACCCTGGTGCCGGTGGCCAACCCGCTGGCCTTCAAGCAGGGCACGCGCGGCGGCGAGCGCAACCTGAACCGCCACTTCGTGCCCCGCCCCGACCCACAGGACTACGAGGATCGCGTCACGCGCCAGTTGGCGCCGCTGCTGGCCGCGCACGATGCGCTGCTGGATCTGCATTCGTTTCACACCGCGGGCGCGCCCTTTGCCATGGTGGGTCCGCTGGACAACGCTGGCCCGCGCGAGCCCTTTGCCCGCGCGGCCGAAGAGCTGGCGCTGGCGCGCGCGCTGGGCGTGCCGCAGGTGGTGCAGGGCTGGCTGGAGGTGTACGACCACGCGGCCCGTGCGCGGGGCGAGGCGCCGGGCGACGACGGCATTGGCACCAATGAATCCATGCGCAGCCACGGCGGCTATGCCGTCACGCTGGAGTGCGGCTTTCATGACGATCCGCAGGCCATCGAGGTGGCCGTGCAAGCCATCCATGGCGCCTTGGCGCATCTGGGGCTGGCCACGGTGTCGGCGCCCGCGCCGCACACCGGCCGCGTGGCGCGCCTGCGCGAGGTGGTGCTGCGCGAGGCGCCGGGCGACACGCTGGCACGCGAGTGGCGCAGCTTTGATGCGGTGGCCGCCGGCGAGGTGATTGGGGTGCGCGCAGACGGCCGCGCCGTGCGGGCCGAGCGCGCGGGTTGCGTGCTGTTTCCGTTTCCCGAGTCGCAGGTGGATCAGGAGTGGTTCTATCTGGCCGAGATGGACGGGGCGCCCTGACGCCGCGGCCGGCCGCCACCTCAAAAGGCTTTGCCGGATTTTCCCAGCAGGGCGTCCTTCAGCTGCCAGTCGGCCGGCTTGTCGCCCAACCAGATGCGCAGCAGCGCCTGAAAGAACGCCGGCTCGACGAAGGGCTCGGCCAGGGGTTGTCCCTTGATGGTGAGCAGCGCGCCGGTGCCGGGCACCCAGTCGATCTGAAAGCTCTCGCCTTCCTTCAGTCGCTTGTGCTCTGAAAACACCTGGCTCATGCGCAGGATGCCCGGCACCAGGCGGGCGCTGGTGGCGCGATCCAGGTTGTCCTCCAGGCCGTGCGTGAACATCTTGCCCAGTTCGTTGGCATCGATTTCACGCAGCATCGTGATCGCCAGGCGCTTGGGCGTTTCGGTCGATAGGGCGTCGTTGACGGCACTGGATTTGCGCGGCAGGTACAGGGCAGCGGTGTAGACCTTGAACACCGCCTTGTAGCGCACGCCCGCGCCGTTGAGCAGCAGGGGCACGCCCGCCACGGTCACCTGCTCGGGCAGGTTCTGGCCGGCCAGCTCACGCGCGTGGGCGGGCGTGGCCGTCGCGGCCGCCAGACCCAGCGCCAGCGCGGCACCGCCCAGGGCACGGCGGCTGGAACGAATTGCGAATGCAAAGGGCTTTGACATGGCCACCCATCCCAAAAAAAGAACGATCGTTCTATTGCGTTCATTTTGACACAGTCATGGGGGCCGATCATGCGGGGAAACGCCGAGAGCGGTAGCGCCGCGCCCCGGCTGCGCTGGCCCGATCCTTTGCTACACTGGGGCCATGTTCGCTCTCCGCACTGTCGCTGCTTTGCTGGGCCTGGCCGCCCAGGGGGCGTGGCCTTGGCGCAAGCCAGTCCACTGACATTGCTTGATTCGCGCCCGCAATGGGCGCATGGGTGGCACCCCTTGGCGGGATGCCTGAATGGGAAGAACGAACGGCAGGGCACGCTGCAGAATTTTGAGGCGGCAGAGCCGACTGCCTTGGGCGCTGGAGGCCCGACACCCGTGATCACTGAACTCGAATTCAAGAGCCTGGCCGGCCAGGGCTACAACCGCATTCCGCTGATGAGCGAGGCCCTGGCCGACCTCGAGACACCGCTGTCGCTGTACCTCAAGCTGGCCGGCGGGCCCGGCGGCGGCAGGTACAGCTTTCTGCTCGAATCCGTCATCGGCGGCGAGCGCTTCGGGCGCTACAGCTTCATCGGCCTGCCGGCGCGGACCGTGGTGCGCGCCAGCGGCTTTGGCGCCCAGGCCAAGACGGAGGTGCTGACCGACGGCCAGGTCGTCGAGACGCACGCGGGCAATCCGCTGGACTTTGTCGAGGCCTACCACCGGCGCTTCAAGGTGGCGCTGCGGCCGGGCCTGCCGCGTTTTTGCGGCGGCCTGGCGGGCTACTTCGGTTACGACGCGGTGCGCTACGTCGAGCCGAAGCTGGAACAAAGCTGCCCGCCCGACACGCTGGGCACGCCCGACATCCTGCTGATGCACTGCGAGGAGCTGGCCGTGATCGACAACCTGTCGGGCAAGCTCTACCTGATCGTCTATGCCGACCCGGCCCAACCCGAGGCCTACGCCAGGGCCAAGAAGCGCCTGAAGCACCTGCGCGAGCAGCTGCGCTATTCGGTCAGCGCGCCGCATGTCAAGGCCACGCCCAACTATCCGGCCGAGCGCCCCTTTGCCAAGACCGACTATCTGGCCGCGGTCGAGCGCGCCAAGGGCCTGATTGCCGCCGGCGACTTCATGCAGGTGCAGGTGGGCCAGCGCATCAGCAAGCGCTATACCGAGTCGCCCCTGTCGCTGTACCGCGCGGTGCGCTCGCTCAACCCCTCGCCGTACATGATCTATTACGACTTCGGCGACTTCCACGTGGTCAGCGCCAGTCCCGAGATCCTGGTGCGGCAGGAGCACGTGGCCGAGGGGACCAAGGTCACGATTCGCCCGCTGGCCGGCACGCGCCCGCGCGGCGCCACGCCCGAGCAGGATCAGGCCACCGAGCAGGAGCTGGTGAATGACCCCAAGGAGCGCGCCGAGCACGTGATGCTGATCGACCTGGCGCGCAACGACATCGGCCGCATCGCCCGGACCGGCAGCGTGAAGGTGACCGAGGCCTTTGCGGTGGAGCGCTACAGCCACGTGATGCACATCGTCAGCAACGTCGAGGGCATCCTGAAGGACGGCCTGGGCGCGATGGACGTGCTGAAGGCCACCTTCCCGGCCGGCACCCTGAGCGGCGCGCCCAAGGTGCACGCGATGGAGCTGATCGACCAGCTGGAGCCCGTCAAGCGCGGCATCTACGGCGGCGCCTGCGGCTACTGGAGCTACGCCGGCGACATGGACCTGGCCATCGCCATCCGCACCGCCATCGTCAAGGACCAGGTGCTGCACGTGCAGGCCGCGGCCGGCGTGGTGGCCGACAGCGTGCCCGAGATGGAATGGCGCGAGACCGAGCACAAGGCCCGCGCCCTGCTGCGCGCCAGCGAGCTGGTGGAGGAGGGGTTGGAATGAATGGCTTGAATGCAGAACAGCCGGACGCAGAGGACGCAAAGGGTACGCAGAGGACGCAAAAGGAACAGCAAAAAATAGAGGATGATTGTTCGCACGAGGTGATTGGCGCGGCGGTGGAGGTGCAGCGCGTGCTGGGGGTGGGTTTGCTGGAAGGCGCCTACGCCAACGCTTTGGCCATCGAGTTTGATCAGCGGGGTTTGCGTTACCGGCGTGAGGTGCCGATTGCGGCCACCTACAAGGGGTATGACGTGGGCACGGTGTATCGCGCGGACTTCATCGTCGAGGATTCGATCATCGTCGAGCTGAAGACGCTGGATGCCTTCACCGATGCACACCGCGCGCAGTTGTTGACCTATTTGCGTCTGTCTGGCCTCAAGCTGGGCCTGCTGATCAATTTCCACTCCTTCCCCATCGTCAAGGGCATCCAAAGGCTGGTGAACAAACTATGAATTTGTCTTTGTCTTCCTTTTGCGTCCTCTGCGTACCCTTTGCGTCCTCTGCGTCCGGCCGTTCGGTTTTCATGGAGTGCCCACGATGAAGCTGCTCATGATCGACAACTACGATTGAGGTCCACTGGCATCCAAGGACTTCCATTGAGGTTATCTAAGTCTATGTTTTTAAAGGATTGATGCTCTTCTGAGCGCTTCTGAGCGCTAGACAAATCCAGTGTTCATGTGTGTAATGGAGTGTGTAACGGACCAAAGTGGAGGCGTTATACACATGGCACTCACAGCACTCAATCTTCTCTCGGCGCGCAAAGTGGAAACGGCGCAGCCGAGGCCGAGGGTGTACCAACTACGGGACGGCGGCAGCCTCTTTTTGCGCGTTCAACCTAATGGCTCCAAGCTCTGGTGGTACCGCTACCGGCTGGGTGGTGCTGAGCAGGTGTACTCAATCGGGGTGTACCCAAAGATCACGTTGGAGGCGGCTCGTGCTGAACGTGATCGAGCGAAGACGCTGGTCAGGAAGGGGCTTGATCCCATCGTGGAGAAAAAGGCGGCCATGGCCCTCCAGGCCGACACATACGAACGCACGTTCGAAGTTGTTGCTCGGGAATGGATCGCAGCCAACGCCCACTGGAGCGAGTACTACACCAACCAGGTCACCAGCTACCTTGAAAAGGACGTCTTCCCACGGATCGGGAAGTTGCCGATCAGCTCCATCAGGGCTCCCCATCTGCGACCTATCATCAAGGATGTGGCTGCTCGGGGAGCGAAGACTGTGGCGATTCTCATCCGCCAGTGGTGTGGTCAGATCTTCAGCTATGCGGCTGCCCAAGGTGTCTGCGAATTCGATCCCGCCTCCTTGCTCAAGGGGCTGGTCAAGCGTCCTCAAGTCCGTCATAACCCTCCGCTGACATGGGCAGAGATCCCGGACTTTCTGAATCGGGTGGACAACGAAGGAGGGTATCGAACGACGGTGCTTGCCCTCAAATTGATGGCATTGACCTATGTGCGCACGGTCGAACTTCGCAAAGCGTCGTGGGAAGAGTTCGATCTGAACAATGCCATTTGGTCAATTCCCGCCGAGCGCATGAAGATGCGGCGCCCTCATCTGGTTCCGTTATCGCGGCAGGCAGTGGCTGCGCTTAGGGAACTCTATGCGCTCACCGGTGGCGGAAAGGTATTGTTCCCGAGCTACAGGAAGCCGGGGCAGGTGATGTCGGCGACGACGCTCAATCAAGCACTCAAGCGCATGGGTTATGGAGGACGTTTTTCGTCCCATGGATTTCGTTCCACTGCTACGACGATTCTTGGGCTGCTGGGCTATCCTGAAAAGCGAGTTGATCTCCAACTTGCACATTCCAAGAAGAACAAGGATTCCTCGCGTGCCCCCTACGACCACACGAAGTTCGTGGAATCGCGCAAGGTGATCATGCAGGACTGGGCTGACATCCTCGATGCTTTGCAGGCTGGGAAGAGTGTTGAAGATGTCACGAAGGCATTTGGTCCCATGTCGAAGCGTAGAACCGCACTGCTCCGGGTCATCGAGCGCGAGTGACCTCTACTACTCAGCGCGACCGGGTGTCGCCAAGTGACTCCGGCCATAGAGGGATTCACCACGCGGAGCCTGTCCCGGCAACTTGCAGTGCTCTCTGCTCGAATCGCTCGATAACCGAGTCAACTTGTGCGTAAGGCCGTTGCAGGTATGTCACGACCTTAAAGGGGCCGTCTGCGAGCGGCCGCATAGTGAACCCCCAGCCATGAGCATGGTCTATGCGCGATTGCGCGGATAGCCCAACGCCGTAGCCGGCAGCAACCCATAGCGCCATCATCTCGAACGAAGGCACCCGCTGGACGTTCTCCCGGTCCACAGGCATGAGCGAAATCAAGCTCTCATCTAGCAGGGGACAAGCTTCCGCCTGCCACCGATAGATCGTGTGATCCTGGAGATCTGCGATGGTGAGCTTCGCCTGGTCGAGTAAGTGGAACCGTGGTGCTATGGCCACGGCCATGTCCTCAATCCATAGGGGTTGCGATTTGAGGGCTGGGTCGCTGGCATCCTGAAGTGACACCCCAATGTCGAAGCGGCCCTCAAGAAGTCCCTGAAGCAGAACGTCGCCTGTAACCTCGAAAAACGCGAGCGCGACATCTGGTTCTTCCGCGCGTTGTCGCGCGAGAAGCGCCGAAAGGTGTGATGACGGTACGCCCGGTGCTACGGCAAGTTTAAGGGTGGACCGACTGGTGGCCTCGTGCATAACAGCCCCCAAGAAGAGAATTGATAAACAAGGCAATCCAATATGATACTCGTGAGTTAAATTTAACGTGGTTAAATTATCGTGACTGCTCGACGCTTCTGCTGATGCAGAAGCGTAGTGTTCAACGAGGCCGCCCCCCGGGCACAACCAGATATGAAGCCGAGCCAGCCCTGGCTTTCGGCAAGGCTGTGCGCGCCTTTCGTATGGATCAGGGTGTTGCTCAAGAGGAACTGGCCGCGCAGGCCGGAATCGAGCGTTCGCACATGAGCAAGATCGAGCGAGGGAAGCATTTGCCCTCGCTGACCGTCATACTGAAGGTTGCCGTTGCGCTCAAAATGAGCGGCACCGAGTTGATGGCTGCGATGGAACGCAATCTTCATGCTGATGCCGAGGCAGGCTGAAGCCGCACCGGAAATAGACTATCCGTTTGACCTGCCCCCATTGACCGTACCAACGGATTGGAGAAGTCCGGGGGTGAAGGTTAATCGAAGTTTTGTTTCTGCTCACTGTCAGCAGCACCGCCCGCGCGCTGGCGGTGCTGCTGTGCGAATCGTGCCGGAGGGATGCGCCCCAAACTGCTGTGCGGCCTGACCTCGTTGTAATCCCGCCGCCAATGCGCAATGCACTCCCGGGCCTGTGACAACGATTCAAACCACTGCTCGTTGAGGCATTCATCTCTGAACTTGCCGTTGAAGCTCTCGATATAGCCGTTCTGCATGGGCTTGCCCGGCTCAATCAGGATGTGCCGAATCCCATTCTTGTGCGTCCAGGCCAGGAACGCCCGACTGGTGAACTCCGGGCCATTGTCCGTTCGCACGGCTGCCGGATAGCCACGGAACCTGGCCACTTGGTCGAGCACGCGCGTGACGTACTGGCCCGAGATGCCGTAGTCCACCGTGATGTCCACGGACTCCTTGCTGAAGTCATCCACCACCGTCAGACACTTGATGCGCCGTCCACTGGACAGGCTGTCCGAGACGAAATCCATGCTCAGCACCTCGTTGATATCCCTGGCCAGTTGCAGCGGCACGCGCTCCTGCGCTGGGCGTTTGACTTTGCGGCGCTTCTTCACCGTCAGGTTGGCCTGTCGGTACAGCCGATAGATGCGCTTGTGGTTCACCCCCGGAAACTGCTGGCGCAGCATGTCGTGGATGCGCCGGTAGCCGAATCGGCGGCGCACCAAGGCCGTTTGCCTAATCTGTTCACCCAGGGTGGCGTTGAGCTCGCTGGGCTGCGGCGGGTGGCGGTAGCTGTCTCGGGATAGCCCCACAAGGCGGCAGGCGTGCCGCTCCGAGAGGTGATGCTGCTCAATCATCTGTCGGATGGCATCGCGCCGCGCCTGTGGGGCTAACGCTTTACCCCGAAGACGCTCTTGAGGGCGTGGATGTCCAGATGGGCCTCGGCCAGCAGTTTCTTGAGCTTGGCGTTCTCGCTCTCAAGCTCACGCAGGCGCTGTGCCTCTGAGACTTGCATGCCACCGAACTTGGCACGCCATTTGTAAAAAGTGGCCTGGCTGAAGCCGCCGCTGCGGCACAGCTCGGGGATGCCCATGCCGGCTTCGGCCTGTCGCAAGAAGCCAATGATTTGTTCGTCGCTGAACCTGCTCTTCTTCATGTCCGTCATTCTCCTGGGTTGACGGACTTCTCTCGTTTACCGTGGTATGGCTGGTGGGGGGCAGGTCAGGACCCAAATATGTGTTGAAGTTCTTTTTGATTGAAGGCGCGACGCATGACGCCTTTTCGCGCTTGGGTCGTTTTGACCTTAAAGCCATCCAGCAACGAGGGGTTGACAGCGTATTGATTTTTACAAAATTTAAGGAAATTTGCCGCCACCGTCAAATAGCCATCCAAGGTGTTTTGCGTGATGGTTTGGGCTAGCTGACCATTGCGCCCTAAAAGCGCTTTTTCGCGCACCTGCTTTACGAGCGTATCAAAAGGAAGTCCAGCAGCAGCGGGGAGCTTGTCTATGTTCTTTGGGTAGTAGGCAAGGTCTTTGCGGTACTGCTCCAAGTCCAAGGGTGTGAGGGTGCCCACATGTCGGGCGCTGAAACGGTCAATGAACGGTTTGAGGCGTGTGCGGACTTGGGGAACCTTCTTGACTCCGATCTCCTTCTCGGTCGCTCGCTCTTCCTCGTACTTCAAATATTCTTTGACCAGTCGCCCAACAGTCTTTGACGCTACGGGTGATAGGCGTCCGGGCTCGTTGATAGCAGGGGCATGAGCTTCTTGGACTGGTGGGGGTGCGGGTGCTGGCTCGGCAGGTCTGTCCCAAAGAGCCACTGTTGACAGAGACGTACGAGCCACGCCATTCATGACGCCCTCAATCAACTCATCCATGTTGCCCACATCTTCCGGGCCAAGGTCGGTCAACTCGATATCAAAACCCTGCCCTTTTATCTTCACGCCGAAGGGCATGGGCGGTGTCGTTGGCTTTTTCATGCGTGCTTGAAGGTATGCAATCGCGCTGGTGCGCGTGACTGTTGCATTTTCCATCAAGTAGCTATCAAAAAGGACACGCAGATAGCGCGCCGTGCTCTTGGCATGGCGCGGGTCTTTGGTGCCTATGGCGCCAAGGAAGCGGCATAAACCCTACCTACCCTTACCAATTCACCGGGCTATCCCGGTTCTGATGGAGAATGAAAATGGCTGATCTTGCTAAGATCGTTGAAGACCTGTCGGCGCTGACCGTTCTGGAAGCTGCTGAACTTTCGAAGATGCTCGAAGAAAAGTGGGGCGTTTCGGCCGCCGCTGCTGTTGCTGTTGCCGCTCCGGCTGCTGGCGCTGGCGCTCCGGCTGCTGAAGAAAAGGACGAATTCGACGTCGTCCTGACCGGCGACGGTGGTCAGAAGATCAACGTCATCAAGGAAGTCCGCGCGATCACCGGCCTGGGCCTGGGCGAAGCCAAGGCGCTCGTCGAAGGCGCGCCGAAGGCCGTCAAGGAAGGTGTCAACAAGGCCGAAGCCGAAGACATCAAGAAGAAGCTGGAAGCTGCCGGCGCGACCGTCGAACTCAAGTAAGTTCGCTGTCGTTCGCAGCGGTTGCCGCCGGCTCCCGGCGGAACCATGGCGACGAGAAAAAGGGCGGTGCCTTGCGGCGCCGCCCTTTTTCCTTGCGCGACGAACAAACTTGGCGCGCGCGGCTAGTCAGCCTCTGGCTCAGCCCTTGGCGAAACCGGGGCGCAGGCCCGGGCGCGCGGGGCGGATATCGGGACGATGCACGTCCTGCTGCGCCGGGGCCGGTTCGGGACGCTGGGCGATGTCCCACGCGCTGGCCGGCTGGCGGCGCATATCCTTCTGTTCAGCGAGCAGCGCATCATAGTCCATCCGTTCGCGGCGGTCATAGAAGCGCGCGCGCTTCAGCCGCTTCTTGAGCGTCAGGAAGGGATTGTCCTCGCTCGGGCCGGCCATGGCCAGCGCCTCATGGCGGCCCATGCTGCCGTGCGGCGCGGTGGCGAATGCGGGCGCCGAACGCGGCTTGGCGGGCGGCGCCGTAATGACAGGCGCGCGATAGGCTTCGGGCGCAGGGGCCGCGACCGGCCCATCTTCGTAGCGCGTTTCCTCTACGACACCATCGGCGCGACGGCGGCGCATCAAGGCGAAGGCTGCGCCGCCCGCGAGCAGAAGAGCGGCGGCGCCGCCAGCGATTTCCCAAGGGAAGGCGTCGCCGCCGGCATCGGCGGGCTGCGCGACCACAGGATCTGCCGGTTCGGCAACCGGCGCCGCGAGCGGCGGCGTCAGTGCGCTATCTTCGGCGAGCGTCGATGCGGCTGCGGTAGCCGGTGCGGCTGGTTCGGTTGCGGGGCTGGCCGGGGCGGCCGCGGGCTCGCTGGTCCGCTCGGCCGGTGCGGCTTTCGCCTGACGTTCGGCGCGCGGCGCGGGGAGCGCCTCGGCCTGCGGTTCCGCCACCTTGGGCGTTGCTTCGGTAGCTGGGGGCGCGACGTCGAGCGGCTCACGGATGACCGGCGCAGGTGCGGGCGTCGCAGGCTGCGTCGTCTGCGGAGCCGGTGCGGCGACCGGCGGGACCATCACAACCGGCGGCGCGACGGGTTCGGGCGCCATCGCGGGGGGCGTGGTTTCGGCCGGCGCGGTCTGCGCAAAGGCGGCCGGGGTGGACAGGACCAGGAACGCGGCCATCGCGCTCGTGGCAGGGCGGAGGAGGGGGAGCTTCTTCGTCATAGTGAAAGGAAAACGACCCGCGCGTGAAAAGCGCTGCCAAATGACAGCGCTTTTCACGACGAGCCGTGGCGGCCCGGCGATTGGACGAAGATTCGGCGCGTCGGCGAACCGAGTCGGGGTTGCGGCCGGCCGCCGCGCCGTGGCTCAGTCAGCGATCCAATTGCC
>OFJB01000904.1_pt1 | contig 12791 bp, 14 predicted proteins | sample 1775081 | NCBI WGS metagenome assembly OFJB01 (sample SAMN08195771, study PRJEB24354) | sludge metagenome | isolation source: initial sludge from phenol fed wastewater aerobic bioreactor | place: India: Nagpur | collected 2016-06-05 | reverse complement strand
ATGCCGCTGTTGCCCAGGGTGACCAGGCCCAGCGTGGTCAGCAGGCGCCAGGCGGCGGTGGGCGAGTCGATCAGGCTGGGGTCGGCGGCGGCGGAAGTCATGCGTAGTGGCAGATGTAGTGGTAGGCCTCGGCCACGCGGATGTCGAAGGAGGAATTGGCCGGGATGGCGAAGCGCTCGCCGGGTTTGGAGGACAGCCATTCATCGCTGCCGGCCAGCTTGTATTCGCAGCCACCCGCCACGCACTCCATGATCTCGGCGGCGCCGGTGCTGAAGGTCAGTTGGGCGGGCAGCACCACGCCTGCGCTTTTCTTGGTGCCATCGGCCAGCGTGAAGCTGTGCGAGACGCACTTGCCGTCGAAATACACGTTGGCCTGGGGGTTGAGGGTGACGTTGGCGAGAGAAGGGGCGTTCATGGGATCGGTGGCAAGGTGGAGTGGAAACAGCCGATGTTAGCGGCGCAGCGACAATCGGCGCATGCCCTTGCCCCGCACCCGCTTTGTCCTGATCGAGACCAGCCACGCCGGCAACGTGGGCGCGGTGGCGCGCGCCATGAAGGTGATGGGCTTTGACGAGCTGGTGTTGGTGCGCCCGCGCTGGCCCAACGTGCTGCGGCGCCAGGAGGCGATCGAGCGCGCCAGCGGCGCCACCGACGTGCTGGCGCGCGCCCGCTGCGTGGCCACGCTGGACGAGGCGCTGGACGGCATGACCCACCTGTGCGCCACGGTGATGACGCCGCGCGACTTCGGCCCGCCCACCCGCAGCCCGCGGGCGCACTTTGATTTGCTATTGAATAAAGAGCTGCTTGCGCTTGATGGGCAAGCGCCAGAGGCCGATTTGGTTCATGAATCGGGGCTTGGCGTGGCGCTGCTGTTCGGCAGCGAGCGCTACGGCATGGCCAACGAGGACGTGTACCGCTGCCACGTGGCGCTGAGCATTCCGACCAACCCGGCCTATGGCTCGCTCAACATTGCGGCCGCGGTGCAACTGATCGCCTACGACTGGCGCCAGGCGCTGGACGCACGCGCGGGCGGCTGGGGCGCCCAGGCGCCGGGTGGCGTGTCCGGGCACGCGCCGGCCGACGCCGCGCAACTGGGCGCCATGCTGGCGCACTGGCAGCAGGCGCTGGTGGCCGTGGGCTTTCTGGACCCGGCCACGCCCCGCAAGCTCATGCCGCGGCTGCAGCAGCTGTTCAACCGTGCGCAGCCCAGCGTGGAGGAGATCCATATCCTGCGCGGCATTGCGCGCGCCATGCAGGATGCTGCAGCCGACCCGCGCAAGCGCTAGACTTGCCGCCCACCATGTTCGTGCGCATCCGCTCCTACGCCCAGGCCATTCTCGAGCGCGACCCTGCCGCGCGCAGCGCATGGGATGTCGTGTTTTCCTACCCCGGTTTTCACGCCCTGGTGCTGCACCGCCTGGCGCATGTGCTGTGGCTGCGCGGCTGGCACTGGCTGGCGCGCTGGATTTCGCACTGGGGGCGGTTCTTCACCGGCATCGAGATCCACCCCGGCGCCACCATCGGCCAGCGCGTGTTCATCGACCACGGCATGGGCGTGGTGATCGGCGAGACCGCCGAGATCGGCGACGACTGCACCATCTACCAGGGCGTCACCCTGGGCGGCACCTCGCTGGTCAAGGGCAGCAAGCGCCATCCCACGCTGGGGCGGGGCGTGGTGGTGGGGGCGTCCAGCCAGGTGCTGGGCGGGTTCACGGTGGGCGACGGCGCCAAGATCGGCTCGTCGGCCGTGGTGACCAAGCCGGTGCCGGCCGGGGCCACGGCCGTGGGCAACCCGGCGCGCATCATCCTGGCCGACGATGCGGCCAAGCGCGAGGCGGCCGCGGCGCGCATGGGCTTTTCAGCTTATGGCGTGACCGAGAACGACGATCCGGTGAGCCAGGCTCTGCGCGGCCTGATCGACGGTACCGCGGGGCACGAACACCAGATTGCCGAGTTGTGGCGGGCGGTCGAGAAGCTGGCTTGCCGCATCGACCCCGACTGCGTGCCCGAGGACGCGGCCAAGGGCGAGCACTTCGCGGCCGACAAGCTCAATCAGCTGGTTGGCAAGTGAGGCGGGTGCCTCAGCGCCGGCGCTGGTTCTTGCCCACTTCGTTGCCGATCAGCGCGCCGGCCGCGGCGCCGCCAATGGTGCCCACCGGGCCGCCGAACAGGACATGACCCACGGCCCCGCCGGCGACGGCGCCCACGCCGGTGCCAATCTGGGCGTTGGTCGGGCGGCTGGCGCAGCCGGTGCTGGCCAAGCCCACAAGCAGGGCGCAGGCGAGGGCCAGCTGGCGCGGCCGAGAAGAGCGGTTGGGGCGATGGTTCTGGGGCAAGACGAAGACTCCTCTGAAAGCACCGATGCTCGCCGCGAGCGCCGAGCGACCTGTCACCAGACGCGCTGAAGTGCAACCAGCTTGCGGGGCGGGCGCGACGCCTCGTGCGCCCGATCCAGGTGCCGATCCACGCATTGCAGGCATCGGCACGCTCTGGACTGCGCAGCATCTGCTGACAATTATTTGTGTACTTTTGACCACTTGCGAAGTGGCGGGGGAGGCTGGACCTCGTCTTTCCGTCTCCGGCCGTGAAGTCATGGATTCCCTGTATACAGCGCCGGGCCGGGATGCTCTAGAGTTTTGGCAGGAGGCGCTCTCGCCGGTGGGAGCGCCCCGAAGAACAAGCCCAAGCCCGAGGAGACCCCATGACCCTGAAAGCAAGGTTTCGCCGCCCGCTGCGCGCCGCCGTGGCCGTGCTGGCCACCGCCCTGTGCCTGCCCGCCTGGGCCGACATCACGCTCAAGGCCTCGCACCAGTTCCCGGGCGGCAAGGGCGACGTGCGCGACGAGATGGTACAGATCATTGCGCGCGAGGTGAACGCCGCCAAGGTTGGCCTGGAGATCAAGGTCTATCCGGGCGCCAGCCTGGTCAAGGCGGCCGAGCAGTGGAAGGCCATGCAGTCCGGGCAGATCGACATGAGCTCGTTTCCGCTCGACTACGCCTCGGGCTTTCACCCGCAGTTCGGCGCCACGCTGATGCCCGGCCTGGTCAAGAGCCATGCGCACGCCCAGCGCCTGAACAAGTCGCCCTTCATGGACGAGATGCGCAAGCTCATCGAGGCTGGCGGCGCGCGCGTGCTGGCCGACGCCTGGCTGGCTGGCGCGTTCGGCGCCAAGGACAAGTGCATCCGCCAGCCCGACGACGTGCAGGGCATGAAGATCCGCTCGGCCGGCTCCACCTTTGCCCAGATGTGGGCGGGCGCCGGGGCGTCCATCACCTCGATCTCGTCGAACGAGGTCTACAACGCGCTGCAGCAAGGCGTGATCACCGGCACCGACACCTCGACCGGCTCGATGGTCTCGTTTCGCCTGTACGAGCAGCTCGGCTGCGTGACCGCGCCCGGTGAGCACGCGCTGTGGTTCATGTACGAGCCGGTGCTGATCTCCAAGCGCTCGTGGGACAGGCTGGACGACAAGCAGAAGGCGGCGCTGACGGCGGCGTCCGACAAGGCGCAGGCCTTCTTCGCGGCCGAATCGGCCAAGCTGGACGAGAAGATGAACGAGGCCTTCAAGAAAGCCGGCAAGGAGGTCATCACCCTGACGGAGCCCCAGTTCGACGCCTGGCGCGCGGTGGCGCAGCGCACCTCGTACAAGGAATTTGCCGACAAGGTGCCGGGCGGCAAGGAGCTGATCGAGAAGGCGCTGAGTGTCAAGTAAGGCGCGGCCCAAGGCCCCGCGCCTGCCGGCCTGGGCCGCGGCGGTCAATGCCGTCTCGCGCGCGCTCGGCGTGTTTTCCGCCGGGTTGATCCTGCTGGCCATTGCCGTGGTGTGCCAGATGGTGTTCATTCGCGCGGTGCTGGGCCAGTCGGCCATCTGGCAAACCGAGTTTTCGATCTTTGCCACGGTGGCCGCCACCTTCCTGGGCGCCCCCTACATCCTGCTCACGCGCGGGCACGTGGCGGTCGATGTGCTGCCCCTGATGCTCGGTCAGGCCAGCCGGCGCTGGCTGTGCGTCGCCGGCTACGCGGTGGGGCTGGCGTTTTGCGGGCTGTTTCTGTGGGCCTCCATCCCGTGGTGGTACGAGACCTGGGCCAACGACCAGACCACCTCGTCGATCTGGCGCGCGCGGCTGTGGATTCCGTACCTGTCGGTGCCGGTGGGCCTGGGCCTGCTGTGCCTGCAAATGCTGTCCGAGCTGGTGCTGGTGCTCACGCACCAGGCGCTGCCCTTCAACCTGCGCCCGGACGAGGGCATGTAAGACAGGCACCCACCATGAGCCCCTTGCTGATCGGCCTGCTCATCTTTGCCGTCACCACCGTGATCCTGGCCACCGGCATGCCCATCGCCTTTGCGCTGGGCGCGGTGGCCCTGGGCTTCATGATGATCTTCGACGGCTGGGGCAGCGTGCACTTCGTGCCCGAGACCATCTTTGCCGGCCTGAACGACTTCACCCTGGTGTCGCTGCCCATGTTCGTCATCATGGGCGCGGCGGTGGCCGGCTCGCGCGCGGGCAGCGACCTGTACGAGGCCTTGTCGCGCTGGCTGTACAAGGTGCCGGGCTCGCTCGTCGTCTCCAACCTGGGCGCCTGCGCGCTGTTCTCGGCCTTGTCGGGCTCGTCCCCCGCCACCTGCGCGGCCATCGGCAAGATGGGCATCCCCGAGATGCGCCGGCGCGGCTACGACGCCGACCTGGCCACCGGGGCGATTGCCGCCGGCGGCACGCTGGGCATCCTGATTCCGCCCAGCATCACCATGATCCTGTACGGCATCGCGTCCGAGACCTCGATCGGTCGGCTGTTCATCGCCGGCATCCTGCCCGGCCTGCTGCTGGTGGGCCTGTTCATGGCCTGGGCGATCTTCTTGAGCTGGAAGCGCGGCACGCGCCTGATCGATCACGGCCGCGTGTACAGCCTGCGCGAGAAGCTGGAGCTGATGCCGCGCCTGCTGCCCTTCATCGCCGTCATCATCGGCGTGGTCTATGCGCTGTACGGCGGCATTGCCACGCCGTCGGAGGCGGCGGCCGTGGGCGCCATGCTGTGCCTGCTGATGGTGATCGTGATCTACCGGGTGTGGCGCCCGGCCGATCTGTGGGCCATCTTGCGCGACGGACTGCGCGAGTCGGGCATGCTGCTGCTGATCATCGGCACCTCCATCCTGTTCGGCTACATGATGAGCTCGCTGCAGGTCACGCAGTCGGTGGCCGAGTCGATCGCCGAGCTGCAGGTCAACCGCTGGGTCATCATGGCCGCCATCAACGCGCTGCTGCTGGTGGCCGGCTGCTTTCTGCCGCCGGCGGCCATCATCCTGATGACCACGCCGATCCTGATGCCGGTCATCACCGCGGCCGGGTTCGACCCGATCTGGTTCGGCGTCATCCTCACCATCAACATGGAGCTGGGCCTGATCACGCCGCCGGTGGGGCTGAACCTGTTCGTCATCAACGGCATCACACCCGATGTGCGCCTGCCCACCATCCTGCGCGGGGCCTTCCCCTTCATGCTGTGCATGGTGCTGGCGATCGTGCTGCTGTGCGTGTTTCCGGAGATCGCCACCTGGCTGCCGGCCAGGGTGATGGGTTGATTGCTATATTTAATATAGCTGTTGGCGCTTGTCGGGTGGGCGCCAGAGCCCGAAAATGCTTGAAATCAAGGCTGCGGCGGACGAATCGCATTCTTGGGCCGGAAGGCCTTGCACACACCTTCGTCGGTTTCCAGGTAGGGCCCTTTGATCAAGTCGATGCAGTAGGGCACGGCGGCAAAGATGCCATGCACCTTCTGCTTGCCATCCGCATCCTTCAAGCCCTCCAGCGTCTCGGCAATCGCCTTGGGCTGGCCGGGCAGGTTGATGATCAGGCTGCCGCCGCGGATCACCGCCACCTGACGGCTCAGGATGGCCGTGGGCACGAAGGCCAGGCTGATCTGGCGCATCTGCTCGCCAAAGCCGGGCATGACTTTGTCGGCCACGGCCAGGGTGGCCTCGGGTGTCACGTCGCGTGGCGCTGGCCCCGTGCCGCCGGTGGTCAGCACCAGGGCGCAGCCGGCGTCGACCAGCTCGATCAGGGTGCGGCTGATGCCGGCTTGCTCGTCGGGGATCAGGCGCGGCTCGAAGTGGATGGGGTTTTTCAGCGCGCGCGTCAGCCAGTCCTGCAGGGCGGGCAGGCCCTTGTCTTCATAGACGCCGCTGGAGGCGCGGTCGCTGATGGAGACGATGCCGATGGTGATGGGGTCGAGAGACATCTTCAAGTCGTCAGTTATTCGCTGGCAGTCGGCTGTTCGGGGTCGTCTGCGGCGTCCAGCGCGGTGCGAATCCATTGAAAGAGTTCGCGATAGGCGCGGGCCTGGCGCGGGGCCTGGCCTGCGCCTTCGGCCGTGGGTGCGTCCTTGCGGGCCTGGCGCACCAGGGCGCGCAGCTGCTGCAGGTCGGTGGCGGCAAATTGCTGGGCCCAGTCGGTCAGCGCCGCGTCGTTCTCCAGCAGGCGCTCGCGCCAGCGCTCGGCCGTGTGCAGGCGCAGGGTGTCGGCGGCCGAGCCGCGGCGCTGGGTGTCCAGTGCGGCGCGGATGGCCGCCAGCTGCGCCTCGTCGAGTTGGCGCATCAGCTTGCCGACAAACTGCGCCTGGCGGCGGCGCCCCTCGAAGTTCCTGATGCGCGCCAGCTCCTCCAGGCCCTCGATCAGGCGCGTGGGCAGTTGCAGCGGCTCGCGCAGGTCGGCGCGCAGTTCCAGCAGCTGCTCGCCCAACGCCTGCAGTTCGGCGCTTTGCGCCTTCAGCTCGGTCTTGCTGGGCGCGTCGCCGCGCTGCTCGCGCTGCAGTTGCTCGTCAAGTTCGCTGCCTTCGGCGACGAACTGGCCGCGCACGAAGTAGCCTTTCCTAGGTTTGCGGGACATGCGTGAATGGGTCGAAAACGGGTCAGTATGATAGTCGTCACCATGCAAGACACATCCAAGCCCCTGGCGGGCTTTTCTTATTCGCGCGCCCAGTTCGAAGAGCTGGTCGATGCCGCCATCGCCCATGCCAAGAAGCTGGGCGCCACCGACGCCGGCGCCGAGGCGTCCGAGGGGCTGGGCCTGTCGGTGGGCGTGCGCCGCGGCGAGCTGGAGACGGTGGAGCAAAGCCGCGACAAGTCGCTGGGCGTGACGGTGTACCTGGGCCAGCGCCGCGGCAATGCCAGCACGTCTGACTTTTCGCGCGCCGCGCTGGAAAGCACGGTGCAGGCCGCCTACGACATCGCGCGCTTTACTGCCGAAGACCCGGCCGCCGGCCTGCCGGACGTCGGCGACGTTGCCACCGAGCAGCGCGAGCTGGATTTGTTTCACCCCTGGGCCGTCAGCAGCGAGCAGGCGGGGGCCATGGCGCTGGCTTGCGAGCGCGCAGCCTTTGCGGTGGACCGCCGCATCACGAACAGCGAGGGTGCGGGCGTGTCGGCCGCGCAAAGCCACTTCTTTGCCGCCCACACGCACGGCTTTCGCGGCGGCTATGCCAGCTCGCGCCACAGCCTGTCGGTGGCGCCCATCGCCAGTTCTCCGGGCAAGGGCGCCGACATGCAGCGCGACTACTGGTACAGCTCGATGCGCGATGCGCGCGAGCTGGCCGCGCCCGAGGCCGTGGGCCGCTACGCCGCCGAGCGCGCGCTCAGCCGCCTGAAGAGCCGGCGCCTGTCGACGCGCCAGTGCCCGGTGCTGTTCGAGTCGCCGTTGGCCGCCGGCCTGCTGGGCCATTTCGTGCAGGCGGTGAGCGGTGGCGCGCTGTACCGGCGCACCAGTTTCCTGCTGGACGCCATGGGCAAGCCGGTGTTTCCCAGCCACATCGACATTGCCGAAGACCCCTTCGTGCGCGGCGGCAAGGGCTCGTCGCCGTTTGACGACGAGGGCGTGCGGGTGCAGCCGCGCCAGGTGGTCGAAGCCGGGCGCGTGCAGGGGTATTTTTTGGGCACCTATTCGGCGCGCAAGCTCGGCCTGAAGACCACCGGCAACGCCGGCGGTTCGCACAACCTGGTGCTGCGCTCGCGCCGCACGCGAGCGGGGGACGACCTGGACGCCATGCTGCGCAAGCTGGGCACCGGCCTGTTCGTCACCGAGCTGATGGGCCAGGGCGTGAACTACGTCACCGGTGACTACTCGCGCGGGGCCAGCGGCTTCTGGGTGGAGGGCGGGCAGATCACCTACCCGGTGCACGAGATCACCATTGCCGGCAACCTGCGCGACATGTTCAAGGGCATCCAGGCCGTGGGCGCCGACGCCTACAACTATGGCGCCAAGACCATCGGCTCGGTGCTGATCGGGCGCATGAAGCTGGCCGGCAACTGAGGCTCGACCAGACTCGGCCCACGGCCATCAGCGGTCGCTGTCGCCGAGCGAGGTGCGCGGCCGCTGCGGCGCCGGGCGGTGCTCGCGCTCATGTTCGCGCTCGGCCTGGCGTGGCCCGCGATCGGGCGGCTGGCTGAACTGGCGCTCGGGCCGGGTGGCCTCACGCGCGGGGCGGGGCGGTGACCATTGCGGTGGGCTCCGATGCTCGGCCGGGCGCTCGGACAGGCTCGGGCGCGTGGGCTGCCAGGCGGGGGCCGCGGGCCGCGCCTGTGGTGCCGGCGCCCATGCGGGCTGGCGCTGCGCGGGCCGCGCGTGTTCGAACTCGGGCGGGCGCAGCGGGCGCTCGGTGCCTAGCGGGCGGCGTTCGGGGCCCAGGCCTGGAGTCGGTGGCTGCGGGCCCGGGTTCCAGCCGACTGCAGGGCCCGGCTCATGCGAGCCCAGGCTGTTGTGCACGGGCGGGCGTGGCGGCGTGCCGCCGGCCTGGGACATGGGCGGCCGCGGCAGGGCGGGGCGCTCGGCGTGCCCGGGTGCGCGCGGCGGGCGGGCTGGCGGCGCCAGCGGGCGGCTGCCTTGCATCCAGCCCGGCGGCAGGTGGCTGCCGTCGCCGTAGCGCGGGCGGCGCCCGCCATGCCAGTCGTTGCGGTCAAAGCCGCCGTGCGGCGCCACGCTGATGGCGCCGGGGCGCTGCTGGAAGAAGAAGCTGCCGGCCGGTGCCGGGCCGTGGCCGTGCCCCCAATCGTTGATGCGATCGCGATAGCGGTTGCTGGCGTGGTAGGGCGGCTGCCAGCGCTCGCCCGGCGCCAACGGGAACCAGGCTGTGCCGGGCCCGCCGGCACTGAGGCTCCAGCCGCTGCCGGCGCCGACAAACTGAACCAGCGCCGGTGCGTAGACCGGGCGGCGCACCACGGGGCCGGGCACCCAGGCCCAGCGCGGGCCGATCTGCGTCCAGCGGCCGTAGTGGAAGGGGGCAAAGCCCCAGGGCGCATCGTCCACCCAGGTCCAGCCCCAGGGGCTGACCCAGACCCAGCGCCCGTCGCGGTAGGGCGCCCAGTCGGTCACCGTGATGCTGGGATACCAGATGGGGCCGTAGGTGGCGTCCTGGCTCCACTGCCCGTAGGCGTCGAGCTGGGCGTAACCCGGCATGTCGGGCGAGACGTAGGCCATGGCGGGCGACTGCGTGCGCTGCTGCTCGCGCGCCGCCGCCCATTGGCCAAAGGCGTCGCGCGCTGGCGCGGTGGTGTTGCTCAGCATCATCAGATCGCGCCCCGCCAGCACGATCTGCTGGCCCGTTGCCACGGGCATGGACTGGCCTGCCTGGCCGTACAGCGTGGCGCTGCCGCTGCGCACGGTGACGCGGGTGGTGTCGGTGGCGGGGTCCACGTCCAGCCGGTATTCGCCGGCCTGGCTGGCCACCAGGGCCAGTTGCGGGGTATCGAGCTCGACCCGCTCGCCGGCGGGCGGCTGGCGCACGCGCAGCGAGGCCGTGCCGCTGGTCAGCGCCCATTGGGTGCGGGTGTCGTCGAGGGTGGTGGTGTCCAGGGCTGCGGGGCCTTGCAGGCGCAGGGACAGCCAGCCGCCATCCAGCTCGGCGCGGGTGCCGGGATCAAGCTGCAGTTGCGTGCCCGTGGTGACGGGCCAGTTCAGGCTGGCGGGAGTCCAGTCGTCCGGTGCGTCGGTGCTGATGCGCGCCGAGCCCTCCAGCGCGCTGACGTAGGCCACGCGCGTGGGCGGATCGGCCTGGGCCCAAGCGAGGGCGCTGGCCACCAGCAGCAGCGATGCGGTGAGTGCGCGGCGCCAGCGGGGGCCGGATGAGAGGGAAGGCAGATTCATGGCGGCACGTTGCCCACGCAAAGCACCGGCTTTGCTCTTGCTGTCTTAACGTGCCAGCAGCGGCTTTGGTTTGCCCGGTACCGCCCGCCTGCTGCAAAGTTACCGGCCGAGCTGCTACCAGATGCAAGCCGGTGCCAGCCGGACCGGCGGCCTACCTGGCCAGGGCCGCCTTGACGGCGCCACTGACCGCGCCCATGTCGGCCTTGCCGGCCAGCCGGGACTTGGCGGCGGCCATCACCTTGCCCATGTCGCCGGGGCCGCTGGCCCCCAACTCGGCCACGATGGCGGCGACCTCGCTGGCGATTTCGGCCGCGGACAGGCGCGCCGGCAGGTAGGCCTGCAGCACGGTGATCTCGGCACTCTCCTTGTCCGCGAGGTCCTGGCGGCCGGCTTGCGTGTAGGCGGCCACGCTGTCCTTGCGCTGCTTGATGAGCTTGTCGACGATGGCGATGACGGCCACATCGTCAAGCACCACGCGCTCGTCCACTTCCTTTTGCTTCAGCGCTGCCTGCAGCAGGCGGATGGTGCCCAGGCGCTCGCTGTCGCGCGCGCGCATGGCGGTCTTCATGTCTTCGGTGATCTGGTCCTTCAGGTTCATGGTGATACTCCTTGCACAAACGAAAAAGGCCCGCCAAGCGTCCCTGGCGAGCCTTTGATGGGCGCGAAGCGCTCGGTTGCGATCAGTACAGCTTCTGGGGCCGAAACTCAGTAGAGTTTCTTGGGCAGCTGCATGCTGCGCACGCGCTTGTGGTGGCGCTTGACGGCCGCGGCCTTCTTGCGCTTGCGCTCGGCCGTGGGCTTTTCGTAGAACTCGCGGGCGCGCAGGTCGGTCAGCAGGCCCAGCTTCTCGATGGTGCGCTTGAAGCGGCGCAGGGCAACGTCAAACGGCTCGTTTTCTTTTACGCGGATGGTGGTCATTCGGTGAAGGATGTTTCCAGTGTGCGGCCAGAGGGTGCCAGGGAAGATCGGGCCCTAACGCCATGCGCCGCGGTGCGCCCCGCCTGTAACTAGTATTTGGCCGGCAGGGCATTGCCAGCAAAGCCCGTCATTTTAGTCGATTTTTCGGGCTTGCGCAGCAAAGGCGGCCGACTGGCGCCGAGGGCTTCCGCGCAGGCGGCGGCGCTGGCCCAGGCCCACTGGAAGTTGTAGCCGCCCAGCCAGCCCGTCACGTCCACCACCTCGCCGATGAAGTACAGGCCCGGCTGGCGCCGGGCCTCCATGGTTTGCGAGGACAGCTCGCGCGTGTCCACGCCGCCCACGGTGACCTCGGCCTTGCGGTAGCCCTCGGTGCCGCTGGGTGTGATCGACCAATGCCCCAGGCTGTCGGCCAGTTGCGCCAGCGCCTTGTCCGCGGCCTCGTTGACGGGGCGCTGCCAGGCGGCGTCGCGCAGCACCCAGGCCTCGGCCAGGCGGGCGGGCAGCCACGCGGCGAGCTCGCGGGCGATCAGCCGGCGCGACCGGGCCTTGGCGGCGCGCAGCTCGCCCGCCAGGTCAATGCCCGGCGCCAGGTCGATGGCGATGGGCGTGCCCGGCTGCCAGTAGCTGGAGATTTGCAGCACCGCCGGACCCGACAGGCCGCGGTGGGTGAACAGCAGGTCTTCATGAAAGCGCGTGCGCTGCCGCCCGGTGCCGGTGCTGATCTGGACCGGCAGGGACAGGCCGGCCAGTGCGGCCCATGGGGCCCAGTCGCCGCCGTCGAACGTCAGACCCACCAGGCCGGGGCGGGTGTCGACGCAGGCCAGGCCGAACTGCCGCGCCAGCCGCAGCCCGAAGTCGCTGGCGCCGATCTTGGGCACCGACAGCCCGCCGGTGGCGACGACCAGCGCCGGGGCTTCGATGATTCCCCGATCACTATGAATAACATAGCTGCTTGCGCTTTCTGGATGGGCGTCAAAGGCTGTTTTTGCCTTGAACTCGACGCGACTGACCGCGCAGGGTTGCCAGCGCTCGACCTGGCCACCGCTGGCACGCGCCGCGTCGCACTCGGCCAGCAGCAGGTCGATCAGGTCCTGCGCCGAGCGGTTGCAAAACAGCTGGCCCTTGTGCTTTTCGTGAAAGGCGATGCCGTGGCGCTGCAGCAGTGCCATGAAGTCCTGCGGCGCAAAGCGCGCCAGCGCCGAGCGGCAAAAGTGCGGGTTGCGGCTGATGTAGTGGCGCTGCGGCGCGTCGGGATCCAGCGTGCGGTTGGTGAAATTGGCGCGCCCGCCGCCGGAGATGCGCACCTTCTCGGCCACGCGCTCGAAATGGTCGATCAGCAGCACGCGCAGGCCGCGCTGGGCCGCGCGGGCGGCACAGAACAGTCCAGCAGCGCCCGCGCCAAGGACGACGGCGTCAGGCGAGTGCATCGGAACAACGGACGGAGAGAGTGCGCGGCATGCGTCGATGATCGCATGCCGTCACCCAGAAAAAACGGCTGCCGGGAGAGCCGGGCAGCCGTTGGGGGAGGGGATGGGGCGTCGCCCCATCCGCGGCGTCAATAGACGTCGTGCTGCGTGTTGAAGACGTTGAACTTGCCGGTCGGCGTGACCAGCTTGGCGTCCTTGATCACCGTCTTGCAGGTGCGCGTCTTGTCGTCAACCACCACCAGGGCCGACTCCTTGTCCTTGGCGCTCCACACCGAGAACCAGACCTCGTCGCCCTTCTGGTTGTACTCGGGCTGCACCA
>OFJB01000903.1_pt1 | contig 12799 bp, 17 predicted proteins | sample 1775081 | NCBI WGS metagenome assembly OFJB01 (sample SAMN08195771, study PRJEB24354) | sludge metagenome | isolation source: initial sludge from phenol fed wastewater aerobic bioreactor | place: India: Nagpur | collected 2016-06-05 | reverse complement strand
ATACGCTGTTTTGAACAGCCAATCTACCCTTCAAGCTATTGTTTTGCAAGCAACATTTGAGGGGAAACCTCAGGGTCAGATCACATTTTCAGAAAATGTGATCTGACCCCAATTTATGGCTGAACCGCCTATGGCTTTTTGAAGGGTTGGCCGCCATTGACGTTGCACATAAATCGGGTACCTTCCCATCCTTTTCCATGACGGAGCTCCTGCATGAACCTCGTTGAGCGCGCCAAGGCCATCTTGCTGAACCCGAAGCCCACCTGGGCGGAGATCGAGGCCGAGCCGGCCAGTACGGCCGAGTTGTATCGCGGCTACCTGATGTGGCTGGCGGCGATTCCAGCGGTGTGCGGCTTCATCGGCATGTCGCTGATCGGCGTGGGGGGCTTCGGCTATTCCGTGCGGGTGCCGCTGTTGATGGGGCTGGGCAACCTGGTGGTGTCCTACGTGTTGAGCCTGGTGGGGGTGTATGTGCTCTCGCTGATCGTCAACGCGCTGGCGCCCCGTTTTGGTGGAGTGCAAAGCCCCATCCAGGCGCTCAAGCTCACGGTGTATGCCAGCACGGCGGCGCTGCTGGGCGGCGTGTTCAGCCTGCTGCCGGTGCTGTCCGTCCTGGGGCTGCTGGCGGCGCTGTACTCGATCTACCTGATCTACACCGGGCTGCCGGTGCTGATGAAGAACCCGCCCGAAAAGTCGGCGGTCTATACCCTCGTGGTCATCGTGGCGTCCATCGTGCTGGGGGTCATCATTGGTGCGGTGCTGGCACTGTTTCGGCCGCACCATCCCATGGGCGGGGCCGGCGGCGCGGTGTCCATCACCACGCCGCAGGGCAAGCTGTCCATCGACACGGCGGCGCTGGAGGCTGCGGGCAAGAAGATGGAAGAGGCCACCCGCCAGATGGAGCTGGCGCAAAAGAGCGGCAATCCGGCCAGCGCCGCCGCGGCCGCCGGGCAAGCCGCGGCGGTGGCCATGGGCGCACTGGGCGGCGCGCAGGGCAACATCGACGTGCAGGCGCTCCGGGCCGCGCTGCCCGAGCAGTTGGCGGGCCTGCCGCGCACGGCGCTGGAGGTGCAGAACAACCAGACCATGGGCCTGAGCATGAGCCAGGCGCAGGCCGAGTACGGCAGCGACGACAAGCACCTGCAGGTCGAGATCATCGACATGGGTGGCCTGTCGGGCCTGGCGCAGATGGCCGGCCTGGTGCAAGGCGAGAAGGAGACCGACGGCAGCGTCGAGAAGACCTGGCAGTCCGGCGGCCGCACCCTGCACGAGGCGTACCACAAGGACGGCAGCGAGGCCGACGCCAAGACCATCCTCAAGAACGGGCTGGTGGTGAGCGTGGAGGGCCGCGGCGTGCCCATCGACGGTGTGCGCAGCGCCATGGGCCAGATCGACCTGGCGGCGCTGGAGGGGCTGCAGCGCAAGAAGCCGTAGGCGGGGCGACCGTCCCGGCGCGGCGGCGGCTTGGCGAGCGCGGGAAGTGGCGACACGAAGTTCGTGCAACACGAAATTCGTGTACACTGAACCGCATGAAAAACGTCACCATCACCGTCGAGGACAGCGTGCTCGAATGGGCGCGGGTGGAAGCGGCCAAGCGCGGCTCCAGTGTGTCGCGCATGGTGGGCGAATTGCTGGCCGAGAAGATGCGCCAGGAAGACGCCTACGCGCAGGCCATGCGCGACGCGCTGCGCTTCGAGTCCTGGGGCGTGAGCGACGGGCCCTACCTGCGCCTGAGCGAGGTGCAGTAAATGGCTGCGCCGCTGGTGTTTGTCGACACGCCGGTGTTCCTGTACACCGCCGATGAACGCGATCCGGCCAAAATGGCGCGCTCGCGCCAGTGGGTGTGCTGGTGCTGGGAGCAGCGGGCGGGGCGCATCAGCACGCAGGTGCTCAACGAGCTGTATCACAACGCGATCACGCGTTTTCGCGCCCGCATGCCGGTGTCGCAGGCGCGCGCCCAGGTGCGCAACCTGCGCCAGTGGCAACCCCCGCACCTGGACACCTATGTGATCGACGGCGCGTGGGCGCTGCAGGATCGCTATGCGCTGAGTTACTGGGATGCGCTGATCGTTTCCTCGGCCCAGCAGCAGGGCTGCCGCTTCCTGCTGAGCGAGGATTTGCAGCACCGGCAGCGCTTCGAGTCCGTGCAGGTGCTCAATCCGTTTCAAGTCGGCCCGGACGAGCTGCCAATGCACGAGGAAGATTGACATGAACGCTTCGATGTCCCCCGTCGCCCCCAACCCCTTCGCCTACATCCGCCACGACGTGCAGGGCATGCACGCCTACGCGGTGCAGGATTCGCGTGGCCTGATCAAGCTGGACGCGATGGAAAACCCGCACCGCCTGTCGCCGACGCTGCAGGCCGAGCTGGGCCAGCGCCTGGGCCAGGTGGCCATCAACCGCTATCCCGGCGAGCGCATCGAGGCGCTGCGCACGGCGCTGCTGGGCCACGCCCAGCCGCCCGCGGGGTGGTCGCTGATGCTGGGCAACGGCTCGGACGAGCTGATCAGCCTGCTGGCCATGGCCTGCGACGTTCCGGGGGCCTCCATCCTGGCGCCGCTGCCCGGCTTCGTCATGTACGCCATGAGCGCGCAGCTGCAGGGCCTGGGCTTTCACGGCGTGCCGCTCACGGCCGACTTCGAGCTGGATGAAGCCGCCATGCTGGCCGCCATCGCGCAGCACCGCCCGGCCATCGTGTACCTGGCCTATCCCAACAACCCCACCGGCACGCTGTGGGACGAGGGCGCCATCACCCGCATCATCGCCGCGCAGGGCTTGACCGGCGGGCTGGTGGTGCTGGACGAGGCCTACCAGCCCTTTGCCACGCGCAGCTGGATCGAGAACGTGCGCGCCGCGCCCGAGGCGCACCGCCACGTGCTGATCCTGCGCACGCTCAGCAAGTTCGGCCTGGCGGGCGTGCGCATCGGCTACCTGCTGGGCGAGGCCGGCCTGATGGCCGAGCTGGACAAGGTGCGCCCGCCCTACAACGTGAGCGTGCTGAACGCCGAATGCGCGCTGTTCGCCCTCGGGCATTCGGCGGTGTTTGCGGCGCAGGCCGAGGACATTCGTGCGCAGCGCGCTCTCATCTTTGAAGCATTGGAGAAGTTGCCCGGCGTGCACGCCTACCCCAGCCAGGCCAACATGATCCTGGTGCGCGTGCCCGACGCCGCCAAGGCCTTTGCCGGGATGCGGGAACGCGGCGTGCTGGTCAAAAACGTTTCTAAAATGCATCCTCTGCTGGCCCAGTGCCTGCGCCTGACGGTGGGCACCGCCGAGGAGAACGCGCAGATGCTGGCCGCCCTGCAAGCCGCCCTATGACGACCCAAGCCCGTACCGCCGAGGTTTCGCGCGACACCGCCGAAACCAAGATCCACGTCCGCCTCAACCTGGACGGCAGCGGCCGTTCCAAGCTGGCCACCGGCATCGGCTTTTTCGACCACATGCTCGACCAGATCGCGCGCCACGGCCTGATCGACCTCGAGGTCAAGGCCACGGGCGATCTGCACATCGACGGCCACCACACGGTCGAGGACGTGGGCATCGCCATCGGACAGGCCGTGCGCCAGGCGGTGGGCGACAAGGCCGGCATCACGCGCTACGGCCACAGCTACGTACCGCTGGACGAGGCGCTGTCGCGCGTGGTGGTCGATTTCTCGGGCCGGCCCGGCCTGGTGCTGGACGCCAGCTTCAGCAGCGGCATGATCGGCGGCTTCGACACCCAGCTGGTGCACGAGTTCTTCCAGGGCTTCGTCAACCACGCGCACGTCACGCTGCACATCGACAACCTCAAGGGCGTCAACGCGCACCACCAGGTCGAGACCATCTTCAAGGCCTTCGGCCGCGCGCTGCGCATGGCGCTCACGCCCGATCCGCGCGCGGCGGGGCAAATCCCGTCCACCAAGGGCGTTCTTTAAGCAAAATAGGCCTCCAGCCCGCGTCTTCCTTGCGCGAGCAGCTATGAATTCAAGAGTCAATCAAACCGTTGCCGTGGTCGACTACGGCATGGGCAACCTGCGCTCGGTGGCGCAGGCCGTGATGCACGCCACGCAGGACACGCACGTCAACGCCGTCATCACGGCCGACCCGGCGGTGGTGCGCGCGGCGCACCGCGTGGTGCTGCCGGGGCAGGGCGCCATGGCCGACTGCATGAGCGCGCTGCGCGAATCGGGCCTGCAGGAGGCGGTGCTCGAGGCCGCCGCCAGCAAGCCCCTGTTCGGCGTCTGCGTCGGCATGCAAATGCTGCTCGGCCACAGCGACGAGGGCCGCACGGCGGCCGGCACACCGGGGCTGGACCTGATCGGTGGCGCGGTGCATCGCTTCGAGCTGAGCGGCCAGCGCGCGCCCGACGGCAGCCGATACAAGGTGCCGCAAATGGGCTGGAACCAGGTGTTTCGGACCCGGCCCCATCCGGTGTGGGGCCAGCAGGCCGACGGACAGTGGTTCTACTTCGTGCACAGCTTCTACGCCCAGCCGGACGACGCCGCGCACTGCGCCGCCGAGACCGAGTACGGTAGCCGTTTTGCCTCGGCCATTGCACGCGATAATCTTTTTGCCACGCAGTTCCACCCCGAAAAAAGCGCCGCCCAGGGGCTGGAGCTGTACCGCAACTTCCTGCACTGGAACCCCTGACCGGGGGCTCACTCGTTTTTTCATAGCGTCTCGCGCATTCATCACAAGCGCATCCTGCGTATTTCTCTTTCCAATCGATCATGCTTTTGATTCCTGCCATCGACCTCAAGGACGGACACTGCGTGCGCCTCAAGCAAGGCGACATGGAACAGGCCACCACCTTCAGCGAGGCCCCGGCCGAGATGGCCGCGCACTGGCTCGACGCCGGTGCGCGCCGCCTGCACCTGGTTGACCTGAACGGGGCCTTTGCCGGCAAGCCGCAGAACCTGGGCGCGATCAAGGCCATCCTGAAGGAGCTGGACGACGAGATCCCGGTGCAGCTCGGCGGCGGCATCCGCGACCTGGACACGATCGAGCAATACATCGACGCCGGCATCCGCTACGTCATCATTGGCACGGCGGCGGTCAAGAACCCGGGCTTCCTGAAGGACGCCTGCAGCGCCTTCGGCGGCCACATCATCGTGGGGCTCGATGCGAAAGACGGCAAGGTCGCCACCGACGGCTGGAGCAAGCTGACGGGCCACGAGGTGGTGGATTTGGCGCGCAAGTTCCAGGACTGGGGCGTGGAGTCCATCGTCTACACCGACATCGGGCGCGACGGCATGCTCTCGGGCATCAACGTCGAGGCCACGGTCAAGCTGGCGCAGGCGCTGTCCATTCCGGTCATCGCCTCGGGCGGCTTGTCCAACATGGCCGACATCGAGGCGCTGTGCGCGGTGGAAGGCGAGGGCGTCGAGGGCGTGATCTGCGGGCGCGCCATCTACTCCGGCGACCTCGACTTTGCCGCGGCGCAAGAGCGCGCGGATGAACTGGCGGCGGGCTGATGCTGGCCAAACGCATCATCCCCTGCCTGGACGTGACCGGCGGGCGCGTCGTCAAGGGCGTCAACTTTGTCGAACTGCGCGACGCGGGCGACCCGGTGGAAATCGCCGCGCGCTACAACGAGCAGGGCGCCGACGAGCTGACCTTTCTCGACATCACCGCCACCAGCGACGGGCGCGACCTGATCCTGCCCATCATCGAGGCGGTGGCCAGCCAGGTCTTCATTCCGCTCACCGTGGGCGGCGGCGTGCGCACCGTGGCCGACGTGCGCCGCCTGCTCAACGCGGGCGCCGACAAGACCAGCTTCAACTCCGCCGCCATCGCCAACCCGCAGGTCATCCGCGACGCCTCGGCCAAGTACGGCGCGCAGTGCATCGTGGTGGCCATCGACGCGCGCCGGCGCACGGCTGACGAGCTGGCCGCGCGCGGCGAAGGCTGGGACGTTTACAGCCACGGCGGGCGCCGCAACACCGGGCTGGACGCCGTGGCTTGGGCGCGCCAGATGGCCGAGTACGGCGCCGGCGAGATCCTGCTGACCAGCATGGACCGCGACGGCACGAAGAGCGGCTTTGACCTGGAACTCACGCGCGCCGTCAGCAACGCGGTCGAGGTGCCCGTGATCGCCTCGGGCGGCGTGGGCACGCTGGACGACCTGGCCGATGGCGTGCAGCAGGGCGGCGCCGACGCCGTGCTGGCCGCCAGCATCTTTCACTACGGCACCTTCACCATTGCGCAGGCCAAGCAGCACATGGCCGCGCGCGGCATCGCCGTGCGGGTGTGAGCCCGGTGCCCGACCCATTTTTAGACAGGAGCTTGTTTTGACCCCTCTCAGCCTCGACGATTTTCTGGCCAGCGTACAGCGGCGCGACCCCAACCAGCCCGAGTTTCTGCAGGCCGTGCGCGAGGTGATGGCGTCGCTGTGGTCCTTTCTGGACGCGCATCCCAAGTACCGCGAGTACGGCCTGCTGCAGCGCCTGGTCGAGCCCGACCGCGTGATCCAGTTTCGCGTGGCGTGGGTGGACGACAAGGGCCAGACCCAGGTCAACCGCGCGTTTCGCGTGCAGCACAACATGGCCATCGGCCCCTACAAGGGCGGCATGCGCTTTCACCCCAGCGTCAACCTGTCGATCCTGAAGTTCCTGGGCTTCGAGCAGACCTTCAAGAACGCGCTGACCACGCTGCCCATGGGCGGCGGCAAGGGCGGCAGCGACTTCGACCCCAAGGGCAAGAGCGACGGCGAGGTGATGCGCTTTTGCCAGGCGCTGATGGCCGAGCTGTACCGCCACCTGGGCGCCGACACCGACGTGCCGGCGGGCGACATCGGCGTGGGCGGGCGCGAAGTCGGCTTCATGGCCGGCATGTACAAGAAGCTGGCCAACAATTCCAGCAGCGTGTTCACCGGCAAGGGCATTGCCTTTGGCGGCAGCCTGATGCGCCCCGAGGCCACCGGCTACGGCACGGTGTACTTTGCACAGGAGATGCTGCGGCGCAAGCAGCTGGGTTTTGACGGCCGCACCGTCAGCATTTCGGGCTCGGGCAACGTGGCGCAGTACGCCGCCGAAAAGGCGCTGGAGTTGGGCGCCAAGGTCGTCACGCTGTCCGACTCGGGCGGCACGCTGGTGCATGAGCAGGGCATCAGCCACGGCCTGCTCAGCGACCTGATGGAGTTCAAGAACGTGCAGCGCGGCCGGCTGGCCGAGTTCTGCAAGAAGAACAAGCTGAAGTTCGAGGCCGGTAAGCGCCCCTGGCATGTGCCGGTGGACATCGCGCTGCCCTGCGCCACGCAAAACGAGCTGGACGCGGGCGATGCCAGGGCGCTGATCGCCGGCGGCGTGGTGTGCGTGGCCGAGGGCGCCAACATGCCCAGCACGCTGGAGGCGGTGGATGCCTTCTTGGCCGCCGGCACGCTTTACGCGCCGGGCAAGGCCAGCAACGCCGGCGGCGTGGCCACCTCGGGGCTGGAGATGAGCCAGAACGCCATGCGCCTGTCCTGGACGCACAGCGACGTGGACCTGCGCCTGCACGAGATCATGAAGGACATCCACGGCAATTGCGTGCGCCACGGCGAGCGCAAGGACGGCACGGTCAACTACGTCGAGGGCGCCAACATCGCCGGCTTCGTCAAGATCGCCGACGCCATGCTGGCCCAGGGCGTCTATTGACCACCCCCAGTCCCCACTCGCTGCGCGATGTTTCGCCCGGTGCACGCCGCCAGAGGCGGCAGCCTTTCGGTCTGTCCAGACCTGCGCAGGCAGGTCTGGAGCCGCAGACCTCAGCCCCCTGCAAGGGGGCATCGCCAGTGGGCGGGCCAAGCCCTTCCACGGCGATCGCTGGCATGGCCTGCTGCGCGGCCGTCGGATCCGTTCTCGGTCGAGCGCCGTTGGCGCGTGACAACTGTTTGAGTCGAATTGGCCGCCAGCGCCTGTGCATAAAGCGCAAGCAGCTATCGATGCGATAGTTATCTTGGCGTTGCCGACATCGCCTTGTGAATCGCGCACAATCCCCGTATGAGCTGGTTGGATGAAGTCAAATGGGACGCGCAGGGCCTGGTGCCGGTGATCGCGCAGGAGGCCAGCACGGGCGACGTGCTGATGCTGGCGTGGATGAACCGCGAGGCGCTGGCCCAGACGGCCGAGTTGGGGCGGGCGGTGTATTTCAGCCGCTCGCGCGGCCGCCTGTGGTTCAAGGGCGAGGAGTCGGGCCATGTGCAGCAGGTGCACGAGATCCGTATCGACTGTGACCAGGACGTGGTGCTGCTGAAAGTCACCCAGCTGGGCCACCAGCCGGGCATTGCCTGCCACACCGGGCGCCACAGCTGTTTCTTCAGCGTGCTGAGGGACGGTGCCTGGCAGGCCGTCGATCCGGTCTTGAAAGACCCCGCATCCATCTACAAATAAGGCTCATGTCGCAACAAGACGTCCTGGCACGCCTCACCGCCGTGATCGAAAGCCGCAAGCCCGCGGCCGGGGGCAACCCCGACACCAGCTACGTGGCGCGCCTGCTGCACCAGGGGCCCGACGCCTTTCTCAAGAAGATCGGCGAGGAGGCCACCGAAGTGGTGATGGCGGCCAAGGATGCCGAGCACCAAGCCGGCGCGGCGCACGCGCGCGAGAAGATCGTCGCCGAGATGGCCGACCTGTGGTTTCACGGCATGGTGGCGCTGGCGTACTACGGCCTCACGTCGGCCGACGTGGTGGCGGAGCTGGCGCGCCGCGAGGGCCTGTCCGGCATCGAGGAAAAGGCGCTGCGCAAGGTGCGCGAGCGCGAGCACAGCGAATCCACCCATGGAGGAACCGGCGCATGAGCAACAACGACATCATCGACGTCCAAGCCAAGGGCGAGGGCCAGGCCGACACGCTGCGCACCTGGGGCTGGGTCAGCTACATCCTGCACCTGGTGGTGGCGGTGGGGGCGGTGTTTCCGGGCGCGCAGCCCAGCATCGCCCTGCTGATCGTGGCGCTGATCATCGACCTGGTCAAGCGCGATGACGCCGCCGGCACCTGGCAGGCCAGCCACTTCAGCTGGCGCATCCGCTCGGTGCTGTGGGCCGGCTTCTGGTATCTCATCACCGCGCCCCTGTGGCTGCTGCTGGCGCTGCCCGGCTGGATCGCCTGGGTCATCATTTCCATCTGGTTCCTGTATCGCATCGTCAAGGGCATGGTGCGCATGAACGCCGGCAAGGCGCTCGATGCCTGAGACCGCCCGCGCCAGTGCCGCCAAGGCCGACGCCGCCCCGCGCCGGGTCGATCTGGCGCTGCAGGGCGGCGGCTCGCACGGCGCCTTCACCTGGGGCGTGCTGGACGCGCTGCTGGAAGACGGCCGCCTTGTGTTCGACGGCGTCAGCGGCACCAGCGCCGGCGCCATGAACGCGGTGGTGCTGGCCCATGGGCTGGCCCGGGCGCACCACGATGGCCTGAAGGGCCAGGACGTGCACGAGGCCGCGCGCGCGGCGCTCAAGCGCTTCTGGGAGGGCGTGGGCTTGCTGGGCAACTTCAGCACCGGGCTGCCGCTGCCGGCGACGCAGGCCGTGGTGTCGTGGTTCTCGCAATGGATCACGCCGGCCCAGGCCAACCCGCTGGGCGTCAACCCGCTGCGCCGCCTGCTGCTCGACCAGGTCGATTTCGAGCTGCTGGACACGGCGCACGCCATGAAGGTTTTCGTCTGCGCCACCAACGTGCGCACCGGCGTGGGCGAGGTGTTCAGCGGCAAGCGCCTGACGGTGGACGCCGTGATGGCGTCGGCCTGCCTGCCCACCGTGTTCAAGCCGGTCGAGATCGAGGGCGAGCTGTACTGGGACGGCGGCTATTCGGGCAACCCGGCCATCTACCCGCTGATCTATAACACGCCCAGCTGTGACGTGGTGCTGGTGCAGATCAACCCGGTGGCCGTGCCCTTCAAGACCGATGCCAGCGCGCAGGACATCATGGAGCGCGTCAACGAGATCACCTTCAACGCGCCGCTGCTGGCCGAGTTTCGCGCCATCGAGTTCGTGGCCCGCCTGCTCGACGAGGGCCGGCTGGACCCGGGGCGCTACAAGAAGATGCTGCTGCATCGGGTGGACGGCGGCGCGGCGCTGCATGCCTTCGGCTCGGCCAGCAAGATGCGCGCCGACATCGTCTTCGTGCACCAGCTGTTCGAGATCGGCCGCCAGATGGGCCAGCGCTGGCTCAAGACGCATTTTCACAACCTGGGCGTGCGCAGCACCGCCATCGAGGCGCCCTGATGAACCTGAACGGAGAACGCGCATGAGCGGCGCCACGCCCCACGATCCCGGCTGCATCTTCTGCAAGATCGTTGCCGGGCAGATTCCCTCGCGCAAGGTCTACGAGGACGAGGAGCTGTTCGCCTTCCACGACATCGCGCCCTGGGCGCCGGTGCACTTCCTGGTCGTGCCCAAGGCCCATATCCTCTCGCTGGCGCACGCCGGCCCCGAACACGAACGCCTGCTGGGCCGCATCATGATGCTGGCCCCGCGCCTGGCACGGGAGCAGGGCTGCAACCCCTATCCGGAGGGCGGCTTTCGCGTGGTCATCAACACCGGCGCCGAAGGCGGGCAGGAGGTGCATCACCTGCACGTGCACGTCATCGGCGGACCGCGCCCCTGGCTCAAGGGTTGACCTGCCCCCGCAGGCCGGAACCGCCCTGGCGCCCTGCAGTCTAAAATTCACATCAAGGCACCAATCCGACCGGTGCAAGGAGTTTCACCATGGGTTCGTTTTCCATCTGGCATTGGTTGATCGTGTTGCTGATCGTGGTCATGATTTTCGGCACCAAGAAGCTGAAGAACATGGGCACCGACTTGGGCAGTGCGGTCAAGGGTTTCAAGGACGGCATGAAGGATGGCGCCACCGACGCATCCGCTGCCGATGCGCCGGCCGGGCAGGTCACCAACGCCACCGCGCGCAAGGACACCATCGACGTCGAGGCCAGGGAAAAGAGCTGATCGCGGCACTGGCGGGGCGTTGATTCGTGCTTGATCTCGGCATCTCCAAAATGGCCCTGATCGGTGCCGTGGCACTGATTGTCATCGGCCCTGAAAAACTGCCGCGCGTGGCCCGCACCGTGGGCACGCTGCTGGGCAAGGCGCAGCGCTACGTGGCCGACGTCAAGGCCGAGGTCAATCAGGCCATGGACCTGGACGAGTTGCGCAAGATGAAGGAAACGGTCGAATCGGCCGGGCGCGACGTCGAGAAGGGCATCCGCGAGACCACGGCCGACTTCGAGAAGGACTGGCACGAGGCCACCGCCGGCCTCGGCCATCCCGACGACCCGCTGCCCGACGGCGGCTGGACGCCGCCGCCCGAATACCGCCGCCCGGACAAGAACTGGCGCCTCAAGCGCGGCGCCACGCCGCTGTGGTACAAGGCGCGCCACGGCGTGCGCCGCCAGGTGCAGTCGGGCGCGGCGCGCGTGGCGCGCTTTCGCCCCAAGAAATCCAATCGCTGAGCCCCTTTTGGCGGCGCCGGGCCCGGGCATCGCCACTTCCTGAACGCCCCTCGGGCCCCGCATGACCGAATCGACCCAAAAGCCAGATCCCGAAGACGAGCTCGCCGGCACCGAGCAGCCCTTCGTCGCCCACCTGATGGAGCTGCGCGACCGGCTGATCAAGTCCATCGTGGCGGTGGGCGTGGTGGCCGTCGCGCTGGCCATCTATCCGGGCCCCGGCCACCTGTACGACCTGCTGGCGGCGCCGCTGGTGGCGCATCTGCCGCACGGCGCGACGCTGATCGCCACCTCGGTCATTTCGCCTTTCATGGTGCCGCTGAAGATCCTGCTGATGGCGGCCTTCCTGATTGCGCTGCCGGTGGTGCTCTACCAGGTCTGGGCCTTTGTCGCGCCGGGGCTGTACTCGCACGAGCGGCGCATGGTGCTACCGCTGGTGATTTCCAGCACCGCCCTGTTTTTTGCCGGGGTGGCGTTTTGCTACTTCCTGGTGTTTGGGCGGGTGTTTGCCTTCATCCAGAGCTTTGCACCCAAGAGCATCACGGCGGCGCCAGACATCGAGGCGTACCTGAGCTTCGTGCTGACCATGTTCCTGGCCTTCGGCCTGGCCTTCGAGGTGCCGATCGCCGTGGTGGTGCTGGCACGCCTGGGCGTGGTCAGCATTGAGCAGCTCAAGCACTTTCGCGGCTATTTCATCGTGCTGGCCTTCGTGGTGGCGGCCATCGTCACGCCGCCCGACGTGGTGTCGCAGCTGTCGCTGGCCATTCCGATGTGTCTGCTCTACGAGCTGGGCATCTGGGCAGCGCGCCTGTTCATCAAGAGCACCACCCGGCCGGACGAAGAAGCCGAAACCAGGGAGGCTTGACGCCGCGCCCTAGCGCGTGGCTGGCGCGCGCGGGCGTGGGCGTTGCACCGGGGTCACGGTGGCCTGCGTGGTCTCGCCGCGGCGCAGCAGCGTGAAGGCCACGGGCTGGCCCGGAGTCAGGGCGGCGATGCGCGTCAGCAGCTCGGACACGGTGCGCACCGGCTGGCCCGCCACCTCGCTGATCACGTCGCCCGGCCGGATGCCGGCCAGCGCGGCGGGGGCGCCGCCCAGCACGCCGGTCACGATCACGCCCTGCTCGGCGGGCACGCCAAAGGTCTGCGCCAGCTCCGGCGTCAGCTCGCCCGGCTCCACGCCGATCCAGCCGCGCACCACCTGACCGTTCCTGATGATGCTCTCCAACACCTGCTTGGCGGTGGCCACGGGAATGGCAAAGCCGATGCCCAGGCTGCCGCCGGTGCGCGAGTAGATGGCGGTGTTGATGCCCATCAGGTTGCCCTCGACATCGACCAGCGCGCCGCCCGAGTTGCCGGGGTTGATGGCGGCGTCGGTCTGGATGAAGTTCTCGAAGGTGTTGATGCC
>OFJB01000900.1_pt1 | contig 12860 bp, 10 predicted proteins | sample 1775081 | NCBI WGS metagenome assembly OFJB01 (sample SAMN08195771, study PRJEB24354) | sludge metagenome | isolation source: initial sludge from phenol fed wastewater aerobic bioreactor | place: India: Nagpur | collected 2016-06-05 | reverse complement strand
ACCGGTTCGTCCGCCTGGACGAATCCCGGGTGCGGGACGAGGGAGGAAGCGGCCTCGGGCTGGCGATCGTCGCGGCCGTCGCCGGAGCGCACGGGGGCCGGGCCTGGGCCGCACCCGGCCCGGGCGGCCACTTCCGCCTCATGCTCCCCGCGGCGGCGCCGGTCGTCCTTTCGGAGTGATGCGCGGCGGCCCGGTCGCCCGTAGACTCCGCGATCCGACCGCACCACGCGAGCGGATCCACCAGCATCGACAAGGAGAATCCCATGGCAGACGACGACATCGAGGTCGGCGAGGACATCGAGGTTGCCGAGATCACCGACGCGGACGGCAACGTCGTCGGCGCGGTCATCGATGACGTGATCGTCGCGACGAGCGCGGACGGCGCGATCGTCGACGAGCTCATCGAGGTCATCGACGCAGACGGCGACGTGGTCGCGGTCGACGAGACGGTCAGCGCGTACGACGCGGACGGCGAGCTCGTCGACGAGGTCGAGGTCGGAGCAGTCGCGGTCGACGAGTAGTCGTCGGCGACTGCCGTACCGGAGCAGCTCCGGACGGCCGCAGACGCCCCGGGCGCGTGTCCGCGCCCGGGGCGTCGCGCGTACCGGGGCCGATTCGAGGCGCACGGGTAGCCGTCGACCCGAGGCTGTGGCACGGTCAGGCCATGCCATTGGTTGCCGGCGTGGACTCGTCCACGCAGTCTGTGAAGGTCGTTGTCCGCGATGCAGAGACCGGAGGCGTGGTCCGCGAACGACGCGCGCCGCACCCGGACGGCACCGAGGTGGATCCGGCGGCATGGGTTCATGCGCTCGTCGACGCGAGCGAGGGACTGCTGGACGACGTAGCGGCGCTGAGCATCGCCGGTCAGCAGCACGGCATGGTCGCTCTCGACGAGGAGGGGGAGGTCATCCGGCCGGCGTTGTTGTGGAACGACACCCGGTCGGCGCCGGACGCTGCCGCGCTGGTGGACGAGCTGGGTGGTCCCCAGGCCTGGGCGGACGCGGTCGGCAGTGTCCCGGTCGCGTCGTTCACGGTGTCCAAGGTGCGTTGGCTCGCCCGCGTCGAGCCCGAGAACGCGGCTCGAACCGCCCGGCTGATGCTACCCCACGACTACCTGACGTGGCTCCTCGCCGGTCGCCCCGAGGGCGCCGTCACCGATCGCGGCGACGCGTCGGGGACGGGCTACTGGTCGCCGCAGTCGGGGACCTATCGCGACGACCTCCTGCAACTCGCGATGGGCCGCGTTCCCGCGACGCCGCGGGTCGCCGCACCGGGGGAGGCCATCGGCGAGACGGCCGACGGGATCGCCCTCGGCCCGGGCACGGGCGACAACATGGCGGCGGCACTCGGAATCGGCGCCGTTCCCGGTGACGTCGTCGTGTCGCTCGGCACCTCGGGCACGGCGTTCGCGGTCGCGGACGCACCGACGGCGGACGGAAGCGGACTCGTGGCCGGCTTCGCCGACGCCACCGGCCGCTTCCTCCCCCTGGTGTGCACGCTGAACGCCGCGCGGGTCATCACGACGACCGCCGCCCTGCTGGGTGTCGGCCTCGACGACTTCTCCGATCTCGCCCTGTCGGCTCCGGCGGGCGCCGGCGGACTGGTCCTGCTGCCCTACCTCGACGGCGAGCGGACGCCGAACCTGCCTGACGCCCGCGGCAGCCTGCACGGACTCTCACGGGAGAACCTCACGCCCGCGAACGTCGCCCGGGCGGCGGTCGAGGGCATGCTCTGCGGCCTGGCCGACGCGGTGGACGCGCTCGTCGACGTCGGCGTGCAGCCCCGGCGGATCCTGCTCGTCGGAGGTGCGGCGGCGAGCCCCGTCGTCGCCCAGGTCGCGGCGACGGTGTTCCCGGCGCCGGTCGTGGTTCCGCCGCCGGGGGAGTACGTCGCGGACGGGGCTGCGCGCCAGGCGGCGTGGGTCCTGGCCGGCGGGGGTGCGCCGCCGTCGTGGGAGCACGGCCGGGCGTCGACCCTGGAGCCCCGGCCGGTCCTCCAGGTGAGGGAGGCCTACGCGGCCGCCCGGGAGGCTCTCTACCCCTGAACGCCCCGGTCCCGCGTGACCAAACTGTTATCAGACGGTGACCAATCGTTGTCCGATATCGGTTGTGTGGCACCGATCACGGTCATATGTTGATTGCGGCAACATTCGTTTGGTGTGTTGCACAACATATGGCGCCGTCAGGTCGCCCGGGTCGGCAGGCAGGGAGCGTTGGTGTCCACCGAATTCGTCGCATCGCCGGAGGATCACTTCTCGTTCGGGTTGTGGACGGTCGGTAACCGCGGGCGTGATCCGTTCGGCGAAGCCGTCCGGCCGAAGATCGAGATCAAGGAGATGCTCCACCGGCTCGCAGAGCTCGGTGTCTGGGGCATCAGCTACCACGACGACGACGCGTTCACCTTCAACGGCGAGGACTCCCTCCACCGGCAGGAGGTCGACGCGCTGAAGGCCGGTCTCGAGGAGACCGGGCTGGTCTGCTCGATGGCCACGACGAACCTGTTCTTCCACCCGATCTTCAAGGACGGCGCGCTGACGTCGAACGACCCGCGGGTCCGACGGTTCGCGATCCAGAAGGTCATGCGCAACATCGACGTCGCCGCCGAGCTGGGCGCCCCCACCTACGTCTTCTGGGGTGGCCGCGAGGGCGTCGAGACGGCCGCGTCGAAGGACACGCGCGACGCGCTGTCCCGCTACGCGGAGGCCATCGACTTCCTCGCCGGCTACGTCAAGGACAGCGGCTACCAGATGCGGTTCGCGCTGGAGCCCAAGCCGAACGAGCCGCGCGGCGACATCTTCCTGCCGACTGTCGGCCACGCGCTCGCGTTCATCTCGACGCTCGACAACGCCGACATGGTGGGGCTCAACCCGGAGGTCGCGCACGAGACGATGTCGGGCCTGAGCTTCTACCAGGGCGTCGCGCAGGCGATCTGGCAGGGCAAGCTCTTCCACATCGATCTCAACGACCAGCGGATCGGGCGGTTCGACCAGGACTTCCGGTTCGGCTCCGAGGGCATCAAGGACCACTTCTTCCTCGTCCGGCTGCTGGAGAACAGCGGCTACGCCGGTGCCAAGCACTTCGACGCGCATGCCTACCGCACCGAGGACGTCGACGGAGTCTGGGACTTCGCCCGCGGCTGCATCCGCAACTACCTCGCACTGCGGGCCAAGGCCCGCGAGTTCGACTCTGATCCCCGCGTGGCCCAAGCGATGGCCTACTCCGGCGTCGCCGACCTCGCGGAGCCGACCGTCGGCCCGTACACACCGCAGGCCGCGGCGGCGCTGAAGGCCGAGACCTTCGATGTCGAGTCCCTCGCTCAACGGGGGTTCGGGAACGAGGCCCTCGACCAGCTCGTCGTCGACCACATCCTGGGCATCGCCTGATCGTGGCTCGACCGCACTACACACCCACACAAAGTTCGCAGGAGGCTCCTGCGGGGAAGGGACAGCACCGCATGTCCAAGAAACTGTACGGAGCAGTGGCCGGCCTCGCCGCCGCGTCTCTGCTCGTTGCTGCGTGTAGCAGCTCCAGCAGCAGCGAGTCCACCTCGTCGGCCGCCTCCGCGGCCGCGACCGAAGCCGCCTCGGCTGCGGCCTCCGCGAGCGCCATGGCGTCCGCGACGGCGGCGACCGCCAGCGGCAAGGCCTGCGTGATCCTCCCCGACTCCGCATCGTCGGCACGGTGGGAGACCGCGGACCGTCCGTTCCTCGAGGCTGCCTTCCAGGCCGCCGGGCTCGAGTCGGACATCCAGAACGCGAACGGCGACAAGGCCAAGTTCGCCACCATCGCTGACGGCATGATCGCCGGCGGTTGCGGCGTCATGGCGATCGTCAACCTCGACAGCCCGTCGGCTGCCGCGGTCATCAAGAAGGCCGACGCGGCCGGCATCCCGGTCATCGACTACGACCGCCTGACCCTGGGCGGCGGGGCGAAGTACTACGTGTCGTTCGACAACGTCGCGGTCGGCACCGCGGAGGGCACCGGCCTGGTCAAGTGCCTGAACGACGCGGGCGTCACGTCCGGCCCGGTGGCACTGCTCAACGGCTCCCCGACCGACAACAACGCCACGCTGTTCAAGCAGGGCTACGAGAAGGCCATCACGGACGCCGGCTTCACGATCGCGGCGGACCAGTCGGTGCCGGACTGGGACAACACGAAGGCCGGCACGATCTTCGAGCAGATGTACACCAAGGCCAACGGTGACTTCGTCGGTGTCGACGCGGCCAACGACGGTCTCGGCGGCGCCGTGATCGCGGTGCTCGAGCGCAACGGCCAGGCGGGCAAGGTCCCGGTCACCGGCCAGGACGCCACGGACGAGGGCCTGCAGCGCGTGCTGCTGGGCACCCAGTGCGTGACCGTGTACAAGGCGGTCAAGAAGGAGGCCGACGCGGCCGCCCAGCTCATGATCGCTCTGCTCACGGGTGACCAGGCGGCAGCCGATGCGCTGGCGACCGGCACGGTGGACGACACCGAGGCGGGCACCCAGGTTCCGAGCGTCCTGCTCGAGCCGCAGCAGATCTTCGCCGACAACGTCAAGGACGTCATCGCCGACGGCTACACCACCGCCGACAAGATCTGCACCACGGATGAGCTGAAGGCCGCCTGCGAGAAGTACGGCGTCCAGTAAGCCAGACGGACATCCGGTACGGATGGTCGGTGGGGGCGGGCATAGGCACCGCCCCCACCGACGCGTCCGGCCTCGACCCGTACGACTTCGTCCGATCCGCGGCCGCGTCGCCCGCCGCTGCGAGAAGGTGACCGCATGACCAGTACAGACACCCCGCTCCTCCAGCTCACGGGGATCAACAAGAGCTTCGGACCCGTCCACGTGCTCCAGGACGTCGACCTGTCGGTCTGGCCCGGCCAGGTGACGGCCCTCGTCGGCGACAACGGCGCCGGCAAGAGCACCCTGATCAAGGGCATCGCGGGCATCTACTCGTTCGACTCCGGCAGCTACGCCTTCGAGGGCAGCGAGGTCCAGGTCCACGACCCCAAGCAGGCGAACGCCCTGGGCATCGAGGTCGTCTACCAGGACCTCGCCCTGTGCGACAACCTCGACGTCGTCCACAACATGTTCCTGGGCCGCGAGGAGACCAAGCGCGTCACGCTCGACGAGATCGAGATGGAGAAGCGCGCGACGGCGACGCTGGCGGGCCTGTCGGTCCGGACGCTGAAGTCCGTGCGGCAGCAGGTCTCGAGCCTGTCCGGCGGCCAACGGCAGACCGTCGCGATCGCGCGCGCGGTGCTCTGGAACTCCAAGCTGGTCATCCTGGACGAGCCGACCGCAGCACTGGGCGTGGCCCAGACCGAGCAGGTCCTCAACCTCGTCCGGCGGCTGGCCGACAACGGCCTCGGCGTGGTCCTCATCTCGCACAACATGAACGACGTCATGCAGGTCGCGGACAACGTCGCGTGCCTCTACCTGGGCCGCATGGCGGCGCAGGTGCCCGCCACGGCGGTCACGCACTCGACCGTCGTCGAGCTGATCACGACCGGTCGGTCCGGCGACATCGGGCTCCAGCCGGAGGTTGCGAACGCGGGAGGCGTGGCATGAGCACGACCCAGACCACCGACGTCGACGTCAGCGCTGCGGGCGACTCCGCGGGCGTCGGGCAGGCGTTCCGCGACTACGTGAACCGGGTCAAGGGTGGCGATGTCGGGTCGCTCCCGGCGATCCTCGGCCTGGTCGCGCTGATCATCTTGTTCTCGATCCTCCAGCGCGACGTCTTCCTCACCATCTTGAACTTCGCGAACCTCATCAACCAGGGCACCGCGATCATCGTGCTGGCCATGGGCCTGGTGTTCGTCCTGCTGCTCGGGGAGATCGACCTGTCGGCCGGCTTCGCCGCCGGCACCGCGGCGGCGATCCTCGCGGTCGCGCTGACGTCCTGGGGCTGGGCCTGGCCGATCGCCCTCGCGGCGGCCCTGCTGACCGGAACGGTGATCGGCCTGATCATCGGCCTGCTCGTCGCCCGCCTCGGCATCCCCTCGTTCGTCGTGACCCTGGCGATGTTCCTCGCGCTGCAGGGCGTGATGCTCCTGATCATCGGCGACGGCGGCACGATCGGCATCCAGAGCGACGTGATCCTGGCGGTCATGAACAAGAACATGCCGATCTGGGCGGGCTGGCTGCTGTGGGCCGTCGTCAGTGCGGGCTATGCGCTCGTGACGTGGCGCGCGATCGCCGGTCGGCGGAAGGCGGGTCTGCGGTCGACCGCGACGTCCGTGTGGGCGTTCAAGGTGATCGCCCTCACCGTCCTGGCGGGTGTCGGCGTCTGGCTGCTGAGCCAGGAGCGGCAGATCCTGAACAACGGCAAGACGTCCTGCCCGGTCGACGGGGACGCGCCGATCGGCTGCATCCCGGTCATCCGGGGCGTGCCGTGGGCGGTCCTGGTGATCATCGTGCTGCTCGTCTTCCTGACGTTCGTGCTCAGCCGGACGTCGTTCGGCCGCCACATCTACGCGGTCGGCGGGAACTCCGAGGCGGCGCGGCGCGCGGGCATCAGCGTCAAGGGGATCAAGACGTACTGCTTCATGATCTGCTCGACGCTCGCGGCCGTGGCCGGCGTGCTGATCGCCTCGCGCGACAACTCGGTGTCGCCGACGACCGGTGGCGCGCAGACCCTGCTGTTCGCCGTGGGTGCGGCCGTCATCGGCGGCACGAGCCTGTTCGGCGGACGGGGCCGGATCGCCGACGCCGTCATCGGCGGCCTCGTCATCGCGGTGATCGCGAACGGTCTTCCGCTCGTCACCCAGCAGTCGGGGATCCAGTTCGTCGTCACCGGCCTGGTCCTGCTCGTCGCCGCGAGCGTGGACGCGCTCTCCCGTAAGCGCTCGACCACCGGCTAAGGTCGTAGACCGTCATGGCCAGTCGTAGCGCAGCGACCCTGGACGACCTCCGACGGCACAACCGGGTGCGCCTGCTGCGCCGCCTACACGAAGGCGGCGCAGCCACGCGGTCGGACCTCGTCGCCTTCACCGGCCTCAACCGGAGCACGGTCGGCGCGGTGGTGACCGAGCTCGCCGATGTCGGGCTCGTCACCGAGGTCGCCGGGACGGCGGGACAGGTCGGCCGGCCGAGCCTGCAGGTCCATCCGGTCGCCGAGTCTGCGGTCGTCGTCGCCCTGGAGCTGCGGGTGGAGCGGTCGATCGCGCTCCTGGTCGGGCTCGGCGGGACGGTCCTCGCCCGTCGCGAGCAACGTCACCGCAGGTCCGACTACGGCCCGGCCGCGGCCGTCCGCACCGTGCGATCGCTCATGCGGCATGTGCTGTCCCAGGGCCCGAAGGACGCCGCCTGGGTTGGCGTCGGGATCAGCGTGCCCGGCACCGTCGACCACGGCGACGGTCGCGTACGCCTGGCGCCGAACATGGGGTGGACGGACGTCCCGTTGGCAGACCTGGTCCGCGAGTCGATCCTGGAGGAGTACGGCTGGTCCCCGCCGGTCGTCGTCGGGAACGACGCCGACCTCGGAGCGATGGCCGAGCACGTGCGCGGCGTCGGCGCCCTCGACGAGAACCTGATCTACCTGTCGGGCGAGGTCGGCATCGGTGGCGGCATCATCATCGACGGGCGCCCGATGACCGGTGCCGGCGGCTACGGCGGCGAGGTCGGCCACATGGTCATCAACCCCGCGGGCACGCGGTGCCGGTGCGGTGCCGTCGGCTGCTGGGAGACCGAGATCGGACGAGACGCCGTGGTCCGCGCCGCCGGGCTGAGCGACGACGCCGAGGTCGCGGACGTCGTCGCGGCGGTCGAGGCGGGGCGCCGCCGGGCGCGGACCGGGATCGACCGCATCGGGTCGTGGCTCGGGCTCGGTATGGCCAACCTCGCGAATCTCTTCAACCCCCAGGTCATCGTCCTCGGCGGGCACCTTCGGCTCGTGTACCCGCTGGTCGAGGAAGTCGTCGAGCAGCGCATGCACGAGGCGTTGCCGGCGGTCCGCGAGCAGGTGCGCGTCGAGCTGCCCGCGTTCAGCGGGGACAGCACGCTCCTGGGGTCCGCCGAGGCGGCGTTCGCGGCCCTGCTGGACGATCCGATCGACGTGTTGGGCAGGTCCGGTCGTGCCATCGCGTGACGTGTCCGCTGACCTGATCCGCCTCGCGGCCGGGTCGCACGAGATCCTCGTCGAACCGGCCCGCGGGCTGCGTGCGGTGTCCTGGTCGTACGAGGGACTGCAGGTGCTCGCCCACCACGGAGACGACCCGGTCGAGTACGGGATGTACCCGATGGCGCCCTGGGCGGGCCGGGTCCGGGGGAACGTCGTCGACGGGCCGGACGGCCCGGTGTCGTTGCCGATCAGCTACGCCGAGTGGGCCCTGCACGGCACGGCACTCGCGGCCGCCATGACGGTCGTCGAACAGCGGGACGGGCACGTCCGGGCCACGGTTCCGACACCGGCCTGGTGGCCGTGGCCGTGCACGATCGAGGTGGCCTGGGAGCTGTCGGAGGACGAGGTCCAGACCGAGACCGCCGTTCACTCGCGGGTCGCCGGATGCCCGGCCGTCGTGGGCTGGCACCCGTGGTTCCGACGCGACCTGGGCACTGGCCGCCCGGTCGAGTGGTCCCTGGCTGCGGTCGAGCAGGCCGAGCGCGGCGAGGACCACCTGCCCACCGGGTCGCGGATCGCGTTCGACGCCGATGCGGGCCCGTTCGACGACGCGTTCGTCGTGCCGACCGGCCGGGCTGCGCTGGAGTGGCCCGGCGCCCTTCGGATCGACGTGGAGAGCAACGCGGACTGGTACGTCGTCTACGACGAGCAGCCGGCGACGGTCTGCTTCGAGCCGCAGAGCGGGCCGCCGGACGGGCTTCGTCCGGACTCGGTTCGCCCGGTGCAGCTGGCCGGACCCGGCGCCCCGGTCCGGCTGGCCGGTGGTGAGGGGAATGTCGGCCATGGAAATGCCGTAGCGGGCCACGGTTTCTGCATGCAGACCTGCATGCAGGGCGAAGCTCAGGGGGAGGGCCGCCAGCCAGTGGCGAAGCTTGAAATTGCGGGGTTTCATCGACTACTCCTAGGTTGGGGAGACAGTCCATGAATTGCATGCAACGTGCCAATCCGGGCCGGAGCGCCGATGTATTTCCTAGTCGCTTGAATGTGCTCTGCAAGTTGGCAAATTGTATTTTTTGCCGCGCCGGCGGCGGCAGTCGAACTTGCATACAAGATGCACCTGGACGGGGCGCATGCCCGGAGAAGATCACTGCTTAGGTGCCAGGCCAGGTTCCGTCATTGGCCGTAGGGCCGGCCTGGGGCGTGGCCCTTTGCCAGCGAAAGGAAGAGGCGGCATCAAGGGAAAAGGGGCGGGCTGCCGGTGGGTTGACCGGGCCTTCCCTTTTCAATACATTACTGACCGGTCAGTCAGTAATGTATTCCCATGTCCCTTTGTGATTCCGCCGATCCACCCCGCCGCCGCCGCAAGGAAGCCCGCCCCCAGGAGCTGACGGCGGCTGCCCTGGAGCTGTTTACCGAACGCGGTTTCGCCGCCACCCGGCTGGAGGACATCGCCGCCCGGGCCGGCGTCTCCAAGGGCACCCTGTACCTTTATTTCGACAGCAAGGAAGCCCTGTTCGAGGCGGTGATCCGGGAAGGCATCATCCCGGCCATGAACGAGGGGCGCACCATGCTGGAGGAACATCAGGGCTCGGCCAGCGAACTACTGCGCCGCCTGCTGCTCGGCTGGTGGGAGCTGCTGGGGGAAAGTCCCCTGGGTGGCGTACCCAAGCTGATGGTTTCCGAGGCCGGCAACTTCCCCAAGGTGGCGGCGTTCTACCGGGAGAACGTCATCGACCCGGGCCGCGCCCTGCTGCGGGAGGCCCTGCAGCGCGGCATGGATCAGGGCGAGTTCCGTCCCGTAGATGTGGGCATGGCGGTGGACGTCATCTTCGCCCCCATCCTGATGCTGGCCGTGTGGCGCTATTCCATCGGCCCCTGCTGCGCCGAGGAGGAGCGGGACCCCGTCCGTTTCCTCGACACCCATTTCGATTTGTTGATCAAGGGCCTGCGGCCGTGAGCGCCGCCCCTTCCGGAGTCCTCCCCATGAAAACCATTCCTTCCTTCGCGCTGCTGGCCGTCACGGCCATGGTCCTGGCCGCCTGCGGCAAGGAGGCGCCCAAGGCGCCCGAGCCCCGCCCGGCCCTGACCCAGGTGGTGGGCGCAGTCGGCCAGAGCGACATGCTGTGGGTGGGCGAGGTGCGGGCCCGCTACGAGACCGACCAGGGCTTCCGTATCGGCGGCAAGGTGGTGGAACGCAAGGTGGATATCGGCGCCGTGGTGAAGAAGGGCCAGATTCTTGCCCGCCTGGACCCGGTGGATGCGGGCCTCTCGGCGGCCGCCGCCAATGCCCAGACCAAGGCGGCCGAGGCCGACTTCCTGGTGGCCAAGGCGGAATACGAGCGGCAGAAGAAGCTGCTGGAAAAGCAGTTCATCTCCCAGAGCGCCTTCGACAGCCGCGAGGCCCAGTTTAAGGCCGCCCAGGCCCGCCTCGACCAGGCCCGGGCCCAGGCCGCGGTGACGGGCAACCAGGCCGGCTACACCGACCTGGTGGCGGAAAAGGACGGGGTGGTGACCGACGTCAAGGTGGAGCCGGGCCAGGTGGTCAGCGCCGGCCAGCCGGCCATCCGTCTGGCCCTGGCGGGCGACAAGGAAGTGGTGGTGGCGGTGCCGGAAGGCCGCATGAAGGGCATCGAGCCCGGCACCAGCGCCGTCATCCGCCTGTGGGCCAACCAGGACCAGTCCTACGCCGCCCGGGTGCGGGAAGTGGCGCCGGCAGCCGATGCCGCCACCCGCAGCTTCCAGGTCAAGGTCACCGTGCTGGAGCCGGATGCCGGCCTGCGCCTGGGCATGACCGCCGGCGTGCTCATCGGCAGCGCCGAGGCGCCCCTGCTGGTGCCCACCGCGGCCCTGACCCGTCAGGACGGCAAGAACACGGTGTGGGTGGTCAATCCCCAGAGCGGCGAGGTGCAGCCCCGCAGCGTCACCACCGGGCCCTTCCGGGAGGACGGCGTGGTGGTGGAAAAGGGCCTGGCCCGGGGTGAGCGGGTGGTCATCGCCGGTGTGCACAAGCTGCAACCTGGCCAACTGGTGCGGGCCGTGGAGCCGAGCAACGTGCCCCTGCCCATGGTGGGCGGCGGCGGGGCCGGCCCCGTAGCTGCGACCCCGGCAGCAGCCAAGCCGGCGGAGTCCGCCAAGTGAAGCGCTTCAACATTTCCGAGTGGGGCCTGCGGCATCCGGCCCTGGTGCTCTATTTCATGGTGGCCCTGACCCTGGTGGGTCTGCTGGCCTATTCCAAGCTGGGCCAGTCGGAAGATCCGCCCGTCACCTTCAAGGTCATGGTGGTGCGCACCGCCTGGCCCGGCGCCAGCGCCCAGGAGGTGGAGCGCCAGGTTACCGAGAAGATCGAGAAGACCCTGCAGTCCGTGCCCTACGCGGACATCATCCGCAGCTATTCGCGGCCCGGCGAATCCATGATCTTCTTCCAGGCCAAGGACGCGACCCCTGCGGCGGCGGTGCCGGACATCTGGTACCAGGTGCGCAAGAAGGTGGGCGACATGCGCTACACCCTGCCCAAGGGTATCGAGGGTCCCACCTTCAACGACGAGTTCGGCGACGTGTACGGCAATCTCTACGCCGTGGTCGGCGACGGTTTCGGCTATACGGAACTGAAGCGCCAGGCCGAGGCCATCCGGGCCGAACTGCTGCGGGTGAAGGACGTGGCCAAGGTGGATTTCTTCGGCGAGCAGAAGGAGCGGGTCTATATCGAACTCTCCAACGCCAAGCTGGCCACCCTGGGCATCGATGGCGCCGCCGTGGTGGCCGCCCTGCAGAACCAGAATGCGGTGCTGGCGGCCGGCAGCTTCGATACCCCCAGCGAGCACATCCGCATCGACGTCAGCGGCCGTTACGACGACCTGACGGCCCTGCGGGAAACCCGTCTGCGGGCCAACGGCCGCGAGGTGCGCCTGGGCGACATCGCCAGCATCGGCCGCGGCTATGAGGATCCGCCCACCCAGAAGATCCGCTACATGGGCAAGGAGGCGGTGCTGATCGGCGTCTCCATGGCCAAGGGCGGCGACATCATCCGCCTCGGCGGCGGCCTCGACGGCGCCGTGGCCTCCATCCAGGACCGCCTGCCGGTGGGCCTGGAACTGCACACCGTCTCCTCCCAGCCCCAGGCGGTGCAGCGTTCGGTCAATGAGTTCGTGCGTTCCCTGATCGAGGCGGTGATCATCGTCCTCGGCGTCAGCCTGCTTTCCCTCGGCCTGCGCACCGGCATCGTAGTGGCCATCACCATTCCGGTGGTACTGGCCATCACCTTCCTCTTCATGCAGATCTTCGGTGTCGGCCTGCACAAGATTTCCCTCGGCGCCCTGATCCTGGCGCTGGGCCTGCTGGTGGACGACGCCATCATCGCCGTGGAAATGATGGCGACCAAGATGGAACAGGGCTGGGCCCGGGCCAAGGCGGCCTCCTTCGCCTACGAATCCACCGCCATGCCCATGCTCTCCGGCACCCTGGTTACGGCCGCGGGCTTCCTGCCCATCGCCACCGCCGCTTCCGCCACCGGCGAGTACACCCGTTCCATCTTCCAGGTGACGGTGATCGCCCTGCTCATTTCCTGGGTGGCGGCGGTGCTGTTCGTGCCCTATCTGGGCTACAAGCTGCTGCCGGATTTCGCCCACCACCGGGTGGCCCATCAGGAGCCGGGACGCCTCAGCCGCTGGCTGATGCGCCGCCTGCCCTGGCTCGAACGCTGGCTGCACAAGGAGCCCCACACCCACAGCGAGCACGATATCTACGCCACGCCCTTCTATCGCCGCTTCCGCGCCCTGGTTGATGCCTTCGTGCGGCGCCGCTGGCTGGTGATCGG
>OFJB01000899.1_pt1 | contig 12876 bp, 11 predicted proteins | sample 1775081 | NCBI WGS metagenome assembly OFJB01 (sample SAMN08195771, study PRJEB24354) | sludge metagenome | isolation source: initial sludge from phenol fed wastewater aerobic bioreactor | place: India: Nagpur | collected 2016-06-05 | reverse complement strand
AGCTTTAACGGCATCTTCAATACCGCTGTTTTTGTAACATGCTTTCCATTCATCACAGGTGTGGTCAAACACTATTACTTCCGATGCACCGGCTTTAAGGCAATCCTTTACAATAGCGGCTACCAGATCGGGATTTGTGTTTGCGTTGTACTCCGGTTTCTTGTCCCAACCTATATTCGGCTTAACAACAACCTTATAACCCTTTTTTACATATTTGGTAATTCCTCCCATTGCATTAATCGCCTTATTGTACATTGCTTCGGGTTCTCCTCCCATAACTGCTACCAGATCGGGTTGCTGAGCGCCAGCCGACGGTTCAGATGCGGAGAGGGTGGAAGATTTTATCTGCATGGCTCCGGCAACTCCTCCTATTACTAAAGATTTTAGAAAATTCCTTCTTTCCATGATGAATGATTTTTGGTTAACAAATATACCCAAAAAAAAAACTTTTTTTAAAAATTATCATTATATTGTCTCAAATTTGCCTATGCATATGTTAAAAAGAGTATGGATGTTTTACTACGACGGATTTCGTAGTATGACGGTGGGGAAAACTCTATGGATCATTATTGGAATAAAACTTTTTATTATGTTTTTTATTCTCAAGCTATTCTTCTTCAGACCTGAACTGGCAAAATACAAGACTGAAGAGGAGAAGAGCAAAGTTGTAATAGAGAACCTCACAAAGTAAGAAAACTTAACTTAAACAAAATAGATATTTACCTAAACTAAACCTTATGATACTATCCGCAATAGTAGAGCTGTCGAGGCTTCAGTTTGCACTCACAGCAATTTTCCACTGGTTTTTTGTTCCTCTAACGCTGGGACTTAGCTTCATTATTGCATTTATGGAGACTGCATACTTCAAAACCGGAAATGAGTTCTGGAAAAGAACTACAAAATTCTGGATGAAGATATTTGCCATCAATTTTGCAATTGGCGTTGCAACCGGAATCATTCTCGAATTTGAATTCGGTACCAACTGGAGCAATTACTCCTGGTTTGTAGGGGACATTTTTGGGGCACCTCTTGCTATAGAGGGTATTCTCGCTTTCTTTATGGAGAGTACTTTTTTTGCAGTGATGTTTTTCGGATGGGAGAGAGTTAGCAAGAGATTCCACCTTATGGCAACATGGCTCACAGCAATAGGAGCCAATCTGTCTGCCCTGTGGATTCTTGTGGCTAATGCGTGGATGCAAAACCCGGTAGGTGTTACATTTAATCCGGATTCAGCCCGAAACGAGATGACTGACTTCTTTGCAGTAGCATTCTCGCCGGTTGCAATGAATAAATTTTTCCATACAGTACTGAGTTCTTTTACTCTGGCAGCTGTAGTAGTAATAGGAATTTCAGCATGGTTTCTCCTTAAAGGAAGAGAGGAGGAGTTCTCCAGAAAGAGTATTAAGATAGCTGCTATATTCGGCCTGGCTGCCACTCTTTTAACTGCCTGGACAGGTGATGGTTCGGCATATCAGGTTGCTCAAAAACAACCTATGAAACTTGCTGCTATGGAGGGATTATACGAAGGTAAGAGTGGAGCACCTCTGGTGCTTTTCGGCATACTTAACGGACAAAAAAATATATCTGCCAGGTCTGTTGACTCATTGAAATATCAGACGGAAAAGCCTTTCCACTTTGCTGTTTCCGTACCTAAAGTATTGTCTTACCTGGCAAACAGAGATCTGAACTCATTTGTACCCGGAATTGAAAATATAATAAAGGGAGGTTATCCTGTTACCAAAAACGGAAAGGATACTCTTGCTCTATCTATAGCTGAGAGGATGGAGAGAGGTAAAATCGCAATTAAAAGTCTGGCAGATTATCAAAAAGCCAAACAGGCAGGTGATGAAACAGGTAGAGATATAGCGCTTAAAGATCTTAGGGACAATTTTGAGCACTTCGGATATGGGTATCTCAGCAAACCGGAAGATGCGGTTCCTAATGTTCCTCTTACATTCTATGCTTTCCACCTTATGGTTGGGCTGGGTGTTTACTTTATTCTCTTTTTCATTATTGTACTACTGCTTGAATATAAGAGCAAGATTGCAAAACAGCGTTGGTTTCTGGTTATTTCGATCATAAGCGTACCGCTTGCTTATATCTGTTCTCAAGCGGGCTGGATTGTGGCCGAAGTCGGCAGGCAACCTTGGACAATTCAGGACCTTCTTCCTGTATCGGCATCTGTATCAGGTGTAAATCCAAATGCTGTGATCGCAACCATTGTAATATTCTTTACAATGTTCTCTGTCCTTCTCATTGCAGAGTTGGCAATTATGTTTAAACAGATTAAAAAAGGGCCGGGAGCCTGAGTTATCAATAAAAGTTAAATAAGATGAATATGCTATATATGCTTCAACACTATTGGTGGCTGGTAGTATCGCTGCTGGGCGCCCTTCTGGTTTTTCTTCTATTTGTACAGGGAGGTCAAACTCTTTTGTTCGGTACTGCAAAAACCGAAGATGAAAAGAGCCTTCTCGTAAATGCATTCGGACATAAATGGGAACTTACATTTACAACTTTGGTAACATTCGGAGGCGCAATGTTTGCCTCATTTCCGCTTTATTACTCTACAAGCTTTGGCGGAGCATACTGGCTCTGGATAACCATTCTATTACTCTTTGTAATACAAGCTGTATCTTATGAGTTCAGAAATAAAGCAGGAAATCTGTTAGGGAAGAGGAGCTATGAGTTTTTCCTCTTTCTCAATGGATCATTAGGTACAATATTTCTCGGAATTGCTGTAGGTACCTTCTTTACAGGTGGCAATTTTGTGATGGATAAGATGGAGATTACCAATATCGCAAAGCCAGTAATATCATACTGGATAAACAGTTGGCATGGACTTGATGCTGCGGTTGTACCATTTAATATTCTGCTCGGCATAGGGGTTTTTCTTGCCGCCAGAACACTTGGTCTTATGTATGTTATAGGTAATATTGATAATGCCGAGCTTATCGAAAGATCCAGAATAAAGGTCAAAATAACAGGGAGCGCGTTTGTTGTTGGCTTTGTAGGAATATTAATATTTCTATCGATGTTGACAGGATACTCAGTAGATCGCGAATCAGGCTTTATATCGGCTGTAGAACATAAGTATCTGCTTAATTTCCTGCAGCTCAAATGGCCGGTTATAATGCTCCTTGCCGGGGTCGTTCTTGTTTTGAGCGGGATGACTATGATCTTTCTCAAGAGAGACAAAAACAGTTTTTATGTAACAGGCGGTGGTGTAGTCCTGGCAGTCTGGAGCTTGCTAATCGTTGCAGCCTTCAACAACACAGCATTCTTCCCGTCTAATGTTGATGCTCAATACTCTCTAACACTTTACAACAGCTCATCAAGCGAATTTACATTAAAGACCATGGCTGTTGTTTCGGTACTGATTCCTTTTGTACTTGCGTATATTGTCTACGCCTGGAGAGAGATGACAAAGAAGAAAATCAGTACCGAAGAGTTGGAAGATCCAAATTCGATTAAGTATTAATTATTATTTGCCGGCTGTTCATAATTATATTGAGAGCCGAGCATACTGTGAGGAATTGAATATACAGCTAAAGTAAGAAGTGCTGCCGCAATATATAACCAGCGGCGCACTTTTTTCCTGTTTAAAAGGAGAGCTGCCAGCCAAACAATAAACATAACAATCGTTTTATTGTCGGTAAGGTCGTGTCCAAAAGGCCATCCCGACCAGTATACTCCAAATGCATATTTTTGAACTATCGGTCCCAGTACAAGTCCTCCAATAAATAGGAATATGACTGTTATTAGAGCATATTTTTTACATTTATCGGATCCGGCCAGAGCTATTACCCCTGTATATGTTGCGATAAGCATTGCAAAAAACATCAGAAGTATATGTGGAATGAGTATCGATGCAGGAACACTGTTTTTAAATCTTAATATTACCGGATTCTCTTTATAGACAACCTGCTCCTGTACTCCGTCGTTAACAGACAGATAATATTGAATCTTACCTGCAGGCGGTTGGGAAGGCAGATTGACCTCGAAGAGATCTCCGCTCTGTTTCATTATTAAAGGAGTGTACTCATCGGTTGAGGGGTATCTTTTATAATATAATGTTACACTTATATTATCATTCAGTCCTTTTGCCTCAAATTCGAATGGAGATGTATGTACACCACTCTCTGCAGCCTTTCCGTCACCTGGCTTAATGTCTGTTTCAAGACTTCTGAGAAGCTTAACAGAATATACACCAGATGTGGTGGCTATCTTTGCCTCGATAGGATTTGTCGGTCCGGTTTTTCTTTGATAGATTACTGCTGCAATTGTAATAACAACGGCTAAAGTCCAGAATACGAAATTTTTCATAATTCAACTGTAAAATTTATTATTTTTCCTTCACGTTTAACAACTATCTCTGTTTTTTGGCCGGCTTTTAACTCCCCCAGCCTGGCCATATATTCATAAATATTCTTTACAGGCTTACCTCCCATAGAGATGATAATATCACCGGCTAATAATCCTGCTTTATCTGCTGCTTTTCCGCTGCTTATCGCACCTATTCTGAAGCCATCCCCAACTTCGTATGTGAAGTCAGGTACAACACCAAGTGTCACCTTAAATGAAGTTCTTACCGGCTCTGCTTCACCCTCAACATAGGTATATTGAGGTATAAATCTGCCCGAAGCAAACTCATAGGCCAGATCATTAATATAAGAGGCCACTTTTGATGTTCCCTCGTAGTTTATCAGTGATGGATCATCTTCGGGAGTGTGGTACTGCTGGTGGACACCGGTTGTAAAAAAGAGTACAGGAACCCCTGCTGAGTAAAACGAAGAGTGGTCAGATGCTCCAGTTCCCCCTTTTGTTTCTGAGATCTTAAAAAGATAATCGGAGTTAATCATTGCCAGCAGAGAGTCTGCCTTTTTAAATGTCCCTACCCCTCCGGCCTGAATTTTATCATCTACCAATCTGCCTACCATGTCCAAATTCAACATAATAGAGGGCAGATTGCCGGCCTTTTTCATAGAATCAGCCAATGCCTTGGACCCTAACAATCCTCTCTCCTCCCCTCCGAATGCGGCAGCAACAATATCGAATTTTAAGCTCTTTGTCTTCTCTGCCAATGAAGAAGCAATTTCCAGCATTGCAGCAACACCACTTGCGTTATCATCAGCTCCATTGTGTATCTCTCTTCTACCGGGAGTTCTGCTGCCGTACTCTCCCATGCCAAGATGGTCAAAATGGGCTCCTATCATAATTGTTCCTGAGGCGTTCTTTACCCTTTTAACCATAACCACATTTGCACTTCGTCCCCTCAGGGTATTCATAAGAATAGCTCCGGAGATCTCAACCTCAGGACTCCCTTTAATCTTATATGCCAGATCCTTTGAGATACATATCACTGGGATTGATAGCTGTGAAGCAGCATCGGATACTTTAAATCCTGAATTATCATCGGAGTAGAAAATCAGTGCAGATGCCCCGAGATCGGCAAATTTGACTGCAGCCATTCTAACTGCATCCGGTGAAGATTTAAATAGAATAGCACTCCCCTTTAAATTATCAATATTATCGGGTATAGAGTCCAGGCAGATCGCTTTTGATGAAAATTTTCCGCTACCAGAAAATGGAACAGTAAAATAATCTACTCCCGTTTTAAGTGACTCTTCACCAAATTTAATAAAAGAGGATTTATCCTCTACTCTTCCTTTCAGAAATTGAAATTCAAAAAAAGGATCGTTATATAGAGGTGAGAATCCGCTCCTCTCCAAATGACGCTCTATATAATTCATTGCAAGGGTATCACCCTCGGTTCCGGGAAGTCTGCCTTTGAGTTTATCTGATGCAAGATACTCAATATGTTTTTTTATTGCAGATGATTTTATATTTTGAGCCGATATATTACCAGCTGATAATAAGGCAATTAATATAAGTAACAAAGATTTTCTCATAAAAAAATATTATTCACAAAAATAGAATTATTTGGTAGATTAAAAAAGATATCTACCTTTGTAGTGTATTACTTCACTAATACACTAATGAAATAGGTTATGATAAGTATTAAAAATTTAAATTTCAACTATGGTAAAAATAAGGTTTTCAGTAATCTGGACCTTAATATCGAGTGTGGGAAGATCTACGGTCTTCTCGGCGAAAACGGCGTTGGTAAAACAACGTTACTCAAATTGATCTCTGGTCTTCTTCCGGTAAAAAAAGGGAGTTGTACCGTATGTGAACATATACCTTACAATAGGGAGGTTCAATTTTTAGAGAGCATCTGCTATGTTCCGGAAGAGATCTCCTGCCCCTCTATTTCACTAATCGATTACGGAAGAAACAGGGGAGAATTTTATCCGGCGTTCAATATGGATGAGTATATCGGATATCTCACTCAATTCGAATTAAAATCCGATATGAATTTTCAGAAAATCTCATACGGTCAAAAGAAGAAAGCCATAATCGCCTTTGCTTTCGCAACAAATACAAAAATTCTATTGATGGACGAACCAAGCAATGGTTTGGATATTCCCTCAAAATCGCAGCTAAGGAAAATTATATCTGCAAATGCTTCCGAAGAGAGGTGCATAATTATTTCGACACATCAAGTAAGAGATCTGGAGAATATTATCGATCCTATAATCATTCTGGATAAAGATGCCGTTTTGTTGAATGCATCGGTTGAAGAGATAAGCCGCAAGCTCTCTTTCAGGTTCAGCGACAGAGAGAGTGCAGATGCATTGCATAATGAGCAGAGTATCGGTGGTTATATTTCGGTAGAAGAGAATATCACCGGATCGGATGATAATGTGAATATTGAGGCACTGTTTAATGCCACAATAAAAAACAGAAAGAGAATTCAGACAATTTTTAATAGCAAATAGTATGAAAAAGAGTATAAATATAGGTCGTATAGGCAGATTGATAAAGAAGGATCTGTCTGAAAATTTACGCAAAATCGTTGTAATTGTTTCAACAATGATTATTACCACAATAGCAGTATGGTTACTGACTGTGATTTTAAAAGGGGACTCTGCAACCGGAGCTTCTGAGAGACTCAATTTCATCTCAACACTTACCAGTGTATCTCTCTTTATCACCCCATTTATTCTTTATGGATTTATAAATCATAAGCTTCACGGTGTAAATTACTCAATGCTGCCGGCAACAGTTCTGGAAAAATTAATCTCTATGTTAATTGTCGGAAGTGTAATAGTGCCACTGGTTATCTATTGCGGAGCAATGATTACCGATACTATACTCGCTCTGGTAACACCATCGGTATACAAAGGGTACACATTTGCAACATCTGAGAACATATTTAACACAAGTTCGAGTTTTGTCAAAGTAGCCGGAACATTTACGCTGATTACCAGCACTGCAATTTATGGGAATCTTCTATTTCGTAAGAATAAGATGTTGATGACAATTTTATCGGTTATTGGTATAAATATGCTCCTGATGGTAGTGTTGATTATACTAATAAAATCGGGGCTGGATCTCTCCGAGTGGGCTAAGAACTATACTGTTAACAATGGAGGTCAGGTTGTTATAACAATGGGAAAATCATCAGGATTCTTTGTAGATGTGAACAGAACAGTAAATATCATATTCTTTATTCTGATCCCATCGGCACTGTACACTGCGTCATATTTCCGTCTTAAAAGAATAAGATTTTAATTATGGCTGAATTTAATCAACACAAGCCCATATACCTTCAGATTGCAGATACAGTATGCGACAAAATTTTGTCGGGAGAGTATCTGCCTGGTGAAAGAATTCCTTCGGTGAGGGAGTTGGGGGCATCTCTGGGAGTAAATCCTAATACAATTATGCGTACTTATGAATACTTGCAAACACTGGAGATAATTTTTAACAGCAGAGGCATCGGATACTCTGCCTCCATTGATGCGAGGGAGAAAATAGTATCTGCTCAGAAAAAAATCTTTCTTGAAGAGGAACTTCCTAATCTATTGAAAAGATTGAAGTTACTCGGAATTGAACCGGAAGAGATCATTAGCAGGTTAAAATAAATTAAAAAAAATTGCAACAAAATAGGTAGTTAGGTCGTCTAAATAGCAAACAAATTTTAGTACTATGTATTACAAGGTTATTTTATTTCTTTCAGTATTCTCATTTAACATTATCTGCAGCAATCCTGTTGCAGCTAAGACAGACAGGGCTGTAACCGGAAAGGTTATAGAGAAGAAGACGGGAGCTGTTCTCCCTTATGCAACTGTAACGATTCAGTCAGAAGAGAAGTCGGTTCTCGGAGGTGCATACACTGCTGAAGACGGTAAATTCAAAATTTCAAATATAGAAGAGGGTGAAAAAACAATTAAGGTTTCATTCATAGGATATAAGGATACAACTATAACAGCTCTTATTGAGTATATCAATTCAACTTGTGACCTGGGGACCATAGAACTCGATCCGAATGCTACCCAGCTTAAGGCGGCGGTAGTTACCGCAAGGGTTCCGGTGATTGAGCAGAAACTAGATAAAATTGTTATGAATGTTTCGGAGGCTGTTCACACTCAAGGAAGCGATGCTCTTGAGGTGTTGAGAAAGGCTCCCGGAGTGAGTGTAGACCCTTCCGGAAACATACTTTTAAATGGCCAGGCAGTGCAGATATGGATCGACAACCGCCCAAGCAACCTTACGGGAGAGGATCTGGTAACCTTGTTAAATTCAACCGATGGCTCAACAATTGATAAAATTGAGATAATGTCCCATCCATCGTCGAAATTTGATGCCTCCGGATCAGGTGGAATTATCAACATCAAGACTAAAAAGAATTTTCTCAAGGGCCTCAACGGATCAGTCAGATTAGGATATGATGCCGGTTATTACAACAAGGTAAACAGTGGAGTTAACGGAACAGTGAACTTAAATTATCGTAGTGAAAAGAATAATACATTTTTAATGGTCTCTCCAAGATATAATGAAAACTTCTATAATTTTTTATCTGAGACCAAATATGGAAATACTGTTCTTGAGAGTCAGACCAAACAGCAATTCTACTCAAGCTCACTCAACTATAAACTTGGTAATGACTTCTATATTAACAAGAAAAATGTATTCGGATTCATTGTATATGGATTTACCCGTGATATGAATGATAAGAGTTTCGGCAATACTGGCAATCAGTTTTATGTTAACAACCAGCTTCTTAGCAGCACCGATACCAAAATAAGAGATGACAAGAGTACCGGAAATATTTCAGGAAACCTCAACTACTCTTACTATATTAAAGATGGAAGCGAGCTGACACTAAATTTCGATCACAGCTATTACAGCATCGATAATGGAGCCAATCAGAATAATGAAACGGTTGACGGACAAGGGAACCCATTGACACCTGTAATATTCAGGAGTAATTCGGAACAGCTGATTAATCTCACTTCGTTTAAAGCAGATTATGAGCAGATTGTATGGAAGACAGCTAAACTCGAAACCGGATTCAAAGTAGCTCAGTCATATACCGATAATGATCTGATAAGAGAGGATTACATAGGTGGAAATTGGCAAAATAACACTAATTACAGCAGCCTTTTCAACTATACCGAAACAATATCTGCAGGATACCTTTCACTTGCCAAACAGATAAATCCTAAACTGGTAGCAAAAGCCGGCCTTAGAGCGGAGTATACCGATTCAAAAGGTAACTGGAAGAGTTCACAAACAAGAACATCAAAAGGATACCTGGATTTCTTCCCGAATATTTACTTAGGTTACACTCCATCAAAGGATTTCAGATATCAACTCTCCTACTCATTAAGGATCACAAGACCAAACTACAATATGTTAAATCCTTTCCAGCAGTATGTTGATGCTCAAAGCTCCGTTAAAGGTAATCCCGATCTGAATCCTGAGAAGACTCACGAATTTACAATGTCAATCGGTTACAAGTCCAATTTTAATCTGGCTCTGATATACCAGCAGACTGACAATAAGATTATCCAGAACCCATATTTCAACGAGGAGTCAGGTGAGAAACTTCTGATATTTGAAAATTTCGGAATTCAAAAATTCGCAGGAGCAGCATTCTCTATTACAGAATATCCATTGACAAAATGGTTGAGAGGTAATCTCAATACTTTCGGGGCTTGGATTTATAATAAGGGAAAAGAGGATTACACATCGGAGAGCTTTTTCAGTCAGAGCAATGCCGTACTCTCATTTCTTCTCCCAAAAAGCCTGAAATTTGAAGTTAATGCAATGTTTCAAACAGGTCTGCCTTACGGATATTTCAGAATTCTTCCTCAGGGCTCTCTCTCCCTTGCTGTTAAGAAGAGCTTTATGAATAATAAAGCCGATCTTGCGATCAACATCAATGACATCTTCAATACCCAGCATGAAAGAATCAGAATTGATGACTACACAAATACAAAATATAAATTAGACCAATATAATAAAAGCAGATTTGTAGGTGTAAACTTCACATACAAATTCGGACAGGGCAAAGCTGCCCGTCAGAGAAAGGTTGGTGTTCAGGATGAGGCCAGCAGGGTTCAGTAATCCCGTAGGGTTCAATAAATAATAAAAGGTAAGCAATACGAACAAATCAGTTGCCCGATGCCCTTAGAGTATTTTTAAGTAAAGAGACTATAGTCATCGGGCCAACTCCTCCGGGAACCGGAGTAATGTATGAGCACTTAGGTGCAACCTCATCGAACAGGACATCTCCTTTCAACTTAAAGCCGGCTTTATTGTCGGCTTTTACTCTTGTAATACCTACATCAATAACCACAGCACCCTCTTTTACCATATCACCCTTTAGAAATTCCGGGACTCCTAAGGCTGCGATAATTATATCGGCATCAAGAGTGATGCTCTTTATATCTTTTGACCTGCTGTGGCAGATGGTCACCGTACAGTCACCCGGATAACCTTTTTGAGAGAGCAGATTTGCAAGCGGTCTGCCTACAATATTGCTTCTGCCTAGAATTACGCACTTTTTACCGGATGTCTCGATCTTATACCTCTCCAGAAGTTCCATTATCCCAAATGGCGTTGCTGATACAAATGTAGGAAGGCCCAGTACCATTCTGCCAAAATTTTCAGGATGGAAGCCGTCAACATCTTTTGAAGGATCTATGGTATTAATTACCAGCTGCTCATCAATATGTTTAGGTAATGGAAGCTGAACAATCAATCCGTGAACATTAGGATCGGAATTGATTTCGCGAATCTTATCCAACAGAGTGCTCTGATCTACAGTATCGGGGTATCTGATAATTGTTGAATCGAAGCCCACCTGCTGGCAGGCACGCTCTTTACCGGCAACATAAGTCTGGCTTGCACCATCCTCTCCAACAAGGATCGCAATAAGATGTGGCCTCTGCCCTCCTCTTGCAATAATTTCCCTAACCTTTTCGGCAATTTCGAGTTTAATCTGCTCCGATGTCGCTTTTCCGTCTAAAAGTGTCATAATTCTATCTTTTGTTATTGCTTTATTATCTGGGCAGATAAATTTTATCTGCGCATTGCACCCATAGCCTTGAGTGCATTCTTTCCGGCTCCTCCCATCATTCCCTTCATGACTTTTCTGGTATCTTCAAATTGTTTGATAAGTCTGTTCACCTCGGCTATTGTGGTTCCGCTTCCGATTGAAATCCTCTTGCGCCTGCTACCGTTTAAAATTGAAGGGTTCTCCCTCTCCTCCGGAGTCATCGACATTATGATAGCCTCTATTCCTTTAAATGCGTCGTTATCAACGTTAACATCTCTGAGAGCTTTTCCTACTCCGGGAATCATCGATGCAAGATCCTTGATGTTACCCATCTTCTTGATCTGCTGGATCTGATTGTAAAAATCGAGAAGCGTAAACTGATCCTTTGCAATCTTTTTCTGAAGTCTTCTTGCCTCCTCTTCATCAAACTGCTCCTGTGCCTTCTCAACTAGGGAAACAACATCTCCCATTCCAAGGATTCTATCTGCAATCCTCTTCGGATGGAAGAGATCAAGTGCTTCAAGTTTTTCGCCCGTGCTAACAAATTTTATAGGCTTATTAACAACAGCCTTTATTGATAGTGCAGCACCTCCTCGAGTATCCCCATCCAGTTTGGTAAGAACAACTCCGTCAAAATTCAATCTATCATTGAAAGCTTTAGCTGTCTCTACAGCATCCTGCCCTGTCATCGAGTCAACAACAAACAGAGTTTCGGTAGGTGATACCGATTTTTTTATTGCTGCAATCTCCTGCATCATCTGCTCGTCTACGGCAAGACGTCCGGCAGTGTCTATAATTACTACCGAAAAGCCCTCTTTTTTGGCTCTGACTATTGAATTTTTTGCAATAGAGACAGGATCTTTAACCCCCTCCTCAGAATAAACCTCTACTCCTGCCTGACCAGCCAAAACCTTTAACTGGTCAATTGCGGCGGGACGATACACGTCGCAAGCCGTAAGCAGAACCTTCATCCCCTTTTTCGATTTGAGATTCTGAGCCAGTTTTGCCGAGAATGTGGTTTTTCCGGAACCTTGCAAACCGGCAACGAGGACAACTCCCGGAGATCCTTTCACATTTATCTCCTGCGCCTCGCTTCCCATAAGTTCTGCAAGCTCGTCGTGGACGATCTTTGTGAGCATCTGCCCCGGTTTAACAGCTTTTAGCACATCCTGTCCGAGTGCCTTCTCCTTTACTTCGTCACAAAAGTTTTTGGCAATTTTGTAACTCACATCGGCATCGAGCAGTGCCTTTCTGATATCTTTTAATGTTTCGGCAACATTAATCTCTGTAATTTTTCCCTCTCCTTTCAGTAATTTAAAGGAGCTCTCCAGTCTATCTATTAAATTTTCAAACATCACTTATTATTAGAGTCGCAAATGTAATCGTTTCATTAGTGTCCGGTAAAAAATCATAAAAGTTCTTTGAAAATATTGAAAGTTAGGTAATTACAGAGGTCTTACGAG
>OFJB01000894.1_pt1 | contig 12933 bp, 10 predicted proteins | sample 1775081 | NCBI WGS metagenome assembly OFJB01 (sample SAMN08195771, study PRJEB24354) | sludge metagenome | isolation source: initial sludge from phenol fed wastewater aerobic bioreactor | place: India: Nagpur | collected 2016-06-05 | reverse complement strand
CCGATAGCTCAGTCGGTAGAGCGCCGGACTGTTAATCCGTAGGTCCCTGGTTCGAGCCCAGGTCGGGGAGCCAAATAAGGCAAGGAAAGCCCGCTACACAAAACGTAGCGGGCTTTTTCTTTTGCCGCCCGCCGTTGCCGTATGGTTACCGTTTGCAGGTGAATAGAGCGCTGCATTACCGCCCGCTCTTGCTCAAGTTCTCTTGCACTGGCGGACATATCGCGCCATCTGTACATCTTCGATTCCAGCATGACCTACTACGTCCAGTTCAACTACTGGATGAGGTCACATGTCCCGATCGTTCAATGGCGGTTTTCTCGCCGGCCTGGTGTCCGGTGGCATGAGGGGCTACAGCATCGGTCGCCAGATCAAGCAGGATCAGGCCGTCGATGCCGTCATGGAGGCGAAGCCCGAGCAGTCGCAGGGCTACACCGCCGACGACGGCCGCAAGCTGGAGGCGCTGGCCAGTGCCAAGGACGCACAAGGCAATGCGCTCTACACGATCGGCGCCGACGCCGATGGCAATTACACCGTCACCCCGAACCAGGCCAGCCAGGGCCAGGACGGGCGCGTCATGCCAAGCCAGGTCATCCAGCGCCACACCGTCACGGACTTGATGGGCGATCGCTACGACGGCGCCTTGACGAACAGCCAGGTCGGCGACAAGAAGGCTCGCAAGCTGGTGGATGCTGTCTCCCTCTCCGACCCCATGCGGGCGGCGACCGCCAGCATCATGCTGGGCAAGGCCGATCGGGAGGAAGCGGATCGCCTGGCGCTGCAGCAGGCCATGCGCGGCGGGGCGGGGTCGTTCTTGCCCAGTTCAGTCACTGGCGGCGGACAGACGCCGGCCGCTGGCGGCACGAGCCATATCGCCAGAGCGGCGAATGGCGCGGCCAGCCTGGACGAGTACCTCAAGACCAGCACGCCCAAGGTGATCGACGTGCTCCTGCGCCAGGGCAAGATCGAGCAGGCGCAGGCGTACCAGAAGTTCATCGACAGCCAGGAAGGCAAGGACTATGCACGAGCCTGGATAGACGGCGTGCGCCGGTTCTCGATCGGCGACACGAAGGGCGCCCTGAAGTCGTTCGAGAACCTCTACAACAGCCAGCTCTACCGGGACGGCAACACGGTCAAGCTCACCCCCGGGCGCGACCCGCGCACCATGACGGTCACGCAGATCGGCCCGGACGGTAAGCCACTGGGCGAAACCACCGTCGGCACCGACGCCCTGCTCGGACAGGCGGCCCTCTACCTGGCACCCCATGAGGCGGTGAAGTACTACGCCGAGCAGACCGCCAAGCGCACATCCGAGGCTGCCCTGATGGAGCGCCAGCAGGCGATCGAGGATCAGCGCCAGGCCGGCCGCCAGGCGATGGCCGATCGCACCGACGCCCGCACCCAGGCGCAGATCGCCGCCGCCGATGCGCGCTCGCAGGCCCAGATCGCTGCTGCCGACCAGCGCCTGAGCCGCACGCTCGATGCACGTGCCGATCCCAGCGCCAAGCCGCTGACCGTCACCCAGCAGCGCAGCAACCTGGAAATCGACGCTGCGCGCGAGTACGTCAGTGGGCTCGACCCGGAGGAAATCCGCCGCCGCACCGCCAAGACCACCAACACCGGCCGCGAGAACCCGGACTACGACCCAGCCCTCGCGCGCCAGGCCGCGCTGGCCGCGCGCCGCAAGATCGGCGAGGACGAGCAATTCGACAGCGCGCCCCGCACGCCGCAGAAGTCGCCGGGCGAGCTGCGCAAGGAAGTCGCCAAGCGCTTTGGCGCCGACCGCACCATGAACAAGTACAAGCTGGGCCATGACACCGATAAAGGCGTCGAGGTGCTGGACGCACGCGGCAAGCTGGTCGGCTACTACCGCTGATCGGGGGCGCCATGTCATTCGTGCCTCTGGATGAGATCGAGGACACCGCTGTCGCGCCAGACGCGGTATCTGCACGCAGTGGCTTCGTGCCACTGGCTGAGGCGCAGGCCGACACGCCCGCCGCACCAGGCAAGCCGGCACAGGGTTTCGTGCCGCTGCTCGAGGCCGACGGCCAGCCCACCGAGCCCGGTCAGCCTTCGCCCGCCGCCGGGGGTGTGCTGCGCAACGTCCTGCTGAACAACCCCCTGACCGCCCTGGGCGAGGTCGCGCTGAACCTGGGCAGCATGGGCGTCGCGCAACCGCTGGCCGGGATCGCCGGCCTGGCGACCGAAGGCGCGCACCAGCTCGGCATCACCGACAAGCGCGGCGCCGATGTGGTGCAGTCGGTCGGCGATGCCCTGACGTACCAGCCGCGCGGCGAGATGGGGCAGCAGGCGGCCGGCATCGTGGCCTACCCGTTCCAGAAGCTGGCCGAGGGGGCCCAGTGGGCCGGCGGCAAAACGCTCGACGCGACCGGCAGCCCGCTCGCGGCCACGGTGGTGGACACGGCGATCCAGTCCTTGCCCATGGTGGGGCCGGTCGCCCTGAGCCGCCGGGCGCCCAGCGCCCCGTTTGCCCCGAAGTTCGACGCCGCCGACTATCACGCCTACCGCCGCACCCTGGAATCGGGCGGCCGGGCCACGGCCAAGAACCCGCGCAGCACGGCGCTCGGTGCGGATCAGTTCACCGCCGGCACCTGGCTGCGCACCGTGGAGCAGGCCGCGCCGGACTGGGCGCAGGGCTTGACCCGCGCCGAGTTGCTGGAGCTGCGCACCGACCCGGTGAAGTCCGGCGAGATGGCGCGCGCCCTCGATGCGGCCAACAGCCGGGTGCTGCAAGCGGCAGACGTGCCGGTCACCAACGAGACGATGTATGCCGCGCATCACTTGGGGCCGGATGCAGCGGTTCGCATGGCGCGCGCGGCGCCGGACACGCCCATGGGTGACCTGCTGACGCCCAGGCAGATCGCGGCCAACCAGTACCTGAAGAACAAGACCGTCGCCGAAACGCTGGCCTACTGGGACAAGCGTGCCGGCAGGCCGGTGCAGCCGCCCGCCCAGCGTGGCGGCTTCGTGCCGCTGGATGAGGCCCAGCCCATTGCCACCCAGCCACGCCCGCCGCGCGAGCCCGGACCCGCCGTCGATGGCCCCGACGCCCTGGCCGCCGAAGCGCTCGCGCCCGACAGCCTGGCACCAGACGCGGCGCGTGCCGAAGCCATGGTGCCGGAGGCACCGCCGGTTGACTTGCTGACCACCAAGCTGACACCCGAGCAGCGCGGCGTGGAGGTGGTCGCCCGCAACCTGGCCGACACCATCGATGCCGTCACGCCCGATCCCATGCGCCGCGTTGCGGGCTACCGGGGCGAGGCCCAGCGCGTGCGCGCCGCCGCCGATGACGTGGCCGCCAGAGGTCTGCCCGACGTGGCCAGCGCCTACCGCGCCGCAGCCGATGCGCTGGAGCAACGCGCCACCCTGACCGCCGACGGCGTGCATGACGGCATCACCGGCACGTCCCACGTCCAACTGCTGGACGGCAATCCCCGCTACGCCGAGCTGATGGCCCAGCCAGGCATGACCCCCAGGCTGGCCCGCCAGCTGCTCGCCGACGAGATCGCCGGTCCGCGCTCGTCCGCTGGCGTCATGCAGCCCGACGACCCCACCATCACCCAGCGTGCGCGGCGCAACGACGCTGGCGCCTGGGTGGCGCAGGATCGATGGGGCAACGACTGGCCCGACTCGCCCCAGTTCGACAGCCCTGGCACGGCTGCCCGCTGGGGGCAGCTCAAGGGCATGGGGCTCGATGAGCAGGCCAATGCGCTGGTGCGCCAGCCGGCCCGGGCGGCGCCCGGTGGCCAGGCCAGGTCCATGCGGCTGGTCGATGTAGACGGCGAGCTGTCCCGCGCTGCGAGGCGCCAGCAGAAGCTGGCCGACACCGCCGCCTACGGCGAGATTTTCGAGCCCGAGCGCGCCAGCCTGGCTGCCAAGGTGCGGGCGCTGGAGCTGGAACGCGCCGCTTTGCTGGCGCCCGACGAATTGCGAATGGGCGCTGCCGATCCAGCAGGCGCCCCGGTGCAGTCGCGCCAGGCTGGTGCAGGTGGACGGGCGGACGATGCTGCTGTCCGAGGCCGCGCGGCTGCCGGGGATGCCTTCGCGCAACGCCATCAAGCGCCGGCTGGCCAAGGGGCTGCCACTGCGCGATCCGCCGGCCGTGCACTGACCGATGGCGACGTGCTGCCCAAGGATGGCACGGTGAACATGGGGCCGGGTGCCAACCACGTCGGCCTGATCGACGACAGCCTGCCGCGTTTGGGTGCGCCGGCCGCTGGCCGGGTACAGGCTGGCGCTGGAAAGCCCCGTGCCGAGCCGATCCGGCGCGAGGACATCCTGATCCCCTTCGCCAAGGCGCTGAACACCAGCATCTATACCGGCCGCGTGAAGGGCAAGAAAACCATGGGCACGTTCCAGACGGGGACGGAAACCGTGCGCGTCAAGCGCCATGCCGATCTGGAGGTGGCCGCGCACGAGCTGGCGCACCTGATCGACGAGCGCGTGCCCAAGGTGCGCGAGGCCTGGCTGAAAGGCCCCGACGCCAAGGCCATCAACCACGAGCTGCGCGAGATCAGCTACGACAACGGCAAGGTGTACGAGGGCTTCGCCGAGTTCGTGAGGCTGTACATGACCCAGCCCGACGCCGCAGCGGCCAAGGCGCCCATCTTCTCGCGCTGGTTCGATGACTTCGTGCAAACGCACAAGTACGGCCCGGCGATCCTGAAAGCCCGCGAGGGCATGGGCGAGTGGTTCGCGCAGGATGCGCTTGACCGTGCGCGCAGCAAGATCGGCCTGCACCGGCCGCTGTCCGAGGCCATGGACGGGCGTTGGGATGCGTTTCGCCAGGCCGTGGCCGACGACCTGCACGGCATCTACCGGATGGAGCGCGAGCTGTCGGGCGGCAAGATCGCGCCGGCCGGCGCCTACGAATCGGCCCGCCTGGCCCGCGCTTCGGCCAGCATCGCCGATGGTGCCCTGCGCTGGGGCTACCCGGTGAAGAACACCGACGGCTCGTTTTCCTGGAAGGGCCAGGGGCTGGAGGAAATCCTCAAGCCCATCGCCGGCAACCTGAACGACGGCCTGCTGTACTTCGTCGGCAAGTCGGCCGACGAGCTGCTGAGGCAGGGCCGGGAGCACCTGTTCACGCGGGCCGAGGTCAACGCCATGCTGGCCTTGCGCCGGCCCGAGTTCGACAAGGCCTTTGCCGGCTACCAGGCCTGGAACCGGGGCATTCTGGACTTTGCCGAGGAGCAGGGCGTCATCAACCCCGAGGCGCGCGCGCAGTGGCAGCGCAGCCAGTACATGCCCTTTCACCGCATCGGTCAACCCGGCCAGGGCCGCGTCAAGCCGGGCGACTGGTCGGGCGTGAAGGCGCTCACAGGCGGCACCGAGAACCTGCGCGACATCCTGGGCAACATGACCGCCAACGCCGCCATGCTGATCGACAAGGCGGTGAAGAACGAGGCGCGCGTGAAGATCGCCAACCTGGCCGAGAAGGAAGGCAGCGGCGGCGGGCGCTTCATGACCCGCATCCCGCCCGAGGAGCGGCCGGTCAAGCTGCCCAAGGACGCCGTGATCAACGGCATGGCCAAGGCCATGGGGCTGGACAAGGCCGACCCGGCGGCCAGGGCGGTGATCGACGGCCTGCGCAAGACGCTGGACGAGGCCCCCGGCCTGATCGACGTGCTGCAGACCAACATCCCACCGGCGGGCGGCAACGTGGTGGCCGTGCTCAGGAAGGGCAAGCCCACCTGGTACGAGGTCGGCGACCCGATCCTGCTGCGCGCGCTGGAAAGCATTGACCGGCCCGCGCAGCCCTGGGTGATGAAGTGGCTGAGCCTGCCCAAGCGCATCGGCCAGACCACCGTCACGATGACGCCCGACTTCATGCTGGCCAACATCGCGCGCGACACGATCCAGGCCGGCGTGATGAGCCGCGCGGGCTTTCGGCCGGTGGTGGACAGCATCAAGGGCATGCGGATGCGCCTGACCAACGATCCGGTCTACAAGGAGTTCATCGCCAACGGCGGCGGCCTGTCCTCGATCTACCTGGATGAGGGGCGCTTCCGTGCCAAGCTGGAGAGGTTCTACGCCAGCAAGGGCATTGACTACCGCACGGTGCTCAACGCGCCGGAGAAGCTGATGGGCTTCGTGGAGACACTGGCCGATGCCTTCGAGGTCAGCACCCGCCTGGGCGAGTACAGCCGCGCCATCGAGGCCGGCGAGCATCCGCGTCACGCCGCCTACCTGGGGCGCGAGGTCAGCACGGACTTTGCCATGCGCGGCGACAGCCAGGCGCTCGGCTTCATGACCGACACCGTGATGTTCTTGCGGCCGGCGATCACGTCCTTCGATCGCCTGTTCCGTGGCCTGGCGCACGATCCGAACCGAGGCGCCATCGCCACCAAGGCCGGCGTGGTGGCGCTCATGAGTTCGGCGCTGTACCTGCTGAACAAGGATGACCCGCGCTACCAGGACTTGCCCGACTGGGACCGGGATGGCAACTGGCATTTCTTCGTCGGCGACCAGCACTTTCGATATCCCAAGATTTGGGAGATCGGCGCCATGGCATCGCTGGCCGAACGCTCGACTGAGGCCATCATCAAGGCCGACCCGGAGGGCACCGGCAAGGACTTCGCGCGCATCTTGGGCGCGACCTTCAATCTGAACTACATGCCGCAGATCGTCGCGCCGCTGGTGGAGCAGGCGACCAACCGAAGCGGGTTCACCAAGGCGCCGATCGAGACGCCGGGCATGGAGAACATTCAGCCCTTCCTGCGCGCGAAACCGTCCACCAGCGAAACCATGCGCGCGGCCGGGATGGCGACGGCCGAGCTGCCCGAGTGGGCGCAGGTCAACCCGGCGCGCACCGAGGCCCTGCTGAGGGGCTACTTCAACACCTGGGCGATGTACGGCCTGCAGCTGAGCGATCAGGCGTTCTTCGGCGACAAGCTGCCGACCAAGCGCCTGGACGAGCTGCCGGTGGTGCGCCGCTTCTACGCCGACGAGCCGGCCCGGCGCACGCGCTACGAGACCGAGTTCTACGACATGCTGAACGAGGCCCAGCGCCTGCGCGGCACCTTGCGCGAGCTGGACAGGCTGGGCGAGAAGCCCCTTGCCGACGCCAAGGAGAAGCACCCCATGGCCGGCGAGGCCGCGCCGCTGCAGAACGCCAGCAAGGAGCTGGCCGGCATCAACAAGGAAATGCGCGACGTACGCCACTCGGACGAGCTGACGCCGGATGAGAAGCGCGAGAGGCTGGACGATCTGATTCGCCAGCGCAATGAGCACCTCAAGGCAGCGGTGCAAGACGCCCGCAAGGCACAGAAGCAACCCAAGGAGTAAACACCATGAGCAAGTTCGTCACCTACGCCCACCAGCAACTGGCCGCCTGCGGCTTCACCGTCCTGTCGGCCGAGGTCGCCGCCTCCCTGCGCCCGGACATGTTCATCACCGGCTTGGATGCCGACTACGAACTCAGACAGGCCAGCCGCTGCAACGCCTTCTCCAACCTGCCGCGCGTCAAGCGCATGGTGGCCCAGCTGGAGGGCATGGGTCGCCCGCTGGTGGTGCTCACGCGCAGCCTGGACGACCTGGAGCGCCGCATCGAGCATGTGACTGGTTTCAAGGTGCTGAGCCTGGAGCCGGAAGCGAAGGCCAGTCCCAAGATGCAGCCGACCCCCGCGCCGCTGCACCCCGATCGCTTGCCCGAGCGCCTGGCCAAGCTGCGCGCGCTGGCGTCCAAGGATTTGCCGGCGCACGGGTGCAGCGTGCGCACGGAGATTCTGAGGGCGCGCCAGGAGCTGGAGCGCTTGGGCGAGGCCGAGGGCGTCGGGTTCGTGCCGGTGTAGCTCGACGGGGCTGCGCGCTGGCTGGCACCATCCTTGCAGACCGGGCTGGTTCCGCGTGATGACGGACGAGTCTGCCGATTCGTCATGTTCATAGAAGCCCACTTTCGCGGCGGCGGGAAACAAAGCTCGACCAAAGTTTGACCCAAGCTATGCGCGTCAGGGCGGATGAATCAGCGCGCATCAAAAACCCGCCGTTGGGCGGGTCTTGTTGGGGGCGTGGCGGTTGTCAGTAGATGGTCACACAGCTACGCAAACGTATGCACGATTCACCATCTTCTCGATAGTCCAGTAGCACATGCCAATCCACTTATCGCCGAGACGAAATCCTCGGTGGTCGTGCAGGACCTCATTCGACTGAGCGGCCAGGTTCATTGCAAAGGCGTGCGCTTGGGTGATGAGCGGCGCAGTGATGCCGATCTTCGCGGCAGTGGCTTTCGCCTGTCCCAGCAAGTCGGCAACGGATTGAACCATCGGGGCGATGCCGGGGGACTTTGCCGGTTCTTTGAAGCAGCCGTCCCCCAGGTAGTTGAAGGAAAGCACACCGGCGATGGTTTCGATCATCTGCAAGTGCTCGCAAAGCAGCTCCCTCTGTTGGTCTACAGTCATGTCAGCCATTTTTCACCTCTTTCGTGATTGATGGTCAGGGGCCGGTCGGTGTTGCTGCACCTACGGGCCCCGCCTTTTTGCCCCGCTCGATCCGCCGTGGGGCTTGGCGGTTTCCTCATCCGGCAGCCTGGCCCGCTCGATGCGCTCGCGCACCCACGGCCCGCCGCCCAGTTTGCTCAGCTTCTCGCGCTGCTTCTCGCTCATGCGCATGGAGAAGATGACCGTGGGTGAATCAGCATCGATCGGCTTGCGTCCGCCTTCGCGGCGCGCGTCCTGAGGCTGATCCGGTTTGGTCGTCATGGTGAAATGGTAATGCGATTGATGGCTGGACGTCAAGCGATTACGCAATACGATTTGGATGCTGGGCCCCCGGCCTGCAAACCAGCCGCTTGATTGACAAAATACGGCTTTGCCGTACAATTGCCAACCGATGACCGCGCTGCGCACGATTGCCGAAACCCCGATGTTCCAGGCCCACGCGGCTGCGATCTGGAGCGACGTCGATCTGATGGCGTTCAAGGTCTGGCTGGCGGCCAACCCGGAGGCTGGCGACGTGGTGCCTGGTAGTGGTGGCGTGCGCAAGGTGCGGTGGTCGCGCCCCGGCATGGGCAAGCGCGGCGGCGCACGGGTCATCTACTTCAACGAGGTGCACGGGCGCATCTGGTTGCTGATGGCCTACACCAAGGCCAAGTTCGACAACTTGCCCGCGTCGTTCCTGGCGCGGTTGAAACAGGAGGTTGAAGATGGGCAAGAAGGTTGATCCCGAGATGCAACGGTTCCAGGACGACCTGCTGGAATCGGTACGGCAAATGAAGGCCGGGCGCGCTGCCCGCATCACGAACGTCCCACTCACGGCGGCAGCCGATGCGCGCGCCAAGGTGGGCGTGACGCAGGCGGTGTTTGCCGACCTGCTGGGCGTGTCGGTGCGCACGCTGCAGGACTGGGAGCAGGGCCGGCGCGAACCCTCGGGCGCGGCCCGCACGCTGCTGCGCATCGCCGCGCGCTCGCCGGAAGCGGTACGCGCTGCGGTGTGAATGCCCCGCCGGCTGTCCCTGCGAGCAGGCCAGGGCGGCGGACAAATTGGCCGGCGTGTCATGCCAAGGTTTCGCCAAGGTTGGCCGTGGCCTTTTTCTTGCCCGGTCGCTCCGCTATGCGCTTGCGCGTCACGTAGACCAGGTGCATGAAGCTCGCGCGGCCGATCCGGCGTAGCGGGCGCTCTGGCGCGGTGCGGAACAGCACTTCCTTGCGCTGCGGATCGAACCCCTCGATGCCGGGCACGCCGTTCGGGATCGCGTAGTTGACCAGGTGGCGCCAGGCATCCATGGCGAGCGCTTCGGGGCGGTTGGCAAGGAACAGCGCCAGCCAGGCGCTCACGGGGCTTTTGGTCTGGATCGTCGTCATGGTGAAGTTCTCCTTCAATGCTTGGTGGGCGCCAGGTCTTCAAGTTCCCATTGGCCGATGGTTTTGTCCAGCTGGAACAGCAGCGTATGGGTTTCGCAGTAGGCCGCGTCCAGCCTGGTGTCCAGCAGCTGCAGCGCCCGCTGGACGTACCACGTGATCTGCACCGCACGCGGATGGGGTGAGCCGTCGGCAGTGGCCGGGAGGGCGCGCAATTCGTCCAGACGCGCCAGAATGGCCTCGGCGCCGAATTTGGCGAGGCGAAGCTGGGTGGCCCCGCTCTCCAGCGTTAAAGCCGCTTTGTGGGCCAATTGGATGGCTTGGTGAGCTGGCTGTGAAGGTGTTGGATCGCTCTGACATGCTGGCCCTTCTACGAATGTCCGATGGGCCGGTGTACTTGAAGGAATCGGCCGTTCGTAAGCCTGAGAGTGGAATGCCGCGCGGCACAGCGCCCAAGCACCCGAACATGACGGCCGAACAATGGAAGAAGGTGCCGCAGTGGCTGGAGGCTCCGGCCGCCGTTTTTGATTCAGACACCGTGCCCGGCGCCTTGGTGGCGATCGGGCCGGAACTGGTGAATGGCGCCGTGGTGATGTTGACGATCGAGCCTCGCTCGGAGGGGCCAGATCGCGGCGTGACCATCAGTCTACTGACGAACGCCTACGACAAGGATAAGGGGCCGCCGCCCATGGGTCGATGGCTGCGCGAGGGCAAGGCGTGGTACGTGGACAAAAAGAAATTCCCGGATGTCTTGAGGCGGGTCGGGCTCCAATTGCCCGATACGGCGTACCAAAACAAGCCGGGAACAAGGAAGATTTTAACCGAAAGGAATCTGGATGGCTACCTCAAGGCCAATCCGCCGTTGCTCTCGCGCACCGCTGCGGCTTCGCCCCAGCAGCAGCCGGCCCCGACGCCGGCCGAGCGCGCCGACGATCTGATCCACAAGGCGGCTCGCACCGCGCAGCCGCTGGACGCGGTGGCACGGGCGATCACGCGCGCCACCGGCGTGGAATGGGCCAGCAAGAAGCTGGGCAGCATCGTCGCGGGGGCCGCATCCCGCTACACGCCCGAGACGATCAAGGCCGGCCTGGTGAGCGACTACGGGCTCGATCCGCGCGTGCGCGACGAGCGCGTGCTGATGCAGGCGCGCCAGCAGGTGCAGCTGCGCAAGGCCGGCGAGATGATCGACAGCCTGGCCAGCCTGACGCGCGACGAGTCGGCGGCGGCCTACCGCTGGATGAACGAGACCGACCCGCAGGCCATCGTTCGCGGCATGGACGAGCTGCCCGAGGGCAGCGTGGAGAAGCTGCAGAAAATCCAGCGCGTGATTGACAAGCTGTCGCAGGAGGCGGTTGACCTGGGCCAGCTCGATCAGCGCAGCTACGAGCGCAACAAGTTCGCCTATCCAACACGCCTGAGAGGCGTTTGCGGCGAGTCAAACGCCTCGTGCAGCGCACACCTTCTGCGCGATGAAGGTCTTGCGCTTCTAGGCCTTCGCATCCCGAAGCCCGCCCGTCTGCGCGCGCTCTGCGTGCACGTCGGCGAGTTCCCGGCACCGTTCGAGTGCAGCAGCCAAGCCATAGCCGCGAGGCGTGGGCTGCAGCTTCTTCGGTGGTGCCGATGGGTCGTAGACGTCGATGGGCTCGCGGCTCGTCTTGCCACCAAGCGAGTAGCGCCAGTAGAGCTGCACGGCGCCGTTTGCGAGCTTGCGGGCCTGCAGGGCACCACCTCGATCAAGGCGGCTGTGCAGCGTCACGAAGGCACCGCCGTCGAGCGATTTAATGGCTGCCGAAGCCGCCGATACCTGATCTCTTGCCATAGTCCGCAGCTGATCTGGTGCCAGTCTGGTGCCAGTTTTGGCGGGAATGGTCCGAGACGACCTGAAACGACTATGGATGTAAGCTATTGATCTGTAAAGGGCATTCGGAAGTCGACTTGTATCAGGAGATCCCAGAAAAACCCATCCCCGGGGACCGTTAATCCATAGGTCCCTGGTTCGAGCTCAGGTCGGGGAGCCAAATAAGGCAAGGAAAGCCCGCTACACAAAACGTAGCGGGCTTTTTCTTTTTCCGGGCCGTATTACGGTTCAGGTGTGCTTATGGTGCGTCACGGCCAGTTGCAAGCCAGCGGCTCAGCAACAGGCATGCAGGTGAGCCGACTGGGCGTGGCAGCCCTCAAGGGCTTGGTGCGGACGGGGTGGGACGCGGGCCCTGCGGCAGCAGGCGCAGCAGCCAGCCGCCGATCAGCGTGAAGGCCAGGCAGGGCAGGGCCGAGCCCCATTGCGGCCAGTAGGCGCCGCCCAGGTGAAAGCAGGCGATGCCCGCCAGCCACAGCAGGGCAGGGCCTGCGCGCACCGCGCGGGCTGCCGGCAGGTCGCCGCCCGCCAGCTGCGACAGCACCACGCCGAACAGCGGCACGAAGACGGAGCTGAGCAGCAGCAGGAAAGGCTCCAGGCTGTGGATGGGCAGCGCCAGCGCGGCGGCCGTGGCCAATGCCGCCAGGCCGATGCCCAGGCGGCGAATGCTCCAGCGCGAGCGCGTCAGGTAGTGCGCCGACACCGCGCCCGAGTGCACGTCGCCGTAGGCGTTGTCGACCTCGTCGATCAGGATGAAGCCCAGCGCGATCAGACCGCCCTGCGCCAGCAGCATGGTGGCCAGCAGGTCGGCGTCGGCCGGCGCCGTGGACACCACCACCACGCCCAGCGCGTAGCACCACAGGTTGGCGACGATGTAGCCCAGCCAGATGCCCGACAGCGTGCCGCGCGCGCTGCGTCCGTAGCGGGCGTAGTCGGCCACCAGCGGCAGCCAGGACACCGGCATGGCGATCACCAGGTCCAGCGCCTGCAGCGCGCTCATCTCGCCGGTGCCGGGGCGGCTCCACCACGCCGCCAGGCCCTGCTCGGCCAGGCGCGAGCCGAACTGCCAGCTCAGCCAGGCCAGCGACAGCACCACCAGCGGCAGGCCGAAGCGGCTGACGAAGCGGCGCACCAGGCCCACCATCGAGCCCGCGGCCAGCGCCATCAGCAGCGCGCCCCACAGCAGCGTCAGCACCGGCGCCGCCCAGGCGCCGCCCAGGCCCACGCGCTGCAGCAGCGCGGCGCTGCCGTCGCGCATGATGA
>OFJB01000893.1_pt1 | contig 12961 bp, 10 predicted proteins | sample 1775081 | NCBI WGS metagenome assembly OFJB01 (sample SAMN08195771, study PRJEB24354) | sludge metagenome | isolation source: initial sludge from phenol fed wastewater aerobic bioreactor | place: India: Nagpur | collected 2016-06-05 | reverse complement strand
GCTCGAACGGCTGGCGAGCGCCGACACCTTCGTCTTCGACAAGACCGGAACCCTGACCACCGGAAAGCTCGAAGTCACGGACGCCGTCACCTTCGATGCCCGCTACGGTCCCGACGACCTGATCAATCTCGCCGCGTCGGTGGAGGAACACTATTTTCACCCCCTCGCCTTGGCGGTCGTCGCCGCGGCGCGCGCCAGCGCTCACTATCGCCACTTCGATCATCGCGAGGTGGAGTTCATCGTCGCCCACGGCGTCGCCAGCGTGATCGACGGGCAACGCATCGTCGTCGGCTCGCGCCATTTCGTCGCCGAGGACGAGGGCATCGACGTCGCACCCCATGTCGAGGAGATCGACCGGCTCTACCGAGACGGCAAGACGCTGCTGTTCATCGGCTTCGGCGGCGAACTCATCGGCATCCTCGCCCTCAGGGACGGCGTGCGCGAGGCGGCGGCACGAACCATCGCCCGGCTCAGGGCGAGCGGGGTCAAGCGCGTCCTGATGTTGACCGGCGATCACCGCGAGCGCGCCGCCGATCTCGCCGCGCACCTCGACCTCGACGGCTTCCACGCCGAGTTGATGCCGCACGACAAGGCGGCGATCGTCGAGCGCCTGGCGGCGGACGGGGCTCGCATCGCCTTCGTCGGCGACGGCATCAACGACGCCCCGGCGCTGGCCGGCGCCCATGTCGGCATCGCCATGCACCGCGGCGCCGACATCGCGAGGCTGACCGCCGACATCGCCCTGCTCGAAGACGACCTGGAGCGCATCGCCGACGCCAAGGAGATCGCCGACGAGGCGATGCGGCGGATCGGCCGGAACTACCGCGCCACGGTCTGGCTCAACAGCGCCATCCTCGCCGCCGCCGCCTTCGGCATCCTCTCCCCCGTCGCCACCGCCGTCCTCCACAACGGCACGACGATCGGCATCCTGCTGGCCTCGCTCGGACAGAGACTGGCGAAACGCCGTCGTGCCTGAGCCCCGAGGGGCGTCCGCGCTCTTGGAATGACGGCCCCTCGCCCGACGGCGGCGTTTCGACCGGTCGACCGTGGCCGGTGATCGGCCGACCGACACTGCGCCGCCGCGTATCGCCCGCCTGCGATCAGGAGGGCGGAGGGGAAGCCGCTCCTCCCTCGGCGCCGACCTCGTGCCAGAGTTCGGCGAGCATGCGTCGCGCCACCGCCAACCCCTCCTCACCCAGCGGGGAGGCGCGATAGAGCTTGCGCGCCGTCTTGCCCCGACGCTCGATCCGCGAGGTCAGATAGCCGCGCCGCTCCAGCGCGTGCAGCAGGGGGTAGAGCGTCCCCGGGCTCAGCTGATAGCCGTGGCGCGCCAGTTCCTCGATCATCCAGGTGCCCCACACCTCGCCGCGCGCCGCGTGCTCCAGCACGTGCAGGCGGACGAAGCCGGCGAGGAGATCCTGATGCTGCATGACCGGCGGGCTCCTTCGGTTGCTTACATTATCGAGATACGATATCGTATAGCGATAATGAAGTCGAACGGAGGCATGATCGCATGGAACTCCTCCTGCTCGGAACCGTCGCCTTCGTCGTGTCGGCCGTCACCCTGTTCTCCGGCTTCGGGCTCGGAACGGTGATGACGCCGGTCTTCGCGCTGTTCCTGCCGTTGCCGCTGGCGGTGGCGGCGACCGCGGCGGTTCATCTCGCCAACGATCTGCTCAAGTTCACCCTCCTGGTGCGCGACGCCGATCTCCGCGTGGTCCTGCGCTTCGGTGTCCCGGCCGCCGCGGCGGCCTTCGTCGGCGCCGCCGCCCTGGCGCTCTTCGACACTCTGCCGGACATCGCCCGCTACGACCTCGGCGGCCGCGTCCATCGCATCACGCCGCTCGGGCTGGTGATCGGTGCGGCGATCGTCGGCTTCGCCCTGCTCGATCTGTCGGATCGCTTCCAGAAGGTGGCCTTCTCGGCGCGCTGGCTCGTCCCGGGCGGCCTCCTCTCCGGGTTCTTCGGTGGCCTTTCGGGCAATCAGGGGGCGCTGCGCTCCGCCTTCCTGGTCCGCGCCGGGCTGAGCAAGGAGGCCTTCGTCGCCACCGGCGTGGTCACCGCCGTGATGGTCGACACCATCCGCCTCCTGGTCTACGGCGCCACCTTCCTCGGCGACGTCCTCGCGCCGAGTTCGCCCATCCTCCTCCCCGTCGCCGTCGCCACCCTCGGCGCCTTCGCCGGCACCGTCCTCGGCCGACGCCTGTTGACGAAGGTGACCGTGGCGACCGTCCGATGGGCCGTCGCGGTGATGATGCTGGTGGTCGGGCTCGGGCTGATGACCGGGCTCGTGTGAGGGCGCCGGAGGTGATCGACCTCGAAGGCACGGGCGGCCTTCCCGGTCGTGCGCCGAAGCGCATCGGGTCGGGTCACCCGTCGCTCAGCGCCCCGGTCGGACCTCGGCCGTTCGCGCCGCCGCACTCCGGCTCGGCTTCACATCCCCCACCCCTCGCGCGCCAGCGGCAACTCGACCCGTACCGTCGTGCCGCCTCCCGGCGTCTTGACGATCGTGACGTCGCCGCCGTGCTGTTTGACGATGCGCGAGACGATGGCGAGGCCGAGGCCGGTGCCGCGGGTGCGGGTGGTGAAATAAGGTTCGAAGACGCGGGCACGAACGTCGTCGGGAATGCCCTCGCCGCGGTCGATCACCTCGACGATCAGCGTCGCCGCGTCCTCGTCGCGGGCGACGACGTCGATGCGACCGCCTTCGGGCGATGCCTGGACGGCGTTCTCGATCAGGTTCTGGAACACCTGGGTGAGCTTGACCCGGTCGCCTTCGAGCGGGCGGACGTCCTCGGCGCCGCGGGTGGTGAGGAGGATGTTCCTGGTCTCCAGTGCCTCGATCTCGGAGAGGACGGCGGCGGAGATCACCCCGGCGAGGTCGATCGGCTCGACGCGCAACGCCTCGCCGCGGGCGAAGGCCAGCATGTCGGAGAGGATGCTCTCGATGTATTGGATCTGCTCGGCGGCGATGGCGAGGTGGCGCGCCTCCGGATCGTCGGGCGCGGCGTGGCGGCGGGCGAGGATCTGGATGTTCATCTTGACCGGAGAGAGGGCGTTGCGGAGGTCGTGGGCGACCTGGCTCGCCATCCGCCCCATGCTCGCCATCTCTTCGCCGCGCGCCGCCTCGCGCAGCGCCTGAAGCATCTGGGCGATGGTTCGGGTCAGGACGCCGATCTCGTCGCCGCGGTCGGGTGGCAGGGCGACGTTGCGCTCGCCGGCGCCGATGCGGGCGGCGGCGGCGGTCAGGTGTTCGACCGGGCGGGTAAGCCGAGACGTGGCGAAGCCGAGCGCGATGGCGAGACCGATCGCCAGGGCGACAGCGAACCCCAGGGTCCTGAGGCCGAAGGCCTGGGCCTGGGCGTCGAGCTCGGTCACCGGCGCGATCGCCGCGACGATCAGCGACCGGCCGGCGCCGGGTCCCTCCGTGAGGGTGATCCGATCGAAGACGACGCCGATGCCGCGTTCGCCGAGGATGTGGGCGACCGGGGCCGCGGTCAGGACCGCCGCCCATTGCGGGGCGATGCCGAGATCGTCCTGGATGCGGATCGGCCGTCCGAACTCGAAGCCGAAGCGCTTGGCGGCCTCGGGGTGGCTCAAGTAGTCGCCGGCTTCGTTGGTGATGGCGAGGGTGATGTCGGGATTGGGGGGAACCATCTCGCCGACGAAGGTGTCGAAACGGATGTTGACGACGACCGCCCCGACCACGGTGCCGTCGGCCGCCACCACCGGCGTCCCGACCCGGAACACCGGCTCGTGCGGCTCGACGATGCGGTCGTGCTCCTGGTTGAGATCGACCGGTGACACGTAGAGCGTCCCCGACGCGACTTTGAGCGACTCTTCGACGTAGTAGCGGTCGCCCTTGTTCTGCAGGTCTTTCTCCGGCACCACGACGACGCCCTCGTCGCCGCGGTTGACCCGAACCAGCTCGCGGCCGTTGTCGAAGGCTGAGATCAGCCGCATCTGCGTATAGGACGGGCGTCGGCTCATCATCGCCGCCAGCGTCTTGCCGAGGGCGGCGCGCGCGTCGCTCACCGCGGCCTCGCCGCTCGCCGGCCGCGCCGCGGCGAAGCGCGCCGCATCCAGTTCGGCGATGAACAGGGCATCCGACTTCAGCAGGTCGAGGCTGCGCTGGAGCACGCGGGTTTCCCGATTGACGCTGTCGGCGATGCGGCGCAACGATGCCTCGCGCAACGTGTCGCGCATCCACGACGAGGTGACGAGCGTCAGCCCCGTCAGGGCAGCGAGCGCGATCGTCAGTGTGATCACGAAGATCCGGCGGGAGAGCCTCATGGGTCCGATCGACCTCGTCGGGCCGGTCGCGCCGGCGGGGGAGAGTGAGGGAACGCGATGCCGCGTATCGTACTCGTCGACGACGACGCCGCCATCCGCACGACTCTCGATCTTCACTTGAGCGATCTCGGCTTCGATGTCGCGCTCGCCGAGGACGTCGAGAGCGGCCTTTCCCGCATCGCCGAGCGGCCGACCGACGTCGTCGTCTCCGACATCCGTATGACCGGCCGCGATGGGCTGTCGCTGCTCGACGACATCGTGAAGCGTTGGCCCGGCCTGCCGGTGATCATGATCACCGCCTTCCACGATCTCGAGACCACGGTGGCGGCGATCGAACGCGGGGCGATGGACTACATCACCAAGCCGATCGATCTCGACGAACTCGACGCGGCGATCGAGCGCGGCCTGATGCGCCGCTCGATCGGCCGCACCGGGGCGCTGGAGATCGACGAGGGCGACGAACCGCATCGGATGATCGGCCATTCACGCGCCATGACCGAGGTGTTCAAGACCATCGCCCGGGTGGCTCAGAGCCGCATCACGGTGCTGGTCACCGGCCCGTCGGGCTCGGGCAAGGAGATGGTGGCGCGCGCCATCCACGACGTCAGCCGCAACAAGGACAAACCCTATCTCGCGATCAATTGCGCCGCCCTCGTCGACGACCTGATCGAGAACGAACTCTTCGGCCACGAGAAGGGCGCCTTCACCGGCGCCGGGGCGACGCAGAAGGGCAAGGTCGAGCTGGTCGGTGAAGGAACCCTCTTCCTCGACGAGATCGGCGAGTTGTCGATGCGGGTGCAGAGCAAGCTCCTGCGCCTCATCGAACAGCGCGAATACATTCCCGTCGGCGGCTCGCGGGCGCTGACCAGCCGCTGCCGTTTCGTCGCGGCGACCAACGTCGATCTCGAGGAATACGTCCGCGCCGGCCTGTTCCGAGCCGACCTCTATCACCGGCTCCACGTCGTCTCTATCCGGCTTCCGGCGCTGGCCGAACGCAAGGAGGACATCCCGCTCCTCGTCCGCCACCTCTTGAAGCGGGTCAACCGGTCGCTCGATCGGCGCATCCGCTTCGTCACGGCCGACGTTCTCGACCGGCTCGCCGCCTACGACTGGCCGGGCAACGTCCGCGAACTCGAGAACGTGCTGATCCGCGCCGCGATCGAGGAACCCGGCGACACCATCGGCCGCGTCTGCCTGCCCGGCGACGGCTGCGGCCCGGTGGGACGGGGGACGGAGGAGGTGGATCCGCAGCCCATCGCCGACCGCGACGAGGGCGCCTCGCTGCGCGACCTCGAACGCGACCACATCGAGAAGGTGCTGGCCTCGACCGGCTGGCACAAGGGCCGGGCCTGCGACATCCTCGGCATCTCTCGCCCGACGCTGGAGCGGCGCATCCGCGAGTTCGGGCTCGGTGAGACACGCGGCGCGTGACGTACGCCGATTTCGGGTTCGACCCGGCGCCGATGCTCGTCGAAGGCGATTGAACGTTTCGTCGAAGGCCGCTCGTCGCGCGTTGCCGGCCGATTGAACGAGGCGTTCAATCGATCGAGGGCCGGGCGGATCGCCGGTTTTCTGTCGCTCGAACAACTATTTGTTCCTATTGGAAAAATCGAATTCCTCCAAGTCGCGTCGAAACCGGCACGACCCTTGCGCATGGGCTCTCGGGTATTCCCCATCGGAGTCCGACCATGCAAACCTCCCACGTGACCCGGCGATCCCGCCGGTCGACCCGCGGCACCGCGCTGATCGGTGCGGTGATCGTCTCGGGTGTCGTCGCCGCCGGCGCCGCGTTCGCCCAGAGCGCGCCGCCCGCCCCCGCGACGAAACTCGCGCCGCTCCCCGACGCTCCCAAGATCGACGAGAAGCGTGCCGCCCTCGGGGCGAAGCTGTTCTTCGACGAGCGCCTCTCCGGCGACACCTCGACCTCTTGCGCGACCTGCCACGATCCGGCCAAGGGCTGGAGCGGCAAGCCGCTGTCGGACGGCTATTCGTCCGTATCCTATTTCCGCAACGCCCCGGGCCTCTTCAACGCCGCCTTCCGCAAGCGCTTCATGTGGGACGGCCGTCTCGACGGTTCCGACGGGGCGACGCTGGTGCGCGACATGATCACCGAGGCGCACTTCATGAACGCCGACACCCGCTTGGTCCAGGAGCGGCTGAAGCAGATCCCCGACTACGCCGACGCCTTCAAGGCGGCCTATGGCGGCGATCCCTACGGCGGTTCGATCTACGGTTCGGTCGCCGAGTTCCTCAAGACCATCCGCACCGTCGACGCTCCGCTCGACAAGTATCTGCGCGGTGAAGCGACCGCGCTCTCCGCTGAGCAGAAGGCGGGCATGGCGCTGTTCGAAGGCAAGGCCGGCTGCGTCGCCTGCCACGCCGGCGCGACGCTTTCCGACGGCAAGCAGCATGCGACCGGCGCGCCGGACCATCCCGATCTCGGCAAGGACGCCGAGCGGCAGCTCTCGATGCTCCGGCACTATTCGACCATGGGCGTGCCGGCCTTCATGAACCGGCGCTCCGACGTCGGGCTCTACACCGTCACCAAGGACGACAAGGACCTGGGCAAGTTCCAGACGCCACCGCTGTGGGACGTCGGCCAGACCGCCCCCTACATGCACTCCGGCGTCTTCGCGACGCTCAGCCAAGTCGTCGACTTCTACGACGCCGGTGGCGGCATGAGCCCCAACAAGTCGTCGATGCTGAAGCCCCTCGGCCTCACCGCCGATGAGAAGAAGGCGCTGGTCGCCTTCCTCGAGAGCATGACCGGCGCCAAGCCGATGGTCATGCGGCCGAAACTCCCCGACATGGCGCTGCGCGAGCAGGGAAAGAACTGAGGAGGCGATGATGATCACCCACAAGACCACGCTCCTCGCGGCGCTGGCGCTGTCGGCCGGCGCCCATGCGGCGCTGGCGGCCGACGCCTATCCGCCGCTCGCCACCCTGCCGCCGCCGCCGATCCCGGTCGACAACCCGATGACCGCCGACAAGATCGAACTGGGCAAGCAGTTGTTCTTCGACGACCGCCTGTCCGGCAACGGCCGCATGGGCTGCGCCCAGTGCCATCAGCCCTATGCCGGCTGGGGCACCGGCGCGCCGATCTCCTTCGGCTACACGGGCAACATCCATTGGCGCAACAGCCAGACCGTGCTCAACAGCGCCTACTACAACAAGCTGTTCTGGGACGGCGCCGTCACCTCGCTGGAGACCCAGGCTCCCTCGGCCGCCGGCGGCGGCGTGTCGGGCAACGGCGACGACTCGATGATGGAGATGCGGCTCGCCTTCGTTCCCGAATACCGCGCCGCCTTCAAGAAGGTCTTCGGCACCGAATACCCGATGATCTGGGACGCTTGGCGGGCGATCGCGGCCTATGAGCGCACCGTCGTCACCGATCCGAAGCAGGTGCCCTTCGATCGCTTCCTCGCCGGCGACAAGACGGCGATGAGCGATGCCGCCAAGCGCGGCATGGACCTCTACAACGGCAAGGCCGGCTGCATCGCCTGCCACAACGGCGCGCTCGCCTCCGACGAGAAGTACTATCGCACCGGCGTTCCGGCCGCTCGCGAGTTCTCCGAGGATCCCCTGCAGCAGGTCACCTACCGCTGGGAGGTCTATCAGAAGGGCGTCTCCGAGAAGGTCTATCGCACCGCTGCCGACGATCACGGCCTCTACTACGTGACCAAGCGCGATGCCGACATCGGTCGGTGGCGCACCCCGTCGCTGCGTGAGCTGAAGTGGACCGGTCCCTACATGCACAACGGCATGTTGGAGACCCTCGCCGACGTCGTCGACTTCTACGACAAGGGCGGCGGACCGGGGGCTGAGAAGCTGAAGCCGCTCGGCCTCTCGGCCGCGGAGAAGAAGGACCTCGTCGCCTTCCTCGAAGCGCTGTCGATGGACGAACCGCTCCTCCACGACACCCCCACCCTTCCCAAGACCCAACCCCTCTGGACGGGAAAATGACCATGCACACCACTCGTGATCACGAGGCCGGGCATGGCCCCGGCTGCCTGTCGCGGCGCCAGATGCTGATCTTCGGCGGTACCGCCGTCGGCGTCGTCGCCACCCTCGCGCCCTCCGATCTCTTCGCCAAGGAGGCGAGCCTCGTCGGCTCGAAATACGCGGCGGAGAAGGTCGCCACCCTCGCCGATCTCGCCTCGGGCAAGCCGATCGAGTTCGACTATCCGTCGAAGGGCATCGCCAACGTCCTGGTCAAGCTCGGCGAGAAGGCCGGCGGCGGCGTCGGCAAGGACGGCGACATCGTCGCCTTCTCCGCCACCTGCACCCACATGGGCGGCCCGCTCGGCACCGACACCTACAAGCCCGACCACAAGGTGCTCGGCCCCTGCCTGCTGCACCTGACCACCTTCGACCTCACCCGCCACGGCATGGTCGTCTCCGGTCATGCCACTCAGAGCCTGCCCCAGGTGATGCTCGAGGTCCGCGGCAAGGACGTCTGGGCCGTCGGCATGATGGGCCTCGTCTACGGCTACGACCGGAACCCCAAGGCCTGAGGAGGCGACCATGGCCAAGAACATCGATCACATGGACGCCGTGCCGTTGCCGCCCAAGGGCTGCGACGTCTTCACCACGGCCTGCGCCTATTGCACCATCGCCTGCGGCTACAAGATCTACCGCTGGCCGGTCGGCGCCAAGGACGGCGGCGCCAAGGCGGGCGACAATGCGCTCGCCGCCGACTTCCCCAGCGGCGCCGCCATGGCGCCGTGGGTCTCGACCTCGCAACACGTCGTCGGCCTCCATCAGGGTAAGCCGCACCACTTCGTCGTGGTGCCGGACTTCGCCACAGAGGTGGTCAACCCCGGCGGCAATCACTCGATCCGTGGCGGCACCCTCGCCCAGAAGATCTTCAGCCCCGATCGCCCCACCAAGGAGCGCCTGCAGCATCCGATGGTGCGGGTGAACGGCAAGCTCGAGAAGGTCTCCTGGGACTTCGCCACCGACGTCATGGCGGCGGTCTCCAAACACGTTCTCGCCAAGTACGGCGAGCATGCCTGGGGCATGAAGACCTACTCCTACGAGTATTTCGAGAACACCTACGCCATCGCCAAGCTCGTCGACGTGTCGATCGGCACCCCAGTCTACGCCCCGCACGACAAGCCGCAGGCGGCCGAGGACGCCGCCGGCCTCGACGATGCCGGCATCAACTCCTTCGCCGCCTCGTATGAGGACTGGAAGGACTGCGAAGTCGCCTTCCTCTCCGGCGTCGACCCCTACGAGACCAAGACGACGCTCTTCACCTCGTGGATGATGAACGGGCCGAAGCTGATCTTCGTCACCCCGCACAAGACCATGGGCGTCGCCTACGGTCTCGCCAACGGCGGCCTGTGGCTGCCGATCGAACCGGGCACCGACACGGTGCTGCATCTGGCGCTCGCCCGCATCATCATCGAGAACGGCTGGCAGGATCAGGCCTTCATCGACACGTGGGTCGCCAACAAGTGGGACATCGAGTCGGGCTACGGCCGCGGCACCCGCAACACCCGCTGGCAATGGCGCACCACCATGAGCCCGGCGATCCAGTCGGACTGGGAGGACTACAAGAAGTTCATCCTGGCCGAGGACGCCTCGAAGCTCGAGAACGCCGCGAAGATCACCGGCCTCTCCGCCGACCTGATCATGAAGACGGCCGAGATGATCGCGAAGCCGAAGGCCGACGGCAAGCGGCCGAAGACCTCGTTCATGCTGGAGAAGGGCAACTACTGGTCCAACAACTACATGAACACCGCGTCGCTGGCGGCGGTCGGTCTGATCTGCGGCGCCGGCAATCGCCCGGGGCAGGTGATCTCGCGCGGCGGCGGCCACCAGCGCGGCTGGATGAGCGCCGGCGGCGGTCGTGGTTGGCTCTCGCCGGAGAAGTTCCCCGGTCGGCGCAAGAAGCAGCTCAACACCGATCGTTGGGTGAGCGACGGCAACGTCCGCTTCTTCTGGACCATCGGTCTGACCTGGTTCCCCGCCATGGTGGCGAGCCAGGAACTCGCGGAGAGCGTACGCAAGCTCACCTCCGGCCATCCGATCCAGCCGACCGTGCTCGACAAGGCCAAGGTGATCGCGGCGCTGATCGCCCGCGTCGACGCCGGCGGCATGATGCTGGTCGACAGCGACCTCTATCCGGTCGCCCCCCTCAACACCGACTTCGCCGACATCGTCCTTCCCGCCTCCGGTTGGGGCGAGGACGATCTCACCCGCTGCAACTCGGAACGGCGGCTGCGCCTCTATTCCAAGGTCTCCGACGCGCCGGGCGAGGCCAAACCCGACTGGTGGGCGATCGCCCAGTTCGCTCAGAAGATGGGGTTCCAGGGCTACGACTGGAAGGACAGCAACGCCATCTTCGAAGAGTCGGCCCGCTTCTCGCGCGGCAACGTGCTCTCCTACAACGTCCTGGTCACGCAAGCGAAGAAGAAGGGCAAGCGCGCCCACGAGTACCTTCGCGAACTCGGCACCACCGGCATCCAGACGCCGATCCGTCTGGTCAAGGGCGAGATGGTCGGCACCAAGCGGCTGCACGACGCCACCAACGACTGGGGCGAAATCGAGGGACCGACGGCCGACAGCCGCTGGCTCACCGAGTTCGACACCCATTCCGGCAAGGCGCTGCTGCTCAAGACCTCGTGGAAGAGCTTCCCCGGCTGGAGCGACTTCTACGAGGCGGTGAAGCCGAGGAAGGACAAGGGCGAGATCTGGGTGACCAACGGCCGCGTCAACGAGACCTGGCAGTCGGGTTACGACGATCTCAGGAAACCCTATCTCGCCAAGCGTTGGCCTTTCCCGCACGTCGTCATCAACCCGGCCGACGCAGGCCCGCTCGGCATCGAGTCCGGTGACTTCGTCGAGATCTCCAACGACGCGGTCTACGTCCAGACCGGCCAGCCGCTCGGCGTCGAGGGCTCGGATCTCACCTTCACCAAACTGAAGGAGACGGGCCACATCAAGACGGTTAAGGCCGCGATCCAGGCGGTGGCGATCGTCTCCGACGAGATCAGGCCCGGCGTCGCCAAGGCGCAGTTCAACATGGGCAAGGCCATGGCGAACGCGCTGGTCCCGGCGGTCGTCGATCCGATCTCCGGCAACTACCGCTACAAGCTCGGCCGCGGCGCCTTCAAGAAGCTCGGCCCGAGCCCGTGGAAGACCGACATGACGGCGATGTCGCTGAAGCCTCGCCCGATCGTGTGACGCAGCAACGCCCCGATCGTTCAGCCCCGAACGATCCCTGCGAGAGAGGCCGGCGGGAAACCGTCGGCCTCCCCTCTCCCCCGCGATCCTCCCCGGACCAACCGAAGACGGATACTCGACATGAAACTGCTCATCTCAACCCTCGCCGTCCTGACCCTCGTCTCGGCGAGCGCTACTGCCGCCGATCCGGTCGCCGGCGAGAAGGTCTTCGCCAAGTGCAAGGTCTGCCACGCCATCGGCGATGAGGCGAAGAACAAGGTCGGCCCGCAGTTGAACGGCATCGAAGGCCGCAAGATGGCCTCGATCGCCGACTTCAAGGGCTACGCCGCCGACCTGAAGAAGATGGGCGAGGACGGCGGCGTGTGGACCGCCGCGAACCTCGCCGTCTATCTGAAGGACCCCAAGGCCTTCAACCCCGGCACCAAGATGGCCTTCGCCGGCATCAAGGACGAGGGTGAACTCGCCGACGTGGTGGCGTATCTCCTGCAGTTCGGCCCCACCGGCGCCAAGAAGTGAGCGACTCCGGCTCCGGGGGTGAACTGCTCGACGGAGCACGATCGGAATCACCGGTTCCGATCGCGCTCCGTCCTCGTCAGATTGATCCGCATCTCCGCTCGACGAGGATCCTCATCGAGGCGGCGTGGCTCGGCCGGACGACCCTCGCCCCGCGTCTTGGCATGTTGCGAAGTCTCGCCCGATGGCGGCCGTCCTTCCTCGCCGCCCGCCGACGGCTTCAGATCCCGGCTCGTCACATCCAACTCCCCCGGATCCGGTTCCAAGAACACCGCCTTCCCCTCGAAGGTGCCGGTCCGCCACGCCGAGATGGCGTCATCGAAGGCTTCGGGCACCGCCGCGCCATACCACTTCACCACGATGCGATAGACCTTCGCGAACAGCGCGGTCCCCATGCGGACGTTCTTGCAAGGATCGATCAGGTCTGCCGTGAGCTGCGACGCGTCGGTCACGCCGACGCCGGCCGGATATTGCGTGATGCCGACGCGCACGACGGCCTGACCGACATAGCGGCGCACGAGAGCGAGCGCCTCGTCGGCGGATTTCGGCGGCGGCACGAGCACTACGCGTCCGCCGGCGCGCACCGTGATGGCGAGCGGATTCTCGGACCCGGCAGTGGCGATAAACCTTTCGACGATCGCGGGTTTGAGAGTCTTATCGGCACATTGCTGAATCAGGGCTGCGTCGACCATCAGCATCTCCTTATATATTGAACGCCATCACGAGCGGTACGCTGAACAGGCGCGCCCAAGCCACGACACTCGCGCGCTGAATCGCAACGACAGATGTACCGGCCGTCCACCATCCGTTTCCGGTTGCGACGATGAGATCAGGAGCATGCAGCATCGACTGCAGCACCGGCCAGAGGAGGAGCTGCTCGTAGCAAATCAGCGGCGCAACGCGCTGGCCGCGCGACATGACGATGGGATTGGCAAAGAGATGCGCCCGCGCACTGCTCCCGTCC
>OFJB01000892.1_pt1 | contig 12964 bp, 12 predicted proteins | sample 1775081 | NCBI WGS metagenome assembly OFJB01 (sample SAMN08195771, study PRJEB24354) | sludge metagenome | isolation source: initial sludge from phenol fed wastewater aerobic bioreactor | place: India: Nagpur | collected 2016-06-05 | reverse complement strand
AAGGTCAAGGCCCGCTTCGGCCCGCTCTGCGGCAACGTCGCCGAGGACGAGCAGTGCCGCACCTGCCGCGACCCGCGGCGCGACCCCTCGGTGCTGTGCGTCGTCGAGGAGCCCAAGGACGTCGTCGCGATCGAGAAGACCCGCGAGTTCCGCGGCCGCTACCACGTACTCGGCGGGGCCATCTCGCCGATCGACGGCATCGGCCCCGACGACCTGCGCATCCGGGAGCTGGTCGCGCGGCTGTCCGACAGCCAGATCACCGAGGTCATCATCGCGACGGACCCGAACCTGGAGGGCGAGGCGACGGCGACCTATCTGGCCCGCACGATCGGCACACTCGGCGTGACGGTGTCGCGGCTGGCCAGCGGCCTGCCGGTCGGCGGCGACCTCGAGTACGCCGACGAGGTGACCCTGGGTCGCGCGTTCGAGGGCCGGCGCCAGGTCACCTGCCCCCTCTTCGTTTGTCCCGGCGGGCGGGACGAACGAAACAATCTGCGGTGGTTCGGGCCGGATTCCTGCCTTTGTCCCGCCCGCCGGGACGAACAGCGGGGGGCGGGGCCCCATCGACCAGGAGGAAACCGCTTGCACGGCAACGGGTAGACTGCGCCATCGTGTCCCTGATCGTGCAGAAGTACGGTGGTTCGAGCGTCGCTGACGCCGCCAGCGTAAAGCGCGGCGCCCGCCGGATCGTCGACACCAAGAAGGCCGGCCACGACGTCGTCGTCGTGGTCTCCGCGATGGGGGACACCACCGACGAGCTCCTCGACCTCGCCGAGCAGGTGTCGCCGCTCCCGCCGGCCCGCGAGCTCGACATGCTGCTGACGGCCGGCGAGCGTATCTCCATGGCGCTGCTGGCGATGGCGATCTCCGACCTCGGTGCCGAGGCCCGGTCGTACACCGGCTCGCAGGCCGGGCTGATCACCGACTCCAAGCACGGTGCCGCACGCATCATCGACGTCACTCCCGGACGGATCCAGCAGGCCATCGCCGAGGGCGCCATCCCGATCGTGGCGGGCTTCCAGGGCGTCGCGCAGGACACCAAGGACGTCACGACCTTGGGTCGCGGCGGCTCGGACACGACGGCGGTCGCGCTCGCGGCGGCGCTCGACGCCGAGGTCTGCGAGATCTACACCGATGTCGACGGCGTCTTCAGCGCCGACCCGCGGGTGGTGCCGGCTGCGCGCAAGGTCCCGTTCATCACGTACGAGGAGATGCTCGAGCTGGCCGCCGTCGGGGCGAAGGTCCTGCACCTGCGGTGCGTCGAGTACGCACGCCGGTTCGACCTCCCGATCCACGTCCGGTCGTCGTTCTCCCAGCACACCGGCACGCTCGTCCTGTCGCCCGAGGCCCTCGCGGCCGCCATCGCCGAAGGAACCGCCATGGAACAGCCGATCATCTCCGGGGTCGCCGCCGACGTGAACGACGCGAAGATCACCGTCGTCGGTGTCGCGGACAAGCCCGGCGAGGCAGCGGCGATCTTCCGTTCGCTCGCGGGGGCGGGCATCAACGTCGACATGATCGTGCAGAACGTGTCCGCGGCATCGACCGGTCGCACCGACGTCACCTTCACGTGCCCGCAGGGCAGCGCGGCGACGGCCATGAAGGCCCTCGACGCCGAGCGCGAGACGATCGGCTTCGAGTCCCTGCGCGTCGACGACCAGATCGCCAAGGTGTCGCTCGTCGGCGCGGGGATGCGGTCGCACCCCGGCGTCTCCGCGACCTTCTTCCAGGCGCTCGCCGACTCCAGCATCAACGTCGAGATGATCTCGACGTCGGAGATCCGGATCTCGGTCGTCACGCGGGTCGACGACGCGCAGCGTGCCGTGAAGGCCCTGCACACCGCGTTCGGGCTGGACGCCGACGGCGAGGCCGTCGTCTACGGCGGGACGGGACGATGAGCCGCACGGTCGCGGTCGTCGGCGCGACGGGCCAGGTCGGCGCCGTCATGCGGCGGCTGCTCGACGAGCGTGACTTCCCGGCCGACCGCGTGCGGTTCCTGGCCTCGGCCCGCTCGGCCGGCACGACGCTGCCCTGGCGCGGCGAGGAGATCCTCGTCGAGGACGCCGCCGAGGCGGACCTGGCCGGCATCGACATCGCCCTGTTCTCCGCGGGTGGGTCGACCTCGAAGGCGCTGGCGCCCGCGTACGCCGCGGCGGGCGCGGTCGTCGTCGACAACTCGTCGGCGTGGCGCATGGATCCCGACGTGCCGCTCGTGGTCAGCGAGGTCAACCCGCACGCGATGCGGGATCGTCGCAAGGGGATCATCGCCAACCCGAACTGCACGACGATGGCCGCGATGCCGGTGCTGCAGCCGCTGCACGCGCACGCGGGCCTGCGCCGCCTCGTCGTCAGCACGTACCAGGCGGTCTCGGGCAGCGGTCTGGCCGGCGTGGAGGAGCTGGAGACCCAGGTCCGGTCCGCGGTCGAGCAGGACGTCGCAGCACTGACGCACGACGGGTCGGCGGTCGACTTCCCCGCACCGAAGAAGTACGTGCGTCCGATCGCGTTCGACGTGGTCCCCCTCGCGGGCAGCATCGTCAACGACGGGTCGTGGGAGACCGACGAGGAGCAGAAGCTCCGGAACGAGAGCCGCAAGATCCTCGGCATCCCGGACCTGCTGGTCTCCGGCACGTGCGTGCGGGTGCCGGTCTTCAGCGGGCACTCGCTGTCCATCAACGCCGAGTTCGACCGGCCGATCACCGTGGCCGAGGCGACGGCCCTGCTCGCCGACGCCCCCGGCGTGGAGCTGTCGGACGTGCCGACGCCGCTGCAGGCCGCCGGTGCCGACCCGTCGTTCGTGGGCCGGATCCGGCAGGACGCCAGCGTGCCCGGTGATCGCGGGCTCGTGCTGTTCGTCAGCAACGACAACCTCCGCAAGGGCGCCGCGCTCAATGCCGTTCAGATCGCCGAACTCCTCGTCGCCGGCCTCTGACTGCCGCCGAGGCGCTACCCCGCCGAGGCGCCTGGAAGGGTCGTCAAAACGGGCATTACGCCCGGAATAGCGACCATTCCAGGCGTCTCGCGGGTCAGGGCGTGATGGTCAGTCGGAGGTCGCGGCCCAGGAACGCCGCGTAGCGCTCGAACGACACCCGTGCCGCGTCGACCTCGTCCCCGGTGAGCGGGCGGATCGGCTCCACGGCGACGTCGACGCGGCTTGAGCGCAGCGTGCGCGTCCACGTCGCCGCGACGATCCCGTCGACGACGACGGTCGCCCGGAACATCCCGTTGCCTCCCGGGACGACCTGCTCCATCGCTCCGGCGGGCACGTGCAGAGCGCGGTCCTTGTAGCCGAGCACGAGCTCGTCGAAGCCGGGCAGCGCGACGACCTGCGGTGCCCGGAGCTCGCCGTCGCGGATCAGCTCGGCGAGCTCGGTCGTCGCCCACAGCGCCTCGGGTCCGTCGGTGAGGGGGACGAGCCGGCCGGCGTTCGCGGCGGCACCCGCCCGGGCGTCCGTCAGCGTCAGCCCGCTCCAGCCCGCGAAGTCGCGCAACGACACCGGCCCGTGCCCGCGCACGTAGCGCAGCAGAAGCTCGGCGACGGCCTCGCTCCTGTCCAGGGTCAGCTGGACGGGAGCCCAGTCGTCGATGCGGGCGAAGGTCTGCGCCGTGCCTCGCTGAGGTCCGATGCAGGTCACGCCGGTCAGCGCGGCATGCCAGAGCAGGTGGTACCCCCGCTGCCCCGACGTGTCGACCCCGGCTCCCTCGATCGTGGCCAGCGCCTCGGCTCGTGTCAGGAGCCGCCCGCCCGCGAGGGCGGTGTCGAGGGAGGCAGCCGCCCGGTCGGCGTCCGCGAGCGACAGCCCCAGTTGCTCGCGCCGCCGTACGGAGGTGGTCAGGGTGCGCACCCCTGTCAGGTCCAGGAGCCAGCGGACGTCGGTCGCGGGAACGACGTGGATCGTGCCGCGCATCGGCCACGTGCGCACGAGGTCGCCGCGCTCGAACGCGTCGAGCACATCGGTCTCGGCCGCGCCTTCGCACCGGACGCCGAGCGACCAGTGGCCGCTCGCGACGTCCTGGGCCTGCATCGCGCCGAACCAGCGGGCGACCTCCAGCGGCGTACGCCGATCGGGCGCGTCGAGCAGCAGGCTCACCGTGCGCGCCCGGCGCACCTGCCTCGCCGGGACCGGGTCAGGCATCGGCCGGGTTGCGCAGGATGCTGACGGCGAAGTCGGCGTCGGGTCGCCACGGGCGAAGATCCCAGGTCGCGAACCGCTGCTCGAGGACGAAGCCGGCGTCGGCCAGATGCCGGTCGAAGTCGCCGAGGTCGTAGCGATCGGTGTGGAAGCCGACCGCCGCGAACCCGTCCGGCCGAAGGTGCGACCGCAGGCGGGCCAGCACCGTGGTCTCCGTCCCCACGGCGACGAACGCCATCACGTTGCCCGCGACGACGGCAGCGTCGAACGGCTCCGGCTCGTCCAGCGTGACGAGGTCGAGCTCCGCGAGGTCGGCGACGATCCAGCGTGGTCCGGGATGGTCCTCCTCGGCTGCCGCGATCAGCTCGGGATCGACGTCGACACCGACCACGGTGTGACCGACAGCGTGCAGGTAGCCGCCGACCCGGCCCGGGCCGCAGCCGGCGTCGAGCACGCGCGAGCCGCGGGCGAGCATGGCGTCGACCAGCCGCGCTTCGCCGACGAGGTCGGCGCCGTCAGCGGCCATCGCGCGGAATCGCTCGATGTACCACTGCGAGTGGCCGTCCTTGGTGTCGGTGAACCAGCGCGGAGGTGTACTCACGGGTCGACGCTACGCCGGTCCGGCGACGCGGAGGACGTGCGGATCACGGTCGTCGTGTAGCCCCGTGCCCGCGACGACGAGGTCGACGCGTGTCCATGGACGGTCGTGGGCCAAGAACGGCTCCTCGGCCGCCATCCAGTCGTCCCAGTCCGACATCGCGGCCTCGCGGCTCCCCAGGCGCGCGGTGTCGCGGGCCAGGCCGCGCGCGGTCGCGACCTCGCGGTCGCTGGCGACCCAGATCGCGATGTCGAGGTGCGGGCGCAGCCGTGCCTGCGCGACGCCTACGCCCTCGACCAGGATCACGCTGACGTCGGCGGGGTAGTCGAGGTGGCCGTCCCTCCCGCGAGCAACCCAGCCCGGGGGACGGTAGGCGCGCACGTCGGCGCCGCTCAGGAGCGGGACCAGGACGTCGTCGAGGAGGACGTCCGGCCAGTCGAAGTGGCTGTGCCACCAGGCGATGTCGTCGGTGTGCACGACGGCGGCAGGGACGAGCAGCTCCGCGAGGCGCCCGGCGAGGGTCGTCTTGCCGGACGCCGACCGACCGTCGATGCCGACCACGGGAACGCGACCTCGCGGCGCGGCGACCGAGAGCACCACGGCCGCGAGGTCGGCATCGGCGACCTCGCGCCAGTCCCAGGTCGACGGCTCGTCGTCGGTCATGCCGTGGACGGGACCGCGTAGCCGAAGGACTGGTAGTCGCGGGCGTAGATCGTGGCGACCTGGTCGAGCAGGGCCGGTGTGTAGTACTCGGCGATCCGGGTCCGAGCCCCGGTCGATTTGCGGCAGTAGAACTGCTCCTGCAGGTCGGTGATCCCGGTGAGCTCGCCGACCCGGGCCCACGACGCGTCGAGCTCCTCGAGCCGGATGACCGCGTCGTACGGCACGATCCCCAGGCCGACGTGGTCGGCCTCGCGGCGCCAGTGCGGGTCCTGGTCGCGGGACTTCTGCGCGCCCACCACGTCGAGGAACTGGGCGAGCGTCACGTCCGCCGCCGCGACGTCGCGGCCCGTGGATGCGGCGATGGCCTCGACGATCGGCGCACTCTGCTTCAGCCCCTGCCCGACCTTCTCGATGAAGCCGGACAGCACCCGTGCGGCCGGCTCGCGCACGACCGTGAAGCGCCGGTAGTCCGCGGACGTCAGCACGTGCTCGAGCAGGTCTGCGGGCAGCTGGAACGGCTTGACGAACGGCGTCGCGGCCATGCGGTCGTGCGGGTTCTCCTGGACGCGGCCCACCATCGCCGGTCCCATGCGGGCCGCCTCCAGGCCGCCCAACGTGGCCTTCATCGTCCCGCAGCCGGCCTTGGGCACCTCGACGTAGACGTACCGGTTCACCAGCGAGATGTGGGTGTGGAGGTTGACCGAGCGCCAGCCCATCGACGCGACCCAGGCACGGGTGACCGGGCCGAGGTCAGCGCGGTCGGGCCGCCGGTCGGGAACACTCACGCGGACGAGGCTACCGGCGCCCGCCGCGGACCCACCGGCCGCGGTGTTGAGGTTCCGGGCGATTCACGGGGACTGAATCGCTCTCAACCTCAACAGCGCGGGGTGGGTGGAGAGGACTCCGACAGCGCAGCAGGGGCCGACCGGGCGGTCGACCCCTGCTGTGTGGTCGGGGTGGCGGGATTTGAACCCACGGCCTCTTCGTCCCGAACGAAGCGCGCTACCAAGCTGCGCCACACCCCGAAGGCCTCGCGGAGTCTAGCCCAGCCGTGCGTTCGGACCCGACTCCGGGGCTGCCTCAGCCGCGGGCGGTCAGGGTGAGGAGCGTCGCCTCCGGGCGGCACGCGAACCGCACCGGGGCGTAGGGCGACGTGCCGAGCCCGGCGGACACGTGCAGGGCCGCGTCGCCGTGGGTCGACAGGCCCTTGGCCTTCGAGCGGGGCAGGTCGCAGTTCGTGACGAGTGCGCCGACGCCCGGCACGCACAGCTGGCCGCCGTGGGTGTGGCCCGCGAGGACGAGGTCCGCCCCGTCGACGGCCATGGCGTCCAGCACACGCAGGTACGGGGCATGGGTCACGCCGAGCGCGAGGTCCGCGTCCGCAGCGAACGCCCCGGCCACGTCGTTGTACCGGTCCCTGCGGATGTGCGGGTCGTCGACCCCGCGGACATCGACCTCCCGGCCGTCGATCTTGAGCGTGCCGCGACGGTTGCCGAGGTCCAGCCAGCCGCCCGCGACGAGACCGTCGACCAGGTCTCCCCACGGGAGCATCGGCCGGTTCGGCTCCAGCTGGGACGGCCCGCGCAGGTAGCGCGCCGGGTTCAGCGGCTTCGGCGCGTAGTAGTCGTTGCTGCCGAGCACGAACGCGCCGGGGAGGTCGAACAGCGGCTCCAGGGTGTCGAGCACGTGGGGAACCGCATCGGGGTGCGACAGGAAGTCGCCCGTCACGACGACGGCGTCGGGTCGCACCTCGCGAAGCGAGCGGACCCACGCCTGCTTCGTCCGCTGCCCGGGCACGAGGTGGAGGTCGGACAGGTGGAGGATCCGCATGGCGGGCTGCCCCGCCGGCAGGACCGGGACCTCGGCCCGCCGAAGCGTGAACGCCTGCGCCTCCCAGCGGGCGTAGACCAGGCCGGCGGCGCCCGCGAGGGCGAGTCCGGCGGCGGTCCGGGCGACGGTGCGCATGCCCCATGGTCGCACGGCCACCCCCCGTCGTTGAGGGGCGAGTCGTGGCTGCTCCGCGTCCGTTTTGTCCCGCCACGAGTCGCCGCTCAACGAACGGGTGGGAGGATTCGGGCATGTCCGCCCTCAAAGACACCCTCCAGTCCGACCTCACGGTCGCGATGAAGTCCCGTGACGAGCTGTCCGCGGCGACGCTGCGCATGGCGCTCACCGCGATCACGAACGAGGAGGTGGCGGGCAAGCAGGCCCTGGAGCTGTCCGACGCGGACGTCATCACCGTGCTCGGCCGGGAGGCGAAGAAGCGACGCGAGGCCGCGGAGGCGTACGACGCGGCGTCGCGGCCCGAGCTGGCGGAGCGCGAGCGCGCCGAGCTGGGCGTCCTGGCCCGTTACCTGCCCCAGCCCCTGTCCGACGACGAGGTCGCGGCCATCGTCGCCGCCGCGGTCGCCCAGGTCACCGCCGGCGGCGCGTCGGGTGGTCAGGCGATGGGCGCGGTCATGAAGCTGGTCCAGCCGCAGGTGGCCGGTCGGGCCGACGGGGCCGCTGTCGCTGCTGCCGTCAAGACCGCGTTGGGGATGTAGCGACCGTCCGGGTCACGGGTTCGGGGTGCTGTTGTCGAACGTGCCCGGCTCGGTCGGCTGCGGCGGACCGGACGCCGCGGGAGGCGTGGCACCTGTGTCGGTGCCCGCGTCCGGGGCCGGGCTCGCGTCCGTGCCCGTCGTGGAGTCGGTGTTCTTCCCGTCGTTCTTCGACGGCTTCGTCGTGCTGGGCACGTAGGTGTACGTGTACGGGTCCTTCGTCGTCAGGCCGTACTTGTTCTTGATGTCGAACCGCAGTGGCTCCGTGCCGGCGAGGGCCTTCTCCATCGAGTCCCGCCAGATCGGGCCGGGAAGGGTCCCGCCGAACACCTGCGAGTAGTAGCGCCCGTTGATCGTCACGTTCTTCATCGGGTAGGCGAAGCCGCCGCGCGGATCGCCGACCCAGACGGCCGCGGCGATCTGCGGCGTGTAGCCCGCGAACCACACGGCCGCGGAGTCGTTGGTCGTGCCGGTCTTGCCGGCGACCTGCCGCTCGGGGATCACCATCGCCTGGCCGGTGCGCCCGGGGATCGAGCCGTCGACGACGCCGTTCAGCATGACCGTGACGGTGTCCGCGACGTCGCGCTTCAGCACGCGCTGGCAGTCGCCGTCCGGCACGGGCAGGGGCTTCCCGTCGCGGTCGACGATGTCGAGGATGACGACGGGCTTGCAGTAGATGCCGTGCGCGGCGAACGTCGCGTAGGCGTTGGCCATCGCCAGCGGCGTCACCTCCATCGTGCCGATCGCCAGCGTCGGCACGCGCAGCAGTGGATCGCCGTTGCCCAGGCGCACGCCCATCGACTCGGCGATCTCGGCCGGCCGGCAGATCCCGGTGCGCTCCTCGATCGTCATGAAGTAGGTGTTCACCGAGTACGCGGTCGCACGGGCCATGTCGAAGGTGCCCGACGACGTGCTGTTCCGGACGGTGACGGGGGCGTACTTCTTGTCGGTCGTGCAGTTGCGGAAGTCGGTGAAGGTCTTGGGGCTGTACGAGGGGATGTACTCGAACGGCGAGATCCCGGCCTCGAGCGCCGCCGCCATGGGGAAGACCTTGAACGTCGACCCGGCCTGCATGCCCAGCGTGCCGCCCATGCTGCGCTCGACGTTGTAGTTGTAGGTCGTCTTGCCGCGGCCGGAGGGCCCCCAGGCGCGGTTCTGCGTCATCGCCAGGACGTGCCCGGTGCCGGGCTCGACCATCGTGATGGCGGTCGCGCGGCGGCTCGCGTCCTTCGGGGGGATGTACTCGTTGACGGTCTCCGTCGCGCCGTTCTGCGCCTTCGGATCCAGCGTCGTGCGGATCGTGTAGCCGCCGCGCCGGAGGAACGCCTCGCGCTCCTCCGGCGTCTTGCCGAACGTCGGGTCCTGACGGATCGTCTGTACGACGTAGTCGCAGAAGTACGGCGCGTACGACGACGTGCACCCGTTCGTCGTCACGGACGGCCGCAGCAACGACGCCATCGGGACCAGCGCGGCCCGGTCGGCCTCGTCCGGGGTCACGTAGCCCAGCTCGCCCATGCGCTTGAGCACGACGTTTCGCCGGACCGTGCTGAGCTCGGGGTTGCGCAGCGGGTCGTACGCGGTCGGCTGCTGGACGATCCCCGCGAGCGTCGCGGCCTCGGGCAGCGTGAGATCGGCGGCGGACTTGGAGAAGTAGCGGCGTGCCGCGGCCTCGACGCCGTACGCCCCGGCGCCGAAGTAGGCGATGTTGAGGTACCGCTCCAGGATCTCGCCCTTGCTGAACAGCTTCTCGAGCCCGAGGGCGTAGCGGACCTCGCGGATCTTGCGGGTCGCGCTCTTGCCTCGCGCAGCGTCCAGCTCGTCGGCGGAGGTCGCCTGGTTCACGAGGACGTTCTTGACGTACTGCATCGTCAGCGTGGAGCTGCCCTGCTCGACCCCGCCGGCTGACGCGTTGGTGGCCAGCGAGCGCAGGATGCCGCGCAGGTCGACGCCGTTGTGCTGGAGGAAGCGGGAGTCCTCGATCGCGACGGTGGCCTGGCGCATGGACGGGGAGATGCTCGACAGCGGGACCTCGACGCGGTTCTGGTAGTAGAGCGTCGCCAGCACGGACCCGTCGGACGCGAGGATCAACGAGCGCTGCGGGAGGGGCGGTGTGCTGAGCGAGTCCGGCAGGTTCTGGAAGTCGGCGACGACGTTGCGGGTCAGGACGCCGGTGCCGCCGATCAGCGGCACCAGCATGAGCCCGGCGACGACGCCGGCGACGACGGCCGCGACGCCGAGCGCGCCGATACGGGCCAGGATCCCGATCGGGCCCGGCCTCTCGCCCGCGGGCGTACGCATGCTCATCAGACGTTCAGGGTAGGTGGGCGCGTTCCCCGACCCGGGGTCCGGCTCGCGGTCCGGGCGGCAGCGATGCGCTCGCGGCGCGCACCTAGCCTCCGATGATCAGGCGCAAATAGTCCTTTCGGGCCATTCTCGCCGAGTTAACTTCGGCGTAACGTCCGCCGTCACACGAGGCGAGGGCCTCGGAAACCGCCGCAGGCCGACGGAAGGTGCGCCCCCCAGATGACCCTAGACACCGCGTGGGCTACGCAGGCCGCGTGTCGCACGGCTGACCCCGACACGCTGTTCGTTCAAGGTGCCGCCCAGAACCGGGCCAAGGCGATCTGCGTGGGCTGCGAGGTCCGCACCGAATGCCTGGCTGACGCGCTGGACAACCGGGTGGAGTTCGGCGTGTGGGGCGGGATGACCGAGCGCGAGCGCCGGGCACTGCTGCGCCGGCGGCCCAACGTCACCTCGTGGCGCATGCTGCTGCAGACCGCGCAGGGCGAGTACGAGCGGCACCGCATCCTCACCGGCACCGAGCGGGCGAGCTAGCTCGTTAGCCCCGAGCGTGGGGCGGGTCGTCAGGGGCTGGCGACCAGCACGAGGAACGCGGCGAAGATGCTCAGGTGGATGCCGCCGTGCAACAGGGTGGCCCGGCCCGGCGTGACGGTGAGGATGCCCGTGACGACCGTGATGGCGAGCAGGACGATCTCCGTCGGCCCGAGCCCGAGCACGAGGTTGTAGTCGAACACCCATGACAGCACGGCGATCGTGGGGATCGTCAGGCCGATGCTGGCCATCGCCGACCCGTAGGCGAGGTTGACGCTCGTCTGCATCCGTCCCCGATGAGCCGCCCGGACCGCGGCGACCGACTCGGGCAGCAGGACGAGCAGTGCGATCACCACGGCGACCGCGGCGTACGGCAGGCCGAGCCCGGAGATGACGGACTCGATGAGCGGCGTGTCCACCTTCGCCAGGCCGACCACCCCGGCGAGGCACAGCATCAGCAGGCCGAGGCTGGCGAGCGCCTGCCGCCCGCTCGGGCGCGGCGCGTGTTCGTCGTCCGAGACCGCCCCCGGCGGGAGGAAGTAGTCGCGGTGCCGCACGGTCTGCACGAACACGAAGAGCAGGTAGACGACCAGGGCCGTGGAGGCCGCCAGCGCGAGCTGAGAGACGGTGAACGTCGGTCCCTGGGAGCTGCGGGTGAACGTCGGCAAGACCAGGCTGAGGGTCGCAAGGACCCCGATCGCGGCGAGCCCCGCTCCCGCGCCGGACGCCTGGAACCGTGCGGTCCCTCCCCGCAGGGTCGTGACCACGATCGAGACGCCGATGATCCCGTTGCAGGTGATCATCAGCGCCGAGAACACGGTGTCCCTCGCCAGGGAGCTCGTGTCGTTCGTGCTCGAGGTCATCAGCGTGACGATGAGGGCGACCTCGATGACCGTGACGGCGACCGCGAACATGATCCTCGGCGAAGTGTCGCCGGGCGGGGTCGGTTCGGGCCTCTACGGCATCCTCGTGGCGGCGATCGTCGCGGTGTTCATCGCCGGGCTCATGGTCGGGCGCACGCCGGAGTACCTGGGGAAGAAGATCGGTCCGCGGGAGATGAAGCTCGTCTCGCTGTACGTGCTGGTGACGCCGTGCATCGTGCTCGCCGGGCTGGGCATCGCGATGGCGACGGAGACCGGCAGGGCTTCGATCCTCAACCCCGGACCCCATGGGCTGTCCGAGGTCATGTACGCGTTCGCGTCGGCCGGAAACAACAACGGCTCCGCCTTCGCCGGCCTGAACGCGAACACGGACTTCTACAACATCGGCCTGGCGATCGCGATGGCCCTCGGCCGGTTCCTCCCGATCTGCCTCGTCCTGGCGCTCGCCGGCTCGCTCGCGTCGCAGCGAGCCGTCCCGGCGTCGAGCGGCACGTTGGCGACGCACCGGCCGCTGTTCGTGGTCCTGGTGGTCGGCGTCGTCCTGCTGGTCGCCGGGCTCACGTTCGTTCCTGCCCTAGCCCTCGGTCCGATCGCGGAGGCCCTGTCATGAGCACGTCTGTCGCCCCCACCAGTCGCATCAGCTCGGGTGCGTTCGACCTACGGTCGCTGGTGACCTCGCTGCCCGAGGCGCTGCGCAAGCTCGACCCGCGACTGATGTGGCGCAACCCGGTCATGTTCGTCGTGCTCGTCGGGTCGGTGCTGACCACCGTGTCGGCGATCGCGGAGCCCAGTGCCTTCGCGTGGTGGATCACGGTCTGGCTGTGGCTCACGGTGCTGTTCGCGAACCTCGCGGAAGCCGTGGCCGAGGGCCGGGGCCGCGCCCAGGCCGCCACGCTCCGGGCGACGCGGCGCGACACGATGGCCCGGCTCCTGGTCGATGGCGGCGAGCGCCTCGTGCCCGCGACGGAACTCCGGGTAGGCAACCGGGTCGTGTGCGAGGCGGGAGACGTCGTCCCCGGCGACGGCGACGTCGTCGAGGGCGTCGCGAGCATCGACGAGTCGGCCATCACCGGGGAGTCGGCGCCGGTCATCCGCGAGAGCGGCGGCGACCGCAGCGCGGTCACGGGGGGCACGAAGGTGCTGTCGGACCGCATCGTCGTGGAGATCACCGCCCCGCCGGGCCAGACGTTCATCGACCGGATGATCGCCCTCGTCGAGGGCGCGAGCCGGCAGGAGCCGCCCCACGAGAGCGCCCTCAACATCCTCCTGGCGCCGCTGCCGGCCGCGCTCGTCCCCCTTCCCCTGGCCCTGCCGCCC
>OFJB01000891.1_pt1 | contig 12978 bp, 11 predicted proteins | sample 1775081 | NCBI WGS metagenome assembly OFJB01 (sample SAMN08195771, study PRJEB24354) | sludge metagenome | isolation source: initial sludge from phenol fed wastewater aerobic bioreactor | place: India: Nagpur | collected 2016-06-05 | reverse complement strand
TCACCGAACCGATGTCACCCGCCGCCGCCTGATGGCGATGGCCGGCATCGGCGGCGTCGGCGCGCTGGCCACTACCGTTGGCGCGGCCCTGAACCCTCGGCTCGCGGGGGCGGAGAGCACTCCGGCCACCGGCCACGAGGGGCTGGACGTGGGCACGCCGGCGGCGGAGACCCCGGCCGACCCCAACGCGCCGATGAGCTGGCAGGAGATGGACGCGATGCACGAGAAGGGCATCAAGTCCTTCCCGGCGCCGACCTCCGGCCACGGCAACCAGCCGCTCGACTACACGATGGACGGCGACGTGAAGGTCTTCGAGCTCACGTCCAAGATCATCGACTGGGAGTACGATGCCGGCAAGACGGTGCTGGCCTGGGCCTACAACAACCAGGTGCCGGGTCCCGAGATCCGCGTCACCGAGGGCGACAAGGTCCGGATCAACCTGACGAACATGCTCACCGAGAGCACGTCGATCCACTGGCACGGTCTGGTCGTGCCGAACGATCAGGACGGCGTGCCCTTCATCACCCAGCCGATCGTGCCGCCTGGCGGAACCTATACCTACGAGTTCACGATCCGTGAGGGCAACGCCGGCACGCACATGTACCACGCGCACGCCAACTCGGCGAAGCAGGTGCCGATGGGCCTGCTGGGCGCCTTCATCGTCGAGCCGAAGGACCCCAAGAGCCGGCCGGCCTTTGACGTCGAATACACCATGGTGCTGAACGACGGCGCGATGGGCGGCTACACCATCAACGGCAAGAGCTTCCCCGCCACCCAGCCCCTGAAGGCCAAGAAGGGCCAGAAGGTGCTGATCCGGTACATGAACGAAGGCCAGATGATCCACCCGATGCACTTGCACGGCATGCCGCAGCAGATCATCGCCCAGGATGGGTGGCTGCTGCCCCAGCCGTACATGTGCGACACGATCAATATCGCCCCAGGCCAGCGCTTCGAAGCCATCGTCGATGCGACGGAGGTTGGCGCCTGGGCCTTCCATTGCCACATCCTGAGCCACGCCGAGGGCGATCACGGGATGTTCGGCATGGTGACTTTGCTCATCGTCGAGGAGTAGGCACTGCGATCCCGCCTGCTCCCGGGATGTGAAGGTGGCGCCCCTGGGTCATGGACCGGGGGCGTTACCTGTTTTCGGGATCGTGCAGCGGCGATCAGGGTGTCGTCGGGCTGTTCACCGACATGTCTGATTGATATTGTAGGAATTGTATTGAGGGGAGGAGCAGGTGGAACGGCGGTTGATCAGCGTGACGATGGTGATGGCGCCGCTTGCGCTGGCGGTCGCGGCGATCGCGGCGGGATATAGCGCCGTCGAGCCGGGCTGGTGGGCGGCGGCCGTGCGGCTCGCCGTGCTGGGCGGGATCGCGCTGATGATCTACGCCGTGAACATCCGGATCGTGCCCGTCTTCGCGTTGCGACGCTGGCGCTCGGAGCGGTTGCTTCTCGCGCAGGTGGCGGCTGGTGGGGTGGGTGCCTGGCTCACCTTCCTGGGCACCGGGCTGCGCGTGACCGCGCTGACCGGATTCGGGCAGGCTCTGGCGCTGGCCGGCGGGCTGCTGTTCATGGCGAACCTGATGATGCTCTTCCGCCAGCAGCCCGCATTCCACCATGTGCCGCCGGCTGCCTATCCACATCAGGCGGCGATCGACAAGCTCGCGACGAAGTTCACGCGGCTCTCTGGCTCGTTCCTCGTGCTCGGGCTCGGGCTGGGAGTGGCGCTGACGTGGTGGCACCCGGCGAGCGGGCGCTGGGATCTGGTCTGGGCGCACATGATGCTGGTCGGGTTCTTCCTCTCGATGGCCTCCGGAGTCTGCTATCACGTCCTTGGCCGCTGGACGAACCGGCCGTGGCGCTCGCTGGCGACGATCCAGTGGCACTACCGGATTGTGGTGCTCGGCCTGCCCTTCATGCTGCTTGCCCTGGCGACGGACACGAGCTGGCTCTTTCTGATCGCCGGTCCATTGCAGGCCCTGGCGCTCGCCCTGCTGGCGATCCCCGCCGTGGCCGCCTTCGCCGCCGCGCTCGCCCTCGCCCTCGGCACGCGCCGCCGCGGGCCCCGATGACGCCCGCGACCACCCGGCCGGCGCCCCGAAGCGCGATCCCGAAGCGTGATCTCGCCCGATCGCCGCGACGAAGCGCCCGGACGGGTTGCCCGGCGCCGAGGAAATGAGCAAGATCGGCGCGCCGATCTGCCCGTGGCGTCGCCACGTCGCCTCATCCGCTCGCACCGGGGGTCCCGCATGAAACTCGTCATCGCCGTCATCAAGCCGTTCAAGCTCGACGAGGTCCGCGACGCGCTGACCAAGCTCGAGATCCACGGCATGACCCTCACCGAGGTGAAGGGCTACGGCCGCCAGAAGGGCCATGCCGAGATCTATCGCGGCGCCGAATACGTGGTGAACTTCATCCCCAAGGTGCGGATCGAGGTCGCCGTGCCCGACTCTCTCGTCGACGCCGCCGTCGAGGCGATCCGCGCCGGCGCCCATTCCGGCCAGATCGGCGACGGCAAGATCTTCGTCCAGCCGATCGAGCAGGCCATGCGCATCCGCACCGCCGAGACCGGCGACGGCGCGCTCTGATCATTCCCCTGCCGCGCGGGCGCCTCGCGACCTCGAGGGACGCCCCCCAGACGAAGAACGGCGGGAAACCGCCGTTTTTTTCGCATTTCAATGATCTGGAGCAAGGCGCGCCCCGGACCGTGGTCTAAACTTCCGCGCGTCGGGAGGATCTCGTTCCCGACCCTCCCGACCCGCATCGAGGAGGCAAGACCATGGCTGACACTGCGACCAAACTCCCTGTTCGCAATGAAGCGAAAGCCGTCGGTACCGCTCCCGCGGCGACGGGTTGGCCGATGTTCGCGGACCTGCGCCGTGAGATGGATCGGCTCTTCGACGACTTCGGCCGCGGCTGGTTCCGCGACCCGACACTGCCGGCCTTCGGCACCGGCGTCTTCGCCGGACGCGCTCTCGCGCCCGCCGTCGACGTCGTGGAGAAGGACGGCGCCTGGGCGATCACCGCCGAACTTCCCGGCCTCGACGAGAAGGCGATCGACGTCTCGATCGCCGGCGACGTCTTGACCCTGAAGGGCGAGAAGACCGAGACCCGCGAGGAAGACGACAAGGGCACCCACGTGAGTGAGCGCCGTTACGGCTCCTTCGCCCGTTCGTTCCGCCTGCCCGAAGGGATCGACCGCGACAAGGTGGTGGCGCGCTACGCCGACGGCGTCCTCACCGTGACCGTACCCAAACTCGCGGTGGAGAAGCCGGAGGAGAAGAAGATCGAGGTGAAGGCCGCCTGACGGCGGTCCACGGCGCCCCCGACGGGCGCCCTCGACGATGTGGCCGGATGGCCGAAGACCGGGGCGCGGGCGACCGCGCCCCTTCTCATAAGGAGGAACGCGCGGGCGACCGCGCCCCTCGTCGTCTCCGCCGCCCTCGCCCCCGCCTCACGGCTTCGGCACGACGATCAGCCGCTCGACCGGCATCCCCTTCTCGAAATGGCTCTCGCAGATCTCGTCGATGTCGGCTTCCGTCTTCGGCGCGTACCAGATGCCCTGCGGATAGACCACCATCAGCGGCCCGGCGCGGCAGAAGCCGAGGCAGCCGGTCGCGGTCATCGCCACCTCCGGATCGCCGAGCGACTCCACGCAGAACTGGAGCCGCTTCCACAAGGGCTCGGCCCCTTGCGCGCCGCAGCTCCCGCGCGGATGCCCCGGCGGCCGGCTCTGGAAACAGGCGAAGACATGAATCTTGTAGACCTGCGGGATTTCCGACGTCATCGCGCACCTCCGGCTTCGACGTGACTTCCGGAGATCTGCGTATTCAAGGGACGTGCCGCGCCCGCCGCCGATCGGTCCGCTTCTTGCCACGAGGCGGGAACCACGGCGGAAATGCGGGAGTTTCGACATGGGCAGAGCGAGCCGGACCAAGGCGTCGCGCGACGACGACGCGATCGACTTCGGCGAGGTTCCCCCCGCTGTGAACGAAATCCTACAAAAGGGCGTCGCGCTGTGGCGCAGCGACCGCGTCGCCGCCGACGCCGCCTTTCGCGCCGCGCTCGCCCTCGATCCGCGCGCGCTCGCCACCTGGTTCTGCCTCTACAAGATCCACACCTATTCCGGCGATCTCGACGCGGCGCTGGAGGCGGCCGAGGGCGGCGCCCGCGAGGCGGCGCGCCAGGCCAATCTCGCCCCCGACTGGCGCGACTGGGACGCCGAGGCGATCTCCTTCGACGGCCCCGGCCGTTTCGCGCTCTATACGCTGAAGGCCCTCGCCTTCATCCGGCTGCGCCGTGACGAGCCCGCCGAGGCCCGCGCCGCCCTCGACGCCCTCGCCCGCCTCGATCCCGACGACGCCGTCGGCGGCTCCGTGGTCGAGGCGATCTGGCGCGGAACGGCCGGGTAACGGTGGACGTCGAGCGCGGCGAGAGCCGCGATCGACACCGGCTCATTCCCGAACCCGATCGCAGTCATCACGGCTTTTCGTTTGCCGCCGGCATCGCCCCCCACTACCGTCGAGGCTCCCAGCGACGAGAGACCCGATGAGCCCCCTGCCCGATCACCCGATCCGCGTCGTCTTCCTCGATGCCGAGACGCTGCGCCCCGACACCGTCCTGGCGCCCTTCTCCTTCGCCCACGCGCTCGAGACCCACGCCCGCACCGCGCCCGGCGAGACCGCGGCGCGCATCGCGGGCGCCGACGTCGTGCTGGTCAACAAGGTGCGCATCGGCGCGGCCGAGATGGACGCGGCGCCGAACCTGCGCCTGATCGCGCTCGCCGCCACCGGCTCCGACAACATCGACCTCGCGGCGGCGAAGGCGCGCGGCATCGTCGTCGTCAACATCCGCGACTATGCCCGCGCCACCGTGCCGGAACACACGTTCGCGCTGATCCTGGCGCTGCGCCGTTCGCTCCTCTCCTACCGCGCCTCGGTGCTCGCGGGCCGATGGCAGGAGGCGGCGCAATTCTGCTACCACGACTTCCCCATCGACGATCTCTCCGGCGCCACGCTCGGCATCGTCGGCTCCGGCTCGCTCGGCAGCCGTGTCGCCGAGATCGGCCACGCCTTCGGCATGATCCCGATCTTCGCCGGCCGCAAGTCGGGCACGGGCGGAAACCCCGACGCCGTGCCCTTCGCCGAGTTCCTCGCCCGCGCCGACGTCGTCTCCCTCCATTGCCCGCTGACGCCGGAGACGACCGGGCTCTTCGGCGCCGCCGAATTCGCGGCGATGAAGCCGAACGCGCTGCTGATCAACACCGCCCGCGCCGGCCTCGTCGACGTCGAGGCCCTCGACGCCGCCCTGGACGCCCGCGAGATCGCCGGCGCCGGCATCGACGTCGCCGCCCCCGAGCCGCCGCCGGCCGACAGCCCCGTCATGCGGCTCACGGCGCGGCCGAACGTGATCGTCACGCCGCATGTCGGCTGGGCCTCGCGCGAGGCGGTGCAGGGCCTCGCCGACCGGCTCGTCGCCAATGTCGAGGCCTGGGCCGAGGGTGAGCCGATCAACCGGGTCGCCTGACCCCCTCTCCCCCCGTCAACGCGATCTTCAGATCGAGTGCGTAAGAACGGTCCCCGACCAGTTGGGAAACGGGGACCGATCCGCGATGTTCGCCTTCTTCCACCAGAACGACGTCACCGACGCCCAGGGCGGCATCGAACGTTACGTCGACACGCTGCTCGCGGCGGCCGGCGACGACGCGATCCTGATCTCCGAGCCGCCCGCCCGGCCCGCGCCGAACCGCCTCGGCCTCGCCCTGCCGAAACTGCCGGGCCCGAAGTGGATCCCCTTCGCGCTCGCCGTCTGGGGCCATCTCGGCACCATCCGCGCCCGCCTGAAACAGGCCGCGAAACGGACGATGGAATTCTCGCGGCCCGAATACGTGGTCTTCGCCTGGGCGTTCCCCGGCGCCAAGGTCTTCACCATCCACGGCACCGGCCCCGGCGCCGGCGAGACCGGCAAACGCGCGATCCACGATGCCGCCTGCTGGTTCCTGCCCTTGGTGGCGGATCGGGTCCAGGTGGTCGGCCGCGACGATTCCGGCCTCTCGGAGGGCGTCGTGCGCCGCCTCGGGCCCCGCCTCGCCCATATCGACGCCTGGTACGACGACCGCTTCACCGCGACGCCGCTGCCGAAGGGCGAGAAGACCATCGTCTTCTACGCCGGCCGCATCGTCGAGCAGAAGAACCCGAAGCTCCTCTTCGAGATCATCCGGCGCGGCAAGGCCCGCTTCGGCGACGCCATCGAATTCCGCTATTTCGGCAAGGACGTGGAGGAGATCGACGAGGCCGGCGTGCGCGATCTCGTCACCTGCACCGGGCTTCTCGACGCGGCCGGGCTGACCCGCGCCATCTCCGAATGCCACATGGGGCTGATGTGCTCGCATTTCGGCGAGGGCTCGCCCTTCATCGTCGTCGAGACGCTCGCCTGCGGCCGGCCCTATGTCCTGTCGCCGCTGCCGACGCTGACCGGCGCCTATGGCGCCAATCCTCATGCCCGTTTCGCGCCCGGTTGGGACGCGGACGCCTTCCTCGACACGATCATGGCGGTGAAGGCCGACATCGACGCCGGCACGATCGAGCCGGAGGCGGTGCGCGCCTCCGTCGCCGATCGCGCCAAGCCCGTGGCGACGCGCGCCCTCCTCGGCGAACTGGCCGCCCTCGCCCGCTGAGGCGCCCGATCGGGCGCCGCGCTCAGGCGCCGCGCTCGCGCCGCCGGTTGCCGCCCCTCGGACCACCGGCCGGGCCGCCCTCGGGACGCGCCCGCGATCCCTCGTGGCCGCCCTCGGCCTTGCGGCGCGGCGGACGCTCGCCACCGCGCGGCGGTCCACGGCGCACGCGCTCCGGTTCCGGCTCGCCGTCGACCGGGGAGAATCGGATCTGCTCCTCGTCGGGACGGCGCGCATTGGCCCAGAACCGCGCCGCGACGCCCTCCGCCACCTCGAACCGGGTCTCCCCGTCGAAGATGCGGATGGTGCCGATGTCGTCGCGCTCGATGCCGCCGCGCCGGCACAGCATCGGCAGGAGCCATTTCGGATCGGCCTTCTGACGCCGGCCGACGTCGCAGCGGAACCACACGCCCATCGGCCCGCGTCCCGGCCCCTCGGTGCGCGAGCGATCGCGCGGCCCGCCCTGGCCCGGATCGACCACCTCCTCGACCGCCGGCAGACGGCCGCGCCAGAGCCGCGCCAGCGCGCCGGCGATCTCCTCCGGCGTGCGCGTCTCGATCAGCAGCCGCGCCATTTCCGCGTCCTCCTCGCCGACCGGCTCGGCGAGCAGCGGATCGGCCAGGAAGCGCTGGCGATCGAGTTCGGTGATCGCCTCCGCGCTCGGCGGCCCGGCCCATTCCGGCCGGATCCCGGCTTCCGCCAACATCCGCTCGGCGCGACGGCGACGCGCCGGCGGCACCAGGAGGCAGGAGATGCCCTTGCGCCCCGCGCGGCCGGTGCGGCCCGAACGGTGCTGGAACACCTCGCGGTCGTGCGGCAGATCGGCGTGGATGACGAGATCGAGATTGGGCAGATCGATGCCGCGCGCGGCGACGTCGGTCGCGACGCAGACCCGCGCCCGGCCGTCGCGCAGCGCCTGCAGCGCCTGATTGCGCTCGTGCTGGCCGAGTTCGCCGGAGAGTGCCACCACCTGGAACCCGCGCTCCTGCAGCGTCGCCTGGATGTGACGCACCGCCTCGCGGGTGTTGGCGAAGACGATCGCCGCCGGGCTCTCGTGGAAGCGCAGCAGATTGACCACCGCCGCCTCGATCTCCTTCGGCGCCACCCGGATCGCCCGGTGCTCGATGTCGGCATGGCCGCGCTCGGCGCCGGCGACCGCGATCCGGAGCGCGTCGCGCTGATAGCGCGTGGCGAGCTGGACGATGGTCTTGGGCAGGGTCGCGGAGAAGAGCAGCGTCATCCGTTCCTGCGGCGTCGCCTCGAGGATGAACTCGAGATCCTCGCGAAAGCCCATGTCGAGCATCTCGTCGGCCTCGTCGAGCACCACCGCCCGCATCGCCGAGAGATCGAGCCCACCGCGCTCGATGTGATCGCGCAGACGCCCCGGCGTGCCGACGACGATGTGCGCGCCCATGTGCAGCCGCCGCCGTTCCGCGCGCGGGTCCATGCCGCCGACGCACGGCACGATCCGCGCCTCGGTCTCCTCGAACAGCCACGCCAGTTCGCGTTCGACCTGGAGCGCCAGCTCGCGCGTCGGCGCGATCACCAGCGCCTGCGGCCGGCCGGCCGGGCCGAAGACCTCGTCGTCGCCGAGGAGGGCGGCGCCGAGCGCCAGCCCGTAGGCGACCGTCTTGCCCGATCCGGTCTGGGCCGAGACGAGAAGATCGCGTCCGCGGGTCTCGGTCGAGAGCACGGCGGCCTGGACCGGAGTCGGTTCGTCGTAGTTGCGCTTGACGAGCGCGCGGTCGAGCGCGGGGCTCGCGAGGGGGAAGGCCAAAGGGGATGCTCCTGTGGGGTCGAGGGGGCGCGTCAGGGATCGCCGCCTGCGCCTCGCCGCTTTCGCCCTGCTATAGCCGGTTCCCGCCCTCGGGTCGACGTCGAAGTGGTGCCTCCTTTTGCAATGCAGCATGCAATTGCTGCGCCGAGCCCCCGCGCCGCCTCACAAACGGCTTGAGATCGGCGCCCACCTGCGCAGGATGGGCGTCGGCGGAGCGCTTCGCCGTCGTCCGCGTTACTCTATGGGATACACGCACATGTCACAGACCAAGGTCCTCGTCGCGCAGGGGGGTGGCCCCACCGCCGTCATCAACCAGTCGATCGTCGGCGCGGTGCTCGAGGCCCGCAAGTTCCGCAACGTCGAACTGGTCTACGGCGCGCACCACGGCGTGCGCGGCATCGTCGACGAGGAGTTCCTGGATCTGACCCAGGAGACCAGCCACAACCTGGAGATGGTCGGCCACACGCCCTCCTCCGGCCTCGGCTCGACTCGCGACAAGCCGGATCTGAAATACTGCCAGGAGATCTTCAAGGTCCTGAAGGCCCACGGCATCGGCTACTTCTTCTACGTCGGCGGCAACGATTCCTCCGACACCGTGCGCATCGTCTCCGAGGAGGCGGCCAAGGCCGGCTATCCGCTGCGCTCGATCCACATCCCCAAGACCATCGACAACGATCTGACGGTCAACGACCACACCCCCGGCTTCCCCTCCGCCGCCCGCTTCGTCGCTCAGGCCTTCATGGGCGTGAACCTCGACAACGCGGCGCTGCCCGGCGTCTACGTGGCCGTGGTGATGGGGCGCCACGCCGGCTTCCTGACCGCCGCCTCGGCGCTCGGCAAGAAGTTCCCCGACGACGGCCCGCACCTCATCTACGTGCCGGAGCGCGCCTTCTCGATCGACAAGTTCCTCGGCGACGTGAAGGCGACCTACGAGAAATACGGGCGCTGCGTCATCGCGGTGTCGGAAGGCATCCACGACGAGAAGGGCGTGCCGATCATCACCAAGCTCACCTCCGAGGTCGAGCGCGACGCCCACGGCAACATCCAGCTCTCCGGCACCGGCGCCCTCGCCGACCTGCTCTGCAACGAGATCAAGACCAAGCTCAAGATCTCGCGCGTGCGCGGCGACACCTTCGGCTATCTCCAGCGCTCGTTCATCGGCTGCGTCTCCGACGTCGACCAGCGCGAGGCTCGCGAAGTCGGCGAGAAGGCGGTGCAATACGCGATGTGGGGCAAGACCGACGGCTCGGTGACGATCCACCGCACCGGCTTCTATTCGGTCGACTACCATCTCTCGCCGCTGGAGGCGGTGGCCGGCAAGACCCGGCACATGCCCGACGAGTTCATCTCCGAGAACGGCAACGACGTCACCGACGCCTTCCGCCTCTACCTGCGCCCGCTGCTCGGCTCCGGCATGCCCGACGCCTATCGGCTGCGCCTCAACCGGGTACCGAAGATCCTCGCCGCCGAGGGCTGAACCCTCGCCCGAGACGACGACACGACGCGCGGCGGGAAGGCCCCTTCCCGCCGCGCTCGCATTCGAAGAGATCGGAGAAGGGCGCGACCGCCCTCCTACCGAGCCTGGGAAGTTTCGACCTGTTCGAAACTTCCCAGGCGAAGGCGAGCCCGAACGGGCGTCGGCCGGTCAGGCCGCAACCACAGGACATTCCGACGAGTCGGAATGTCCTGTGATCGATATCACTTGCCGGTGGTGACCGGCCCGCCCTTGGCGGTCCACTCGATCATGCTGCCGGCATAATCGACGATGTCGCGACGTCCGGCGGAGGCCGCGATCGCCTGGGCCTGACCGGCGCGGCGGCCCGAACGGCACATCACCACCACCGTCTTGTCGCCCGCGCGCGGCAACACCGACGGCGAGAAGGTCGACATCGGCAGATTGATCGCGCCGGGCACGTGGCCGGCGGCGAATTCGTCGGGCTCGCGCACGTCGACGAGGATGATCCGGCCCGAGTCGAGACCGGCCTTCACGGCGTCCATGCCGATCACCCCTTCCGCGACGGCGGGGGTGGCGAGGCCGAGGGCGAGAGCCAGGGCGGCGGCGGCGAGACCAGAACGCATCGATCGATTCTCCGTGGCGGACGACGACACGACCGTCGCACGTCGCCGATGACGGCCTCTTATCAGAAATCACTCATGAACGGACCACCCTCCCCCGCGACATCACGTCCCTTTGAATTGTGCAGTGCAACATTGACATTGCACCGCAAAAATGTTCAATGGATCGAAAGAGGGTGGCGGAGCGTGGTCGTTCCGCCGAGACCCATCGACGTTCCGAACGGATGGCGAGTGGTCCGGGCGTTCGATCCGCGAGGCGGGTCGAGCGGGATGGAACGTGGCCTCGGTCGGCCGCCGTCGAGGCGCGGCGGAAGACCCGGGCGCCGACACGGGAGTGGCGCATGCTCGGACCCGCCGACATCAGAGCCTGGCTCGACGACGCCGAAGAGGCACGAGAGCACGAGCGCGCCGAATCTCCCCCGGTGTCGAGCGCTGCGCCGGCCGCGCGTCCCGCGCCGATTTCACCGTTCACCCATGCCTTTCACGACATGATGACGTGGCGCCGCCGCCTTCTCGGCCGCCGTCTCTGAGGACAGGCGCGAGGATCGCGTCGATAGCCGTTGCGACCCCCGACCGCATCGGCTATGAGAGGCGCGTTCCGGCCTTCGGACCCGGAACCTCCGACGACGCGAGTCGCCGGTGTCTCGGAAGCACCCGTAGCTCAGCTGGATAGAGTGTCGCCCTCCGAAGGCGAAGGTCACAGGTTCGAATCCTGTCGGGTGCGCCATTTCAGTACAGAACCGCTAACGCCGAACGCCGCCGTTTTCCCGCTGGAAGCAGCCACCAGCGTTCGCAGCAGTTCTGATTTCGATCCCAAGATGCGAACTTCATCGTCAGCGACCTCAACGCGCTGCGCCAGGGCGCGAAGGTGTTCCCGCCGATAACCGCCCCCTTCGAGCTGAAGTCCTGCGCGCGCGGCGCTGGAAAGCGAATCGAGCATGTCGACGGTGATCGTCTGATTGCCGGAGCTATCCAACGTCGCCTGCAACCGCTCGGCCTCGGCCTTAGCCTGATCACGAATCGCCTTGATGCTGGTCATCCGCTCTTTCAGGTTCTCGTCGTTCAAATCGGCAAGGCCGGCTTCGATCGCGTCATAGAGACGATTGAGCCGTGCTTCCGTTTCCGTGACGCGCCGGTTGATTTCGGCGAGCTGCTCCCGACGCCGCTCCACACGATCGCTTCGACGGTCGAGGAGGCTCGCGAGGATATTTTCCAAACGCGAGGGCACAAGCAGGCGCTCGCGCAGATGGTTCGCGACCAGATCGTCGAGCTGCGCCATCGGGATCGTGCGGCCGATGCAACCGGTCGTTCCCTGCCGGGCTTTGGTCGAGCACGTGTAGTAGCGATATTCAACGCCCGTACTTCCCCTGCCGGTGCGCAACGTCATCGCGCCGCCGCACTTTGAGCAAAAGCAGATACCCGTCAGCAGGGTCGGACCGCTGGTGACACGGGCCGGCACCAAGCTCGGATGGCGGGACTTTAGCCGGGCCTGTACCAAGTCGAAGATCTCGCGCTCGATGAGCGGCGGCACTTCCATGATCGCGACTTCGCTCTCCGGCTTCTTCTCCCGATTCTTATGGGTGCGCGTGTTGAACCTATGCTGGCCGATGTAGGTCGTGCGGGTCAGGATCGCGTGGATTTGCGCGACGCCCCAGCGCCCGCCGTCGCGCGTGAAGAAGCGGCGTTCGTTGAGATAGCAAGTGATCGCCTTGACGCCCAAGGGGCCGGTCTTGCCGTCCCCTTCAAGGAACAGGCGATAGATCAGCCGCACGGTTTCGGCGTGCAGCGGGTCGATCTCCAGCTTCTTCTTGATCTTCGATCCGCGCTGCTCGGCCGCGATGATGCGATAGCCGATCGGCGGGCGCGCGCCGTTCCAGAAGCCCTGCCGTGCATTCTCGTTCATGGCGCGCAGGACGTGCTTGGCGTTTTCCTTCGACTGATATTCGTCGAACAGGGCCATGATCTGCCGCATCATGACGTGCATGGGATCGTCGCCCATCTCCTGTGTGATGGAGACGAGCTTGACGCCGTTCTTGCCGAGCTTGCGGACGTAGAACTCCAGCTCAAAGTGATCGCGGAAGAAGCGCGAGAAGCTGTGAACCACGACGACATCGAACGGCGCGGGCTTGCTGGTCCCCGCCTCAATCATGCGCTGGAACTCGGGGCGGCGGTCGTTCGTGGCTGATGCGCCGGGTTCGATGAAAGTCTCGACCAGTTGCAGACCACGGGATTCGCAATAGGCTTCACCCTGCCGCTTCTGGTCGGGAATGGAGACATCATGCTCGGCCTGCCGCGCCGTCGAAACGCGCAGATAGAGGGCGGCGCGCAGCGGCACGGTCATGGTGATGTCTCCTTCACAATCGTGGCTCGGCCCCAACCATCGGACCGCATGGACGCGCTCAGGCCGCTTTCTCCAACGGGCGCGCGCGCTCAACTCGTTCGCGCTCCT
>OFJB01000889.1_pt1 | contig 12987 bp, 13 predicted proteins | sample 1775081 | NCBI WGS metagenome assembly OFJB01 (sample SAMN08195771, study PRJEB24354) | sludge metagenome | isolation source: initial sludge from phenol fed wastewater aerobic bioreactor | place: India: Nagpur | collected 2016-06-05 | reverse complement strand
AACCGTGCTGAACCTGGAGGGCCTCAGCGTCTTTCCCGGCTTCATCGACGCACATTGCCACATTGGCATGTGGGAGGATGGTATGGGCGAGGAAGGCGCGGACGGAAACGAGATGACCGACCCGATTACGCCGGAACTGCGCGCCATTGACGGGCTCAACCCGTTTGATCATTGTTTTCAGGAAGCGCGCGAGGCGGGCGTCACCACGGTTGTTACCGGCCCCGGCAGCGCAAACGTGATTGGTGGGCAGTTCGCCGCGCTAAAGACGTACGGCAGGAGCATTGAGGAGATGACGCTATGCGCCCCAATCGCGATGAAGGCCGCAACGGGTGAGAACCCGAAGAATGTTTACGCAGAGAAAAAAGTTGCGCCGACCACGCGCATGGCCATAGCCTCGCTGTTCCGCTCGACCATGACGGACGCGATTGAGTACCAGAAAGGCATGGCAAAGGAAGACGACAAGCCGGATCGCGACATCGCGATGGAAGCGCTGCTGCCAGTGATCAACGGTGAACTGACCGTTAAGATTCACGCGCACCGCGCGGACGATATTTTAACCGCGCTGCGGCTCGCCAAGGAATTTAACCTCAAAGTAACCATAGACCACTGCACCGAGGGTTATATGATTACGGACGTGCTCAAGGATCGATTGATCGAGCAGGGCGCGGGCATCATCATTGGCCCGCTGCTCTCCGAGCGCAGCAAAATCGAGCTGAAAAACCTCAGCTTCGCCGCCCCGCGCATTCTCGACGAGGCGGGTATTCCGTTTGCCATCATGACCGACCATCCCGTGATTCCAATTCAGTTTCTAGCCGTGCAGGCGGGCCTCGCCGTTCGCGAGGGCTTGAACGAGGAAACCGCATTTCGTGCCATCACGAAAAACGCCGCGGAGATCGTCGGCATTGGAGAACGCGTCGGTTCGCTCGCAGTTGGCAAGGACGCGGACATTGCCGTGTTTGACGGACACCCATTCGATTTTCGCACGCACTGCGTGATGACGCTCATCAACGGCAACATCGTGTACGATGCCCGGAAACAGGAGGCGTAACAATGCGTTCTACCTATGCGAATGTTTCGCTGGCCAGTATCAAGCACAACATCGGGCTCATGCGTTCCCGCTTGAATCCCGAGACGAAATACCTCGCCGTCGTCAAAGCAAACGCCTATGGCCACGGCATGGAAGCCGTCGCCAACTGCGCGCTGGAAAGCGGCGCGGCGTATCTTGGCGTCGCGTTCGCGGAGGAAGGCGTTCGCCTGCGCCTCGCGGGCGTGACCGCGCCCATTCTGCTGCTTGGCGCAACGGACGAGGATCACATGGACGACGTGATTCGCCACAGCCTGATGCCGACCGTGTTTACGGTGGAAACGCTCTCGCTGCTGCAAGCGCACGCCGCCAAGCTGAACATGGTCTGCCGCGTGCACATCAAGGTGGACACCGGCATGAACCGCATCGGCTTTACGAGCGAGGCGGAGTTTATGGAAGCGATTCTGCTGCTCAAGAGCTGCAAAAACCTCGCGCTCGACGGACTCTTTACGCACTTTGCCGTCTCCGAGCTGCCCGATGCTTCGTTTACGCGGTTGCAGGCGGATCGGTTCCGCCGCTACATCGCCATTGCGCGGGAAAGCGGCCTTCAGCCGGTTCTGCACGCAAGCAACAGCGCGGCTGCACTGCATTTGCCGGATACGCAGTTTGACATGGTGCGCGGCGGCATCGCGATGTACGGCTGCAACCCCGCCGGGCACGCAATTGACGGCGACGACCTGCGCCCTGTAATGAGCTGGCACGCATATATTACGCACATCAAGACGATTCCCGCGGGCGAGGGTGTCAGCTACGGCCTCAAGTTCGTAACCCCCTGCGACATGCTGGTTGGCACCGTCGCAGTTGGCTATGGCGACGGGTACAAGCGCTGCCTTTCCGGTAAGGCGGACGTACTGGTGCGCGGCAAGCGCGCGCGGCAGATAGGCACCATCTGCATGGATCAGATGATGGTCGATTTAGCCAATGTGCCCGACGCGGCGGTTGGAGACGACGTAGTGCTGATTGGCTCGCAGGGCGAAGAGTCCATCACGGCGGACGAACTGGCGCAGCTGGCCGGAACGATCAGTTACGAAATCCTGCTGAGTATTTCGGATCGCGTTCCACGCATCTATACGAAGGACTGAACCTGAACAACAGAACAGCACCCGTCTGGGTGCTGTTTTTGTTTATACGTCGTTATCCAATTAACCTCGAATTGTCTGTTCCACCGCGTCGATTACATCCCGCGCGAGCAGCATTCGCTCCCGCAACAGTTCCAGCGCGGTATCCGCCGACGCGCCGAGTAGGTATGCTCCCGCGCTTGCAGCATCGAACGCGCATAGTCCCTGCGCAAGCAACGCGGTGACGATTCCGGTGAGCACATCCCCGCTGCCGCCCTTGGCGAGACCCGGATTTCCGCTCGTGTTAAGTCGCACAGTTGAACCATTTGAAATGCAGGTGGTCGCGCCCTTGAGCAGCACGACGCAGTTCCACTGCTTTGCAAAACGGCGCGCAGTCTCAATAGGGTCGGCCAGTATCGCCTCAACGGATAATCCGCAGAGCCGCGCCATCTCGACTGGATGCGGTGTCAGTACAACATTAGAATGCAGTTTTGTCAGCAGTTCGGGTGATCGGCTCATCTGGTTCAGCGCGTCCGCGTCCAGCACGGCGGGCATGCCGGATTTCAGCAGAGCTTCAATCAGCGGTAGAATCGTTCCTTCTCCAACGCCGGGGCCAATGCCGACCGCGTTCTGTTTCGGGAACAGGGCAATCGCGGCTTGACAGGCTTCCTCGTCCCAGTCCGTCCCGTTGTTGGCCGGAATCGCCATTGCCTCCGGTAGCGCGGCAAAGGAGGGTTTCAGCGCGCCTGGAATGGCGGCGGTGGTCAGCCCCGCGCCCGTGCGAAGTGCCGCGCCCGTGCAAAGCAGCGCTGCGCCCGTATAGCGCTCGCTGCCCGCGCAGAGCAGCGCCCGGCCGTTGCTGCCTTTGTTGGAATTGATTGGGCGGCTTGGGAGTAATCGTTGAATGTCACTCCGTTCTATGAGGACGACGTCCGCCTCTCCCTCGTCTGGCTCGCTCGAAAGCGGATGCACGACAACCTCGCCGCAGAGCTCCCGCCCGGGAAAGAGCAGTTGCCCGCGCTTGAAAAACTCAAACGTAACCGTTTCGTTTGCGCGGATCGCAACGCCGAGCACCGCGCCGGTTGTCGCTTCCACGCCGCCGGGCAGATCGACGGCGACAATGGGTTTCCCGCTTGCGTTCATAGCGTTGATTGCTTCCGCAAACGCTCCGGTGATGGCGCGGGAAAGACCCGTGCCAAAAAGCGCGTCAACGAGCACGTCGTATTCGGAAATAAGCTCTTTCGTCAGACCGGAAAAGAAGTGAACGCCGCTGTCCAGCGCGCGTAAATAATTCGTCCTCGCGTCCCCCGCCAGCCGTTCCGGCTCGGCGAGCAAAGCGCCACCGCATTCTACGCCGCGCTCTTTCAGCAGCCTGAGCAGCGCGAACCCGTCCCCGCCGTTGTTGCCGCCGCCGCAGACCACGAGCACGCTCTTTTGCGGGTAGCGCGTTTGCAGGAGCAAATTCACACCCGTCGCCGCACGCTCCATCCAATCCAGACTGCTGGCCCGGCCGTCCGCAAAGCGTTTCTGTTCGTAGGCGCGCATCTCCTCCGCGCTGACGACGCGTTTCATTCCTCCGGTTCCTCCGGCTCCTCCAGCTCCTCCGAATCCCCCGGCTCCTCCAGCGCTGCTTTGAGCGCTGCGCGCGCCTCATCGTAGCCATAGCCGCGCGAAAGCAACCGACGCAACACAAGTTCCGTCCGCTCCTGCTCCGGCAGGCTAGCGTACTGCCGCGTGTACTTGCCCGCGACCCGCGCCGCGCTCTGCGCTTCCTGCTCATCGTCCACGAGCGTTAAGGCGCGATCCAGCGCTTCCTCGTCGATTTCCAGCGCGCGGAGCTGTTCGCTCAATCGAGCTCGGCTGACCGGCTTTGTCGCGAGCCTTGTTTTAATGTAGTCCTCGGCAAACGCAAAGTCGTTGAGCAGGTTCAGATCCTTGAGCCGCTCGACGACGTCGTATACCTCGACCTCGCCATACTGGCAAGCGTCGAGATGCCGCTCCACCTCGCGAATCGTGCGCGCGCGGGAGCCGAGAAACCGAAGCGCGGCGTCCATTGGCCCGCGTCCGGTTCCCTCTTTTGTTTTTGGTTTCGACATGCTTTTTCTCATGCGTCCATTTTACCATAGATTTGCATTTCGAAAAAGCCGAAACCGCCGTGCCCAAACGGTTGCAACAATAAAGAAGCAAATCTGAAAGTTTCTGATGAACATTCTGTAACAATTCTGCCGAAGTGCGAATTGATCGATGCAAAAACAGCGCCAATCCGTTACAATAAAGAGCGATATGAATCCATACACATCCGAAAAACAGTCTCTGTTTTCGGAGGATCGATTCGATAGAAATCATCGTTCAGCATTCTTTCGAACGAAAGAATCCCGGGAGGTTATCTACATGGAACAAGGCCGGCAACAACCGGATCAGGCGCCGCAGCAAATCGACGAAGCTCCAACGGAGGTCATTCTGGAGCCGATCGCGGATCTCGGTCTGCCGAAGAAACGCGCAAACGGCAGTACGCTTTCGAAGAAGCGCAAGAAGCGCCGCCAGCAAAAGCGAATCCTCATTATGCTCTGCATCATCGGCGGGGTTGCGCTGTCGATTTTGATCTATATCTTCGTGAGCAGTCAGCAGCGCGCCGCCGCGGAAGCCGCCGCGCAGATTGCCGCCGAGGAAGCGCTCCGCGCCCAGCAGGAGCAGCAACAAAAGGAATTTGAGCAGATGGCGAACTCGACCGTGTTCCTACAGGGAATCACGGTCAATGGAATTGCCATTGGCGGCATGACGATGGACGAGGCAAGGAGCGCGCTCTCCGCGGCGGAAGCGAATATCTCCTCTCAACGCGAACTCCAGCTCGTTTACGACAACAAGCTTTTTCCGCTCGATCTAACGGGCATGCCAATCTCCGTGAACACGGATTCCGTACTGACGGAAGCATACCAGCTCGGAAAATCCGGCGATTACGCAACCATGAAGGCGGAGTCCGACGAGATTGCCGCAAACGGCCGCGCCTTTACGCTGACGGTTAGCTACGACATGACCATGCTCACCGCGAGCATTGCGCAGATCGCCGCTAAGATTGACGTGCCTGCGGTCAACGCTTCGGTTACCGGCATCGACACAGACACGCATACACTCACCATTAAGGACGAGGTCGTTGGCCACGTGGTGGATCAGGCTGCGTTGCAAACGCTGGTGACGGACGCGATTCTCAACGGGGTAAAAACGCCAATCAACATTCCGGTGGTCGAAACCCAGCCAACCGTCACGAAAGCGGCGTTGCAGGGACAATACGTCAAGCGCGCCAGCATGACGACGGACTTTTCCACCAGCCCGAGCGCGCGTAAATACAACGTAAAGAAGGGCGCCGGAATCATCAACGGAACCGTTCTCGCCCCCGGCGAAACGTTCTCCACGAACGGCGTACTTGGCGTGCGCAGTGCCGCCAATGGCTGGAAGGAAGCGAACGCCTACGAAAGCGGCGCGGTTGTTCCGCAATATGGCGGCGGCGTCTGCCAGCTCTCGACCACGCTATACAACGCGGTGGTCAAGGCGGATCTGGAGATCGTCTTCCGCCGCAACCACTCCATGCCGGTGACCTACATCGACAAGGGGCTGGACGCGACGATCAACTCCGTTGGCAACGAAATCGATTTTAAATTCAAGAACAACACGAACGGCGAGATCATTGTCATCGGCTATACGACGAGCAGCAGCAAGCTCACGTTCGAAATCTGGGGACTGCCGTTTGCAACCACCGAATACGACGAGATCAAGCTCACGAGCACACAGGTTTCCACCAATACCATTCCCGGCGATCCGGTGCAGATTGAAGTGCCCGTCGGCGCCGAGAAGGCGGATGGATCGCTGATGGTCGCGGGCGAAACCTATACCGCCGTCGCCCCGCGCAAAGGCTACGTCTACCAGTCCTACAAGAACTACTACCTAGCGGGCAAGCTCGTGAAGAAGGAGAAGCTCGCGGTTTCGACTTACAAGGCATACCAGGGCGAAATCTGGACCTGTCTGGTCGACGTTACCCCAACGCCGGGCGTCACAGAAGTTCCTTCGACGTTCGCGCCGGAAACCGCAACACCCGTGCCAACCGCCGCGCCTACGTCAACGCCAGCACCAACACCTGCGCCAACACCGACGCCAACTCCAACAGCGACGACCGGGTTCGTGGACCCGCCAGCCCCTTAATTCTCTCTAGTACATCAAAATGGAGCAGGCGATTTGCCTGCTCCATTTTTCGTTCGTTAGTCGTCGTTTTCGTGCTCAACGTCATACCGCTCCCGCTGGAGCAGCATCTCCCGCAACCCATCCGGCGTCGCGGGTTTCTGCCGTGTGCCCATGCAGGCGTTACAGACGGCAAAACACTCCGGACAAACGCAACGACTGCCCAATCCCTTTTCGTCCTGCACCATATAGGCTCCACAATTTTGACAGGAACAACGCATCCTCACCGCCTCCTCTCCTGCTCTTAGTCTTATTATACCACAGGATGTTTCGTTTCCGATCACAAAGCGATCTTCCAGCGGGATTGGCTATTTTTCGGAAACGTGCTATAATTTTCGCGTTATGAACAAACCAGCGAACACAAGTATATTGCAACCGATTCTTTCCGCGAGAACGCTTCGCCGTTTCGCGGGCGTGTTGTTTGCGCTCCTGTTCTTCTGCGCGAGCGTTCCCGCCGCGCGGGCGGAGCAGATTCTATTTCCCCTCGGCGCCTGTTCGGACGAAGTTCTCCGCGTGGAAACACGCCTGTCCGATTTGGGATATACCACCAATGTTGTCAACGGACTCTGGGAGCAGGCGGATGCGGACGCGCTCGCCGCGTTTTCCGCCGCAAACGGCGTAACCACCGTCTCCGTTTCCGAAGCTCTCTTTTCGCCGCAGGCAGTGCCCGCCGCAGAGCAGACCGGCGGCGTCTTCGCCGTTGGCGCGGGCGGCTTTGTGCTGACCTACGGCTCGCGGATGCCCTGGAGCGAGGTGAAGCCGCTGTTGCAGCCTGGCACGTCCTACAACGTGACGAGCTGCTATTCCAGCATTACGCTGCACATGGTCTGCGTTTCCACGGGTGCGCACGCGAAGTTTCAGCCGGAGCTGGAATGGGACGACGCGACGCTGCGCGGGTTCTTTTCCTCCGCAAGCAGTTCCGAAAAGCAACCCATCGTGGTCACCATCAACGGCATCCTCGTTGCCGCGTCCATTCAGCAAGCCGCGCCCAATGCGGACGCGGAAACAAACGCCCTGCCGGAATACAGCGTCTATTTTCACGGCGCGCTCAGCGAGATCAACGGCATTCCGGATGCCGAGCATGAGACCGTCATCGAAATCGCATCCAGTCAACCGTAACCCGTTCACTCGGCATTCGAAAAAAACCTTCATATAAAAGAACCGCCGCCCGAGTTTATCGAGCGACGGTTTTTGTTTGTCGAAGGTTCTGAATCGCTTAGCCGACGGTTCTCTGCGAAATGCCCTTGATGGCCGAGAGCGCCCAGTCGTGATCCGAAAGGGTGACGACCGTTCCGCAATACGGGCATTTGCCGGTGTGGTTGATGTCCAGCGGCGCGCCGCAGTTCGGGCAGCTGATCTGCGTCATGCTCGGCTGCACCAGCGTCTTCTTGTCCTTCTGGCGCGTAAGCTTCCAGTCGTACACCATAAACAGCTCGCGCGTCGTGCTGCCGCTGACGATGGCGCCCGTGCGGTCGTCCGTCGTGTAGTCGGTAATGCGCGTCGAAACCCGAACGACCAATACGTCGTTGTCACCTTCCACCGCGTAGCGAACGATGCGCGTTTCGAGCACGGCAATGCGGTCGACATGGTTTGTCTGCTTCGCGTCGATGAGCGTTTGCAGCTGCCGCGCCATCTGGTTGTAGAGCGCGTCCGTCATAAATGCGCGCATCGGCTCCCACTTCTTCTCCTGCCAGGCATCCTGCATCTGGATGTACTGGTTGCCAACCTTCTCGAGCAGAATCTGTTCGTTGAACGCGGGGTCCTTCTGCTTGAGCGTGTCGAGCGGCAGGCCCGGTTCTTCCACCGCGGCGTTATAGACCGAGGAACCACCGCCGCTGCCCGCACCGGAGCGCAGGTAACGCAATACCACGATGACCACGATTACAATGATGATTACCGTAAACAGGTTTCCGCCGAGACAGCCGAGCGAATCGCCGCCGCTGGAGTAGGAGGAACCGCTGTCGTAGGTTGAACCGCTGCTCCAGCTTGAACCGGAATCCCAGCTGGAACTGCCCCAATCCGAACCGCCCCCAAAGGACGAACCGCCGCCGCCCCAGTCCGAACCGCCGGAAAAGTTTCCCGCGTCCGCGAGCGAATAGGCGCCGAGCGTCAGGCACAACGCCAGCGCAAGCAAAAGAATCAACAGGCGAGCGAATCGCTTTTTATTCATCTTATATCCCCCTGTTTCTTACTAATTCCATACGCGTTTATCATACCCTATTTTCGCTCTACGGTAAATACGTTTTCGCGAGCGCTGTTTCCCCGGCACTCGAGCACAAAAACCGGACACCGACTACAGTCCATGCCCGGTTTATTATGTTTATAAGTGAGAAAGCAACTCGACAAACGCTTCCCCTTGCGGCAGGCGCTCGACCACGCGCTCGACGTCCGCATCCATTCGCTCCAGAAACGGCTGATCTGCCGAATAGAGCACGCAGGTTCCGCAGCTTGCGCTCAAGTACCGCGGCACGGGCGCAAGCCTGGCAGAAACGCCGAGGCTCGAGAGCGTCCGCTGCGTGCGCATTGCCGAAAGGTGCGTGTGAAACGTTGCGATGTACTCCGTCATTTCTTTGATAGTTCGAGCTTATAGTCGCCGTTTTCTTCGCTGATGGAAACCTCGTACCCGCGGGAAGCGGCAAACCGCGTTACATTTTCTTTTGCGGCAACGGCATCCACCAACACGGTCAACTGCGGCGTTCCGTCCTTGATTGCCCGCTGTGTGAGCACAACCGGTTCCGGGCAGAGCAGCCCTCTTGCGTCTACAATAGCCATTGCGTTACACCCTTTCCCGGTTGGTTAAACCGATGACGATCAGAATGACGAATCCAGCGATCACCGCGATCATGCCGTTCATCGTTGGCCCCTTTGCGGAGGAAGCGAGGCCAAAGTTGTGGCAAATTGCCGCGCCAACGAGGAATCCGGTTACGGTAATGCCCGCGTCCGAATTGCCTTCGCCTGCGAGAATCACCTGCCGCAACGGGCACCCGCCAAGCAGCACGCTGCCCCAGCCGACAAGCGCCATACCGAGGAAGTTCCAGAGCCCGTCGGTATGCGCAACCGGCTGGTCGGCAAACGAAAGGTGGAACTTACCGAGGATCAGGTTGCCAACGATGGTTGTCACAATGACCGCGAGGAAACCCCAGAGCATGGAAAAGTCTTTAAACAGCATGGCGTCCCGGCTCGCGGCAACGGTGCAGAAACGCGAGCGCTGGCAAAGCCCGCCGACGACAAGGCCGATGCCGAGCGCAATCAGCACCGGCGCGTGAGCCGCTCCGGGGCCGGATTCGCTCGCGGCAAACAGTGACGGCAGAAACGCCGAAAGCGCCATCAGCACCGCAACAATGACGGGCAGCATTGCGCCTTCCGTGAGGCTCTGCGGATAGGCGCGCTTGAGCGTGAAGCCGCCGCGCAGCCAGAGCGTGCCGACAAAGATGCCCGCTAGGAAGCCGACGAGGCCGATCAGTGCGTTCAGATCGCCGCCGCCAATGCGCAGCATCATGCGAAGTGGGCAACCGAGAAACATCAGCGCGCCAACCATCACGACAATCGCCAACACAAACCGCGTCATCGGCGACGAACCGCCGCGCGGCTTGAACTCCTTGGCGAGGATCGAAACAATCATTGCGCCAAGAATCATGCCGACGATTTCGGGGCGCACGTATTGCACCACCTCCGCCGAGTGGAACTTCAGCGCGCCAGACGTATCGCGAATGAAACACGCGATGCAGAAGCCCATGTTGCCGGGATTCCCCAGCGCGGTCAACGCCAGCGCGGCTACGCCGATGACGAAGCCGGTCAGGATGACCCAGAAGTATCGTTTTTTCATTTGATTTCCCCCTTGTTTCTTTTTTGGGTATCAAAAAGACACCAAACTGCTTTTCGCACTCTGGAGCTTTTAAATATGAAATTCGTTTGGGAAACGATTTGCCAAATCCGAACGGGTCATTGCCATTTTCGTCCGGCTCGGGTATACTGTAACACAAGAATCCGTTATGCACAAGCGAGGATAACGATATTGGCACAAAAAAATTTTCGTGATCACACGATCTATTTGGATCAGGCGGCGACGTCCCGCCCAAAGGCGTCCGGCGTTGGGTATGCCATGCGCTCCTACATCGACGAGGTTTGCGCCAGCGTAAACCGCTCCACATACGCCGCCGCGACCAGTGCCGCCATGCGCGTGCTGGAGACGCGGGAGCAGCTCTGCACGCTATTCCACTTTACCGACCCGACGCATGTGATCTTTACCCCGGGACAGACGGTTTCGCTCAACATGGTTCTCAAGGGGTTCCTGCGATCGGGCGACCATGTGCTCGTTAGTTCGTTGGAGCACAACGGCGTCATGCGACCGCTGACACAGTTGACGGAACAGGGCGTCACATTCGACCGGATTCCGATGTGCGGGGACGACGAGCTGGATCTCGAAACCGCCGAACGCATGGTTCGCCCGAATACGCGGCTGTTGCTTCTGACCCACGCTTCCAACGTCAGCGGTACAGTGCTGCCCATTCAGGCGGCGGGCGAACTCTGCCGAAAGCACGGCATTTCGTTTGCAGTGGACGCCGCGCAGACCGCAGGGTATCTGCCGATCGACCTTTTGGCAAGCAACATAGACGCGCTTTGCGTGCCCGGCCACAAGGGACTCTGCGGGCCAAGCGGGATTGGCGCACTGCTGCTCTCCCCCGCGTTTGCCTCCGCGCTGGAACCGCTCATCACCGGCGGCACGGGCAGCGATTCCAGCAGCGAAAACCAGCCGCACTATATGCCGGATCGCTTCGAGAGCGGAACGCCGAACCTGCCGGGCATCTATGGGCTACACGCGGCGCTCAGCGAGCTTCTCTCGGAGGGCATAGCCACACGCCGCGAACGCGAGGAAGCGCTGCTCAAACGCTTTCTCAGCGGGCTGGGCGGCATCGACGGGCTGCGCGTTCCCGGTACACGCGATCTGACGCGTCGGGTCGGCGTGGTTTCGGTCGATTGCTCCGCCCGGCGGGACAACGCGGAGGTTGCCGACGTGCTCGCCAACGAATACGAAATTCTCACGCGCTGCGGGCTCCACTGTTCGCCAAGCGCGCACCAAACCTATGGCACATTTCCGCAGGGAACGGTGCGGTTTTCATTTAACAGCAGCAACACGATTGCGGAGATTGATGCGGCGCTCGACGCGCTAAAAGAAATCCTTCGCTAGTAAATAAATGAGTGAACGCAAAAAGCTGTCCATTTCGGACAGCTTTTCTTGTGCGCTGAATGTCAATCTTTCGCTTTGGTGAAATACCGGAACGAGAGAATCCCGATCGGCAGGAAGAAAACGCACCAGAACTCCATAATCGCTGTTCCAATCCAATCCGCACCCTGCAGATCGGTATTGAATACACCCAGCATCGGCAGAAGAAAGCACGTGATGGCAAACATACCGTGCAGCAGCAAAAGCGCTTTGAGCCAGCGATCCGGCTTACCCCGTACAACAATGGTCAACCCCGCAAAGAACGTGGACAGTGCCATCAGGCAGTAACCCAACAGGTCGAGGTCAAACATCATTCCAAACTGGCGGTAATCCAGCAGGCGCAGCGCTGCGCCCGTTAACTCGCTTGTCCGAACGGTCGAAACCTGAACAAAGTAGACCATTGTGTTGCAGAACGCATACATCGCGCCGAACGCGACGGCGCAAATCGCCGCCGTTTTTGCGTCCGCCCGCGAAAACCGCAGAAACGCGGCGTTCATCAGGATCAGTCCCCAGGCGATGCCAATGCTCGTTAAGTAGCAAACCATAATTTGATTTGCGAGCATGCCAAGCGCAAATCCCGCGACGCAAATCGAAACGATGCCTGCGCCAATTTGACCGATCCGTTTGTCCATTTGACTGTTTTCCATATTCTTACCTCCGTTCTGATAGCAGCCATTCCGACGCACGCAGTAAAAACGCGTCGCGCTGCTGTTTGTCGTAAAAATCCAGGCCAACGGTTTCCAGCATCGTATCCTTTCGCAAAAACGCAACCTGCAACACAGCGGTCAGGCAAAACGCTCGTAGTTTGTCGTCCTCGGCGTTCGCATCTTTCGCAACGGTATGCGCAAACCCGTGCACGGATTGCATCGTATTGTCCTGCGCGTTTGGCGTTTGCAGATCGCCCAGAATCGATATGCGCGAAATCTGCGGGTTCGCCATCAGATAATCCGCTACCTGGCTCGCGACATGACCCAGCCGTTTTGCCCGATCCGCATCCGGCGGCAGGTCTGGACGGAACGCGCTGACAACCCCGCCGATCATCCGCTGTACGCATGCCTCAATGAGCTGTTCCTTGGACGCGTAATAATGATTCACGAGACCTACGCTGATCCCAGCCCGCGCGGCAATCTGACGGATGGTGACCTGATCCGCGTTCCCGCCGCTTTCCAGTATCAGCTCCTGCGTCGCGGCCAGAATCGCTTCCTGCGTTTGCTCTGCGTTTCCCATCCATACCTCCGAAATGAAAGCTTGCGTTATTGAACGTTGTTCAATTCCGTATTATAGAGTTCTTTCGGATTGCTGTCAAGTAAAAAACCTGCCGGTTTGTTCCAGCAGGTTCAAAATGCGTTCTTTGTTATTTAAAAGAGATAGATCGACTTTTCCGATCTTGG
>OFJB01000887.1_pt1 | contig 13000 bp, 13 predicted proteins | sample 1775081 | NCBI WGS metagenome assembly OFJB01 (sample SAMN08195771, study PRJEB24354) | sludge metagenome | isolation source: initial sludge from phenol fed wastewater aerobic bioreactor | place: India: Nagpur | collected 2016-06-05 | reverse complement strand
GCCACGCCGGCGCCGATGTGCGAGCACGGCCCCTCCTTGCCGGCCGAGCCGCCGCAGCCCAGGGTGATCAGCGCGGCCACCGGCTTGATCCACAGCGTGGCCAGCGGCATACGGCCCTGCTGCTCGTTGACGGCCTCGATGGGCTCGTCCTTCAGGCCGCTGGCGTCCAGCCGGTAGCCGTAGTGCAGCAGCAGGCCGTTGGCCAGCCCCGCCAGCGGCAGCAGCGCGGCCAGCAGCGCCCAGGGCGCGCCGTACAGGCGCCCCTCGCTGGCGAACAGCAGGTGCAGGAACACGCTGCACGCCGAGCCCACCAGCGCGCCGGTGACCATGGCCAGCACCAGCCACAGGGCGATGGTGGCCAGCATGACCAGGGGTTCGGCGGGTGACAGGCGTCGCATGGCGTGGCGGCGGCCCAGGACGCGCCGCACGAGACAAAGCCGCAAAAACTGCGGCTCATTGTAGGGGGCGCGGTCAGGCGATCGACACCGTGCGTGGGGCCCGGCTGCCATCCGGTGAATGCGGCCGGGCACCGGATCACGATCATCACGCCGAGCAGCATGGCGGCAGCGCCCATGCCTATCCGGCGGCGGGTTGGTCGACGATCCGCACCTGCCCGTACGGCAACGCGTCCGCCGGCCAGTCCTCGGCGCGGGCCGGCAGCCGCACGTGCCGCTCCAGCAGCAGCGCGGCGCGCATCACGCCGGCGTGGGTGATCCACACCGCGTCGGTGCCGCGCGCGCGGTGCGCATCCCACGCGGCGGCCACGCGGGCCATCAGTTCGCGCACCGACTCGCCGCCGCCCGGGCGGGCGTCGGCGAAGTCGGCCAGCCACGCGTCGAAGTCGGCGCGCGGGATGTCCGCCCAGCGCATGCGCTCCCAGCGGCCGAAGTCCATTTCGCGCAGCCGGTCGTCGAAACCCGGCGCCAGGTCCGGCCGCAAGGTCCGCAGCGCCTGCGCCAGCGTCCTGCAGCGTTGCAGCGGCGAAGCGTGGACCACCACACCCGGCGGCAGCCGCGTCGCCAGCATCCGCGCGGCGCGCCAGGTGGCATCCAGGCAAGCCGGCAGGTCGCTGCTGCCGTAGCACAGGCCGGCGGCGGCCTGGACCTCGGCGTGGCGCACCAGCCAGAGCTTCATGACAACGACAGCGAAAGCCCGAGATACAGCGCCAGCTCGCACAGCTGTTGCGTGGCGCCCAGCGTGTCGCCCGTGAAGCCCTGCAAGCGGCGTCGCAGCAGGTGCAACATGGCCGCCAGCGCCGCGCCCCACAGCACCAGCGCTGATATCAATTTCATAGCACTCAGCGATTGATCCACCAGCACCAGCGCCGGAATCGACCACAAAAGCGCAGTGACCAGGCTGGCCCGCGACACCGCTTCGGCCAGCGGCTTGGATTTGGCCTGCGCCGCATCGCTGACATAGGGCAGCGCGCACATCACCGCCAGCGGCGCGGCGCGCGAGAGCACGTGCGCGGCCAGCAGCGCCGCCGCTGCCTGGGCCACGCCGCGCTGCGCCAACAGCGCCAGCAAGGCCAGTTTGAGCGCCAGCGCCAGCACCAAGGTCACCGTGCCGTAGCTGCCGATGCGCGAGTCCTTCATGATCTCCAGTGCACGCTCGCGGCTCGCGCTGCCGCCCAGGCCGTCAAAGGTGTCGGCCAAACCGTCCTCATGAAAAGCCCCGGTCAGCCAGGCCGTGGCCGCGGTGGACAGGCCGGCCGCCACCAGCGCGCCCAGCGGCGCGGCGCCCCACAGTTGCAGCGCGCCCCACAGCACGGCAGCGCCGACGCCACCCACCACCCAGCCCACGCCCGGAAAGTGCCCGGCCGCCGCGTTGAGCATGGCTGGGCTGTAGCCCACCCACGCCGCCAGCCGCCCGGTGACGGGGATGCGGGTGAAGAACTGCAGCGCAAGCAGGAAGTGGCGCAGCGATTGCATGTGCGTTCCGCCCAGGCCTAACCGCAGCGGGCATAGCGCATCGCGCAGGGACCGGCCGGTGCCGCGGCGCTTTGCATGATCAACCGCGGTCCGAGACGCCGGCGGACTCGAAGCTCGCCATTTCGTTCAGGATGCGGCAGGCCGATTCGAGCAGCGGCCAGGCCAGCGCAGCGCCGCTGCCCTCGCCCACGCGCAGGCCCAGGTCGAGCAGCGGCGCGGCGCCGAGCAGAGTCAGCAGCCGCGCATGGCCGCGCTCGTTCGAGCAGTGCGCGAACACGCAGCGCTGCGGCACGTTCGGCGCCAGTTGGCTCGCCACCAGCACCGCGGCCGTGGCGATGAAGCCGTCGACCACGATCACGCGCCGCTCATGCGCGGCCTGCAGCACGCTGCCGACCATGGTGGCGATCTCGAATCCGCCCAGCGCCGCCAGCGCGTCCAGCGGCTGCACCGCATCGGCATTGACCGCCAGCGCCTCGCGCAGCAGCGCGGTCTTGCGCGCGATGCCGGCGGCGTCCAGCCCGGTGCCGGCGCCGGTCACTTCGGCCACGTCGACCGCGCCCAGGCGCGCCGTCAGCAGCGACGCGGCGCTGGTGTTGCCAATGCCCATCTCGCCCAGCAGCAGCGCGTTGCCGGGGAGCGTCTTGACCAGTTCGATGCCATTGCCGACCGCCTGCTCGCATTGGGCGCGCGTCATGGCCGGACCGCGCGAACAATCCTGCGTGCCCGGTGCGATCTTGCGCACGAGCAGGCCCGGCGCAGGCTCGAAGTCGTGCCGCACGCCGCAGTCCAGCACGGTCTGCGCGATGCCGTGCTGGCGCGCCAGCACGCTCACCGCCGCGCCGCCGGCCAGGAAGTTGCCCACCATCTGCCAGGTCACGTCGCTGGGATAGGCCGACACGCCGCGCGCCGCGATGCCGTGGTCGGCGGCAAACACCACCAGTTGCGGCGCGGTGAGGCGCGGCTCGGTGGTGCCGAGGATCGCACCCAGCCGTTCGGCCAGCGCCGCCAGGCGCCCCAGCGCACCGTGCGGCACGGTCTTGCGGTCGATGCGGTGCCGCAGCGCGGCCGCGAGCGCGGGGTCGGTCAGATCAGGAACGTCGGGAAGTCGAAGGGATGGGTTCATGGCGATGGGCTTTTGCGGGTGATGGAAATTCAGAGCGGGATCGACGATCCGATGTGCGAGCCAGGGTTTGCAGCAGCGCGTCCTGCACGGCCGGTGCCACCACCGCCATGCGCACCCGGCCGGGCAGGCCAAAGCTGGCGCAGTCGCGCAGCTTGAAGCCGCGCGCCCGCCATGCGGCAAGCCGCTGCTGCAGGTCGGGCCGTGCCCCGGCGCCAGCGCCATCCGGAGGCGCCGCGACGAAGAAATTGGCATCGCCCGGTTCGACGCACCAGTCCGCGCGGCGCAGCCATTCGACCTGCCGCGCCTTCCAGGCGCGCAGCGTGGCGCGGCAGTCCGCCAGCCAGTCCCGTGCCGGCGGCGTCGCCCAGGTCTGCAGCAGCGCCACGCCGTGGACGCCCAGCGGCCACGAAGGCGCGAGCCGCTGCACGCGCGCGAGCAGTGCCGCGTCCACCGTGCGCGGCGCAATGGCGTAGGCCGCGCGCACGCCGGCCAGGCCGAGCGCCTTGTTCGGCGTGACGAGGCGCCACACGCGCTCCAGCGCCGCGGCGTCGAGCGCCAGCGCGCCGGCGAGCCGCAGCGGTTCGTAGGCCTGGTCCAGCACCAGCGTCTGGCCCGGTCGCAGCGCCGCCACGGTTTCCGCCAGATGCTCCTGCGGCGCGCCGCGCGGGCTGGATGGGTCGCAGGCCCAGAGCAATCGCGCCTCGGCCGGATCGTCGGTACGCACCGACGATCCGGCCGACGCGGCCTGCGCGGCCCGCGCGTAGTCGCCGTAGGCGTGCGCCGGCTGCCACCAGCGCAGAGCCCCGGCACCGGCGTGCAACGCGGCTGCGACACTGATGCGCTGGATGAACTCGCTGCCGCTGACGGCCGGCACGATGCGCTCTGGCGACACGCCATGCCAGGCGGCCAGTTGCGCGGCGAGCCGGGCGTAGGCCGGGTCGGGGTAGCGGCACGCATCGGCCTCGTGCAGCGCGCGCAGCGCCGGCGGGTAGGGGCCGCAGGCATTGACGTTGGTCGACAGGTCGTGCGCCGGCACGCCCTGGGCGTCGGGACCGCCGTGAACCGGGGTCAACACCGATTTGCTCCTGAAAACACAGCTAAAAGCAAAAGATCAGACCTGGCTTGAAGCCGAATTGCCTGAGAAATCCGGCCAGGTTTCATACGGCAACGGCGCACAGCAGCGCCGCGCAGGCCAGCAGCGTGGCGGCCAGCGCGGCGCGCGCGCCGATGGCGCAGGCACGCACCGTGTCGGCCGGCTCGGCGCCGAGGCCGGCGGCGTTCAGGGTGTAGACGCCGGGTTTGCCAAGACGCACGCCGAGCGCCAGCGCCATCGCCGCCATGGGCCAGCCGCTGTTGGGCGACGGCGTGCGCGCCGATTCCAAGGGCAGCCGGCCCAGCGTGCGCCAGCCTTTGCTGAGCAGCGCGATCAGCCCGGCCGTGATGCGCGCCGGCAGCCAGGCCAGCGCGTCGTCGGCGCGCGCCGCCCATTGGCCGGCCCAGCGCCAGTCGCGCCCGCCGCGCGCGCCGCGGTAGCCCCACATGGCGTCCGCCGTGTTGGCGAAGCGGAACAGCGCCGCGCCCGGCAGCCCGAGCAACGCGAACCACAGCAGCGGCGCCACCAGCGAATCGTTCAGGTTTTCGGCCAGGCTCTCGATCGCGCTCTCGCGCACCTCGTGCTTTGACAGCGTCGCCACGTCGCGGCTGACCAGCCGCGCGAGCCGCGCACGCCCCGCGTCCAGCGATTCGCCGAGCGCGTACTCCACACCAAGCACCTCGTCGCGCAGCATCGCCCAGGCCAGCAGCGGTTTGAGCAGCAGACCCAGCACCAGCGCCGCAGCCCAAGCCGGCCCCGCCAGCACCCAGGCCTGGACCAGCCAGGTCACCACGACGATCGCGGCGGCCGCCGCACACCAGTACAGCGCGGCCAGCCAGAAAATGCGCCGGTCCGACATCACGCGCGGCGCGCCGGCGCAGGGCGCGCACCGCGCGCCGGCCCACGCGAGGTAGCGCCCCATCCACACGACCGGGTGCCAGCGGACCGGCGGTTCGCCCAGCAGGTGGTCGGCGGCCAGCGCCAGCGCCGGCGCGCAGGCCAGCACCGCGCCGGTGCCATCGGACAGCTCGGGGAGCCAGATCACGACAGCAGGTCCCGGGGCGGCGCACCGCCCTGCTCCAGTGCCAGCAGCCAGCGCTTGCGCGGCAGGCCGCCGCCGTAGCCGGTGAGACTGCCGTCGCTGCCGATCACGCGGTGGCACGGCACGATGATCGAGATCTTGTTCTGGCCGTTGGCCGCGGCCACGGCGCGCGTGGCCGTGGGGCGGCCGATTTGCCGCGCCTGCTCGGCATAGCTGCGGGTCTGGCCGTAGGCAATGGCCAGCAGCGCCCGCCAGACGTCGATCTGGAACGCCGTGCCGACGAGGTCGAGCGGCACATCGAACGTGCGCCGCCGTCCGGCAAAGTACGCATCCAGCTCCGCGCCGAGCTGCGCGGTGGCGCTGCTCGCGCCGGGCTGCGCCGGGCCGCCCCGCGCGGCCTCGACCTGGACCCACTCCCGATGCAGGTCCCGGGTGTCGACGCCAAACTCGAGCAGGCACAGGCCGCGCTCGGAAAAAAGGGCCAGCATGTCGCCCAGCGGCGTCGCGTAAGTGTGGGAAATCAGTGGCATGGCGTTCAGTCCTCGATGCCGCGCTGCGCCGGAATGCCGGCCTTGAACGCGTGCTTGACCAAGGTCATTTCGGTCACGGTGTCGGCCATCGCGACCAGTTCGGGCGGGCAGCGCCGGCCGGTCAGGCACACATGCACCGCCCTGGGCCGCTGCGCCAGGGTCTGCAGCACGTCTTCGAGCGGCAGCCAGCCGTAGATCAGCGGGTAGGTGATTTCGTCCAGCACGACGAGAAAATGCTCGCCGTCCAGGATCGCCGAGCGGGCCTGCTGCCAGCCCTCGCGCGCGAGCTGGGCGGAACGGTCCAGGTCCTTGCTCTTCCACGAAAAGCCGTCGCCCAGCCCCGTGATCGGCACGCCTAGCTGCTCGAGCGCGCGGTGCTCGCCGAAGCGCGCGCTGGGCACCTTCATGAACTGGAAGATCGCCACCTGCTTGCCGTGCACGTGCCGGCGGCCGAAAGCACGCAGCGCCAGCCCGAAGGCCGCCGTGCTCTTGCCCTTGCCGTCGCCGGTGTGGATCAGGATCAGGCCTCGCCGCTCGCCCTCGGGTCGGTCGTAGCCCTTTTCAGTGGGCGGGGTTTCAATCTGCATCGGAAGTCTCCTTGGGCAGCGCGATCCAGCCGCCGCGAACAGGGTACACGCCCACGCGCTGGTCGAACGCCGCCTGCAAGGCGCGGTGCGTGTCGGCGCTGGCGCAGGCACCGTGGTGCGTGACGCGGCCTTCGCGCACGATCACCAGCTCGTCGGCCTGCAGCGCCATGCCGAGCTCGTGCAGCACGCTGACCACCAGAGCGCCGCCCGCCGCCAGCCGGCGCACCTCGGCCATCCAGTCGGCCTGGTGCGGCGGGTCCAGATGCGCCAGCGGCTCGTCCATCAGCAGCACCGGCGCCTGCACCGCCAGCAGCCGCGCCAGCAGCACGCGCTGGCGCTCGCCGCCGGAGAGTTCGCCCAGGCGCCGCGTGCGCAGGTCCCACGCCTGCGCGGATTTCAGCGCCTGCACGACCACGGCCTCGTCGGCCTCGCTCGGCGCGGCCAGCCACGCGCGGTGCGGCAGGCGGCCGAGCATGGCCACGTCCCAGGCCAGCAGATCGTCGCTGCCGCCCTCCTGCTGGCTCAGCCAGGCGAGGCGGCGGGCGCGCTCGCGCGCCGGCCAGCCGCCCAGCGGCCGGCCCTGCAGCATCACCTGCCCGTCGCACGGCAGCAGGCCGGCCAGCACGCGCAGCAGGGTCGACTTGCCGGCGCCGTTGGGGCCGACGACGGCCACCCAGCGTCCGGCCGCCAGCCGCAGATCGATGGCCTGCAGAATGCGCTGCCGCCCGATGCTGGCGCCGGACATGCGCGCGCTCAGCATCGCGCTCATTTCAACCCTCCCGAGCGCGCGCCGCGGTGCATCCGCCACAGCAGGTAGACGCCGCCCAGCACCGCCGTGAGCACGCCCACCGGCAGCTCCTGCGGCGCGATCAGCACCCGCGCGGCGATGTCGGCGACCATCAGCAGCAGACCGCCGGCCAGCGCCGACAGCACGACCAGCGCCCCGTGCGTGCTGCGCGCCAGCCCGCGCACCAAGTGCGGCGCCACCAGGCCGACAAAGCCGATCAGCCCGGTCTGCGCCACCGCGGCGCCGGTGGCCAGCGCCACCACGGCGACCAGCAGCGCGCGCAGCGGCGCCAACGGCAGGCCCAGGCTCTGCGCGGTCGACTCGCCCAGCGTCAATGCGTCGAGCACGCGCGCCAGCGCCCATGCGGCCAGCGTGAGCGGCGCCAGCAGCGCCGCCATCACCGCGCAGGCGCTCCAGCCGACGAAGCTCGTGATGCCGAGCGTGAAGCCCTGCATGGCCTGCAGCACGTCGGGGTCGGCGATCTGCACCAGGTCACGCACCGCGCCCAGCACGTAGCCCACCACCACGCCGGCCAGCAGCAGGCGCAGCGTCTGCTGCATGCCCTGCGCCAGCACCAGGGTCAGCAGCACGCCGCCCAAAGCGCCGACGAAGGCCGCGCCGGTGAGCCCGAGGCGCGCCAGCCAGGGCGAGGCCGCCTGCGCCAGCGCCGCGCCGCCGCCCGCCGACACCAGTCCGGCGGCGCCCGCGCCGGCAAAGGTCAGCGCCACCGCCAGCGCGGCGCCCGACGCGCTGCCCAGCAGGTACGGGTCGGCCAGCGGATTGCGGAACAGCCCCTGCGACACCGCGCCGGCCAGCCCCAGCAGCGCGCCCGCCAGCCAGGCGCCGAGCGTGCGCGGCAGGCGGATGTCCATCACGATCTGCCAGGCCACCGGGTCGTGGCGCGCGTTGAAGACGCTGCCGAGCCCGGTGCTGCCCACGCTGGCGCCCACGAGCAGGCCGAGCGCGGCCAAAGCAAGCAGCGCCCACGCGATCCAGCGCGCGCGCGCGGCGCCGCGGCCGGAATGCCCGGCGGCGCTCGGCATCGAATCCGTTTCGGGCGTCACGGCGTCACTCATGGGATCAGGGCTTGCGCGCCTCGATGGGCGGCGCCAGGTGGGCGGCCACGCACGCGGCCATCAGGCGCGCGGCCTCGGGCATGCGCGGGCCCGGCCGCACCAGGACGTCGCGCTCGGCGGCGTCGAACGCACAGACACGGCCGCCGCGCAGCGCCGCCAGCGCGGACCAGCCGGGCCTGCGCGCCATGTCTTGCAGGCTGGCGCGGCTGGCCATGATGATGTCCGGCGCGGCGCGCACCACGTATTCGGGGTTGATGCGCGGAAACGGCCCCAGTTCGGGGCCGATCACGTTGACCAGGCCCAGCGCGTCCATCAGTTCGCCGATGAAGCTGCCGCGCCCGGCCGCATACGGCGCCGGGGTGACCTCGAAGTACACGCGCGTGCCGCGTGCGCGCGCCGGCAGCGACTCGGCGGCCGCCTTCACGCCCGCGTCGATGCTGCGCAGGAGCTGCTCGGCGCCGCCGACCTGCAGCACCTGGCCCAGCGTGAGGATCACGCGGCGCATGTCGGGCACGGTCTTCGGTTCGAGCTGCACCACCTTGAAGCCCAGCGCGCGCAGCCGCACCGCCGCGTGCGACGAGGCGGCCATCAGCACCAGGTCGGGCCTGAGCGCGGCGATCGCCTCCACGTTCGGATCGAGCCCGCCACCGACCTGCGGAAGTTTTTGCACCGCCTGCGGCCAGTTGGAATAGCGGTCCACCGCCACCAGGCGATCGCACGCGTCCAGCGCGCACACGGTCTCGGTCAGCGAAGGCAGCAGGCTGACGACGCGCACCGGCGGCGCGTCGAAGCGGACGACGACACCGGCATCGTCGCGGACCTCGTAGGCCTGCGCGGCGCAGGCCAGCAGCGCCGCCAGCAGCGCGAACCAGAAGCGTTTCATCGCGCGGCGTCCTTCAGCGTCAGCGGCAGGCCGGCGGCCATGAACGTGACGCGCTCGCAGCGCGCCGCGACCGCCTGGTTGAGCCCGCCCAGCGCGTCGACGAAGGCGCGCACCTCGCCGCCCAGCGGGATCACGCCCAGGCCGATTTCATTGCCCACCAGCACGATGGGGCCGGGGCAGGTTTCGATTGCTTCCAAAAAAGGAGCAAACAACGCATATGAATCGCGGGCTGGAGGCTTTATTTCCTCAAACCCTTCCAGCGGCATGAGCTGCTGCGTCAGCCACAGTGTCAGGCAGTCGACGATGCGCAGCGTGTCGGCGCCTCCAGCCTGCTGGATGGCGGCGGGCACGTCGTGCGGCGCCTCCAGCGTGGCCAGCCCCGGCACCCGCTGCGCGCGGTCGCGCTGGTGGCGCTCGATGCGCGCGCGCATCTCGGCGTCGTGCGCCTGGGCGGTGGCAATCAGCACGGCGCGGTGATCTCGCTCCTGCGCCAGCCAAGCGGCGGCCAGCGCCTCGGCGCGGCGCGACTTGCCGCTCTTTTGCCCGCCGAGGATCAGCTCGCTGCGCGCGACGGTCAGACACACATCCCTAGGCTCATCCATGGCGGTCCATCCAGTTCATCACGATGCGGTGCAGGGCCTCGGCGCCGTCGGTCAGCGCAGCCGGGCCGGGCTGCAGGATCTCGGGCGACTTGACCTCGAACAGCTGGCCGTCCCGCACGGCGGGCACGTCCTGCCAGCCGGGGCGCGCGGCCACCTGCTCGGGCCGAAACTTCTTGCCGCACCAGGAGCCGACGATGATGTCGGGCGCGCGGCGCACCACCTCCAGCGGGTCGGCGACGATGCGGCCCTTGGCCAGGGGCTGGGCCGCCAGCTCGGCCAGGCAGTCCTCGCCGCCAGCGATGCCGATCAGCTCGGACACCCAGCGGATGCCGCTGATCTGCGGCGCGTCCCATTCCTCGAAATACACGCGCGGCCGGCGCTGGCCTTGAGCCAATCGGGCCTGAACCGCCCGCTGTATCTGCCCCAGGCGCTCCCGAAACTGAAGCAAAAGCGCATGCCCGCGCTGCGGCGCGCCCACCAGCGCGGCCACCTGGCCCAGCACCTCGAAGATCTCGGCCACGCTGCGCTGGTTGAACACCAGCACCGGCACGCCGGCACGGATCAGATCGGCGGCGATGTCGGCCTGGATGTCCGAAAAGCCCAGCACCAGGTCGGGCCGCAGGGCCACGATCTGCTCGATGCGCGCGCTGGTGAAGGCGCTGACCTTGGGCTTTTCCTGCCGCGCGCGGCGCGGGCGCACCGTGAAGCCGCTGATGCCGACGATGCGCCGCTCCTCGCCCAGCAGGTACAGCCACTCGGTGGTCTCCTCCGTCAGGCAGACGATGCGCTGCGGACCCTGGTGGTCCGCCGTGGGCAAGTCGCGGTCGGCCATCACGTCATCGTCCGGTCCAGCGCAGGCCGACGAAGAAGGTGCGCGGCGGCGTGGCGTAGCCGCGGGCCAGCTGGTAGGCCTTGTCGCCCAGGTTGTCGATGCGCGCCAGCAGGTCCCACTGGCGGGCGATGCGCGTGCTGGCGTACAGGTTGACCAGGCCGTAGCCGCCCAGGCGCTGGGTGTTGGCCGCGTCGTCCCAGCGGTGGCTGGCGGCCTGCCACTCGGCGCCCAGCGTCCAGCTCAGGGACCCGGTGGCCACGCGCGTGTCGGCCGCCAGCTTGAGCAGGCGCTGCGCGCGCCGCGCCAGCAGATGGCCGCTGTCCTGGTTCTTGGGCTGCTGCAAATCCAGCGAGCCGCTCAGGTTGACGGCGCCCACGCGGTGCGCGCCGGACAGCGTCACGCCCTGCAGCACGGCGCGGCCGGCATTCTCGTAGCAGCCGTACAGGCCGGCGCAGGGGCCGGGCGCGCCGAAGTTGATCAGGTTGGTCACGTGGTTGCGATAGGCCGTCACGCCCAGGCGGCTGGCGCCCTGGGCCCAATGCAGGCCCAGCTCGACGTTGCGGCCCTTCTCGGGCTGCAGGGCCGGCTGGCCGTATTCGGAAAAGCGCTGGTACAGCGTGGGCACGCGAAACGCCGTGCCCACCGCCCCGGTCACGCGCCAGCCGGGCGCGAAGGCGTAGCCATAGGCCACGCCGCCGGTGGTCTGGCCGCCGAACTCGCTGTCGCGGTCGTGGCGCAGGTTGAGCTGCAGCGTGTGCGGCCCGCCGGTGTAGCCATAGCCCAGGGCGAGGCCGTCCTGGTGGCGGCTGCGGTCGATCGGGTCGTTGACCAGCGCGTCGCCGCGCCGCTCCAGCGCGGCGGTCACGCGGTGGTCGCCCTGGTGCCATTCGCTGTGCAGCAGCACGTTGCGCAGCGTCGTTTCGGTCCGGTACGGGTCGGGACGCACCTGGTAGCGCTGCTGCGACTGGCTGAGCGACAGGCGCGTGCTCCAGGCCTTGCTCCACTGCGCCGACCAGGTGGCGCTCAGCGTGTCCAGGCGGTTCAGGCCGTGGTCGTCCACGCCGGGGACAAAGCCGTCGTACTGCGCGTCCATGTCGGTGTGGGTGCCCGTCAGGTCGATGCGATGAATGGGGTTGAGCTGCAGCCCCAGCCGGCCGCTGGCCGAGCTTTGGCGGTAGCCGTCGCGGTCGGGGTTGGCGCCGGGCCTGCTGTCGTAGCCGCGGCTGACTTCGCGCGCCGCGCCCAGCGAGTAGTCCAGCACGCCGTTGGCGCCCGAAAAGCCCGCCTCCAGCTTGCCGGTGCGGCGGCTGCCCGCGCCCACGCCGACGTAGGGCGTGAACGGGCCCTCGCCCTGGCGGGTGAAGATCTGCACCACGCCGGCGACGGCGTCCGAGCCGTACACGGCGGCCGCCGGGCCGCGCACGATCTCGATGCGCTCGACCTGCGCCAGGCTGATCGCCTCCCAGGGCGCGCCGCCGGTGGCCTGCGAGTCGACGCGCACGCCGTCGATGTAGACGGCGGTGAAGCGCGTCTCGGCCCCGCGCAGGAACACCCCCGTGGCCGTGCCCGGCCCGCCGCTGCGCGACAGCTCCAGCCCGGGCTGGCGCGCCAGCAGGTCGCTGATGGTGACGGCGCCGCTGTCCTCGATGCGCGGGCGGTCGATCAGCGTCACGTCGGCCAGCACGTCGCTCAAAGGCTGCGCCACCCGCGTGGCGGTGACCACGGTGTCGGGCAGGTTGACGGCGTTCAGCTGCGCCACCGTGGTGACGTCGGCCTGTGCCCAGGCCAGGGACGACGCGCCAGCCAGCGCGCACGAAACCGCCAGCGGCAACGCCGCCGGACGAAAGGAAACACCCCAAGGATTCATGATGAAAGACACAAGACAAGCGTCCCGGCCGGCTTCCCCGCCAGCGATGGGACCCACATGGCCGGGCGCTGGTCATCGCTCGCGCGACGGGCAGCGCCAAGCCGCCTTGTTGGCCGGTATCCGGGCTGACGAATGGGGTGCCGGCGCCTCGCCTTCCCGGCCGCGTGTTTCAGCGCAGCCAGTGGCCTGATGAGGAGCCGGTCGGCGCCCGCGGACGAACCGGGGGCGCCGCATCCGCTTACCGTTGCGGGGGCAGCGCAGGTTGGGCAACGCTCATGGCGAGGCGCCCTCCTGCTTCCCGTTGAACTGCGGCCGTGCGAACCACGGCGCGCGAGCACCAACAGCGTCCGATTGTATCGGCGCGCCCGCGTCCGACGCGGGGCAACCCTGGCTGCCGCCCGGTCTTGCGGCCCAACCCGGCTCGTACAATGCCAGCTCTCCGCTGCGTGGCTGACCGCACCATGACCCAAGCACCCCTGACCGAACAAATCGCCGAGCGCGTGGAGCGGCTGCTCGTGCGCCACGCCGAGTTGCATCGCACCAACGCGCTGCTGGCGCAGCAGATCGAAACGCTCACGCAGGAGCGCGACAGCCTGAAGTCGCGCCTGCAGGCCGCGCGCGCGCGGGTGGACGCGCTGATCGACAAG
>OFJB01000886.1_pt1 | contig 13006 bp, 10 predicted proteins | sample 1775081 | NCBI WGS metagenome assembly OFJB01 (sample SAMN08195771, study PRJEB24354) | sludge metagenome | isolation source: initial sludge from phenol fed wastewater aerobic bioreactor | place: India: Nagpur | collected 2016-06-05 | reverse complement strand
CAAGACCAAGTTCAACGAGGACCCGGGCGTGTTCTCGGTCTACGGCTACGAGATCATGGACAACTTCATCCAGGGCGCGCAGCGCGCCGGCCCCAACCTGACCACCGAGAGCTTCATCAAGGGCATGGAAAGCGCTCCCATCGAACCCGACATGTTCGGCAGCGACACCCTCACCTACACGGCCAAGAAACGCCTGGGCACCGAGCGCTCGCGCCTGTCGCAAATTCAGGACGGACGCTGGAAGGTGGTGTCGGACTACTTCAAGTAAGCCAACCGGCCATCACGCCCCAAGCCGCCCGCGGGCGGCTTTTTTATTGTCCAATCAGGCTGCAGCCCGCATGTGGAAAGCGCAAGCAGCTATCTTTTCAGGACTTGTCACGTCCCATCGCCCCAGGCCTTCTGCGCCAGCGCCTCGAACTGCTGGCGCAGCCGGTGCTTTTGCACCTTGCCGGTCGAGGTGGCCGGCAAGGCATCGACGAAGTGGATCAGCTTGGGCACCTCGTAGTCGCCCAGCTGCGCGCGACAGTGCGCCTCCAGTGCGGCCACGTCGACGTCGGCGCCGGGCTTCTTGACCACGAAGGCGCACACCGCCTCGGCCCAGCGCGGGTGCGGCAGGCCGATCACGCCGACCCCCGCGACGCCGGGGTGGGCCAGCAGCACGGACTCGACCTTGACGCTGGCCACGTTTTCGCCGCCAGTCTTGATCATGTCCTTCTTGCGATCCAGAAACATCATCTGCCCGCCCGGCCCCCACTGGCCCAGATCGCCCGTGTGGTGCCAGCCGAAGCGCTGCGCCGCGGCCGTCGCCTGCGGGTCCTTGAAGTAGCCCAGCATGGCGTTAGCGCCGCGGTGCACGATCTCGCCGGGCTGGCCTTCACCCAGCAGATGACCCTCGTCGTCCATCACCGCCGTCTCGTTGTGCGCCAGCGAGGCGCCCCAGTAGTTGGCGTCCAGGCCAGGGTGCTCCAACGGGCGGAAGCTCATCGTGGCCGGGTACATCTCGGTCTGGCCGGTGGCGAGCATCACGTTGGGCGTCATGCGCTCGGCGATCTGCTGGATGAGCGGCTTTGGGATCGGCGCCATCGCGTAGATCGCCAGGCGCATGCTGTCGGCGCGAAACGCCGGGTCGGCCAGCAGCGCCGCGTACATCATCGGCAGGCCGGTGAAGCCGGTGTAGCGCTCCTTGCGCATCGACGCGCGCACCTCGTCGGGCACGAAGCCGCGCAACACCACCACACAGCCGCCGGCGATGTGCACCGTGGCCGCCAGGCAATGCTGCGCGCAGTGGTACAGCGGCAGCACGCCGGAGAACACGTCGCGCTCGGTGATGCCGAAGCCCACCATGTTGCCCATCAGCGCCGCCGCCACCGAGGCGTGCGAATGCACCGCGCCCTTGGGGTTGCCGGTGGTGCCGCTGGTGTACATGATGAGCGCGGGCTGCTCGCTGTCGATGGCGACTTCGGGCAGCGCGCTGCTCTGCCCCGCCTCGGCGGCGGCCAGCGTGCGCACGCGCGCGTCGCCCGGCGTGGCGGCGCTGCTCAGGGTCAGGATCAGCGGCACGGCCAGCTGGTCCAGCACCGCGGCCAGCGCCGGCTCGGCGCGCAGGGCCTCGTCCACCACCACCGCCGACACCTCGGCATGCCGCAGGATGTAGTCGATGGCGCCGGCGTCCAGCCGGATGTTGACCGGCACCCACACGCAGCCGGCCTTGTGGATGCCGTTGTAGGCCACCACCATGTCGGCCGAGTTCTGGCACAGCATGCCCACCTGCTTGCCGCTGCCGATGGTGGCGATCAGGTGATGGGCAAAGCACGAGCTGCGCGCATCCAGCTCGGCATAGCTCAGGCGCAAGTCGCCATCGACCACCGCCGTGCGCCCGGCAAACTTGAGCGCGCTGCGGTGCACGAAGTCACCCAGGGCGACGCGGCGGATGCGGCGCTGGGCATCGGAAATGGGCATGTCGATCATCGTCGTGGTCTCCTTGGTTTGCGGGTGATGTTCTAGAACGCGCCGTCCGACTTCACCCCGGCTTGTTCGGCCGCACGCCGCTGCGCGGCACGGGCGCGTTGATAGCCTTCGCGCTGCTGCAAGCGCTCCCAGTATTGCGCGACACGAGGACCAAATCCGCCGTGCAGCTTCAAGGTGGTGGCCAGCAGCAAGGAATAACCCACCGACACGTCGGCCACCGTGAAGCGCCCGGCGCAAAGCCAGTGGCGACCCTCCAGCACCGACTCGATGGCGCGCAGTCGCGCCAGAAACCATTGGGCGTAGGCATCGGCCACCTGCGGCAGGCGGCGCGCCTCGGGCTCGAGCCACGAATAGCGCAGCACCAGGGTTTGCGGAAACGTGAGCGTGGCCTCGCCAAAGTGCGTCCAGTTGAGGAAAGCGCCGTAGTCGTCCTCGGCCACATCCACCGCCAGCGGGCTGGGGCCATGGCGCGTGGCCAGGTAGTGGCCGATGGCGGCGGACTCGGTCATGCGCGTCGCACCGTCCAGCAGCAGCGGAATGGTGCCCAGCGGGTTGATCTTCTTGTATTCAGGCGCCCGCACGCGCGGCGGAAAGGGCAACACCGTCAGCGCGTAGGGCAGGCCCATTTCCTCCAGCACCCACAGGGGCCGGAACGAGCGCGCATCGACGCAGTGATAGAGATGGATCATCAAACGCCCCTTCGATTCGTGTTGCTCATCCGGTACCGCATCACACAATGCCCCACTGTCTGGCAGCCAGCTCTTTCATGATTTCCTCGGTGCCGCCGCCGATGGTGATCACCTTGACCTCGCGGTAGATGCGCTCGCACACGGTTCCGCGCATGTAGCCCATGCCGCCCAGGATCTGCACGCCGGCATCGGCGCAGAACTGCAGGGTCTGCGTGGCCTGGTTCTTCAGCGTCGCCACCTCGCCCACCCAGTCCGCGCCGGTGTCTCCACCGTCCGCCCGCGCCGCCAATTGCTCCAGCCACGCGGCCGTGGCGCGGATGTGCTGCTGCATGTCCACCAGCTTGTGGCGGATCACCTGGTGGCCGACCAGCGCCTGCCCGAAGGTCTTGCGCTGCTGCGCCCAGGCCAGGGCTTCGTCGTAACAGGCTTCGGCAAAACCGAGAGCGCCGGCGGCGATGCCGAAGCGCTCGCCGTTGAAGTTGCCCATGATGGCCTTGAAGCCGCTGCCCTCCGCGCCCAGCAGATAGCGCGCCGGCACGCGCACGTTGTCGAAGCGCAGCTGCGCGGTGTCGGAGCACAGCCAGCCCATCTTGTCCAGCCGTGTGCGCGACAAGCCCGTGCTGTCGCCGGGCATCAGCAGCAGACTGATGCCGTCCGCGCCCCTTGCATCGGGGTCGGTGCGCACCGCCGTGGTGATCCAGTCGGCGCGCATGCCCGAGGTGATGAAGATTTTTTCGCCGTTCACCACGTAGTCGTCGCCCTCGCGCCGCGCCGTGGTCCGCACCGCCGCCACGTCCGAGCCGCCACCGGGCTCGGTGATGGCCAGCGCCGCGATTTTCTCGCCCGCCAGCACGGACGGAACGACTTCGCGCTTCACCGCCTCGCTGCCCAGCGCGACCACCGGCGGCAGGCCGATGTTGTGCGACAGGAGGCTCGCCTGCACGCCGCCCGAGGTGCCGAAGCGGCACAGCGCACGCCACATCACCATGCGCAGCGCGCAGGGCGCCGGGGTGCCGCCCCATTCCTCGGGGTAACCGATGCCCAGCAGGCCCAGTTCGGCCGCGCGGCGGTAGAGCTGGCGCGGGAACTCGCCCGCCGCGTCCCAGGCGGTCACGTTGGGCGCAATCTCGGTGCGCGCAAAGCGCTCGACGGTATCGGCCAGCGCGACGCGGGCTTCGCGCAACTCGTCATCGATCACGGCAAGCATGCAGACACTCCTTATTTGCCGGACTCGGCTTGCGCGTCGGCATCGTCTTTCGCGGGCGCATCGAAGCGCAGCAGCACCTGCCCCGGCGTCACCTGTTGCCCCACATCCACCAGCACTTCGGCCACGGTCACGTCGGCACGCGGCGCAACGCTGTGCTCGAGCTTCATCGATTCGATCACCACTGCCGTTTCGCCAGCCTTCAGGGCCTGGCCCGCCGCGCTTGCCACGCGCACCACCTTGCCATCGAACGGCGCTCTCAATTCAGTAGCTGCTTGCGCTTGACCTGCACTGGCTACAGGGTCAAAAGATTCATCGCCAAACCACCAGTCCACACCGCCCGTCTGGGCGTGCCAACGGCGTGGCGCGTGGGCCGTGGGCGCGCGGGCGGCGCGCACGCGGCGCGTGATGCCGTCTTCCCGGCACAACACGGCGCCATCGGCCAATGCTTGCAGCTCGATGGTGCGCGCGGAGTCGGCCAAGACTTGCAGGCCGCCGGCAACCGGGCGCACCGCCAGCGCGCTCACGTCGCCGCGATGTGCCAGCCGCCAGGGGGCGGCGAAAGGACACGGCAAATCGCCGCAGCCTTGCGGATAGATGGCCGCCAGCGCGCAGTGGTCATGCGCAATGCGCTCTTTTTTCAGGAGCGATTCACGCAGCGCGTCGCCGTGTTCGGCCAGGAACGAGATCAGTGCCTCACCGCGCCGAAAGCGCGCGTCATCCAGGCACTCCATCAGAAAGCCGCGGTTGGTGGGCAGGCCCAGCACCTCGGTTTGCGCCAGCGCGCCGATCAGCGCATCGACGGCCTCCGCGCGCGTGCGCGCATGCACGATCAGCTTGCCCAGCATGGCGTCGTAGAAAGGCGTGACTTCCCCGCCCGCCACGATGGCGTGGTCGAAGCGCAACGGCGCGCGCTCGAAGGCGCTGGCTGGCGGCGCGCTGAAATGCACGATGCGGCCGGCGTGCGGCACGTAGTTTTCGTCCTCGGCGCACAGGCGCACCTCGATGGCGTGGCCGTTCAGCGCGATCCGCTCTTGCGTCAAAGGCAGCGGCTCGCCGCGAGCGACGCGAATCTGCCATTCGACCAAGTCCAGCCCCGTGATGGCCTCGGTCACCGGGTGCTCGACCTGCAGGCGCGTATTCATCTCCATGAGAAAGAACTCATGCCCTTCCATCAGGAACTCCACCGTGCCGGCGCCGACGTAGGCCGCCCCCTGTGCCAGCGCCACCGCGCACTGGCCCATGCGCTCGCGCAGTTCGGGCGAGACGGCCGGGCTGGGCGCTTCCTCGACGATCTTCTGGTGGCGCCGCTGCACCGAGCAGTCGCGCTCGCCCAAATGGATGGCATGGCCGTGGGCGTCGGCAAACACCTGCACTTCGACATGGCGCGGGTGCATCACGGCGCGTTCCAACAGCAGGTCGCCGTTGCCAAAGCCGGCCAACGCCTCGGAGCGCGCGCTCATCAATGCCGGCGCCAGTTGCCCCGCCTCGGTGACCAGGCGCATGCCGCGCCCGCCGCCGCCGGCCACGGCCTTGACCATGAGGGGAAAGCCGATCTTGGCGGCTTCGGCCGCAAAGCGTTTCTCGCTCTGGTCCTCACCCGCATAACCCGGCAGGCAGGGCACGCCTTGCCGGGCGGCCAGCGCCTTGGCGGCGGCCTTGTCGCCCAGCGAGCGAATGGCGGCCGGCGGCGGGCCGATCCAGACCAGGCCCGCGTCCTGGACGGCCTGCGCAAAGCCGGCGTCCTCGCTCAGGAAGCCGTAGCCGGGATGCACCGCGTCGGCGCCGGTCGCTTGGGCCGCGGCCAGCAATTTGTCCACGCGCAGATAGCTGTCGGCGGAGGCGTTGCCCCCCAGCGCGTAGGCCTGTGTGGCTTCGCGCACGTGCAGGGCATTGGTGTCGGCGTCTGAATGGACAGCTACGGTCTCGATGCCCATGCGGTGCGCCGTGGCGATCACGCGGCGGGCGATCTCGCCGCGGTTGGCTATGAGGATCTTCTTCATGTCGGTTCTCGCGGCTCGATCACCCGCATGCACGCTGCGCGTGCTCGGGCGGTTTGCTTCGCCATGCCTGCGGCATGAACGCCGCGGTTGGCGAACAGGATTCTTTTCATCGACCGCCTCCAAGCGGTGAGTCTCCCTCCCCCTTTGGGGGAGGGTTGGGGTGGGGGCCGACGGCGGCGAACGTGGGCACGCCGCAAGCCCCCATCCCAACCTTCCCCCAGCGGGGGAAGGAGAAAAACAGCTCGTCAAGCCGCATGGCGTTTGGCCATCCCCATGGTCTTGGCAATGATCCCCATCATCACCTCGTCGGCGCCGCCGCCGATCGAGGCCAGGCGGCCGTCGCGGTACAGGCGCGACACGCGGTTGTCCAGCGTGAAACCCATGCCGCCCCAGAACTGCAGGCAGGTGTCGCTCACCTGGCGCATCAGCCGCCCGGCCTTGAGCTTGACCATGCTGGCCCACTGCAGCACGTCGTCGCCGGCGATGTAGCGCTCGCCGGCGCGCCAGGTGAGCGCGCGCAGCGCCTCCACCTCGGTCTGCAGCTCGACCAGCTTGAACTGCACGTATTGCTGGTCGAGCAAGGTGGCGCCGAACATCTTGCGCTCGCGCGCCCACTCGATGGTCTCGGCAATGCAGCCGTCCAGCGCGCTGAGGGCATTGGCCCCCGCCCACAGGCGCTCCTCCTGAAACTGCTGCATCTGGTAGATGAACCCCTGACCTTCCTGCCCGATCAGGTTGCGCCGCGGCACGCGCACCTCGTCGAAATAGATCAGGCCGGTGTCGCTGCTGTCCATGCCGATCTTGCGGATCTTCTGCGCGACCGATATGCCTTTCGTCAGCTTGCCGCCCGGCCCATCGCGCATCGGCACCATGATCAGGCTCTTGTTCTTGTGCGGGTTGCTGCCTTCGGTGTTCACCAGCATGCACATCCAGTCGGCCTGCAGGCTGTTGGTGATCCACATCTTCTGGCCGTTGATGACATAGTCGTCGCCGTCCCTGCGCGCCGTGCTCTTGATCGCCGCCACGTCGCTGCCCGCGCCCGGCTCGCTCACGCCAATGCAGCCCACCATGTCGCCCGCGATGGCCGGGGCCAGAAACTGGCGCTTCAATTCATCGCTGCCAAAGCGCGCCAGCGCCGGCGTGCACATGTCGGTCTGCACGCCGATCGCCATCGGCACGCCGCCGCATTGGATCAGGCCCAGCGTCTCGGCCATCACCATGCTGTAGGAATAGTCCAGCCCCATGCCGCCGTATTCGACCGGTTTGGTCAGCCCCAGCAGGCCCAGCTCGCCCAGGCCCTTGAACACCTGGTGCGCGGGAAAGATCTCGGCGGCCTCCCACTCATCGACGTGCGGGTTGATGTGCTCGTCGATGTAGCGCTTGAGCGTGTCGCGGATTTGTTCGTGCTCGTGGGTGAGTTGCATGTTTGGTCTCCTCAATACTCAACAGCGAATACCGGACGCAGAGGACGCAAAAATTACGCAGAGGACGCAAAAAATGTCTAACAGACTTGGGATTCAAGACCAGAGACACAAAGAAATTTTTTTGACTTTTCTGCGTCCTTTGCGAATCCTTTGCGTCCTCTGCGTCCGGCTGTTCGGCTGTTCGGCTGTTCGGCCTTCACATCCGCGCCACGCCAAACTGCAGCGGTCGCACCGCGCGCGCTGCGCCTTCGGCCAGGGTGTCCAGGCAAAAGGCCAGCACGGCGCGGGTGTCGCGCGGGTCGATCACGCCGTCGTCCAGCAGCAGGCCGCTGGTGACGAAGGGGTCCTGCTGGCGCTCGAACATGGCGACCACGGCGTCGAACTGCTTTTGCATCTTGGCCGCGTCCGGCTCGACGCCTTTGCGCTTCAGGCCCGCCTCGGTCACGATGCGCATGGTGCCGGCGGCCTGCTCGCCGCCCATCACCGCCGTCACGGCGCTGGGCCAGCTGAACAGAAAGCGCGGCGCAAACCCGCGTCCGCACATGCCGTAGTTGCCAGCGCCAAAACTGGCCCCGCACTGGATGGTGAGCTGCGGCACGCTGGCGTTGGTGACGGCCTGGATCATCTTGCTGCCGTGCTTGATCATGCCGCCCTGCTCCACGTCCTTGCCGACCATGTAGCCGGTGGTGTTCTGCAGGTAGACGATGGGGTGGCCGAGCTGGCACATCCACTGGATGAAGTGCGTGGCCTTGTTGGCGCCGGCGATGTCGATCGGGCCGTTGTTGGTGATGATGCCGATCGCATGGCCGTTGATGTGGCCTTGCGCGCACACCGTGGCCATGCCGTAGCCGGGCTTGAACGGCAGCAGCTCGCCACCATCGACCAGGCGCGCCGCCACTTCGCGCATGTCCACCGGCTCGCGGTGATGAGCCGGCATCAGCGTGAGCAGCTCATCGGCCGGCCAGGGCGGTGGTGAAATTCCTTTTTTTATAGCCGCTTGCGCTTGTACTGCGCCGGCTGGAGCACGATTTGACCAATCAAGCCGGGCCACCACTCGGCGTGCGATGCCCAGCGCCTCGCGGTCATCGCGCGCCAGGTATTCGCCCAGGCCCGACACCGCGGTGTGCATCAGCGCGCCGCCCAGTTCTTCCTCGGTGGCGATCTCGCCGGTGGCGGCTTTCAGCAGCGGCGGGCCGGCCAGGAAGGCGCGCGAGCGGCCTTCGACCATGATCACGATGTCGGACAGCCCCGGCATGTAGGCCCCGCCCGCCGTGCCCGATCCGTGCTGCACGGTGATGACGGGAATGCCGGCGGCGGACAGGCGCGCCAGGTTGCGAAACAACGCGCCGCCGTGCACGAAACCCTCGACCCGGTAGCGCATCAGGTTGGCACCGGCGCTTTCGACCAGGTGGATGAAGGGCAGGCGTTCGCGCAGGGCGATCTCCTGCACGCGCAGGATCTTGTCCAGGCCCATGGGCTGGATGGCGCCGGCCTCGATGCCCGAATCGCTGGCCACCACCATGCAGCGCGTGCCCTCGATGCATCCGATGCCGGCGATGATGCCGCCGCCGGGCACCGACTGGTCGGCATCGGGCACGTCGTGCAGGAAGCCGGCCAGCGTGCACAGCGGCAGCCAGGGGCTGCCCGCATCCAGCAGCAGCGCCACGCGCTCGCGCGGCAGCAGCTGGTGGCGCTTGGCAAAGCGCGCCGCCGACTTGGCCGAGGCCTGCGCCGCGCGCTCTTCCAGCGCGCGCAGGCGCTCGATGCGCGCCAGCATGTGGGCGCGGCGCTGCTGCGCGGCTTCGCTGGCCGCGTTCCAGCTTGAAACGAAGGCGTTCATGGGATGGTCCCGACGGTGTTCACGGATGGGCCTGTGGCGGGGCGGCGGCGCGCGGCACCCGCCAGGCGCCTGGGCGAGGCGCCGACGAACAGCTGCAGGGCCTGCGTGGCGAGCTCATCCAGCGACAGCGCGCCCTTGGGCTTGAACCACTGCACGGTCCAGTTCAGCGCGCCGAAGATGAACAGGCGCGCCACCTGCGGGTCGGCCTGCAGCTGCCCCGCCTGATGCAGGGCCTCGAGCACCGGCATCCAGGTGGCCTCGTAGGCATCCTTCTGGCGGGCGATGGCACCGCGCTGCGCGGGCGTCAGGACGTGCCACTCGTACAGCATCACCGGGATGAAGTCGCTGCCCTTGCCCAGGCACACCTGCAGGTGCTGGCGGATCAGCGCGCGCAAGCGCTCGCGCGGCGGCGCGTTGTCGCCCAGCGCTTGCAGGGCCTGCGCTTGGCGGGCGGCGGCGTCGGCCATGCCGCCTTGCATCACGGCGGCCAGCAGCGCGCTCTTGCTCTCGAAGTAATAGAACGGCGAGCCGCTTTGCATGCCCGCCGCGGCCGCGATGTCGCGCGTGCTGGTGCCGTCAAAGCCCTGGCGGCGAAACAGGCGCGCGGCCTCGCGCACCAGGTCGGCGCGGCGCCGGTTCTCGTCGCGCTCTTCGGCGCTCTTGCGCGGGCGGCCGCGCCGCGCCGGTGACGCAGCAGGCGATGCAGGCAAAGTGGAAGCCATGCGCGCAGCATAGCAGCGCCCGCTATTTTTGCAAAGTGTTTGCTTTGCAAAATACGGGTCCGGCCGCGCCGCGCCGTGTGGCCGGTCAGCCGAGCGCGCGGCCCATCGCCTGGCCCATGCGGACGGCGCCTGCGGGCGCCCAGTCCGGATTGAAGCGCAAGGTGCCGTGCGGCCACAGCAGCACCACGGTGGAGCCCAGCAGAAAACGCCCCATCTCGGCGCCCCGCGGCAGCTCGACCGGTGGGGCAGCGTAGTCGAAGCGGCGAATCTGCCCCGGCCTGGGCGGATTGACCACGCCATGCCAAACCGTGGCCATGCTGCCGACGATGGTGGCGCCCACCAGCACCAGCGCCAGCGGGCCGCGCACAGTGTCGAACAGGCACACCACGCGCTCGTTGCGCGCAAACAGCCCCGGCACGCCGCGCGCGGTGACGGGGTTCACGGAAAACAGCTCGCCCGGCACGTGCACCATGCGCTGCAGGCGTCCGGCGCAGGGCATGTGCACGCGGTGGTAGTCGCGCGGGCTCAGGTACAGGGTGGCGAACTGGCCGTTCTCGAACGCGGCCGCCAACGCCGCGTCGCCCCCCAGCAGCGCACGCGTGCTATAGGCATGGCCCTTGGCCTGAAAGACCTGGTCGCGCTCGATGGCGCCGAACTGGCTGATGGCGCCGTCCACCGGACACAGGTAGTCGGCCTCTGCCAGCGGGCGGGCATCGGCGCGCAGCGCGCGGGTGAAGAAGTCGTTGAAGCTGGCGTAGGCCTCGATGCGGGGCTCGGCGGCCTCGCTCATGTCCACGCCGTAGCGCGCCACAAAGCGGCGGATGACGGCGTGCGTCAGGCCGCCCAGCCGGGCATTGGCAAAGGCGCCGGCCAGGCGCGTCAGGGCCTGCTTGGGCAGGGCATATTGGGCCGCAACAGCCCAGCGCTCGGGCAGCGCCACTTATTCGGGCTGGCCGATGGCCAGCTGGATCTCGCCCACGCCGTCGATGTGGCCGGCCAGCACGTCGCCCGGCCGCACCGCGCCCACGCCCTCGGGCGTGCCGGTGTAGATCAGATCGCCCGGCTGCAGGTGATAGTACTGCGACAGCTTGGCCACGATCTCGGGCACGCTCCAGATCAGGTCGGACAGATCGCCCTGCTGGCGCGTCTGGCCGTTGACGGCCAACTCGATGCGCCCGCGCGCCAGCGCGCCCGCCTCGGCCGCCGGCACCAGCTCGCCGATCACGGCGGCGTTTTCAAAGTCCTTGCCGAAGCTCCAGGGCCGCCCGGCCTTCTTGGCCTCGCCCTGCAGGTCGCGCCGCGTCATGTCCAGCCCGCAGGCATAGCCCCACACACAAGGCTCGGCCTGCTCGGGCGCCACGCGAAACGCCGGCGCGCCGATGGCCACCACCAGCTCCATCTCGTGGTGGTAGTCGCGCGTGCCGGGCGGATAGGGCACGGTGGCGCCGCTGGCCACCAGGTGCGCTGGCGCCTTGTTGAAGAAGAACGGTGGCTCGCGCGTCGGGTCGCCGCCCATCTCGCGCGCATGGGCGGCGTAGTTGCGGCCCACGCAGAAGATGCGGGTCACGGCATAGCGCCGGGTGCTGCCGCGCACGGCCACGCTGGCCTGGGGCGGGGGGGCAAAGACATAGTCGCTCATGGGCAGGTCCTGTCGCAGAAAGCGCCAGTGTAGGCGCGCGCCGGCGAGCCAGCCCGCTGGCACAATGGCCGCCCATGACGCCCGCCCTGCCGCTGCTGGACATCCGCGCGCTCGTCAAGAGCTATGGGGGCGCGCGCGTGGTCGATGGCGTGTCGCTCTCTATCGCACCGGGCGAGTGCCTGGGCGTGATCGGCCCCAACGGCGCCGGCAAGACCACCACCATCCGCCTGGCGCTGGGCCTGACCGCGCCCGAGGCGGGGCAGATCCACTACTTTGCGCGGGCCGACGGCACCGCGCTGGCGATGCCGCGCGACGCGCTGGCCATCAAGCAGCGGCTGGGCGTGGTGTCGCAGTTCGACTCGCTGGACCCGGACTTCAGCTGCGCCGAGAACCTGTTCGTGTTTGGCCGCTACTTCGGCCTGGGCCGCGCCCAGCTTGCCGAGCGCGTGCCGCAGCTGCTGGAGTTCGCCGCGCTGGCGCACAAGGCCGGCGCCCGCCCCAGCGAGCTGTCGGGCGGCATGCGCCGGCGCCTGTCGCTGGCGCGCGCGCTGATCAACAACCCCGACCTCCTGCTGCTGGACGAGCCCACCACCGGCGTCGATCCGGTCTCGCGCCGAGAGTTCTGGCGCATCCTGGCCGGCCTGCACCGTGAGGGGCGCACCGTTCTGGTGGCCACGCCCTATATGGATGAGGCTGAGCGTTGCACCGACATCGCCTTCCTCGACAACGGACGCATCACCCGCGCCGGCACCCCCGAACAGATCAAGGCCCAGGTTCCTGGACGCCTGGTCGAAGTGACCTCCACGCAGCCTCGCCGAGCCCTGGCGATCATCGAGCCGCTGGCCGGGGTGGGCTCAGCCCACCTGCTCGGTGATGTGGTGCGCGTGCTGTGGAGCGCCCCGTCCGATCCCAGCACCGAATTGGGTGCCGCACTGCGCGCCGGCGGATTGGCCGAGGCAAAGGTCAGTCCCGCCGACATCGATATGGAAACGGTCTTTGCATTCTTGGCCGAGACCGCCACCACCGATCACGAGCCGGTGCGCTCATGAACAGTTCGCTGACCCGCATCGGTGCCGTGGTGGTCAAAGAGTTCAAGCACCTGCGCCGAGACCCCCGAACCCTGGCTGCGGTGGTGTTGATGCCGATCATCCAGTTGCTGCTGTTCGCCTGGGCGATCAGCTTCGATGTGGACCGAGTCCCCACCGTGGTGGTCGATTTCGATCACACCCAGACCAGCGCCGATTACGTCGGCGCCTATGACTCCTCGACCTTCTTCTCGGTGGTGGAGCATGCTGATTCCACCGCGGCGATCGACCAGGCCTTCGATGCCAACCGGGCCCGGGTCGCGGTGGTCATTCCCGCAGGCTTCGAGCGCACTCTCAGCGGTGGCGGACGCGCCCAGGTCGCCGTCCTGATCGACGGCAGCGAGACCAATGCGGCGAAGGTGACTCAGGCCTACTCGGTGGCACTGAACCAGCTCTACGATCAGGACCTCACCCGGGCCTGGGCCGATCAGC
>OFJB01000885.1_pt1 | contig 13014 bp, 13 predicted proteins | sample 1775081 | NCBI WGS metagenome assembly OFJB01 (sample SAMN08195771, study PRJEB24354) | sludge metagenome | isolation source: initial sludge from phenol fed wastewater aerobic bioreactor | place: India: Nagpur | collected 2016-06-05 | reverse complement strand
GGGCGGGCGGTGATTGCCGGCGGCCGTGGCGAAGGGCCGGGGCAGATGACCATGGTGGGCTTCGTGCTGACGCTGGGCGCCGCTGCCATGTGGGCCGTGTCCAACATCATCGTGCGGCTGGCCAGCCGCAAGGCGCCCGGCTACGACCCTTTCGCTTTCATCGCGTGGAGCAGTGCCGCCCCGGTGCTGCCGTTCCTGGCGCTGGCGGCGTGGGCCGATGGCTGGGACGCAGTGGCGGGCATGATCCTGGGCATCGGCTGGGGCGAGGCGCTGTCGGTGCTGTATCTGGCGGTGCTGGCCACGCTGCTGGCCTATACCTTGTGGACCCGGCTGTTGACACGCCACCCGGCCGCGAAGATCGCCCCGTTCTCGCTGCTGGTGCCGGTGGTGGGGCTGTGGGCGGCGTCCGCGGCCTTTGGCGAGCGCCTGCTGCCATTGCAGTGGGTGGGCGCGGGCGGCGTGCTGGCGGGGCTGGTGATCAACCAGGTGGGCGGGCGCTGGCTGCGCCACCCCACGCTGGTGCTCGCGATGAGCTGGTTCGCCCTTCGCGATCGGCTCGGCTGAGCCGATCGCGAAGCGGCAAGACGAGAGGGATCGGCTCGGCCGAGCCGATCGCGGAACGGCGAGAAGAAGCGATCGCGACGAGCCCGCCTCAGCGCACGTAGCGGATCGAGGCATCGCCGGGATCGCGATGCCAATGGCACCGGACCGTGCGATGGAACGCCATCTCCTCGGTCGGCCAGGCGTGATAGTGGCAATTCTCCGCCTGCGGCGCGCGGCGCATCGCCTCGCGCGGCGGCGGCTCCTCGAACGACCGCAGCACCGGACCACGCGGCCCCCCGTCGAAGAACGGCGGGATGAAGCCCCAGCGGCGCGGCCGCGGCGGCTCGACCACGATCACCTCCTCGTCGTCGTAGGCCGGCGGCGGCGGGGCCGCCTCCACCGCGCGACGGCTCTCGGCCCGGCGGATCGCCGCCAGCCGATCGGCGAAGTCGTTGTTGCCGGTCGAGGGCGCGGCACGCGTCGCGGTCTCGCGCTTGGGCGGCAGCGGCACCTTGACGGTCTCCGGCGCGCTCGGCCGCGCGACCGTGACCTTGGGCTCGGCCGGCTTCGCCGGAGCGGTCTCCACGGCGGCCGGCGGCGTCGACCGCGCCGCCTCGACGGGCTTCGCGTCGGCGGGCTTCACGTCGGCGGGCTTCGGCGCGATCACCACCGCCTCGGGGGCGGCCGGCTTCGGCGCGACCGGCGCGGCCTCGGCCGCCTTCGGCGCCGAGGAAACCGTGGGCGCGGGCGCCGGATCGGCCTTCACCACCGTCGGCGCGGCCGGCGGGGCCGCGACGACGGGAGCAGCCGCCGGAGTGGGAGCGGCAGCGGGGGCGGTCTCGGCCTTGCGGTCGGCCGGCTCGGTGATGGTGCCGCGCGGCGTCGCCGCCTCGATCGGCTTCGCCGGCGCCGGCGCCGGCGCGGGGGTCTCGGCGGCGGTCGTGGCGGCCGGTTTCTTCTCCGCCGGCAGCACCACCGCCGGCTCGTGATCGTCGGCGCGGCGATCGAGGCCGATCACCCGCACCGGACGCCCGTCGGCACCGACGGCACGCTGCGTCTCGGTCGAGGCGGCCTCCGCCTTCGGCGCGGGCTCGGCCTTCGCCTGGGGAATCGGCGCGGCCATATAGGGTTGATTGCCGCCGGAGGTGTCGGGCGCGGGTCCGACCGACGTCGGCGCGGCGGCCGGCGCGTCCTGCGCCGCCACCTTCACCGGCGCCTTCGGCGCGGCCGGGGCGAGCGTCGCCGCGGCCGGTTCGATCGTCGCGGGACGGACCGGCGCATCGCCCGACTTGGCGCTTTCGCCGAAGACCGCCACGGCGAGCAGCGGCGTCGCCACGATCGCCACCGCCGCCAGCAGCACACCCTTGTTGCCGCGCCGCTTGGGCGGGCGCTCGTCGGGATCGGGCGGCGGAACCGGCGGGACCCAGAGCACGGGGAGATTGGACATGAGGAGATCTCCGATGCGGCACGATCGAGCGGGCGACGAAAACCTCGCCCCGGTCTCGAGGACGAGACTACGCAGCAGAAATCGGCGAGACGAGGGCACGGTTTCGGCAGCATCGCGGCGGCCCCCCGCCACCCGCCCGCCCGGCGCGACTGGACAGACCCCCGTGCCCGGGGCCAAGGTGGCCGCTCCCTCGACCGGAGCACCTCCCTTGTCCGACCCCACGACGTCCGCCTCCCCGCCGCCCGACCTCGCCGAGGCGCTCGCCCGCCTCGATCGCCTGGAGGCGACCGTCGCCGATCAGGACCGCGTCCTCGAGGATCTGAACGGCGTCGTTCTCGATCAATGGAAGCTCATCGAGGAACTGAAGCGCCGCACCGCCATGCTCACCGACCAACTCCTGGAAATGGAGAGCCGGTCCGGTCTGCGCGGGGCGCCCGAACCGCCCCCGCCGCATTGGTGAGAAGATCGCGCGGCGCGTCCTCGTCGGGTCGGTTGGCGATCGTGGTGAAGCGCTTGCGCAGCCGGAGGAACGGCAGCTCGAGCCCGTGGTAGGAGACCATCGCCATCACCACCACGATCGGCAGCGCCGCGAGATCGATCACCTCGAGCGGCGTCCAGAACGGCAGGTAGGAAAAGAGCTTCTTCGAGATCCACATCGCCAGGACGTGAAACACGTAGAGGCCGAAGGAGATCTTGCCGAGATGGACGAGGACCGGCGGAAACCGCCAGGGCGCGTCGACCACGGCGATCACCGACACCACGCAGCCGAACGCCACCACCGCATAGCCCGCGGCGAGCGGAAGACCCGAGGGCGCCGGACCGACCGTCTTGATGCCGAACACCGCCGTGGCGAGAGCGAAGGCCGCGACCACCACCGGCACCGCGGCGAGACGCATCGCGCCGCTCACCGGGGCGATGCCGCGACGATGAACCACCGCCAGAAGCATCCCGGCGCCGAAGAAGATCGCCTGTGACGCCGTGTTGGTCCAGATCGCCGTGTCGACCTCCATGTGCCGTTCGCCCTGGAGATGAAGCGCGACCAGCGAGGCGATCGTCACCATGACCGCCGCCGGCCCGAGACGGCGGACGCCGACGGCGACCGTCAGCAACGGCAGCACCAGATAGAACTGCTCCTCGATCGAGATGCTCCACAACGGGAAGAACGGACTGCCGGCCCAGGGGTGATCGAAGAAGTACCAATTGCCGACGAAGCCGCTGAAATAGGCGAACATGGTCAGGCTGGCGCCGTCGCGCAGCGCCAACGCCAGCGCCACCCCGAGCGCGATCGCGAAGAAATAGAGCGGCCAGATCCGCAGCAGCCGGCGCATGTAGAAATCGCCGATGCGGATCCTTCCCGTCTTCTCCATCTCCATCGTCAACAGGGTCGTGATCAGATAGGCGCTGAGGAAGAAGAAGAGACAGAGGCCGAAGCTCATGGCGGTGACCGCCTCGGCCAGGATCGTCGCCGCGGTCGGCCCGAACCAGCCGAGATAGGCCTCCGGGACGCGCGGCAGGGCATGATGCAGAAACACCATCAGGAAGGCGACGAACCGCAGGACATCCAATTCCGGCCGGTAGTAGCGCCCCACGACCTGCGACATGCTCGCCTCCACACTCCACTCGGGCGACCGGACCTACGAGCGATCGACACCACTCAAGGTAGAGCAGCGGACACGCGGTGGAAACAACGAGGTTACCGAATGCTTAACGCCCGCAACTCCGGCCGTCGCCCGGCGTCTCGCTTGCCCTTCGGCACGAAACCGATGAAGCTCGCCGGACGACGTCGTGGGGGGACGAAATGGAGCGGACGATCCGGAGTGGGCTTCTGGCCGTGGCCTTGCTCGCCGGCGGTCTCGGGACGGCCTCGGCGCAGAGCTTCGCCTGCATGGGCCGGCTCACGATCGACGAGACCGCCGTCTGCGACGACGCCGCGCTGCGCGAGGCCGACGAGCGCGTCGCCGCGGCCTATACCCGGCTCCTCGACATTCTGAACCGCGCCGATCGGGACTTCATCCCCGAGGTCCGCCGGCACCAGCGCGACTTCCTCGCCCGCCGCAAGGCCTGCCGCGCCGACGTCGCCTGTATCCAGGACGCCTACGACGACCAGTACACGTTCCTGAGGCGGATGGGGAACAACGTCCTCGATCAATGAGCCGGCACGCGGCGTCGGCTCATGCCGCCGCGCTCTCCCGCACGGTCCAACGCTCGATGTCGGCCTCGGCGCCGATCAGAGCCAGACCATAGGCGATCGACAGCAGCTGATCGCCGGTCTCGATCCGCTCCACGCCGAAACGATCCTCGAACATGCGCCGGACCGCCGGCACGAAGGACGTGCCGCCGGTGAGGAACACCCGGTCGATCTCGCCGTCGGTGACCCCGGCCCGCGTGATCGCCTCCTCGAAGGAGGCGCGGATCCGCTCGAGATCGTCGGCGATCCAGGTTTCGAAGTCGGCGCGCCGCACCACCTCCTCGATGGCGATGTCGCGATGGCGGAAGACGAGCTTCGCGTCCTCCGACTTCGACAGCGCCGTCTTCACCTCCGACACCGCTCGATAGAGCGGATAGCCGAGATCCTCCTCGATCACCTCGATCAACTGCTCGAGCCCGGTCGGATCCTCGCAGGCCGCCGCCAGCCGCGCGAGCTCCCGCAGAGTCTCGCCGGTCTTCATCACCGCCAGCCGATTCCAGCGGGCGAAATCCGCGAAATAATGGTTGGGCACGTCGAGCCACTTGCCGAAGCTCTCGTAGCGCGAGCCCTTGCCGAGATGCGGGCTCACCACCTTGTCGAGAATACGGAAGTCGAACCCGTCGCCGGCCACCCCGACGCCGGTCTGGGCGAGCGGATGGGCATGGACCCCGTCGGCGCCGACCGTGAAGCGCACCACCGAGAAGTCCGAGGTGCCGCCGCCGAAGTCGGCGACGAGAACCGTCGCGTCGCGCTTCAGCCCGCGCGCGAACCAGAACGCCGCCGCGACCGGCTCGTGGACGTAGTGGACCTCCTCGAACCCCGCCGTGCGAAAGGCGGTGTCGTAGCGCGTCTGCGCCAGCAATGGATCGGGCGCGGCGCCGGCGAAGGTCACGGGACGGCCGACGATCAGCCGCTTCGGCAGCGGCGCGACCTCGGCCGCCGCATGCGCGCCGAAGCGCTCGAGGAAGGTCGCCAGCAGATCCTCGAAACGGAACGACTTGCCGTGAATGTTGGTGGAACGGAACGAGGCGCTCGCCGCGAAGGTCTTGAACGACTGGAGGAAGCGCGATCCTTCCGGGCTCTCGATGAAATGCGCGATCGCCCAGGGGCCGGCTTCCACCAGGGTCCGGCGCACGTCGCGCGCGCCCTCGGTCCAGAAGTCGAGCGCGGTGCGGAACACCGAATGGGTGACGTCGCCGTCGGGAAAGGTCACCGGCACGACCGAGCCCGGCCGGCCCGGGTCGGAGAGGGCCGCGACCGAATTGGTGGTCCCGAAATCGAGGCCGAGAGTGACGGGAGCTTTCGAGGAGAGGGACACGCGCGCGACTCGCAAGGCAAAAACCCGAGCCCTCGCCCGCGCGGCGAGGCGCGGCGAGCCCGGATCGAGAGGGGGCGGACGAAGAACCGCCGGTCCCGGGGACCGGCGTGCGGGCGGCTCGCTTAGCACGCGCGGCCGCCCCGGTCACCCCCTCGCGCGGCCGGCGCGGCTCGGGCCTGCGCGAAACGCCACCCTCGCCGCGCGGCCGCCGTCGCCGGTCACGCCGCGTCGGAGCGCTTCGGCAGCTTCCAGCCCGGACGGACGAAATGGCAGGTGTAGCCGAAGGGGAAGCGCTCCAGATAATCCTGGTGCTCCGGCTCCGCCTCCCAGAAGTCGCCTGCCGGCGCGAGCTCCGTCACGACCTTGCCCGGCCAAAGGCCGGAGGCCTCGACGTCGGCGATCGTATCGAGCGCCACCTGCTTCTGCGCCTCGCTCTCGTAGTAGATCGCCGAGCGATAGCTCGGGCCGAGATCGTTGCCCTGGCGGTTCGGCGTGGTCGGATCGTGGATCTGGAAGAAGAACTCCAGGAGATCGCGATAGGAGACGGCCTCCGGATCGAACACGATCTCCACCGCCTCGGCGTGGTTGCCGTGGTTGCGATAGGTCGCATGCGCCACCTCACCGCCGGAATAGCCGACCCGCGTCGAGACCACCCCCGGCAGACGCCGGATCAGCTGCTGCATGCCCCAGAAACAGCCCCCCGCCAGAATGGCGCGTTCCGTCGTCATGGCGTCAGTCCTCCACCTGGTCGAGATAGTCGCCGTAGCCTTCCGCCGCCATCGCCGCCTTCGGCACGAAGCGCAGCGACGCGGAATTGATGCAATAGCGCAGGCCCCCCCGATCGCGCGGCCCGTCGGGGAAGACATGGCCGAGATGGCTGTCGCCGTGGGCCGAGCGCACCTCGGTGCGGATCATGCCGTGGGTCGTGTCGCGCAGTTCGGTGACGTTGGCGGGAACCACCGGCTTCGAGAAACTCGGCCAGCCGCAGCCGGACTCGAACTTGTCGGTCGAGACGAACAGCGGCTCGCCGGAGACGACGTCGACATAGATCCCCGGCTCGAACGTGTGGACATAGGCGCCGGTTCCCGGCCGTTCGGTGCCGTTCTGCTGGGTGACGCGAAACTGCTCCGGGCTGAGCCGGGCGATCGCGTCGGGATCCTTGCGGTACATGAGTGCCCTCCTCGATGGTCGAGACCATGACATGTGGACCGTTTTCGCCCGGCGAAAAGGGGGCGTGACCGCGATCCGATCGAAAGGACGGCGGCACGGGCTCTCGTCACAGCGGAAACGAACCGCCGGCGGGGGAGCCCGCCGGCAGTCTCGCCGTCCACTACGTCGGAGGGAAGAGGTTCGTTACGAAGGACGCGGCGCGACGTCCCGGCTCGCCGAGCCGGGACCCCGGCTCAGCTCTCGACCTTGAGAACCTGGATGAAGGCTTCCTGCGGGATCTCGACCTTGCCGAACTGCCGCATGCGCTTCTTGCCCTCTTTCTGCTTGTCGAGGAGCTTGCGCTTGCGGGTGGCGTCGCCGCCGTAGCACTTGGCGGTCACGTCCTTGCGCAGCGCCCGGATCGTCTCGCGGGCGACGATCTTGCCGCCGATCGCCGCCTGGACGGGGATCTGGAACATGTGCGGCGGGATCACGTCCTTGAGCTTCTCGCAGATGGCGCGGCCGCGGCTTTCGGCGCGGGTCTTGTGGACCAGCATCGACAGCGCGTCGACCGCCTCGCCGTTGACCAGGATCTGCAGGCGGACGAGGTCGGATTCGCGATAGTCGGCGATGTGATAGTCGAACGAGGCATAGCCCTTCGACACCGACTTCAGCCGGTCGTAGAAGTCGAACACCACCTCGTTGAGCGGCAGCTCGTAGACCACCAGCGCCCGCGAGCCGGCATAGGAGAGGTCGAGCTGGATGCCGCGCTTGTCCTGGCAGAGCTTGAGGACGGAACCCAGATACTCGTCCGGCGTCATGATCGTCGCCTTGATCCAAGGCTCCTCGATCTCGCGGATGCGGGTGACGTCCGGCATGTCGACCGGGTTGTGCAGCTCGATCTCCGAACCGTCGACCAGCTTCATCTTGTAGACGACCGAAGGCGCGGTCGCGATCAGGTCGAGGTTGAACTCGCGCTCGAGCCGCTCCTGGATGATCTCGAGATGCAGCAGGCCGAGGAAGCCGCAGCGGAAGCCGAAGCCGAGCGCGGCCGAGGTCTCCATCTCGAAGGTGAAGGAGGCGTCATTGAGACGGAGCTTGCCGACCGCCGAGCGCAGATCCTCGAAATCGGCCGCGTCGACGGGGAAGAGCCCGCAGAACACCACCGGCTGGGTCGGGCGGAAGCCCGGCAGCTTCTCGGCGCAGGGCTTGCGCTCGTCGGTGATGGTGTCGCCGACCTGGGTGTCCGCGACCTCCTTGATCGAGGCGTTGATGAAGCCGATCTCGCCGGGGCCGAGTTCCTTGAGCTCGACCATCTTCGGCGTGAAGACGCCCATGCGCTCGACCTCGTAGGTGGCGCCGGCCTCCATCATGCGGATCTTCTGGCCCTTGCGCATGACGCCGTCGACGATGCGCACCAGCACGACGACGCCGAGATAGGTGTCGTACCATGAGTCGACCAGCATCGCCTTCAAGGGCGCTTGCGCGTCGCCCTTGGGCGGCGGCAGACGGGTGACGATCGCCTCGAGGACGTCGGGAATGCCGACGCCGGTCTTGGCCGAGATCGGCACCGCGTCGGAGGCGTCGATGCCGATCACCTCCTCGATCTGCTCCTTGACGCGGTCGGTGTCCGCCGCCGGCAGGTCGACCTTGTTGAGGATCGGTACGATCTCGTGGTGATTGTCGATCGCCTGATAGACGTTGGCGAGCGTCTGCGCCTCGACGCCCTGCGAGGCGTCGACGACCAACAGCGAGCCCTCGCAGGCGGCGAGCGAGCGCGACACCTCGTAGGCGAAGTCGACGTGGCCGGGCGTGTCCATCAGGTTCAGGACATAGGTCTCCCCGTCCTTGGCCTTGTAGGAGAGGCGCACGGTCTGCGCCTTGATGGTGATCCCGCGCTCGCGTTCGATGTCCATGCTGTCGAGCACCTGCTCGACCATCTCGCGGGTCTCGAGCCCGCCGGTCATCTGAATGAGTCGGTCCGCCAACGTCGACTTGCCATGGTCGATGTGGGCGATGATCGAGAAGTTGCGGATGTGGTCGAGCGCTGTCGTCATGGCGCCGTGATTAGCAGTGCGGACGGCCGAAAGAAAGGCCCGTTTCACGTCCGGCGAGGGGTTCCGATCACGGTTCGGTACGCGATGTCGCACCCGGCGTCCACGATGTCACATGTGACCCCGCGGACACTTCAGAATTGGTATTTCAGAACGTATTCATATTCTCATCTGGTTCCGGCGCGCGGAGGGACTATCGTGCTGGACAGGTCGCCGATCGAAGAGCGGCCACGGACGGGCACTCGATCGCTCGGCCCCATACGGAGGACGTCCCATGCATTTGAAACATCTCGGTCTCGCCGCCGTCCTGGCCTTCGTCGCCGCGCCGGCTCTCGCGGCCGGACCCGATGGCGTCTATGCCCGCCCGAACGGCACCACCGCGAAAGTGTGGACCTGCGGCGGCAAGCTCTGCGCCAAGGTGCAGGAGAGCAATTTCGACATGTTCCTGTCGGGCATCGCCGCCGCCGGCGACGGCAAGTGGCAGGGCGACATGAAACATCCCGACATGCCCGGCTTCATGACCTTCAACGGCACCGTCACCACCACCGCCAAGGGCCTCAAGGTCCAGGGCTGCGCGGTCGGTCAGTCGATGTGCGATTCGGAAGCCTGGACCCGCAAGTGACCGGATCGGGGACGCCGTAGGCGTGGCCCCATGCTTCCGGCGAGCCTCGGCGATCCGGGCGTCCCCGCGCCCGGATCGTACTTCCGCGTCGTGCGAGGGATGCGCGCTCAGGGCTTGCGCCGGAGACGCACCACCACGTCCCAGCCGACGATCTCCATGCCCTCGGGCGGCTCCGGCAGACGCGAAATTTCGACCGTCTCCCGGCTCACGTCGATCATCGAGCCCTCCCCCTCCACATAGAAGTGGTGATGGGGATCGACGCGCGTGTCGAAGAAGGACTTCGCCCCCGACACCGCCAGCTCGTTGAGGAGCCCGGCCTCGGTGAACTGTTTCAGCGTGTTGTAGACGGTGGCCAGCGACACCGAGACGCCGTGTCCGAGCGCCTCCTCGTAGACCGCCTCGGCCGAGACGTGCCGATCGCCCTTGGAATAGAGCACATGGGCGAGATCGATGCGCTGGCGCGTCGGCCGCAGCCCGTGCGACCGCAGACGGTCGGCGATGATCGCCGCGTCGGCCGGTGCGGTGGCGAGCCGCCCTCGGCCGGGCCGCGCGCTCGACGCAGTCGCTACGCCGGGCTCCAGGCGAAGCGAATCGACGGGATCGAGATCGAACATGGCGCAGGTCTCCGACGCGGTAGGGGGATCGAACCACTCCTCATCAATAATGCGAAGCATTCGCAAAATCAAGTCCGGCGCGGCCTCCTCGTCGGCCCCTCGATGCCGCCCCGCCACGTGGACGAGCGCCCTTTCGCGCGGGAGTCGCGAGCGCCCCGCCCCAACGTCACCCGATCGGCGGCATCGGGCCCTCGGGGCGACGAAAGGCCGTCATACCCGTGTCTCATCCGATCTTTCGGCCGCATCGCGCCTATGTTAGGAAGTCCGCGACTTCGAGGGTCCACGCCCGCGACCGTTCCGTCGCGTGGTGTCGAGAGGACCCCGCCAAACCCGATCGGGGGAAGAAGAAGAAACGATGTCGGACCGGCGCTCCAGCTTCACCTATGAAGACCTGCTCACCTGCGGCCGCGGGGAACTGTTCGGCCCGGGCAACGCCCAGCTGCCGCTGCCCCCGATGTTGATGTTCGACCGCATCGTCGAGATCTCCGAGACCGGCGGCGCCGCCGGCGTCGGTCTGGTGCGCGCCGAGTTCGACATCCGTCCCGACCTCTGGTTCTTCCCCTGCCACTTCCAGGGCGACCCCGTCATGCCCGGCTGCCTCGGCCTCGACGCGCTGTGGCAGCTGACCGGCTTCTACCTCGGCTGGCTCGGCCTGCCCGGCCGTGGCCGCGCGCTCGGCGTCGGCGAGGTCAAGTTCTCCGATCAGGTCCTGCCGACCACCAAGCTGGTCGAGTACCGCGTCGAACTGAAGCGCGTCTTCAAGACCAAGCTCAAGATGGGCATCGCCGACGGCACGCTTCTGGCCGACGGCAAGCCGATCTACGAGGTCAAGGACATGCGCGTCGGCCTGTTCCAGGCCTGACGTCCGCGGAGCCCGCGACCCGGCGTCCTCGTGTCGCCACGGTCTCGGCGCCATCCGTGCTAGACTTCGCAAGCGCCGTCGCCACGACGGTGATCGGGGCCGCCGCTGGGTGGCACGAGAGGATCAGAGCGGGCGCCGGTGGGCGACCCCGCCAGGACGAGAGGACATCCCCATGAGGCGGGTCGTCGTGACGGGTATGGGCATCGTTTCCTCGATCGGAAACGACACGGCTGCGGTTCTGACCAGCCTGCGCGAGGCGAAGTCCGGCATCATCCGGGCCGACGACTATGCGGCGATGAACTTCCGCTGCCAGGTCCACGGCGCCCCGCAGATCGACGTCACCGCCCTGGTCGACCGTCGCGCCATGCGCTTCCACGGCGGCGGCACCGCCTGGAACCACGTCGCCATGGATCAGGCGATCGCCGATTCCGGTCTGACCATCAGCGCTCTGTCCTGCCATGGCAACCCGCTGCATCCCGACAAGTCCATAGCGGACAAGCACCGCGATGTGAGCAGGCGGACTATCCTGCTGGCCGAGAAACTCGGGGTGGGTACAGTGGTGGACTTTTCAGGCTGCCCCGGCGACTCGCCTACCGCGAAAGCGCCGAACTGGGTCACTTGTCCCTGGCCCACCGATTTCCTGCATGTATTGAAATGGCAATGGGATGAAGTGGTCACCCCATACTGGAAAGAGCATGGCAAGTTCGCGGCTGATCATGGTGTGAAGATTGCCATCGAAATGCATCCCGGTTTCGTAGTCTATAATCCCGAAACGATGCTGCGGTTGCGCTCCATCGCCGGGCCCACCGTCGGCGCCAATCTCGATCCCAGCCACCTGTTCTGGCAGAACATCGATCCCATCGAAGCGGTGCGCGTGCTGGGAGAAGCCATCTTCTATGTCCATGCCAAGGACACCCAGCTTTACCAGGCCAACATGGCCAAGGTCGGCGTATTGGATACAAAACCTTACACGCAGGAAAAGGACCGGTCCTGGATATTCCGCACCGTGGGTTATGGCCATAGTCAGGAATGGTGGAACGAGTTCGTCTCCACATTGCGCATGTATGGCTACGACAATGTTCTTTCCATTGAGCACGAAGACAGCCTGATGTCGCCAGAGGAAGGGTTGACCAAGGCGGCATCTTTCCTGTCGCAAGTGATCGTCAGGGAAAAGCCCCAAGCAGCTTGGTGGGTTTGACGTGAGCCGTATTCGGACGGCAGTAGTCGGCACCGGCTTCATGGGCCGGGTGCATTTGGAAGCACTACGGCGCGTGGAAAATGTCGATGTGGTCGAGATTGCCGCCAGCTCGCCAGAGAAGGCAAAAGCCGCAGCCGCTGGTTATGATGTATTGAACGCGACCGGCGATTATCGCGAAATTCTCGCCGATCCCAGCATCGACGCCGTGCATATAACGACGCCGAATGTTTCGCATTTTCCCATCGCGAGAGCCGCATTTGAGGCGGGAAAGCACGTGCTATGCGAAAAGCCGCTTGCGATGAATGTAGCCGAGGCGCGCATCCTGACCGACCTGCAGGCGATGACGGGATTGCGCGGCGGACTGTGCCACAATCTGCGCTACTATCCCATGGTGCAGCAGATTCGCAGCATGCGCGAGGCGGGCGAGTTGGGCGACATTCTGATCGTTCAAGGGACTTATTCCCAGGACTGGATGTTGTACGAAACCGACTGGAACTGGAGAGTCGATCCCTCGGTCAGTGGAGAGTCCAGGGTGATAGCCGATATCGGCTCGCACTTCTTCGATATGGCAGAATATCTGACGGGTTTGCGTGTGCGCTCCGTATGTTCCGATTTCCAGATATTTCATCCGATCCGAAAGCGACCGAGGAGCGGCGGTGAGAGCTTCAGTGGGAAGTTGGGCGCCACGTCGGAAACCGTTGATACCACGGTGGTTACTGAGGATTTCGGCGCCACCCTGTTTCGCATGGGCGAGCGCGCGAGAGGCACCATGACGGCGAGCCAAGTGTCAGCGGGCCGCAAGAACGGACTGGTGATGGAAATCTATGGCACCAAGGCGGGTGTGACCTGGCGACAGGAAACACCTGAGGAATTGTGGGTCGGATATCGGAATGCGCCTAACCAGATTTTGCTAAAAGATCCTGCCCTGATGAGCGCCGATGCACGGAGCTGGACTGATTATCCGGGCTGACACGCCGAGGGTTACCCCGACACATTCAAACAATTGTTCCGACGTTTTT
>OFJB01000884.1_pt1 | contig 13015 bp, 11 predicted proteins | sample 1775081 | NCBI WGS metagenome assembly OFJB01 (sample SAMN08195771, study PRJEB24354) | sludge metagenome | isolation source: initial sludge from phenol fed wastewater aerobic bioreactor | place: India: Nagpur | collected 2016-06-05 | reverse complement strand
TATCACCCGTGGCGGCTGTTCGAGTGGTGGTTCGTCTTCGATGCCTACGCGCCGCGCGTGTTCGACACTGGCGGGGCCATCGCGGGCGGCAGCGGCCTGCTGGCCGTGCTGGTGGCCATCGGCATGTCGATCTGGCGCTCGCGCCAATCGCGTCGGGTCACGACCTACGGCTCGGCCCGCTGGGCGAACGCGGATGACATTCGCAAGGCCGGCCTCACGCAGTCCGCAGGCGTGTTCCTCGGCCAGCACGACCGCCAGTACCTGCGGCATGAAGGCCCGGAACACGTCCTGACCTTCGCGCCTACGCGCTCGGGTAAGGGCGTGGGTCTGGTGGTGCCAACGCTGCTGTCGTGGCCAGCATCCGCCGTCATCCACGACATCAAAGGCGAGAACTGGCAGATCACCGCCGGCTGGCGCTCGCGTTTCTCGCATTGCCTGCTGTTCAACCCCACCGACGCGAAGTCGGCCGCGTACAACCCGTTGCTGGAGGTGCGGCGCGGGGCGCATGAAGTGCGCGACGTGCAGAACATCGCCGACATTCTGGTTGATCCCGAAGGCGCGCTGGAGAAGCGCAACCATTGGGAGAAAACCAGCCACGCGCTGCTGGTCGGCGCCATCCTGCATGTGCTCTATGCGGGCGAGGACAAGACGCTGCGCGGAGTTGCCAACTTCCTCAGCGATCCGGCGTGCCCGTTCGAGTTGACGCTGCACCGGATGATGACCACGCGGCATCTTGGCGATGCACCGCACCCCGTTGTCGCATCCGCCGCGCGCGAAGTGCTCAACAAGTCGGACAACGAGCGTTCCGGCGTGCTGTCCACGGCCATGTCGTTCTTGGGCCTCTACCGTGACCCCACGGTGGCCGAAGTCACCTCGCGCTGCGACTGGCGCATTGCCGATCTCATTTCCGCCGAACACCCGGTCTCGCTGTACTTGGTGGTGCCACCTTCGGACATCTCACGAACGAAGCCGCTGGTGCGCCTGATCCTCAACCAGATCGGGCGGCGCCTCACTGAATCGCTCGATGGGTCCGATGGCATCACGCGCCGTCACAAGCTGCTGCTGATGCTCGACGAGTTTTCGGCGCTCGGGCGCCTGGACTTCTTCGAGACGGCCCTGGCGTTCATGGCCGGCTACGGCATCCGCAGTTTCCTCATCGCGCAGTCGCTCAACCAGATCGACAAAGCCTACGGCCAGAACCATTCGATTCTCGACAACTGCCATGTGCGCGTGACGTTCGCCACCAACGACGAACGCACGGCCAAGCGCATCTCAGAGACGCTGGGCACCGCGACCGAGCTACGCGCGCAGCGCAACTACGCGGGCCACCGGCTCGCGCCGTGGCTGGGCCACCTCATGGTGTCGCGCCAAGAAACGGCTCGGCCGCTGCTGACGCCGGGCGAGGTCATGCAGCTTCCGCCTGACGAGGCCGTGGTGATGGTGTCCGGCGTGGCGCCGATCAAAGCCAAGAAGCTGCGCTACTACGCCGACGCCAATTTCAAGCGTCGCGTGCTGCCACCGCCCACGCTGGCGGACTGGCAGTACGCCGACGCGCCACCGTCGCGGCGCGACGACTGGAGTGGGCTGACGATTCCGCCCGTGTCCGCTACGCCTGCCACGGCATCCGCCGATGGCCTGGAGAACTTGAGTTCGGCCGACGACGGTGGCCCGCGCCGTCAGACCGAACTAACTGAGGCCGTCGCCTACGACCCCGAACTGGCCGCGCCCGCGGCCGACCTCGGGCTGCTCGATGACGACGACGACCTGCCGCTTCCCCTTCCTCGCCAGCTCGATCCGGCCATGCAGCGCACGGCCCGGCTGGCTTCCCTCGACCCCAACGACGGAATCGATCTATGAGCCACTACCGCCTGAACCTCTTTATCCAGCCCGAGCACGCCAGGCGCCTCGATGAGCTTGCCGCGAAGAAAGGCGTTTCCAAGTCATCCATCGTCGCGGCGGCGCTTGCATCGTGGCTGTCGCCCGATGCCGCCGACCAGCGCGAAGCAGCCATCGCCAAGCGGCTGGATCGCCTGTCGCGCCAGGCCGAGCGCATGGAGCGTGACCAGAACATCGCCATTGAAACGCTGGCGCTGTTCATCCGTTACTACCTCACGGTCAGTACACCGGTTCCCGAGGCGCACCAAGAAGTCGCCCGCGCCCAAGGCAAGGCGCGCTTCGAGCAGTTCGTTGAACAGTTGGGCCGTCACCTACTGCGCGGGCGCAGCCTGGTGCGTGACGTAGTGGAGGAACTGCATCCCGACCCAATGCGTATGGAGGATGCGGCTGCGGTCGCGCAGGCGCGGGAGCGTGCGTCATGAGCGCCCGAATTCCCATTGAAGGGCAGTCCATGACCGCCACATCGCTCGACCGCCGCATCCAGATGCTGCGCACGGCGATGGGGCCGTTGATCGCCGCTGCGCTCGAAGACCCCGACGTGGTGGAAATCATGCTCAATCCGGATAGAACTTTGTGGATCGACCGGCTTTCGTCGGGCCGCGCACCGATGGGCGTGGAGCTTTCCGAGGCGGACGGCGAGCGCATCATCCGCCTTGTCGCCGCCCACGTCGGCGCGGAAGTCCATCGCGGCCAGCCGCTGCTGTCCGCCGAGCTGCCAGAAACCGGCGAACGCTTCGAGGGCATCCTGCCGCCCGCAGCGCCTGGGCCGGCCTTCGCCTTGCGCAAGCGCGCCGTGGGCGTCATTCCACTTTCGCGCTACATCGAAGACGGAATGCTGACGGCTCAGCAGGCGGGCTTTTTGGTGCGCACCGTGCGTGAGCGTCAGAACATCCTGATCGCCGGCGCTACCAGTAGCGGCAAGACCACGCTCGCGAATGCGCTGCTGGCCGAGATCGCTGCCAACGGCGACCGCGTTTTGGTACTCGAAGACACGGTGGAGCTGCAATGCGCGGCACGCGACCACGTGCCGCTGCGCACGCGCGCGGGCGTGGTGTCGATGACCGAGCTGGTGCGCTCGTCCATGCGCCTGCGCCCGGATCGCGTCGTCGTCGGCGAGGTGCGCGGCCCCGAAGCGCTGGATCTCATCAAGGTGTGGGGCACCGGCCACCCTGGCGGCATCGCGACGATCCATGCCGGCTCCGCACTCGGCGCGCTGCTGCGCCTGGAGCAACTGATTCTCGAAGTAGCGGTGAACCCGCCGCGTGCGCTGATCGCGGAAGCGGTCAACGTGGTGATCCACATCGCCGGGCGTGGGCGCAAGCGCCGCATCGAGAGCATCGCCCGCGTCGTCGGCTTCGACGGCGTGGGTTACCAACTGGCGGACGCGCTGGATGCGCCGTTTCCCGAGCTGCGGCGGCAGTCCGACCTTTCTTCCCCGTCTCTCAACCACCTTGGAGAACTGCCATGACGCAGATGCACGTTCCTGCTTTCCGTGTTTCCGTAAATCCGCTTTCCCGTCCATCGGGCCTCGCGCGGGTGCGCAGCGTTGCCCGCCCGGCGGGACAAGGGTTGCTGCTGGCCGCGCTATTGCTGTTTCTGGCCGGAACCGCGCAGGCCGCCGGCTCCTCGATGCCGTGGGAAGGCCCCTTGCAGTCGATCCTGGAGTCGATTCAAGGGCCGGTGGCGCGCATCGTGGCGGTGATCATCATCATCGCCACCGGCCTCGCGCTCGCGTTCGGCGATACGTCGGGCGGCTTCCGCAAGCTGATCCAGATCGTGTTCGGCTTGAGCATCGCCTTCGCCGCGTCCTCGTTCTTCCTGTCGTTCTTCAGCTTCTCCGGCGGGGCCGTCGTATGAACGGCACAGACACCTTTGCAGTCGGGTTCGAGGTGCCGCTGCATCGCTCGCTGACCGAGCCGATCCTGCTGGGCGGCGCACCGCGCACCGTGGCGATCGCCAACGGCACGCTGGCAGCCGCTGTCGGACTGGGCCTGCAACTGTGGATTCCCGGTGTCGTGCTCTGGATCGCCGGCCATTCGCTGGCGGTGTGGGGCGCGCGTGTCGATCCGCAGTTCATGGCCGTGTTCGCCCGGCACATCAAGCACCGCCCGCTGCTGGACATATGAGGTGATGCCATGCTGAACCTCGCCGAATACCGCCAGCGGCCAGCCTTGTTGGCCGACTGGCTGCCCTGGGCCGGGCTGGTCGCGCCGGGCGTCGTCTTGAACAAGGACGGCAGTTTCCAGCGCACGGCACGCTTTCGGGGGCCTGACCTCGACAGTGCGACGCAAGGCGAGCTGATCGCTACGTCGGCGCGCTTGAACAATGCGCTGCGTCGGATGGGTTCGGGCTGGGCACTGTTCATCGAAGCCGAGCGCCGCGCTGCCGCCGACTACCCGCACTCCGATTTCCCCGAACCGCTGTCCTGGCTGGTCGATGAAGAACGCCGCGCCGCTTTCGAGGATTCGGGCAACCACTTCGAGAGCGGCTATCACCTGACGCTGGCCTACCTGCCGTCCGAGGAATCCCGTGCTCGCGCCGCGGGCCTGCTGTACGAAAACCGTCCGACCGAAGGCGTGGATTGGCGCGAACGGCTGCACGCCTTCGTCGCTGAAACGGATCGCATCTTCGACTTGCTCGATGGCGTAATGCCGGAGATCGCCTGGCTCGATGACAGTCAGACGCTGACCTACCTGCACGCCACCGTCTCGACGCGGCGCTACCGCGTCGGCGTGCCCGAGGTGCCTTTCCACATCGACGCGCTGCTGACCGATTCCGCGCTGGTCGGCGGCTTGGCGCCGATGCTGGGCGATCAGCACCTGCGCGTGGTGTCGGTACGCGGCTTTCCGACCTCGACCTGGCCGGGGATTCTGGACGACCTCAACCGCCTGGGCTTTGCGTATCGCTGGAGTACGCGCTTTCTGTGCCTGGACAAAGCCGAGGCGGAAAAGGAGCTGTCCCGCCTGCGCCGCCAGTGGTTCGCCAAGCGCAAGAACGTCATCGCCTTGCTGCGCGAAACGATCTTCCAGCAGGAAAGCCCGCTGGTCGATACCGACGCCAACAACAAGGCCGCCGACGCCGATGCTGCCTTGCAGGAGCTGGGCAGCGATCAAGTTGCCTTCGGCTATCTGACAGCGACCGTCACCGTCATGGATGCGGATGCCGCCGTGGCCGACGAGAAGCTGCGCATGGTGGAGCGGGTCATCCAGGGGCGCGGCTTCGTCACCATCCCCGAAACGCTCAACGCTGTGGATGCTTGGCTGTCCTCGCTCCCCGGCAATGCCTATGCGAATGTGCGCCAGCCCATCGTCTCGACGCTGAACCTGGCGCACATGATGCCGGTGTCCGCGGTGTGGGCCGGCCAGGAGCGCAATGCGCACCTCGATGGCCCGCCGCTGATCGTCACGCGCACCGACGGCGCCACGCCGTTCCGGCTGGTGACGCACATCGGCGACGTGGGCAACACGCTGGTGGTCGGCCCCATCGGCATGGGCAAGTCCGTGCTGCTGGCGACGATGGCGATGCAGTTCCGCCGCTATCGCGGCTCGCGCATCTTTGCCTTCGACATGGGGCGCTCGATCCGTGCGGCCGTCCTGGGCATGGGCGGCGAGCACTACGACCTGGGCGCGGATGACGAGATCGCCTTCCAGCCGCTCGCACGCATCGACCGCGAGGGCTACCGCACCTGGGCCAGCGAATGGGTGGAAGGCCGCCTGCTGCACGAAGGCGCGGCCGTCAACCCGGACGAGAAGGCAGCCATCTGGTCTGCGCTGGGGAGCCTGGCCAGCGCGCCGGTGGAGCAGCGCACGCTCACGGGCCTGACGGCCTTGCTGCAATCGAACACGTTGCGCCAGGCACTCGCGCCCTACGTCCTGGGCGGCGCGCACGGCAGGCTGCTGGATGCCGACCACGACCGCCTCGGCACATCCGACGTGCAGGCGTTCGAGATGGAGGAGCTGATGCACAGCAAGGCCGCTGTGCTCGCGGTGCTGCGCTACCTGTTCGCGCGCTTCGAGGAGCGGCTGGATGGTGCGCCCACGCTGCTGATCCTCGATGAAGCGTGGTTGTTCCTCGATGACCCGGTGTTTGCGGCGCGCATCCGCCAGTGGCTCAAGACGCTGCGCAAGAAGAACGTCAGCGTCATCTTCGCCACGCAGTCGCTCGCGGACGTGAAGGACTCAGCCATCGCTCCGGCCATCATCGAAAGCTGCGCGAGCCGGGTGTTCTTGCCCAATCCGCAGGCGACCGAACCGCAGATTCGCACGATCTACGAGGGCTTCGGCCTCAACAGCCGACAGATCGAGATTGTCGCCACCGCGCAGCCCAAGCGCGACTACTACTACCAATCCCGCCTCGGCAACCGCGTGTTCGACCTCGACCTGGGGCCGGCGACGCTGGCCTTCGCGGGCGCTTCCACGCCGCAAGACCAGCGCGACATAGACCGTGTGCTGCTGGATGCCGGCGTGCCCGGCTTCGCGGGCGCCTGGCTGCGTCATCGCGGACTCGATTGGGCGGCTGACCTGCTGCCCTCGTTCCCCGGCCTCGCGCCGGGTTCCTTCCGTACCGCTGACCACCCCCAGGAGTACCTGCCATGAAACCGCATACCCGCAAACTCGCCGCACTGACCGCCGCCTGCGTGCTCGCCTTTGGCATCGCGCAACCCGCCCATGCCTTGTTCGGCATCGGCGACATCGTGCTCGACCCGACCAATCTGGTGCAGAACACGCTCACGGCAGTTCGCACGCTGGAGCAGATCAACAACCAGATCCGCCAGCTCCAGAACGAAGCGCAAATGCTCATCAACCAGGCGCGCAATCTGGCCAGCCTGCCGTCCAGCGTGGTCGGCCAGTTGCGCGCGAACCTGGCGACCACCCAGCGACTGATCGCGCAGGCCAAGGGCTTGGCCTACGACGTGACGAGCATCGACCGCGAGTTCGCGCGTCTGTACCCCGAGAAGTACGCCGCCACGGTGAGCGGCAATCAGATGTACCTCGATGCACAGGAGCGTTGGAAGAATACGCTGGGCGGCCTGCAAACCACCATGCAGATGCAGGCCCAGGCGTCGCAGAACCTGAGCGATGACGAAAGCGTGCTGACCGACCTCGTGGGCAAGAGCCAATCGGCCGTGGGCGCTTTGCAGGCGATGCAGGCCATGAACCAGCTGCTGGCCTTGCAGGCCAAGCAGTCGATCCAGGCACAGAGACTTCAGATCACGCAGGACCGGGCGGCATCGCTGGAACTGGCCCGGCAGGCCGCAACTGCGGAACGCGGGCGCGAGGTGCGGCGACGTTTTCTTGGCACGGGCACGCCGTACACGCCGCAGACCGTCAACTTCTACGGCAACTGACGGGCCGGGTCATGAACGACGTGGCGGTCGTCGACCGCTTTCTCAATACCTTCTCGCGCTACATCGAATCGGGTTTCGGTCTGCTGCAGGGGGAGGTGGCTTTCCTCACTGCCACGCTGATCGTCATCGACATGACGCTGGCGGGCTTGTTCTGGGCCATGGGCCATGCCAGTGGCCAGGGCGAGGACGTGATCGCCAAGCTGATCCGCAAGGTGCTCTACGTGGGCGCCTTCGCTTACATCATCGGGAACTTCAATGCCCTGGCGGGCATCGTGTTCCGGTCGTTTGCTGGTCTGGGACTGACGGCCAGCGGTTCGACCCTGAGCATGGGCCGCTTCCTGCAACCGGGGTGGCTCGCAAAGACAGGGTTGGATGCGGCAGCGCCCATCCTTCAGCAGATCGGTGATCTGGCAGGCTTCCCCGAGGTGTTCGTTCACCTCGACATGATTGTGGTGCTGTTCTTCGCTTGGCTGGTGGTCATCGTCAGTTTCTTTGTGCTGGCGGTGCAGCTCTTCATCACGTTGATCGAGTTCAAGCTGACCACGCTGGCCGGGTTCGTGCTGGTGCCGTTTGCGCTGTGGAACAAGACCGCGTTCCTGGCCGAGAAGGTGCTGGGTAACGTGGTGTCGGCGGGCATCAAGGTTCTGGTGTTGGCCGTCATTGTGGGCATCGGTTCGGGGCTGTTCACCGAATTCAGGATACCGCCTGGCTCCGAACCTTCGATCGACCGAGCGCTGGTCATCATGCTGGCCTCGCTGTCCATGCTGGCCCTGGGCATCTTCGGGCCGGGCATTGCCACCGGACTGGTATCCGGCGGTCCGCAGCTCGGCGCTGGCGCGATGGCCGGGGCCGCGCTGGGCGCGGCCGGCGCTGCCGTTGCCGTGGGTGCTGCGGCCACGGGCGTCGGCGGCGCGGTAGCCGCCGGGGCGCGCATGGCGCCCGCAGCCGCCAAGCTGGCCGGCAGCGGAGCGCGTGCCGCCACCGGAGCCGCCAGCAGCGCGCGGTCGGCGTTTCAGGCAGGTTCCGCATCCGCTGGTGGCGGCCTCAAGGGTGCTGCCGCCGGCGTAGGCAATGTCGCCAAGACCGGCGCGCAGGCGGCCGGGCAGAAGGTGGCCGAGGGCGCACGCTCAATGAAAGAGTGTGTCGCCGCTGCCTTCCGGCCCGATGACGCCGGATCGGCGTCGGGGGCCGGTGCCGCGCAGGCGGCAAACGAGCCAACCCCATCCACTGCGCAACCCGCCTGGGCCAAGCGCCTGCATCGCAGGCAACAGCTCACCCATGCCGCGACGACCGCCGCCCACACGCTGCGCGGCGGCGATGGCGGCAGCTCCAGCCAGGGGCCAAGCCTGCGCAACACCGATGAATGAAGCGATTCCTGATCCTCAAGGAGAACTCCCATGCGATTCAAAAGACCGCAGGTGCGCTATGGCGACACGCCGCAGCCTGCCACCCCGTACCAATCCACGGCGCAAGTCTGGGACGAGCGCATCGGCTCGGCCCGTGTGCAGGCGAAGAACTGGCGTTTCATGGCACTGGGCTGCCTCACCTTGGCCGTGCTGATGGCGGGCGGCCTGGTCTGGCGCTCGGCGCAGTCCATCGTGACGCCCTACGTCATCGAGGTGGACAACGCGGGCCAGGTACGCGCTGTCGGCGAAGCTGCCACGCCGTACCGGCCCAGCGATGCGCAGATCGCGTACCACCTGGGCCGTTTCATCGGCCTGGTGCGCAGCCTGTCCATCGACCCCATCGTGGTGCGGCAGAACTGGCTCGACGCTTACGACTACACAACCGACAAGGGTGCAGTCGTGCTCAACGAATACGCCCGCGTGAACGATCCGTTCGCGCGCATCGGCAAGGAGTCGGTGACGGTGCAGATCACCAGTGTGACCCGCGCCAGCGACACGTCGTTCAACGTGCGCTGGACGGAGACGCACTTCGTCAACGGCGCGCTGGATCGCACCGAGCGCTGGAACGCCGTGGCTTCCATCGTGCAGCAGACGCCGCGCACCGAGCAGCGCCTGCGCAAGAACCCCTTGGGCATTTACGTCAACGGCCTGTCGTGGAGCCGCGAACTGGAAGGAAACGAAGGAGCCAAGCCATGAATGATCTTTTCCGTAAATCCGTCTTGCCTGTGATGCTGCTTGTCCTCGCGGGCTGCGCTACGCAGGGCAAGCCACCGCCGTCCATCTCGCTCGATGAGCCGGTGCGGGCCCAACCGCTGCCCGAGCCGCCGAAGCCGGTGGAAGTGGTGGCCGTGCCGCAGGTGTTGCCGATGCCGGCGCAGATGAAACCTGTGCCGGATGACAAGCCCACGCCGGAACCCGCCGATGAAACCGTGCGCGTGGCTCGTGCCAACGCCGAGGCGCGCATCGCGCCGACACGCGAGGGCTACGTCAATGCAATTCAGGTGTGGCCCTTCACCGATGGCGCGCTGTATCAGGTCTATGCGGCCGTGGGCCGCGTGACGGTGATCGCGCTCCAGCCCGGTGAGGAACTGGTGACGGTGGCCGCCGGCGATACGGTGCGCTGGATCGTCGGAGATACATCGAGCGGCAGCGGCGATGCGCTGCGCGTCAATGTGATGGTCAAGCCGATCCGCTCGGGCCTGAAGACCAATCTGGTCATCACCACCAGCCGGCGCACCTACCTGCTGGAGCTGACTTCGACCGAGAAGACATGGATGGCGTCGGTGTCCTGGGAATACCCGAAGGACAAGATGTTGGCCTTGCAGCGCCAGGCGCAGGCGGCCAGCACCGCCGCGCCGGTCGATGCCGGCCTGTCGCTGGAGAAGATCCGTTTCCGCTACGCTGTCAGCGGCAGCAATCCGCCGTGGAAGCCGCTGCGCGCCTTTGACGATGGCGAGAAGGTCTACATCCAGTTCCCGCCCGGTATCGCCCAAGGCGAGTTGCCGCCTCTATTCGTCATTGGCGCGCAGGGCGACGGGCAACTGGTGAACTACCGCTTCCGCGCGCCGTACTACATCGTGGATCGGCTGTTCGGTGCGGCCGAGCTGCGTCTTGGCGGGGACAAGGGCGACGTGGTGCGGATCGAGCGCACGGACGGGGTTTCGGGTGGCACGCGGAGGAACTGACCATGAACCAGGACGATTCCCCTGATCTTGCACCGCAGGCGGGCAAGGTCGCACCCGAGGCAGTGGCACTGCGCGCCCAGCCGCGTCCGGTCACACGACTGAATCGGCGCACGCTGGCCATCCTCGTCGGCGGCTTGTCGGTCGCCGTGCTCGGAGCCACAATCTGGTCGCTGCAACCGCATCAGCGTGGCGCGGGCGAGCAGACCGAGCTTTACAACGTCGATCGCGTCTCGAAGTCCGAAGGGCTGGATGGCCTGCCGACCGACTACTCGAAGCTGCCGCCGAAGGTGCCCGAGCTGGGGCCACCGCTGCCGGGCGATCTCGGCCCGGCCATCGTGAAGTCGCAGCAGCCGGTGACGCCGACGTATGCGCCACCGGGGCATGATCCGGCGGATGCGTTGCGCAAGGAGGCCGATGCGGCGGCGGCTTCGTCGGTGTTCTTCCGCTCGGGTGCTCAGGGCAAGGCCGCAGCGCCAGGCACGGCCCAAATCGCGGCGGCTACGCCCGGCAGCGCCTTGGCGGGCTTCGACCCGCTGGCCGCCGGGCCGGCCTCAACGGCGGCCCAACCATCCGACCCGACCGCCGTGCAGAACCGGCAAGACCAGAAAGAGGCTTTCCTGAAAGGCGGCTCTACGGAAACCCGCAATTCCGGCAATCTGCAAATACCGTCCTCGCCGTACCAGGTCATGGCCGGAACGGTGATCGCCGGGGCACTGGTGACGGGCATCAAGTCCGATCTTCCGGGCGACGTGATCGCCACGGTGACGGAGCCGGTCTATGACACAGCCACGGGCAAGTTCCTGCTGATCCCACAGGGATCGCGCATCCTCGGGCGCTACAACAGCCAGGTCAGCTACGGGCAGAGCCGCGTGCAGGTGGTGTGGAACCGCATCATCCTGCCGGACACGTCATCGCTGAAGCTCGACAACCTCGCGGGCACTGACCCGGCGGGATATTCCGGGCTGGAGGATGGCGTCGATTGGCATTGGGATCGCGTCTTTGCCGGCGCGGCGCTGACGACGCTGCTGGGCGTAGGCGCCGAGCTGGCCGCGCCGGAGAACCGCCAGGACGGCAACCGCATCGTGATCGCCGGGCGCGACAGCGCGCAGGACAGCATCAACCAGGTGGGGCAGGAGATGACCCGGCGCAACATGAATATCCAGCCGACCTTGACCGAGCGGCCGGGCCTGCCGGTGAGGATCATCGTCAACCGCGATCTGGTGTTGCGACCGTACCAGCCACTGTTCTTCAATCGGGGAGCAATGCGATGAACGTGACCAAGAAACTGCGGCTAGGGCCGTTGCCCAAAACCGAGAGCGTCAAACTGATCTTTGCTTGTCCGGCCAGCCTCAGGGCCGACCTTGACCGCTACGCCGCGCTGCACGCGCAGGCGTATGGCGAGGCGGTCGATGCAACGACGCTGATCCCGCACATGCTGGAGGCGTTCATCGCGGGAGACCGAGGATTCAAGAGAAGCGGCTCCATACAGACCGAAGCGCTGCGTGATGCGCGCGCTTCAGCCGATGCGGGCATATCAGATCGCCCGCCGCCCTGATCAACATCTGGCTGACTCTTGGCCAGCCAACGGACCAACGCAGCATTCTTCAGCAGACATGCGCCTGAACGCGGAGCACAGGCCAGCTCGGCACGCCGCAGCTCTCTGGGCTGCGCTGTCTTGGGTATGCCAAAAACACGATGTGATTCATTCTTCGGTGCATACAAACGTCAAGAGGAATCACGATGTTTCAGGCGCTCCATGCTGCAGACCGACCAGCCACAGCCCCCACCTTCCCTACTCCGGCCTTCTTCAGAATGGTCGACGTCGTTCGCATCACTGCGCTGAGCAGGGCTACCGTCTACAGACGCATTGCTGAAGGCAGATTTCCGCCCCCCGTTCACCTTGGCGGCCGAGCTTGCGGCTGGCCGCCTTCAGACCTACAGCGCTGGATCGACGACCCGCAGAGCTACAGGTCTGGCGAAACGGGTAGCGCTGCTCCGACCGGCGGTTGACTCATTGAGAAGCAGGTATTCGGCAATGCCATGCTTGCCCTTAGCGACCGGCAGAATACGTGTTGGATTCTTCTGGTGCATGGAAATCGTGCCGCGCTTTCAGATGGGGGCCTTTTTGGGGGCCTCATTGAAAATAGTGAACGTAAAATCCATTAAAAACAATTAGTTAAGATAACTATGCAAATTGCCACCTGGAACGTCAACTCCCTCACCGCCCGCCTGCAGCACGTGCTGGACTGGCTGGCCGCCAATCCGGTCGACGTGCTGGCACTGCAGGAGCTCAAGACGAGCGACGACAAGTTTCCGCACGAGGCGCTGCGCGCGGCCGGCTACGAGGCCGCGGCCTTTGGCCAGAAGACCTACAACGGCGTGGCCCTGCTCACGCGCGCGCCGCTGGCCGCGCAAGGCGTGGTGCGCAACATCCCCGGCTTTGCCGACGACAACGCACGCCTGATCGCCGCCACGCTGGATGCGCCCGGCGGGCCGCTGCGCCTGGTCAACGGCTACTTCGTCAACGGCCAGGCGCCCGGCAGCGACAAATTCGACTACAAGATGAGCTGGCTGCGTGCGCTGCGCGACAACTTGCGCGAGGAGCTGGCCGCGCACCCGCGCCTGGTGCTGGTGGGCGACTTCAACATCGTGCCCGAGGACCGCGACAGCTACGACCCCGT